>Ga0247611_10000686_pt1 | contig 66346 bp, 50 predicted proteins | sample 177DNAGHGhighgp2_FD_192422 | JGI IMG/M metagenome (GOLD analysis project Ga0247611, IMG submission 192422) | Sheep rumen microbial communities from Palmerston North, Manawatu-Wanganui, New Zealand - 1770 DNA GHGhigh gp2 | ecosystem: Host-associated > Mammals > Digestive system > Stomach > Rumen...
ACGATAGCGAACCATCTTGCCGTTCTGTTCTACCGTGCGGGCTTTCTTGTTGTTATTGAGAATCCAAAGAGTCACGCTGATGTCCGTAGAGTAGAACATATTACGAGGCAGGATAACAATCGCTTCCACTAAATGATTCAGAAGTAGTTGCTTGCGGATTTCAAGTTCTGTGCCATCGCCACTCAATGCACCATTGGCAAGAAGGAAACCAGCCGTTCCATTGGCGGAGAGCTTAGAGACAATATTCAGAATCCAACCATAGTTGGCATTACTTGTAGGAGGCACGTCGTAACCAGCCCAGCGTGGGTCGTCCTTCAGTTCGTTATCTGCACGCCACGCTTTCTGGTTGAATGGCGGATTTGCCATGATGAAGTCTGCTTTCAGGTCTTTGTGCTGATCGTTGTGGAACGTATCGGCAGCCATCTCACCCAGGTTACAGGCAATACCACGAATGGCGAGGTTCATCTTTGCCAGTTTGTAGGTGGTGTTGGTATATTCCTGTCCATAAACAGAGATATCACGCTTGTTACCGTGATGTGCCTCAATGAACTTCATACTCTGAACGAACATACCTCCAGAACCACAACAAGGGTCGTAAATCTTACCACGATAAGGCTCTATCATCTCAGTAATCAGATTGACGATAGTCTTAGGCGTGTAGTATTCACCTTTACCCTTACCTTCGGCAATGGCAAACTTACCGAGGAAGTATTCATATACACGACCAATAAGATCATTCTCCGGGTCTTTCAGCGTATCGATCTTGTTTATTTCATCAAGCAATGCAGCGAGCTTGGTACGATCGAGCGACAGGCCCGCATAGTAGTTGCTGGGCAAGGCTCCCTTCAGCGTAGGGTTGCTCTGCTCCACTTTCGCCAATGCCTTGTCTATCTTGATGGCAATGTCGTTCTGCTTGGCATTCTCAATCAGAAAATCCCAACGGCTCTCGGGCTCCAGATAAAAGACGTTCTTGGCATTATAGAATACGGCATTATCGGCAAAAGCCTCCTTGCCTTCTGCCACCAGCTCATTGCGTCGTTCCGTAAAACGGTCGTGAGCATATTTCAGGAAGATCAGACTTAGCACCACGTGCTTATACTCCGATGGTTCCACGGAACCACGTAGTTTATTGGCCGATTCCCATAACGCTTCCTCTATTGCCTTTTCTTTTATTACTTTCTTTGCCATAATTATGGTAGTTTGATTCCGTTAATTATTTTTCTCCCAAAGTAGTCGAAGAGGAAAATGGGGAATGCATTAAGTATAGCAACTTTGCATTCTTCCGTCTCGACATATTTGGAGAGTTGATTGGTGAAGACTGCCAGCTGACTATCGGATTCATCAGGAACTACAGTTTTATCGTTACAAATGTAGTTTGCCTTACTGACATTCATAACAACAAGATGCTTCCAATTCGTCTTTGTACTATCAATCTTCTCTTGTATTTTCGTCTCGTCATCAGCTGGTTTGATGGTGAGAATGATATATTCCAAGTTTCCGCCATAGAAAGAGAATTCATGAACTTGGTGTTTGAATCTTACTTCCTGGCACTGTTGACGTGTCACGGTGTATGTCCAATAGTCACTATCTGGTAACTCTTTTGTGTAGCGGAGCGACTCGACCATCGGGTAATTGATATACAACTTACCATTCGCCGTTTCATCTGTAAAGAACTTCAGCATCTCAGAAAGCCTCTTGTTGTTCTCTTCAAGGGTTCTGGCCTTTTCCTGGAAATCATAGTCAAAGAACAGATAGATTTCAGAAACTTCATCCTCTCGAATGTCTTTCAGGGTTTCATCACCCTTTTCAAGTAGGATTTCCTTAAGCACGGATACTGTATCCACTTCAAATGCTCCATTGAGAGCATCATGCTCCATAAGCTTGGTATAGAGTGAGTATATATTACTATTGTACGTGCACACGAAGGTATCAAGCTTCTCTGGGAAGAAAAGCCGTTTGATAGACTCGAAATAAGTCTTATCGTCTTTGCCTTCAAACACAAACAGTATCATACTTCAAATGCTCCAGCGCGGAATAGTTTCTCAATGTTATGACCGAATCTCAGTTCCTTCTCTGTGCAAGCATGTAATGGCTTAATCTTGTTGTTCTGCAAGATGAAGTTGCAGTCCGGACGTAGCAGATCGTTCGTCATCAAATAGGTATTGTGAGATGACGTGAAGACCTGACAATTAAGGTTGAACAATTGCTTACATACTTCAAAAGCCAACTTGAAATGATAGAAAGCATCGAATTCATCGATAAAGACAAAGGATGCACCACTCATTCTCTTAATCCATACATAAAGTAATTCCAATGCTTGGGTTCCTGTAGAAGCAATTAGTAAGAATGGTATAGTATTGCCGCCTATTTCACAATAAAGATTTTTATCACCCTCTTTTGGAGGTATGAACTTGAAGTGCTGTTCACTTACTTTTGCTAAGAATTCCGAAAAATCTTCAGTATAGTGATTCTGAATTATGAATTCCTCTAAACTGAAACTTGATGTTTCAAGCCCTATGAACTCTCGACTATCCAAATTTTTAAACCATAGCATTGTATTTACAAATAATACTAACTTTACTATGTAATGGTCTTGTGGAAAGGGGAAAGATGCTGTCAGAAAGTTTATCACCGAAACGCTGTTTACATTCTGCTTGAAATTTTCCTTTACGGTAGCGTCAATCCTAAATTGGTCATCATCAATCTCAAATACGTCATTTTCCCGCTTGAATACCTGTTTGTTATTTGAAACCAATGATTCTGCAACTAGCATACCTGAGGCATTTTTAGAATAGCGATACTCCAATATGTCATTCCCAAACTTAAATACATACTCGAACTCAACAGGTGAATTAGGATTCCCTATATACACATAATTGGAAAGGTAATCAGCTTTCTTCCACTTGACAGAAAGATGATATTCTATATCAAAGATTGCCAATGCAAAATTTGACTTACCAGAACCATTTGGTCCATAGATAATACCATTCTTAATTACTCCATCTTTAACAGCGTATGTGTTGAAAGAGTAATTGCTGGGATGTGATAAGTCCCATTCTATTCTTTCGGCAAAACCACGGAAGTTTTTTACGGCAAATTTGATGAGCATAACCTTATTCTTTTAGATTTCTGGGGCAAATATACAATAAAGTTTTTAATTTCCGTAATTTTTTTACGGAAATATAACATTTAAGTGGTGTTTTTGGTGGTTATACACCTGTTTTGACCTATCGAGGCCTAATTCTTGTGCAGAAATAAAGGTTTCCTGTATGATAACGAATGGATAAAATACTCTATGAAACTCTATAAGACTGTTTGAGCAAAAATAGCCAACTCAAGCCGTTTGTTTACGCATTGTTTACGCAGACATGAAAAAAGCACTTGCGAGAAACTCGTAAGTGCTTGATTTTCAGAAGTGGACCAGCCTGGGCTTGAACCAGGGACCTCCAGATTATGAGTCTGTTGCTCTAACCAACTGAGCTACAAGTCCAAAGTACATCGTACTTTTATGTAGGTTGTTCTACCAAGATTCGAACTTGGACTGAGGGAACCAAAAACCCTAGTGCTGCCATTACACCATAGAACAATACCTTAAAGCATTTCGTCAATTGCAAATGCAATTTTTTCAAATGCGGGTGCAAAGGTACAAAAAAAATACTATTTGACAATTTACAATCGACTTTTTTTTGCAAAAAAGGGGCAAAAAGCCGTCTGCTGTGCTTTTTTTTCACTAAGTTCTGCACATTTTTCTCTTTTCACTTTCCTCTTTTCACTTATTTTGCCTATCTTTGCGGTATGAAAAAGAAAAAAGAGAAACCGATTATTCATAATAAACGTAGAAACAAAATCCGTCTGCACGATGAAGGTAAGTATACGTTGTTGACTACAGGTTTTGCCTTGGTGGTATTATTATGGGGTTGTTTCTATTTGGTCGATCACAATATTGGTCCTAGTTGGTCCCATTGGGTGTATTATGGAATAATGGCACTTGCTATAGGTATTTATGCCATTCTCCTGAATTTTTTCCGTTGTCCAGTCAGAATGTTTCAGGGACCGACTACCAAGTCGATTGTAGCTCCAGCTGACGGGCATATCGTTGTGATTGAAGAGGTGGAGGAGACTGATTATTTCCATGATCGAAGGATGATGGTTTCGATTTTCATGAGTCTTACGAACGTTCATGCAAACTGGATTCCTTGCGAGGGAACAATTGTGAAGGTGACGCACGAAGATGGCAATTTCCACAAAGCCTATCTTCCAAAGGCAAGCGAAGAGAACGAGCGCTCAATGGTTGTTATTCGCACTCCTCATGGAGTTGATATTATGGCTCGTCAGATTGCTGGAGCATTAGCCCGACGTATTGTAACCTATTCGGAAGAGGGTCAAGAGTGTTTCATCGACGACCACATGGGTTTCATCAAATTCGGGTCACGTGTCGACCTCTACCTTCCACTCGATGCTGAGATTCTTGTAAAAATGGGGCAATCAACTATAGGCGATGAGACATTGATTGCAAAACTGAAATAATGGCTTCTATGAGGAATGTAAAGTTAAAGTGAACACTTTGCAAGAGAATAATAATAGGTGTTAAAGTAATTGAACATGCGCAAACATATTCCTAACATGATTACGTGCTGCAATTTGATTTGTGGTTGTCTGGCCACAGGAGCAGCTTTCCATCATCATTTTTCTACAGCGTTCCTGTTCATCCTGTTGGGTGCGCTGTTTGATTTTTTTGACGGGATGACTGCTCGTGCCTTAGGGGTATCAGGGCGCATGGGAGTTGAACTCGACTCGTTGGCAGATGTTGTCACCTTTGGAGTTGCTCCTTCTGCAATGATTTTCATCCTTTTTAATAAGGTTTACTACCCGGAAATCATGTATAACTCGTTTTGGTTCAACGTGATGCCTTGTACAGCTTTCCTCATGGCAGCCTTCTCTGCTTTGCGGCTTGCAAAGTTCAACATTGACGAGCGTCAGCACACCACTTTTATTGGTATGCCAACCCCTGCAAATGCCATCTTTTGGGCTGCGCTGATTTCGAGTAGCGAGGGATTCCTAACCTCTTATCGATTCAATGCTCCCTTCCTGCTGGCTTTCGAGATACTGTTCTGTTGGTTATTAGTATGCGAAATCCCGATGTTCTCGCTAAAGTTCCAAAACAAATCATGGGAGGACAACAAGGTGAAATATATTTTCTTAATTCTTTGTGTTTGCATTCTTATCGCTTGTGCCATCGATGGTAGCATCAATGGTAACCTATGGCAAATGCTGTCACGTGGTATTGCTGGATGTATTGGCACGTATCTTGCTATAAGCATCATTACGGGAATTAAGAAAGGTAAAGAACATGCTTAGATTATTCAAGTATTTAATTAAGACAATTGCCCTGCTGATACGTGTGTATCGATGGCTTCAACGTTTGAAACGCAAAATTGTGTCGTGGTTTGGTGGAAACAAATATCAATCACAGACAAGTGTCAAGACTACTATTCTCCATCAAGCGTCCACCCAACCAACGAAGAAAGTGTTTGGCAGTGATGAGGGTAGCTATGTGGATTATGAAGAGTTGAAATAATGTTTAAAGAATATGAACGATGACGAGAAATACATGCGTGAGGCACTGAATGAGGCCAAAGCAGCATTAATGGAGGACGAAATACCCATTGGTGCTGTTGTAGTTTCGAATGGTCGGATTATTGGACGAGGACATAATCTCACAGAGACGCTCCACGATGTAACAGCCCATGCAGAAATGCAAGCTATCACGGCTGCTTCAGAATATTTAGGAGGCAAGTACCTCAATAATTGTACGCTCTACGTCACTATCGAGCCATGTGTAATGTGCGCAGGAGCCATCGGATGGTCACAACTTGGACGTTTGGTCTATGGGGCTGCAGACGAGAAACGAGGCTACACACGTTATGCACCAGAAGCCTTGCATCCAAAGACCGAAGTAGTCTGCGGGGTACTAAAAGAAGAGGCAGCTGAGATGATGAAGGATTTTTTTAAGGGGAAAAGATGAGCATAGATATTAATCAGATACACAGAATTGAAGTCACCTCGACCAACACATATGCGAAAGAACTGCTGAGTGCAGGAATAGATTTTCCTGAGCTGACCCTTGTGGATGCCGATTTTCAAACTGGAGGACGTGGGCAGCAAGGCAACCATTGGGAAAGCGAACGTGGGAAGAACCTCACGTTTTCTTTGGTTTGCCATCCTACTTTCTTATTAGCGACCAATCAGTTTGTCCTTTCTCAAGCTATCGCTGTGGCCATACAACGTACTCTAAGCGAATATACCGATGGAATTACGGTGAAATGGCCAAATGACATCTACTGGAACGACCGTAAGATTTGTGGAATCCTGATCGAATGTAACCTCATGGGGAATAACATCAAGGACTGCATCATAGGCATAGGTATAAATGTCAACCAAACGGAATTCAAGAGTGACGCACCCAACCCTGTTTCGCTGGCACAGATCCTGGGTATCACCTTCAATCGTCAAACGATTCTTATGAAAGTTTGCAACACCTTCGCAGAATTGTACGAAGGATTGAAAAACTCAAAGGTTGAAGAATTGAAGTCCGAGTACATGCTACATCTTTATCGCCGTGAGGGTTTCCACAGCTATCAGGAACCCAACGGGGAACCATTTGAAGCCATGATTGTCGAAGTGGAGCCTTCTGGTCACTTAATACTCCGCAGACGTAATGGAATTGAGAAACGATATGAATTCAAGGAAATCAAATTTATTCTATGACTAACGAACCAACATACACAGCTGTAGGGAAACTACGAATTGCAGATTTTAACTACGACTTGCCTGACGAACGTATTGCCAAGTTCCCTTTGGCACAACGTGACAGCAGTAAATTGCTTATATATAATAAAGGTGTAGTGAGCGAGGACGTCTTCAGTTCCCTACCCCAATATCTCCCAAAGGGAGCGTTAATGGTATTCAACAACACAAAAGTGATTCAGGCGCGTCTGCATTTTCAAAAAGAGACTGGTGCAACTGTTGAGGTGTTCTGTATGGAACCATTCGCTCCAGCAGAATATCAGCAAAATTTTGCCCAGACGGGTTCGGTAGAATGGCTCTGCATGATAGGCAACCTGAAGCGTTGGAAAGACGGTACGCTGACCAAACAAGTAGAAGTCAAAGGAAAAATGCTCTCGCTCTGTGTCGAACGTTTCGAGAGTAGTGGCACCCAAGGCACCAATCATCGGGTTCGGTTCTTCTGGAATGATGATAATGTAGCTTTCAGCGAAATACTCGAAGCGGTAGGCGAACTCCCTATCCCACCCTATCTGAATCGTGAGACGCAAGAGAGCGACAAACGCACCTATCAGACCGTCTATTCAAAGATTAAGGGTTCTGTGGCTGCACCAACAGCAGGATTACATTTCACGGATAATGTATTACACGCACTCGACGAGTCAGGTATCGACCGCGAGGAACTAACCCTCCATGTGGGAGCTGGCACATTCAAACCTGTCAAAAGCGAGGAGATAGCCGACCACGAAATGCACAGCGAGTATATCGTTGTTCGACGCCGAACCATCGAGAAACTTATTCAGCATGGAGGTGAGGCCATAGCAGTCGGAACAACATCCGTCAGAACACTCGAAAGCCTCTACTATATCGGCCAGAAGATTCTAAGAAATCCAAATATCACAGAGGAAGAACTGCATGTTAACCAATGGGAACCATACGAAAACGATAGTAGTTCAGAGTTCAAGGCTCAAAGTTCAAGGTTCAAGGTTCAAGATGCAAAGTTCAAAATTCAAGGTTCAAGAGTTCAAGAGAAGGAAACGCTGGCGGCTCTCTGTGCCATCCTTGACTGGATGGATCGTAGCGGCCTCCAAGCCTTTCACACAACCACCCAAATCATCATCGCTCCAGGCTATGATTACCACATTGTTCACTGGATGGTCACCAACTTCCATCAGCCACAAAGCACGTTGTTGTTATTGGTTTCTGCCTTCGTCAAAGGCGACTGGCGCAAGATTTATGATTACGCCCTCTCGCATGACTTCCGATTTCTCAGCTATGGAGATAGCAGTCTGCTGAAAATGAAATAATCCCAAAAATCGGAAATTTGTCGATAAAAAATCTATATTTTTCTACAATTTGTTTTGCTGATAGTTATTAAATGCGTATCTTTGCCACGAATCAAATAAGAAAAGTGAAGGAACGAACTTAGTAATTACCTCAAAAAACCTATTCGATCATGAAAAAAACATTTTTGAGTGCATTATTGCTCCTCATATTAGCGTTTCCCATAATGATAGCATGCGGTAACGAAGATATGCCCGTTCAAGATCAGAATGCACAACTGCTTGGAAGTCAACAAAACATAAATCTTGAAGGAAGATGGGAATGTACAGAATCAAATAATGCTGACTATTTACCCAGAGGACTAGTCATGACTATTTCCGACAAAAATCATCAGTTGTATGTGACAGAAGTAGTCTTATCTTCAACACTCATAAAAACAGGGCAAGTGGTACAAAATGGTGACAAAGTCAGATTTGGATCGGGACCTGACCTAACCCTCATCATTATTAATTCAAACCAAATTCGGTTGAAATATAACACCTACTACAGTTTCACATTCGTTAGAAAATAAAGGCAATTATATAGCAGTTTAGACAAGTGCCCATTTAAGGATTTTTTATTTTCCCTTAGGGGCTGCAAAATTTTCCCTTAAGGGTAACAAAAAATAGGGAGGCCAACGGTTGGCTTCCCTATCTTAATTTTTCATCTCAGCAGTCCGCTAGGACTAACCTTTATACTTCATGGTTGCCGCTTTCAGATTAGGAGAAGAAACCTTCACGCTAACGGAGCCAGACTTCTGAGTTGAACGCAGAATCAGCAGCAGTTGACCTTTGTACAGTCGTTTAGGATTGACAGTCATCAGTTCGTCTGTATAATGATCCCCATTATCGACGGCTTGAATCGTAGCTTCTCCCTGTACGTCAATCTTCACTTCGTCAGCAGCAGTCGGCACTTGTTGTCCCTTAGCATCAACAGCTGAGATATGCAGGTACTTCAGACTCATACCATCGGGCTTGAACGATTGGAATGGTTCCTCTGTAATCACCAACTTAACAGCCTTACCTGTTGTCTGGAGTTCATGACGAGCAACCTCTTTGCCACCAGTACGCGCTACAGCAAGAATCTTGCCTCCCGTACCATACTCAACATCGCTCCACAACATGCGGTTCTTACCCTTCCCTTCTCCATTATTCTGTTTCACCCCCATCGACTTTCCGTTCACAAAGAGTTCGGCTTCTTCTGCATTTGTGAAGACATATACATTCTGTTTCGAGCCAGCCTTCCTATTCCAATGCGACGAGATGAACGTGGTGCCAACTAAGTTGTCGTTCCACATCATTTCCTCCCCACGTCCGTCCTGCACACCTATGCAGCAAATGGGTTCGTCAGTCATTGCACTCTTTATGAGCCAAGCTTGCGGATACGGATCGAGGTTATGGCTGAAGAATGAGTAGTTCCACCCTTTCTTAGGCCAGCCATTCGATTCGCCCCAATACTCCACAGCTCCCCAATAGGCAAGTCCCACCATCTTCTTTCGGTCCATTCCTTCCCAAGGTCCCAAAAGGTCGTTGACGGTTGCCTCGCTTTGATAAATAATGAGGTCGGGATTGTGCTCAAGATATCCTTTGTATGCAGGATATTGATAGTTGTATGCTGCAATATCTGTCACGCACGACAACTCGGGCGGAGTAAAGTTTCCCTCCCATTCCGGATCGTTTCGAATCGCATTAGCGCGAGCAGGAAACATCGCCACCATCGTAGGGCGTGTATCATCGTAGCGCTGAGCCAACACCTTCATCAATCGATAGGTAGTAATGCCCCAATCGCCAGTTGGAAGACCTGCCCAACTTTCGTTCACTTGGAGTTCATTACCAAAACTCCACATGATGATGCTTGGGTGATTACGGTCGCGACGAATCCATTCCGTCTCAACTTTATACCACACTTGATCGAACGGCTTGTTTGCCACCCAATTATCGCCCCCTTGCTGCCATTTGTCGAAGAGTTCATCGACAATCAAGATACCATACTTGTCGGCCAATCGAAGGAACGATTCTGAGTATGGATTGTGAGAGGTGCGGATATGGTTATATCCAAACTCTTTCAGCGTTCGCATCAAGCGTTCAATACCGTCATCGAAAGCAGCTGCTCCTAAGGCTCCTAAATCGTGATGGTTGGCGATTCCCTTGAGGAACACCTTTTTGCCATTCAGTTTGAAGCCTTCCTCCTTCGTAAATTCAATCGTGCGAATGCCGAAAGTATCCTCCACCCTATCAATCATCTCGCCATCTTTCTTCAACACCACCTCAGCACGATAGAGGTTAGGTGTTTCGCATGACCAGCGTTGTGGATTGGGAACAGTCAGCAAAGGCATCTTCACCTCATTCACAGCCAGCTTGATATATTTAGGAACATCACAATGTCCTTCAGCCACAAGCTTGCCGTCAGGGGCAAATATCTTGCTCTCCAACGTCATATCGAACCGTTGGGCACGAGCCCCTTCAATCTCCACTTGCAGTTGCACCTTCGCCTCGTTGGTCGAGATGCTTGGCGTAGTGATGTAAAGTCCGTGTCGGGTTACGGAAATGGGATTCTTCACGTAGATATGCACATCCCTGAACAATCCGCCACCTGTGTACCAACGAGACTTACCTCCATCAGCAAGAATCGAAAGGACGGTAACCACATTCTCTCCGCTATAATCCAGATATCTGCTGATATCAAACTCCGCACCAAGGTAGCCATAGTCAATCTCACCAAGCTTGTGACCATTGATCCACACCACCGCACTTGTCATCACACCCTCGAAATCCAACAGCACCTTTCTTCCTTTCCAAGCCTCATCTGCACGGAAATGCTTCTGATAGCATGCATCCGTAAAACCCTTGAATCCACGAGCCGGACTTCCCATTCGCTCCCAAGGGAGTTCCATCTGATAATCGTGAGGAATGTCGAGTGTGCGCCACCCTGTATCGTCCATCTTGCCCTCCACTTTGAGGTTCGGATCATCGAGTAGGCGGAATTTCCATCCGAAGTTCAACAACACACTTGTCCGCTCTTGTGCTTGCACAGCCAAGACGGAACATAAAAGAATTGTCAGTAATAAGATTGTTTTGTGTTTCATACGAAATAGAAACCCCTCCCCTTCTCTCCCCTTGGGGGGAGTGTGAAGGGGGAGGAATTCGTTCTAGTCCCCCTCAGTCCCCCATAGGGGGAGGACGGGGGCTTACATTATTTACTTAATAATTAGTTTCTTGCCATCCTGGATATAGATGCCCTTCGTTGGCTGAGTAACCACACGTCCTGCGAGGTCATAGATGCGTCCGCTCTTCTGTGCGTCTGCATCAATGCTCTTCACTGCAGAGTCGTCATGACCGATGGTGATGTTGAAAGCATACAGTTTGTTGTTGTACTCCATGTACAGCACAGTCGTGTAAACATTGTTCACATTCTCATCATCAACAACCCATGAACGGATACCGCCTTCAACGAAACCTAATGTGAAGGTTGCCTGTTCGATGTCCTCGATAGCTTCACCCTTCTCGTTGAATGCAAATCCATACATATCATCGAAATTAGCTTCGACAAGTTCTCCGGTTGTATCAACTACCTTCCATACACCATTCTCCAACAACTCATCTTCAGTACATACGAGTTGCTCACAGCAGCGACTGAGGTTGAGTGCCACTTCGTCGAAGTCGTCGCCTTGAGGATTACGTGCATTGAGTACGAGGTTTTCCTCTGCTACAGGCTTGATTTCCACGATCTTGTCCACGAATCTCAGGGTGACATTCAGTTTCAAAGCTTTTCCGTTCCACAGGTCAACAATGTAGAACGTACCAGTACTGTATTCACCTGGCTGACGGAAGCCAGGAACAACGAACCAGTGGATGTAGCTCTCGTAGTACCACATAGCGAATGCTCCGTCTCCAGTGTAGCTAGCTGCGTATGCATAGTGGTTCTCGTCTTCTGCCGACATCCAGAAACCGCCACCAGTAGCACCACCATTAGCTTCCGATACTGTGTATGCAGTTGTGACCTTTCCTTCACTATCCACACCATAGAGCACTCCGCTGGCACCCAGTGTCATCTCTGCATCCTGCATGAAGGTCGTGCCAACCTCCCATGCACCACCTGATGGAGAAGGTACGAGTTTCACTGTCAAGTCGTAAGGAATAATCTCGCATTCCTCGAAGGTGAACTGAGGTTTCATGATCGACATATTGACCTTCACCTCGTAGTAGTGAGTTCCGTCAACAACGAAGTAAACAGAACCAGAGCACATTTCGCCTCCATCGAATGCAGCGGGTTTGTTACCCAATCCGAGTGTAGCGAGCGAGTCGTAGTAGTTTACATAGAAGGCAGCATTGTCATACGACTGTACAATACCTGTAGGAGTCATCCAGAATCCATGAACGTGATTCTCGTCGCTATTGTCAGCGGTATAACCGGTTGTGATACCTCCTGCTGCATTATTACCTGTCAGGACAAAATCCTCTGGAGTCACAGCCTTACCCATCTGAGTGGTAAAGAGCGCTGCGATAGAATCGAGGTTGAGGTCGAGCCACTCCAGTTCGGTCCAAGTCTTACGTGGGTCGCGTTCAGAGACTGTCCATATCTGTCCGCCCACCTTCGTGAGGTCGGTGATAGGTGTCATATTAGGAATGGTGAGCGAGAGATGAAGGATGAACGCCTTGTCGCCATATACGAAATACACATCACCATAACGAGTCTGGCCAGGTTTGAAAGCATTCAGAGTCTGACCGATACCGCAGTAGAGCCACTGACCGTTCTCGTCGTCCACAAACCGCATGTCCATCACCCAGAAGATGTTGTTGTCGCGGTAAAGACCGTTGCGACACTCCATGCTCTCTTCCTCTTCGCCCTCGAACTGGACGCCTCCACAGAAGTAGAATCCAGGAGCAGGCACAGCACCACCGTTATTCGTGAGCGCACCCCAGGTAGCTTTTTCGTCGTCAAACGTTTTCACATGCAACATTTCCTTATACACCTGCTGCATGTACTCGCTCTCGATGCCGAGCGCCTCTGTGATGCCGTTTATAGGAATCCAATAGTAAGTCGATCCCCACTCGTCGCTTGCTGGCTTCAATTCCTGAGTGATTGCGTAGTCTGTCTCACCTACGATTTCCAGCTTCGACAGGTCGGTCTGTGGCTCCTTGTCAATACCCTCTGGGTAGTCCACTGTAAAGTTAAATTCAAAGGTAGCCTTACCTCCGTTCAGGTTGATTGACACGATGCCGTGAGCAGTCACTCCCTTTGGGAATGCATTAGAAGGCACCTGACAAATGGTAAACGACAGACGGTCCTGTTCGATGTCCCATTCGTGGATGTAAACACCCCATATAGACACTGGTTGATCCCAGCTGGCAAAGTCGCCGTCTTTTGTCATCTCGAAACCACCCCACTGCTCGCTGTGGAATGAATAAGCCACAGTAGAGGTCTCCAACTCGAAGAAGCCATCAGTCTTATAGTCATTTGAATTGACAGCCTTGGCAGCACGCTCGTCGAGCGCATCTACCAACTGACCTGGGGTACACTCCAATTGGGCAGCCACCTCCTTAATCGAGAAATCGACGTCAATTCCCTCCGTCCAGTTAAAACGCTGAACATCGTGAACATCAGCCTTAAACTGTGCCTTCATGCCAAGCGATGTCAGCATCATGACACTCATCAAAAACGTAAAAATTTTTTTCATAAGCCGTAAGATTTATTATTGTTTAGTAATGAATTTGTTATCTCGTGGCAAATATACGACATATATTTGGAACCACCAAGCGTTTCATATAAAAAAAAGGAGTATTTTGTACAAAAATCACCAAAAAGTTTGGCAGATAGTTTCAAAAGCACTACCTTTGCATCATCAAGAACCACGCTCCCATAAGGGGGAGAACGGTTCAAGGTTCAAGGTTCAAGATTCAAGATTCAACTCTTCATTTTTTCAAATATGGCAAATTTCACAGGCAAGAATAAAGAGAAGACCTACCTCATTCTGTTTGGAATGCTCCTATCGATAGCAGCACCTATCTTAGTATGGATGTATTTGGGGAAGGATGTCAACAGCTACACCATCACCATCATGGGACAATACAAAGTAAAGATCTTTGTATGGGCAGTATTCTTTCTTGTTAGCAACATCACCAATTGCCTCTGCCCCTACACCCATCAGTTTATCAGGAGCGGCAGTCATTTGGCACGCATTGCATTTGTCATCCTCGCGTTCATCATGCCCGAGCACTGGTGGTATGGATTCTATGCCTTTGTGTTCCTGTTCCTACCAGGCCTATTGCTTCTCAGAAAAGACGACCAATTTGAAGCCAGTTATGTAACGGTGGTTCTTTCCACCATTGGCACGATGATCAGTCTTGTGCTCCTCGTCTTTGCCTATCTCTCGTTATTCAACGTACTTTAGGTCTTACAAACAGGGTCGAATCGACCTTTTTTTTTGCAGCCCCTAAGCGGCGAAAAAGCAAAAAGGCATATCCTATCCAAAAAAAATTCCTCAATTGTCTCATTTTACATCCAAAATATTTGGTATTTAAAAAAAAGAATCGTATCTTTGCAAAGAAAATGAATATCCCCTAAAATCGTCAATACTATGCAAATCTATTCATATATCTAAATAGTAATAAAGTCTATATCAACTCTAAGTCAACTCTATACCAACTCTATACCAACTCTATGGTACCTCGTAGTTATCTCATAGTTATCTCATAGTTATCTCATAGGTTTCTCCATACTCTCTCATATACATGGGGTTTGAGATAAGCATGAGAAAGGTTTGAGATAAGTATGAGAAAGGTTTGAGATAAGTATGAGAAAGGTTTGAGATAAGCATGAGAACGATGAGAGTAAGCAATAACAACAAATCAATACGAATATGGCAAAAAATAAAGGAAAACAAATCAGCGGGGCTATGGGTGATGTCATCCATAGTTCGTGGAATGGGCGTCCGTATGTGAAGCGTCGTCCCAAATCGGTAGCCAACCCAAGGACAGAGGCACAACAAGGTCACCGCATTGCCTTTACTGCCATTTCCCGTCTTTCTTCCATCATGAAGGAAGGGCACAAGATAGGGCTTCACACTTTGGCATTAAGAAACAAACTCGATACCTTCAGCATGTTCAAAAAAATCAATAAAGACTGCTACGGCGAAGAGGGAATCGACTATGCTCACGTATGCCTCAGTCGCGGGCCTGTAGACAGATCCTACGTCACCTCTGCGGCAGTCGATGAGCAAGGAGGAGTTCATGTCACGTTCGACAGCAATACGACACCAGAAAACCAAAACGACCAGTTCTTTCTCTTTGTCTGCTGTCCCGACCAGCGTGAAGGCCGTTGTGCAGCCCCTGTAACACGCACAGCAGGCGAAGTGCATGCCTTCATCCCAACAGAATGGATGGGCCACCCCCTCCATTTATACACATTTATGAAAGCAGAGAAAGGTAATCGCACCTCCGACTCAGAGTACATAGGGCAATTCTGCACAAGCGAGTAAGTGTGGAGCCAAGTAACAATTGACTCCTTCGAAGACAAATTGCGCCTTTGAATGAAAGATTTATTCTAATTTATTATGCAGTTCGCTCAACTATTGTTATCTTTGCAAAGCAAAACATCATGATGTCATGAAACTATTATTTCTCACCTCAGTCTTTGCCTTGATGGCATCCGTAGGCACCTATGCCCAGAAAACAGTTGTTTGGGAGAAACCAGTCGTTGGTTATTCTCAGTACAACTATTTTGAGATTCAGAAAGTTGAATTGGCGAAGGACAGAACATCGCTATATATGCAAATAACGTATCCATCAGAAGCTTGGTTTGGTTTCTCGCCTCAAAGCTATCTGGAAGTGGAGGGTAAACGTTATGCTATCACTGGAAGCGATAGCATTGAGTTGGGCAAAGCAACGCAAACCTCCCCACAAACTATGAAGAAGGAATTTGTACTTCACTTTAAGCCGATACCTCAAAACACAAAAGTGTTCGACTTGTTGGAAAGCACACAGAAAGGCGATTTCACTTTCTTCTACATTCATCCGAATGACTATACGATTCCTGAGACGCCTGTGCCTGAAGATTTCCGTGCCGACTATCCAGAAGAGGATGTATGGCCAAAAAATGTGTTCAGCGAAGAACCTGCTGTCGTTCACTTTAAGGCGATAAATTATAAGAAAGGTATGGATGCGGAGATTCGCACGATGTATTTTGATATCACCAATCCCAATTCCTACAACGAACTACGTTTCTTTTTGGACGATGAAGGCTGTGCCGATTTCAGTTGCAAGGTCTATTTTCCCACGACACTGCAGTTTGCTATCCCCTCTACAGAAGGAACCTCTTTTGCCAGGCCGCATGTCGCTCCAGGCAAGGAAGTCACCATATTGATTGATATGCTGCGAGATAGTAAGTTCCCCAATACAAAGGTGGTTGGCTATAAAGGATTCTTGGCAAAATTCAACAAGGAGAGTGACAGTCTCAATGGGAAAGAAGAAGTGCTTGGGCTTCCCATGTATCCCGATTCCTACGAAAAGTATAAGACCGTTAGCGACATTGCTAATCTTCACGATTCCATGAAGGATGCCTACGATAAATTAAAAGGAATCTCCAATGCCATGAAACAGCGGTTTATGGGGTGGGAACTACGATTCTTCAGCGTGATGTCCGACGAATGCTCTTCACTATTCAACACGCAGGAGTTCCGCGACTATGTCTATCGCACTCATCCCAGATGTTTCTATGGGGATTTTTTACGGAATGATTTCGACCTCAAAGATGTTGCATCGCTTTTTGTCAATACAAATGAAAAAGGGCTTGGCCCCGATTTGATACGCTTTGTTCATTCAATGTCAGAATTAACCAGCGGCATTGTCAAACCCAAACCGCTGCTTGATGATCCCAACCTCTCACGGCTTTACGACCAGAAACGGCAAGAATTGACTGTCAAAGTCAGCCAACAAAAAGAGGGACTGACAGAGAATATCCACTATTTGGAACTAGCAGAAGTGGCACCAGAGAACACACTTCAGTTCCTCCTCGACCGCTACAAAGGCAAGACCATTATGATTGATATGTGGGCCACGTGGTGCGGGCCATGCATCCAAGGACAGAAAGCAATGGAACCCGTGAAGCAGGAATTGAAGGATAAGGACATCGTGTATCTCAATATCACATATTCCACTTCTCCGTTCGACGACTGGAAAAAGATGGTCCGTGACATCCCTGGCGAGCACTACTATCTCTCGCCAGAACAGTTCGAGGCATTGAGCCGTCTTTATCAGTCGGGGGGTTCTATTCCCACCTACGCCATCTATAACCCCAAAGGCGAACTCGTTTATAAATGTGTCGGCTTTGGAGGGGTCGAACCGCTGAAGGAAGGGCTGATGAAAGCTACACAAGAGGTAATCGTGAGGTAAGGGGGAGTAGCTAAGAGCTAAGAGCTATGTATTGGTATCATCATCAGATAGCAGAAATGGGGATAAATAGGTTTGTGGTTTTTCTCTTTTGAGAAAAAAACAGGCTTTTATTTGGTGGATAGAAATAAAAGATGTATCTTTGCATCCTAAAACTTACGCGCACGCTTGTGTGTGTATGTAAGGTGACAGGTGACAGGTGATAGGTCCTGAAACCTAAATATTGAAACTTGATAATTGACAAAACAGATAGACTATGGAAAGAACTTGGAGATGGTTTGGCAAGAAGGATAAGATTACGCTTGCCATGTTGAGACAAATAGGCGTTGAGGGTATCGTCACAGCCTTGCATGATGTGCCCCTTGGCGAAGTATGGACACGTGAGAAGATTCACGACCTGCGCGAGTATATCGAGAGCTATGGCATGCGCTGGAGCGTAGTGGAGTCGTTGCCTGTGGTTGAGACCATCAAGTACGGAGGTCCTGATCGTGACCACCAGATCGAGGTCTATAAGCAGTCGCTGCGCAACCTCGCAGCTGAGGGCATCCACTGCATCTGCTACAACTTCATGCCTGTATTGGATTGGGCTCGCACGGATCTGCTGCATACGAACCCTAACGGCTCGACGAACCTCTACTTCAACTATGCTGAGTTTGCCTATTTCGACATCTATATCCTGAAGCGTCCAGGTGCACGCGAGGAATGGAGTAAGTTCGAGTTCCCTGCCGGATGGGGCGAAGGCAGAAGTGTGTTGGCTGAAGCTGAAGAGCTTGCCAAGACGATGACTCCAGAGAAGGAGCATCAGCTGGTAGAGACCATCATCATCAAGACACAGGGCTTCGTGAGCGGCAACTTCAGCGAGAACGACGAGGCTCCTATCCAGAAGTTCCGCGACTTCCTCGACCTGTACAAGGGTATCGACAAGGCTCAGTTGCGCCAGAATATGAAATACTTCCTCGAGGCTATCATGCCTGTATGCGAGGAGTGCAACATGAACATGTGTGTTCACCCCGACGACCCACCAATCGAAGTGCTGGGTCTGCCACGTATCGTTCGTACAGAGGAGGACATCCAGTGGTTCCTTGATGCCGTGCCTAACAAGCATAACGGACTGACATTCTGTGCTGGTTCGCTGAGTGCAGGCGCTTACAACAACGTGGTAGAGATGGCAAAGAAGTTTGCATCGCGCACCCATTTCGTTCATCTGCGTTCATGCCACATCTTCCCTAACGGAGACTTCACAGAGGCTTCACACTTGGGTGGACGTGCTGATATCGTAGAACTGTGCCGCATCTTCGAGAAGGAGAATCCACAGTTGCCGATGCGTGTGGATCACGGAATGACGTTCACGGACGAACCAGGTGGCATTATGGACGAAAGCAGTCATGGTCACAATGCAGGTTATACCTTGCTGGGACGTATGTTCGCTATGGGACAGGTGCAAGGCATCCTGGCTACAGTGGACAGAGAACTTGGCATTGAATACAAACAACCGGGATTCTTTGATTAAAGAGGTAATAACATTATAACGGAATAACGGTATAACGGAACAACAAAAAACGAGGAAAAAAAATGAAACTGAATGATATATTTAGCGGTCAGCTGAATGCCGCAGAGTGGGAGCAGAAGGGTTATGAGCTTCCAAAGTTTGACATCAAGGCAGTACGCGAAAAGACTGCGAAGGAACCAACATGGGTACATTTCGGAGGTGGAAACATCTTCCGAGCTTTCCCAGCAGCCATCCTCAACGATGCGTTGAACACAGGGAAATATGATCGTGGTGTGATTGTGGCAGAGACCTTCGATTTCGAAGTCATCGACAAGGCTTACGCCCCATATAACAACCTATCGCTGTGTGTGAACCTATGCTCTGACGGGTCGATCGAGAAGAAAGTCATCGCCTCTGTTACTGAAGCATTGAAGGCTGACCCTCAGTTCGAGGATTGGAACCGACTGGTGGAAATCTTCAAGAACCCATCACTCCAGATGATTTCGTTCACCATCACGGAGAAAGGCTACACATTCAACGAGGCTGACCTGGCTCGTGGCATGAAACCCGTATTTGCTATGGGTAAGGTCACAGCCCTGCTTTATGAACGTTTCAAGGCAGGCGAACTGCCTCTCACGGTTCAGAGTATGGACAACTGCTCGCACAATGGCGACAAGGTGAAAGCAGGTGTGATGGCCTATGCTGAGCGTTGGGTGAAAGACGGATTGGTGCCTGAAGCATTCCTGGCATACCTGAAGGACGAAAAGAAAGTGACCTTCCCTTGGTCGATGATTGACAAGATTACGCCTCGACCACATGTAAAAGTGAAGGAGATGCTCGCAGCCGATGGCTTTGAAGACAACGACTATATCGAGACAGAGAAACATACCTTCACGGCTCCTTTCGTGAATGCAGAAGAAGTGCAGTATCTCGTCATCGAGGACAACTATACCAACGGACGTCCCCCACTCGACTTAGGCGGAGCACTCTATACTACACGCGATACCGTTGACAAGGTAGAAACCATGAAGGTAACTACCTGTCTGAATCCGCTCCACACAGCAATGGCGATCTACGGCTGCATGCTCGGCTACACCCTTATCTCAGCAGAGATGGCCGACGAAGACCTGCGCCCATTCATCCAGAAGATTGGATATATGGAAGCAATGCCAGTAGTGGTAGATCCAGGTGTATTGAATCCATACGAATTTATCGGTGCGGTCATCAATCGTCGTTTGCCCAACCCCTTCATGCCTGATGCTCCACAACGTATAGCTTGTGACACCAGTCAGAAGTTGCCAATCCGTTTTGGCGAGACATTGAAGAAGTATGTGGCTCGTGGATTGGACAAGTCGAACCTTGTACTCATACCACTCACCCTTGCAGGCTATGCCCGTTATCTGAAAGGCGTGAAGGACGACGGCACCCCATTCGAGTGCTCACCCGACCCAATGCTTGAGGAACTGCAAGCCATCGTAGCTCCATTGGAAATCGGAAAGACCGATCAGGACTGGAGTCCGCTGAAGAAGTTATACTCACGCAAGGACGTCTTTGCCCTCGACCTCTACGAAGCAGGTCTTGGCGATCAGATAGAAGGAATGGTAAAAGAGTTGTTCGCAGGTCCTGGAGCAGTCCGCAAAACCCTTCATAAGTATGTATCTGCAAGATAAAAGAAATATCGAAAAATGAAAACATGTAAAAGTGTATTAGGAATCGCACTTGTGTGCTTCTTGATGTGTTCATGTGACACCTCGCTACAAAGAAAACACTTGGTCGGAAAATGGAAACAGGTGAATATCGAAAGCCGCATCGCTGACGGAGAACCAGATGAAATAGACGAAACAGCCATCTGGACCTTCATGAACGACTCTACCTACACCATTGAAGACGAAGAACAGACTGAGACGGGTCGATGGGCATTGGAAGACAGCGTGCTGACTTTGCGGGCAATCACCGAAGACGATAGTCTGGAAAGCAGCTACGAAATCATCCTCTGTCAGAACGACTCGCTTGTCCACAGTTCGGAAGTAGAGTCGGATTATGGTATCATAACAGAAACAACGACATTAATCAAAAACGAATGATAGCAGACATTATCAGTCCACAAATGCCGCAATACGCCACCTTTCAAGACTGGCTGCAAGATACGAGTTACATTGAGATGATCATTAAAGGTCTGATCATTGGTATCATCGCATCTGCCCCTATGGGACCAGTCGGCATACTTTGCATTCAGCGCACCCTCAACAAAGGGCGTTGGGAAGGGTTTGCGACAGGTGTCGGGGCTTCTTTGTCGGACATCATCTATGCCATCATTACAGGTTTCGGACTAAAATTCGTCATTGATATCATTGAAGACCCTGTGATTGCTTTGTGGTTAAAGACAATTGGTGGTTTGCTACTCTTCCTCTTCGGCATCTATACATTTATGTCGAAACCCAAAGAGACGGTGAAAGCCGTGAAACGCAATAAAGGAACCCTGTTGCAGAACTTCCTGACAGGATTTGCCGTAACGGTTTCGAACCCACTGATTATCTTCCTGTTTGTTGCTACTTTCGCCATGTTCACCTTTATCATCGTGGAGAATTTCATCGCCCAAATCATCGGCTACATATTCATTGTAGTAGGAGCAATGCTATGGTGGTATGTGCTGACGTGGCTGGTGGACAAAGTACGCAACAACTACAACATGCGTATCATCTGGATCATCAACAAAACCATCGGCATAGCTGTGATGATAGGTGCAGTACTAATGATACTATACACCATTACCGGTCACTCTATCGACTTGAGTGATTTCAGATTTCCATTCAACAATTAAGTATGAACGAACAAGAGATACAAAAACGCAGAACCTTTGCCATCATCAGCCACCCAGATGCTGGAAAGACCACTCTGACAGAAAAGCTGCTGCTGTTTGGTGGACAGATTCAGGTGGCAGGAGCTGTGAAATCAAATAAAATCAAGAAGACCGCCACCTCGGACTGGATGGACATAGAGAAACAACGTGGAATCTCTGTCTCAACGTCTGTGATGGAGTTCGACTACAGAGACTACAAGGTCAATATTCTTGATACCCCAGGCCACCAAGACTTCTGCGAAGACACCTTCCGTACACTGACCGCTGTAGATTGTGCTATCATCGTCATCGATGGAGCCAAAGGTGTGGAAGCACAGACACGCAAACTGATGACGGTTTGTCGTATGCGTAAGACACCTGTCATTGTGTTCATCAACAAAATGGACCGCGAAGGTCGCGACCCATTCGATTTGCTTGACGAAGTGGAGGCAGAGTTGCAAATCAAGGTACGTCCGCTCTCATGGCCTATCAATCAAGGACAACGGTTCAAGGGAGTATATAACATCTACGAACAGAATCTCAACCTCTTTACACCCAATAAGCAAGTGGTGACAGAAAAGGTAGAAGTGGATATCAACACTTCTGCACTTGATGAATTTGTAGGAGAAAGCGATGCGACAAAACTACGTGAAGACCTCGACCTCATTGAGGGTGTCTATCCAGAATTTGACGTGAACACTTATCTAAGTGGAGAGGTTGCCCCAGTATTCTTTGGTTCAGCTCTGAATAACTTTGGAGTGCAGGAGTTGCTGGATTGTTTCGTAGAAATAGCTCCAAGTCCTCGTCCCACGCAGGCGGAAGAACGATTGGTGGAACCTACTGAGCCAAAGTTCACAGGTTTTATCTTCAAGATTACAGCCAATATCGATCCCAACCATCGCTCATGTACCGCATTCTGCAAGGTATGCTCAGGAAAGTTTGTCAGAAACGCACCTTACCAACATATCCGTCAGGGAAAGACCGTTCGTTTCTCCTCCCCTACCCAGTTTATGGCGCAGAAGAAGAGCACCATTGAGGAAGCATATCCAGGTGATATAGTTGGATTGCCCGATAATGGTATCTTCAAGATTGGAGACACACTCACAGAAGGCGAGCAATTGCATTTCAAGGGACTTCCAAGTTTCTCGCCTGAGATGTTCAAATATATCGAGAATGCTGACCCAATGAAAACCAAACAGTTGGCAAAAGGCATCGATCAGTTGATGGATGAAGGAGTTGCACAGATGTTTATCAACCAATTCAACGGACGCAAACTCATTGGCACAGTAGGACAACTGCAATTTGAAGTCATTCAGTATCGATTGGAGAACGAGTACAACGCACAATGTCGATGGGAACCGGTCAGTCTGTATAAAGCTTGTTGGATTGAGAGCGATGACGATGCAGAACTGGAAGCGTTCAAAAAACGTAAATACCAGTATATGGCGAAGGATAGAGATGGACGCGATGTGTTCCTTGCCGATTCGAACTATGTGCTCCAGATGGCACAACAGGATTTCAAGCATATCAAGTTCCATTTCACAAGCGAATTTTGAGAATCACGAGGTTAAGGCAATAAAAGGACATGTTACAAGACGAAATAAAGAAAGCAGTAGAAGTGATGCGACAGGGGGGAGTCATCCTCTACCCGACAGACACAGTGTGGGGTATCGGATGTGATGCTACCAATCCAGAGGCAGTAAAGCGTGTTTACGAAATCAAAAGACGTGACGACAGTAAGGCCTTGATTTGTTTGGTCGATAGCGATGCACGCCTGTCAAGATATGTACGCAATGTGGCAGATGTCACATGGGACATGATTGAGATGGCTGAAAAGCCTCTCACTATCATCTTTGATCAAGCCGTAGGACTGGCACCCAATCTGCTGGCAGAAGACGGTAGTGTCGGTATGAGAATCACTAAAGAAGAATTCTCAAAGGAACTATGTTTTAGATTCCAGAAGCCCATTGTATCTACCAGTGCTAACATAAGTGGCGAACCCACAGCGCAAACATTCGAAGAAATCTCAGACGATATCAAGAACGCAGTTGACTATGTAGTGAAGTACAATCGTCAATGTAAGGAAAAACACAAACCGTCGAGCATCATTAAGATTGACGCAAGCGGCAAGTTCCAGATTATCAGAGAATAAGTTTACATTCAGCATAGAGACATGAAGTATTCATTCATCAGACGAGAAGCAAACATCATCCACAACATCACAGAGTGGATTAAAGGCGATCATACCAATCACCAGATTGTGTTGATGCTCAGTCTGATTGTGGGTCTGTGCTCAGGACTGGCAGCATTCATCCTAAAGTATTTAGTTGAGGAAATCAAGCATCTGCTTACGAACCAATTCAACCTTTCAGAAACGAATGGATTGTACATGCTCTACCCAGCCATAGGTATCCTGATTACTGCCCTGTTTGTGAAATATATCGTAAAAGACGATATCAGTCATGGAGTTACAAAGATTCTCTATGCAATTTCAAGAAAACGAGCACGCATAAAGGGTCACAACCGTTGGACGAGTATCGTAGCCAGTTCTATCACGATCGGATTTGGAGGATCGGTTGGAGCAGAGGCCCCTATCGTGCTGACAGGTTCAGCCTTCGGTTCTAATTTAGGAAAACGATTCAACCTGCCCCAAAACACAGTGATGTTGCTCGTTGGTTGTGGAGCAGCAGGAGCCGTAGCAGCCATCTTCAAAGCTCCGATTGCGGGTGTGATGTTTGTGTTGGAAGTACTGATGCTCGACCTAAATATGGCATCTCTGCTTCCTTTACTTGTCACATGCCTCACCTCCGTCTGTGTTTCCTATGCATTATATGGTACAGGATCAATGTTCGAGTTCAACCTCGACAAAGAATTCAGCATTGATATCATCCCTGGATGTATCTTGCTTGGAGTAATCTGTGGAATCATTTCTCTATATTTCACACGTGCAATGAACTGGTTTGAAGGCATCTTTGGAAAGTTGGCTAAACCATGGAAGAAATTCCTTGTAGGAGCCATTGTTTTAGGTGTACTCATCTTTTTCTTCCCCGCCATGTATGGTGAAGGCTACGATGTGATTTCCCAGCTTATTAACAACGCTCACCCTGATACCATCATGCACAACACCCTCTTCTATGGTAGTCAAGACACTTTGTTGATTTACCTTGGACTTGTGTTGCTATTAAAGGTATTTGCAACGACTGCTACCAACGGAGCAGGAGGATGTGGTGGAGTATTTGCTCCTTCATTGTTCCTCGGATGTATCGCAGGATTCATCTTCGCAAACATCTGGGATCAAAGCTTAGGATTACATTTAGGTAACAGTGGATTCCTATCCTCAAAAAACTGTGCCTTATACGGTATGGCGGGACTGATGTCGGGTGTCATGCACGCACCACTTACGGGTATCTTCCTCATTGCGGAATTGACAGGAGGATACGAATTATTTGTTCCACTGATGATTGTATCCGTAGCTTCGTTCCTCACCATCAATACATTCGAGCCTCATAGCATTTATGCCATGCGACTGGCTCGCAAAGGTGAGTTGATTACCCACGACAAAGACAAAGCGATTCTGACCATCATCAACCTTGAATCGCAGATAGAGACCGACTACAAACAATTTTCACCTGATATGGATCTTGGGAAAATGGTCTCTGTCATTTCAAAAGCACATCGGAATATTTTCCCTGTAACAGACAGAAACGGAAAGTTTCTGGGAGTTGTCACACTCGACTCTGTCAGGAAGTATATTTTCAGGCCTGAGTTGTATCACCAATTTACAGTTACTTCTTTCATGAAAGACCCTCCGGCATTGCTGAACACCAATGATACGCTTAAGATAGCCACAGAGAAGTTTGACGAGACTCAAGCTTGGAATCTTCCTGTGGTGAACGAAGACAATCAATTCGTTGGGTTTATCTCTCGTTCGGGGTTGTTTAATTCATATCGAGAGGTTCTGGTGAGTTTCTCTGCGGAATAAACTCAGCACCTTTATAATAATATATAAGGAGTATGAACAAAGAAGATTTGAGAATCGTATATATGGGAACTCCCGATTTTGCGGTCGAGAGTTTGAGGTGTCTTGTAGAAGGAGGTTACAACATCGTTGGAGTCATTACAATGCCCGACAAGCCAATCGGGCGACACGGAAGTGTGCTCCAACCCAGCCCTGTAAAGCAGTATGCTATGGAACAGGGGCTGAAGGTTTTGCAGCCAGAAAAACTCAAAGACGAAACTTTCATCGAAGAACTACGTTCCTTGAAAGCCGACCTTCAAATCGTGGTTGCATTCCGAATGCTGCCAGAAGTCGTATGGAGTATGCCACCAATGGGTACATTTAATCTCCATGCGTCACTTCTGCCACAATACAGAGGAGCAGCTCCTCTCAACTGGGCAATCATCAACGGAGAAACGGAAACAGGTATTACAACCTTTTTCCTGAAACACGAAATCGACACAGGAAAGGTGATTCAACAAGTAAGGGTTCCGATCGAAGAAACTGATAACGTGGGTATCATCCACGATAAATTAATGCTTCTTGGAGGAAAACTCGTCACAGAAACCGTCGATAATATCTTAGCTGGCACAATCAATCCAATAGAACAAAGTGTTTTAGAAGATGATGCCGGTCAGTTGAAACCTGCTCCCAAGATATTCCGCGAAACCTGCCAGATTAACTGGTTAGAAAAAAACACAAAACAAGTTTATGACTTCATCCGAGGACTCAGTCCCTACCCTGCTGCTTGGACCACACTACAATCTCCTAATGGAAAAGCCCAAGAAGTTAAGATATACGAAGCTGCAAAGGAACAGCCTGCAAATGATTGTATTGCAATCGGAGAAATAATCTCTGACGGTAAAAACTACCTAAAGGTCAAGACATCAGACGGCTATATCGACATTAAAACCCTACAGCTGTCAGGCAAGAAACGAATGGCAGTTAGCGAGTTCTTACGAGGGTTTAAATACGAAAAAGGGATGAGAATGTGTTAAAAATAGCAGGAATTAAGCATTTTTTCATGATTTTTCTTGCATATTTGCTAAATCTTCTGTTATTTTGCAATCCAAATCGGAAACTTTCATACATTACGAACATTTAAAAACATTATTGCCTATAGAAGAAACATTACGCTAATTAACAACATCAGTCATTGCAGCGTTGATTTCGACGAATGATGAGACTGACCCTAAACTGAGCATAATGAATAATTTGAAAATGCTTACCGATGAGGTTTTGGTAAGACTATATGTAGAAGGCAATAACGAAGCGTTCAACGTTTTGTTGGATCGTTATGAAAGTAAAGTTTTCACATACATCAATTATATCGTTCGCAACAGAGAGGTAGCGGAAGACTTGTTCCAAGATACCTTTATGCGAGTTGTCTCCACTTTGAAAGGCGGCAAATATTCAGAGCAACAAAAATTCAGTGCGTGGCTCATGCGTATTACTCACAACATTCTGGTTGACTATTTCCGTCATCTAAAGAATGAGAAGAACATCTCAAACGACGAAACAGAAATCGACCTGTTCAACGACATTAAGCTTGCGGATGAAAATAACGTTGAGACTCAAATGATACAATCGCAGAATCTCAACGGTGTAGAGAAAATTATCAAAATGCTACCACAAAACCAACAAGAGATTATCAATATGCGCTACTATCTGGATATGAGTTTCAAGGAAATTGCTGCATTACTCAATTGTAGCATCAACACTGCCTTGGGTAGAACTCGATATGCGCTAATCAATCTAAGGAAACTGGCTGCAGAGCACAATGTCAGCCTTGCTTCTTAAGAATATATTTTTTGTTACCCTTAAGGGAAATTATTGTTACCCTTAAGGGAAAATTTTGTTACCCCTAGGGGCTGCAAATTTTTATATAGGCAAGAATGCCTATTTCCAATCTGCTACTAAAGAATAGCTACATCGATTTTTTACACTGATTTTTTACGCATTATCGTATATTTAGAGCAATCTTTTGTGCATTTTTTACCGAAAAATGCAATTATTATCAAAAAATCAACTATTACGAGAACAACGAATCGAAAAACGTCGTAACTTTGCACCGGTTTTAGAAAGCAAATGATTGTTTAACAATTTAAATTACAAAAAAAATGAAGAAGCTTTTAGTTGCATTCGTTGCTGTTGTTGCTGTTTCTTTCGCATCTTGCGTTAACGGTAACACTAAGGCAGAGACTAAGGACAGCGCTGTTGCTGAACCAGTTGTTGAAGAAGTAGTAGAAGATACTGCTGCTGCTGACACTACTGCTGCTGACACTACTGCAGTTGTTGCTGAATAATTAGCCGCACAACGAATCGCATTAGGTAGTACACCTAAATGAGAGAATTGAAACCTGGAGACTATGTCAACAGGTTTTTTGTTTTCCAAAAACTCCACAAAAGCCATTCTAGTCTCCAAAAAAGAGCCAACCTATGTCATCCATCTACGTCCATATTCCTTTTTGCAAAACCCGCTGCATTTATTGCGACTTTTTCTCCACCACCCTATTAGGGTTACGCGAGCAATATGTTGACGCTGTATGCAAAGAGATTGAGCAAACCGATAAGTATCTGGATGGCGACCAAATACATTCAATCTATTTCGGAGGAGGAACCCCATCTCAACTCACACCAACCCAAATCGGTCGTATATTGGACATCATACAGACCTATCATCCCATCAATCCAAACTGCGAAACGACGATAGAACTTAATCCCGATGATGTGACTGGAGATTATGTATCAAAACTCCGCTTGCTTCCCATCAATCGCATCAGTCTCGGAATTCAGAGTTTTCACGACAGCATCTTACAATTCATTCATCGTCGACACTCCTCACAACAAGCGATTGACGCTGTACGATTATTACAAGATAACGGCTTCAACAACATAAGTGTCGACCTGATGTTTGGCTTTCCTGACGAAACCCTTGAAAATTGGAAAGAGGATATCGAGCAGGCACTTCAACTGAACATTCAGCACATATCAGCCTACTCGCTGATGTACGAAGAAGGAACGGAACTCTATCGGATGCTCATGAGCCAGCAAATACATGAAATAGACGAAGAACTCTCGCGTAAAATGTACCAAATCCTCATGGAGCGACTGAGCGATGCAGGATTCGACCACTACGAAATCTCCAACTTCGCAAAACCCAACTATTATTCACGCCACAACTCCAGTTATTGGAACAACACCAAATACCTCGGAATAGGAGCTGGGGCGCATTCCTATAACAGAATCAGCCGACAATCCAACATTTCAGACCTCAAGGCATATATCGACGGAATCAATCTCGGTAAGCCAAAACGCGAAAAGGAAACTTTGACTGTCGAACAACGTTATAACGAAACGGTAATGACTCGTTTACGCACCAGCAAAGGACTGAATACAGCAGACATCAAGGAACTATTCGGAAAAGAGTATTATCATCACCTCATGACGGCAGCCACACCTTATTATAATTTAGGATTGTTAAAAAACAATGACGGAAACCTATCATTAACCCAAAAAGGAATCTATATTTCGAACGATATCATATCATCTTTGTTCATCTGACCATTAACGCAGAAACACCCGCTTTTCAGCCTTCATTTCATTACATTTTACCGCTAAGCGACCTTATAATTAATAAAAAAATGACATTATTCGAAAAAAAACAATGTCAGTTCATTTTTTTTCCGTAACTTGCAGCTCCAAATTTGGAGCGACCTCAAAAAAGAGACATAAACCTATCAAAGATAACTAACAATATTAATATTTACAGACATGAAAGTTTATTCAACTAACGAAATCAAAAACATTACCATCTTGGGTAATGACGGTGCAGGTAAGACTACCTTGACCGAAACCTTACTATTCGAAGCAGGTGTGATCAGTCGCCGCGGACGTATCTCACAAAAGAACACCGTGAGCGACTATTTTCCAGTAGAACAAGAATACGGCTACAGTGTATTCTCAACAGTATTCCACACAGAGTGGAACGGTAAGAAACTCAATTTCATCGATTGCCCGGGAGCAGACGACTTTGCTGGTGCAGCGATGGCAGCCCTTTCCGTTACTGACACAGCTGTATTGCTCCTTAACGGTGCTGCAGGAGTGGAAGTGGGAACACAAAACCATTTCCGTTACACAGAGAAGCTTGGAAAGCCTTGTATCTTCCTCATAAACCAACTCGACCATGAGAAGTGTGACTACCACAGCTGCGTAGAACAACTTCAAGACCTTTACGGAAGTAAAGTCGTTCAGGTTCAGTATCCTCTAAACGAAGGTCCTAACTTCAATTCATTCATCGATGTACTGCTCATGAAGAAGTACTCATGGAAACCAGAAGGTGGCGCTCCAACGATTGAAGACATCCCTGCAGAAGAGATGGATAAAGCACAAGAACTTCATCGTCAGTTGATTGAGGCAGCTGCTGAGAACGACGAAAGCCTCATGGAGAAATTCTTCGAAAGCGAGGAACTCACCGAGGACGAATGCCGTGAAGGAATCCGCAAGGGATTGGCAAGCCGCAGCATCTTCCCTGTTTTCTGTGTTTGTGCAGTGAAAGACATGGGCGTTCGCCGCATGATGGAATTCCTCGGAAACGTAGTTCCATTCGTCAACGAAATGCCTCCTGTAGAAGCAACCAACGGAACAATAGTAAAACCAGATGTAAACGGTCCAACTGCACTCTATTTCTTCAAGACTGCTAACGAACCACATATCGGTGGTGTACAATACTTCAAGGTGCTCAGTGGTAAGGTTCACGAAGGTGACGACCTCACCAACTCAGATCGTGGTAGCAAAGAGCGTCTTGCCCAGCTGTTTGTCTGTGCAGGTCCTAACCGTACTAAGGTAGAAGAACTCGTTGCTGGCGATATAGGTTGTACAACCAAGCTGAAAGACGTACGTACAGGCAACACACTTGTTGGAAAGGACTGCGATTGGAAGTTCGACCTCGTGAAATATCCAGAACCTAAGTACATCCGCGCTATCAAGGCTGAAAGCGAGTCTGACACTGAAAAAATGATTGCTGCAATCCAGAAGATGGCTCAGGAAGATCCAACATGGGTTATCGAACAGAGCAAGGAATTGAAACAGACCCTGATCAAAGGTCAGGGAGAGTTCCATCTCCGTACCCTAAAATGGCGTTTGGAAAACAACGAGAAGATCAAGATCAACTACGGTGAGCAAAAGATTCCATATCGTGAAACTATTACAAAGGCAGCACGTGCCGACTATCGCCACAAGAAGCAGTCAGGTGGTGCTGGACAGTTTGGAGAAGTACACCTTATCGTAGAACCTTACGCAGAAGGTATGCCTGAACCAACAATGTATAAGTTCAACGGTCAGGAATACAAGATGACTATCAAGAGTAAGGAAGAAATCGACCTCGAGTGGGGTGGAAAATTTGTCTTCTACAACTCAGTTGTCGGAGGTGCTATCGATACACGTTTCTTACCAGCAATCCAGAAAGGTATCATGAGTCGTTTGGAACAAGGACCTCTTACTGGTAGCTACGCCCGCGATGTTCGCGTCATCGTTTACGATGGAAAGATGCACCCAGTAGACTCAAACGAACTTTCATTCATGCTTGCAGGTCGTAACGCATTCAGCGAGGCCTTCAAGAATGCAGGTCCAAAGTTGCTTGAACCAATCTACGATGTAGAAGTTCTCACTCCAAGCGACAAGATGGGTGACGTCATGAGCGACATTCAGGGACGCCGCGGTATGATTGTAGGTAGCGAAAGTGCAAACGGATACGATAAGCTCGTCGCTAAAATTCCATTGAAGGAGTTGGCAAGCTATTCTACAACTCTCAGCTCACTCACTGGAGGCCGCGCATCGTTCTCAATGAAGTTCTCTAACTACGAACTCGTACCAACTGACTTGCAGCAGCAACTCATGAAAGAGTTCGAAGCTCAGCAGAAGGAAGAAGACTAATAACTTCTTATATTCTCAACTTAAGAGTCAATGTTTGTTAAGCATTGGCTCTTTTTTTATACTTTTTAATTAATTTAGGAGAATCTTTTAAACGTATATAAATTATTATTCGTTACTTTGAAACATAAAAACAAGAACGCATGAAGAAAACGACGATAACGATATTAGCAGCAGTCATGGGCATTTCATTTATATGCCTATTAGCCTTGCAAGTCTATTATATAGAAGAGGTATTGGATTTGCGCCGACTTCACTTCGTGGAATCTGTTAACCGCAGTTTGCTTGCAACAGCCCACGAACTGGAATTGGACGAAGCCACACGATACTTGAATCAAGGTTCGGATGCCATAGAAGGCATTGCGATGGCTTCCGACTCCATCATGGTGACCACCGACTCGGCTTTCATTCAGCGCACACACACCATTACGGCAAAGGACGGTAGTGCTTTCTCAACCATCGAGACAACAGCTAATACAAAATTCTCAGATAAGTATTTCACTAAACGCTCCAACGAAAAAGACAAACCCCGCTCATTGGAATCCATCATGAAGGAGCGCTACGACAACGGAAAGGCCTTGATCGACGAAGTCATTTACAGCATGCTTTATACAGCCAGCGACCGACCGTTGAAAGAACGTGTGGACATCAATATGCTCGATCAAACACTCCGTACCGAACTCGCTAACAACGGAATCGACATCCCATACCACTTCTCTGTTTACACGAGTAATGGAAATCTGGTGATGCGTTGTCCTGACTATGAGACCGAGGGAGAAGACAAGGCATTCACGACTACCCTATTCAAGAACGACCCAGTTCAGAAGATGGGTACACTCAAGGTGCATTTCCCCATGTATTCAAAGTATGTCACTCAGTCAATATGGTTTCTCATGCCGTCGCTCATATTCACACTCATCCTACTTGTCACCTTCATCGTGACACTTGTATTGGTGTTCCGTCAAAAGAAACTGACAGAACTCAAAAACGACTTCATCAACAACATGACGCATGAGTTCAAGACCCCAATCTCAAGCATCTCATTGGCAGCACAAATGCTTAGTGACGATAGTGTTCCGAAGAACGACAAGATGGTGAAACGACTCTCAACCACCATTAACGACGAAACCAAACGATTGCGGTTCCAGGTAGAGAAAGTGTTGCAGCTCTCAATGTATGAGAACCAACGAGCCAAACTTAACCTGCGCGAAGTCGATGCTAACGAACTGATTGCAGGAGTCATACACACCTTCACGCTGAAGGTCGAGAAGAACGGAGGTAAGATTATCTCCGACCTAAGAGCATCCAATCCCGATATCTATGTTGATGATATGCACTTCACCAATGTCATCTTCAATCTGATGGACAATGCTGTGAAGTATCGCCGCCAAGATACACAACTCGAGCTAAAGGTTTCAACACGCAACGAAAACGACAAGCTCATCATCACCATTCAAGACAATGGTATCGGTATCAAGAAAGACGATATTAAGCGCATTTTCGATAAGTTCTATCGTGTCCACACAGGTAATCTCCACGATGTGAAGGGATTCGGCTTAGGATTGGCATACGTCAAGAAAATCATCACTGAGCACAAAGGCACCATCACAGCAGAGAGTGAACTGGGTATAGGAACGAAATTCATCATCAAGATGCCACTCATATAATTATAATAATGAACAATAGTTATTAACAATAAAAACGAAGAATTATGGAAGAGAAAATTGAAAATGCTCGCATCATGTTATGCGAAGACGACGAGAACTTAGGCATGTTGCTCCGCGAATATCTCGAAGCAAAGAACTACAACGTCGACCTCTGCGTTGACGGAGAAGCAGGATTCAATGCCTATCAGACCAACAAATACGATCTGTGCATCCTCGACGTTATGATGCCTAAGATGGACGGATTCACACTCGCTTACAAAATCCGCGAGATGAATGCCGACGTTCCCTTCATGTTCCTCACAGCAAAGACCATGAAGGACGATGTAAAACAAGGATTCGAACTCGGAGCCGATGACTACATCACGAAACCTTTCTCTATGGAAGAAGTTGTATTCCGCATCGAAGCCATCCTTCGTCGCGTCAAAGGTAAGAAGAACACCAATTCATCTATTTTCCAGATTGGCAAGTTTGCCTTCGACTCCAAGAAGCAGACACTCAGCTACGACAACATCGTCGAAAAGCTCACCACCAAGGAGTCCGATCTGCTGAAATTGTTGGCAAGTAAACAAAACGAACTATTGCAACGCGACTACGCCCTTCGTGCTATCTGGGTTGACAACAACTACTACAACGCACGCTCAATGGATGTTTACATCACCAAATTGCGCAAATTGCTCAAAGCTGACCCAAACGTCGAACTCCTGAATGTTCACGGCAAGGGTTATAAGCTCGTTGTTACAGAATAGTCGTAACGGGATTAAATACAAATAATTCATGATGTCAATTGCACATCATGAATTATTTTTTATGCTATCTACGTCGAAGATAAGCTACTTCTCGGAAAAAATCAAATAAAATTTGTTTTTTCGCACAATTTGCACTATCTTTGCACCACAATTAAAAAGAAAGTACAACTATGGCGTTAATTACAATTAGCTCATACGATGAGTTTGCCGCTTATTTGGGCAAAGAACTAGGCCAGTCAGATTGGCTAGAAATCAGTCAAGAACGTATCAATAAATTTGCGGATGCAACACTCGACCATCAATGGATTCATGTCGATACAGAACGAGCAAAAGTAGAGAGTCCCTATCACTCAACAATAGCACATGGATATCTCACCCTCTCACTCCTCCCATACCTCTATCAACAAGTTATTGAGGCTCGGAACATCAAAATGCTTGTCAACTATGGTATGGACAAGATGAAGTTCGGTATCCCTGTTCTGGTAGGAAAACGTGTACGCCTGTCATGTTCCCTCTTCAACATTGCCAACCTACGCGGTACAGCAAAGGTAGAGATTAAGTTCACACTCGAGATTGAAGGAGAACGCAAACCCGCACTCGAAGGTATTGCTACTTTCCTCTACATGTTCGAGAACTAATCATCATACACATCACAACACAAAAGCCCACCTTGATGGTGGGCTTTTGCTGTATCTAAATACATCAGGTCAATCTTCACGATACTCCAAGATGTCGCCTGGCTGACAGTCGAGTGCCTGACAAATAGCTTCTAAGGTAGAAAAACGAACGGCTTTAGCTTTACCCGTCTTCAGGATTGAAAGATTGGCTTGCGTGATACCAATCCTTTCTGCCAATTCTTGAGATGACATCTTACGTTTTGCCATCATCACATCTACATTTACTATGATGCTCATAAAGCGTGGATAGTTAAATCGTTAATTCCTGTTCTTCTTTTATTTCCTTACCCATAAGGATGATTTGCGAGATAATCATCAGCGCCAAACCCGTAAGGAGGTACATGCTGTTCGTATCGTTCGAGTAGACGATGTGATAGTCAGCCAACTGGATATTCTGAATACAATACTGGGTTAAGGCATAATCACCAATCCATTGTATCAGATAGAGGGCAGAAAGGAGGTAACCTGTGATTTCGAGGTATTTTGACACCTGTGCCACAAACACCTCTCCACGACGGATGCGGCGAACAAGTTTAAATACCAGACAGAGAATCCAGATAGTGACAACAGCAGTTAAAACACCAGAGACGATGGTTACAATTATCGGGAAGTTGATAAAAAAACCTACTTTTTTGACAGGCGTTTCCAACCTCACTTTTTGCATTGTCACTCTGTACGTCTGCATCTCCGGCTTTTCCGAACCTAACCACTTTGATCTTGAAATGAGCGTCTGATTGTCTCTCGGCATTTTTGGCTTCACATACACATTATAGCTCATCGTAGGATAATAAATGGTATGGCCACCTTGTCCACCTTCATGGTAGGTCGTATCACTCGTATAAAACTCTGGTGCATTATCCTCAAACATTAACGTGTCCTTTCCTCCTTGATACCAAGTATATCCTTCGAAACGGACTTTGTGGCTAACCAGTAAAACAATGAGTGCTACAACAAACAAGGTGCTGTAAATTTTAAGCTTTTTCTTCATAATTAATAAGAATTTATTGCTAAACGATAATTTATTTCGGTGCAAAGATAAATACTTATTTCGAATCCACCAAGAAAAAAAGCAAAAAAAATATCGAAAAACAATAAATTTTTATCAAAAAGAGGCATTTAGCACACTTTTTATGCATAAAAACAGCCGATTCACTCTAGAAATTGAATCGGCTGAATAGGAAAATAATCTAGTTGCAAATTACTTGTTAATTAAAGCTGAACGACCTCGTCAGTTAGAGATTGCTCTCCATACGGATCAATGGTCTTTTTATCAGGATCGGGATAATGCATATTACCTTTGCTAACCATCTCTGCAAATGGTTTGGCGGTCGTTTTGTCATCCAAATCGTCATGATCGCCCTTTCTTGTCAAATAATGTGCTGCCATAGAGTTGAAGATTGTTTGATTTTATGGTTTAAGAATTAGAGAGTGAGAGCCTTTCCTGCTGTGACAGGAATCTCATACTCATATATGCCATACTCTGGATATGTCTTCACCTGCGTACCTTGCTTGAGCTGGTCCTTGGTGCGGATACGTAGAGTTCCTGAATAGGTAGGCATGATGGTTGCACTCTGGAGTTTTCCGTCTTTCCAACTAATGCTAACTTCATAGCCACCACGTGCCTTCAGTCCCTTCACACTACCCTCTTTCCATGCATCTGGAAGTGCAGGCAGAAGATGGAGGGCTCCATCATGGCTCTGAATCAACATCTCAGCGATACCTGCCGTTGCTCCGAAGTTACCATCAATCTGGAATGGTGGGTGTGCATCGAAAAGATTCGGGAACGTACGTCCGTTAGGAGCTTGACGCTCTTGTCCTTCGTTTGGAAGCAGACGCAACATATTTGAAATGATGACGAAGGCATGATTTCCGTCTAGCATACGTGCCCAGAAGTTAATCTTCCATCCAAGACTCCATCCTGTTGCTTGGTCGCCACGCTGTTCGAGGGTCTTTCCTGCAGCCTTGAACAAGTCTGGAGTAGAGAATGGAGAAATCTGTGCAGATGGGTAAAGTCCATAGAGGTGTGAGATGTGGCGATGCTGATCGCGTGGGTCGTCAAGGTCGTCGCGCCATTCCTGCAACTGTCCGTATTGTCCAACCTTCATCTTTGGCAACATCGCAATGGCCTTTGTCAGCTTTGCCTGTAAATCGGCATCCTCGCCCAATACCTTAGCTGCTTGTAATGCCTGATTGAGGGCATCGAAAGCAATCTGGTTGTCCATCGTACATCCAGCAGTTACGTTGCTTGATTTGCCGCGTCCACCATGTTCTGGGCTGACAGAAGGAACAACAAGCAGTTCTCCGTTGCGTTCTACCATATAGTCGAGATAGAACACAGCTGCGTCTCGCAGAATTGGGTAGTATTCCTTAAGGAAGTCTTTGTCGAGTGTGTAGAGATAGTGCTCCCAAAGATGAGTAGCTAACCAAGCACCACCATTAGGGAACATTCCCCATGCAGCACCATCAACAGGACCTGCAACACGCCAAATGTCCGTATTGTGATGTGCCATCCATCCACGACAGCCATACATCTGACGAGCGGTCACCTTTCCCGTCTCGCTCAAATCTTTAATCATACTGAACAATGGTCCGTTAGTCTCAGCAATATTACATACTTCTGCTGGCCAGTAGTTCATCTCTGCATTGATATTGATGGTGTACTTACTGTCCCAAGGTGCATTTACTTTGTCATTCCACACACCTTGCAGGTTGGCTGCCTGACCTCCTTCCTGAGATGAAGAAATCAAGAGATAGCGTCCATAATTGAACAGGAGAGCCACCATACCCATATCCTTACTTCCGTAGAACTTATCAAGGCGCTGAGGAGTTGGCAGCTTTGCAATCTCAGGATCGCTTGTCAGTTTGAGGTTCACACGCTTATATTGCTCCTGATACTTTGCCAAGTGACGCTTCAGCAACTGGTCGAAATTCATTGTTTCGGCTTGTGTCAGATACTGATTGTTCTTCTCTGCCGCATTTCCACTCACGTCATTATAGTTCACGAAATTAGTAGCTCCACTAATATACAGCGTAGCTTCTGATGCCCCTTCAACGACGAGTGACTGACCATCCACACGTACTGTTCCGTTAGTTTTCACATCCGTACGGCATTGAGCTGTTAACGCTGCCTTGATGCCCTCGTGGTCCACACCAGGGATGATGGCAGTAAGGGTCTGTCCTGCAGCAGTTACCTGTACGTTTGGCAACTTGCAATCGTGATAGAGTTTGAATCCGAGTGCTTTCTTTGAAGCTTTGATGTGAACAACAACCACACCATCGGCCATCGAAGCAATAACACGACGCGTGTATTTTACACCATTATTTATATAAGAGGTGGTGGCTATAGCCGTTTGTAAATCGAGTTCACGACAGAAATCCTGCACTTGCTCATGTCCGAAGTCCATCTTCACAGAACCCAGCGTAAGGAATTTCATACCATGAGGACCTGGGATGAACTGCTGATTGATGATGTTCTCAGCCTCACGCTCCTTACCATCGAAGATAAGGCTACGTACTTCGGTCAGATACTGCAGCGAAGTCTTACTGTTATTGTTGTGAGGTCCACCACTCCAGAACGTCTCTTCGTTCAATTGGATTTCTTCCGTTTTTGTTCCGCCAAACACCATTGCACCCATGCGTGAATTACCCAGAGGTACTGCTTCGAGCCAGAAATTTGCAGGTTTGTCATACCACAAACGCTGGTCGTTATCAACTGCATTGGCTGCCTTCAATGTCAAGACAGCAGCGAACAAAAGTAGAAAAGTAAAAAAGTGTTTCATGATTGTAATTGTAATTGAGATTTGAATTATTATACTTTGCGATTGCAAAATTAGTAAAAAACTACCAAAAATTGGCATTTCTTTTGTTAAACTAACAAAAAAACACTCCTTATTGTATTATTTACCCCAATATTTGTGATTCTTTCAGGAAAAATCCTTAAATTTGCAACGGATAATACCAATTAGTATAAATCAACTTATTTACAAACTTTTAAACAAAAAACAAATGAAACATTTTACTAAGCTTTTCGCAGCAATCGCTATGATGTTGGTTGCTATTTGTGCGAGTGCAAAAACAGAAAAAGTGCATGCCACTTTCGAAAGTCCAACTAACACAAATACAACATGGACAGCGGATGCATCTGGTAACACTAAGGGTACTTTCACATGGTCTACCACTTATTACAACCAGTTGAGAAACATCGGTCTGCCTAACGGCGACATCACAAAGTACAAAAAGTTGGTTGTAGACTGTAAGATGGTGACTGGCACTCAGTTCCGCATCTTGTTCTACAAGGGTGGTTCTAACCTCACTCTTTATGCTCAGGATGGTGTAAACGAATTTATCATCAAGGACGAACTGGAGAAGGTTGCACCAAATGACTACAACGAGTACATGCTTCAGTGTGATGAGATTTGCTTGTCTGGAGACAACGGTACTGCTCCTGGAGAGGCTATCATCAATGATGTTTATCTTGAGACTTACGACGATGAGGGCGTGAAAACTTACGCTACCTTCGAAAGTCCAACCAACACGAACACAACATGGACAGCGGATGCATCAGGTGACACTAAGGGTACTTTCACATGGTCTACAACTTATTACAACCAGTTGAGAAACATCGGTCTGCCTAACGGCGACATCTCTAAATACAAGAAGCTGGTTGTAGACTGTAAGATGGTGACTGGCACTCAGTTCCGCATCTTGTTCTACAAGGGTGGTTCTAATCTCACACTTTACGCAAAGGATGGTGTAAACGAGTTCATTATCAAGGACGAACTGGAGAAGGTTGCACCAAATGACTACAACGAGTACATGCTACAGTGTGATGAGATTTGCTTGTCTGGAGACAACGGAACTGCTCCAGGAGAGGCAATCATTAATAGCGTATATCTTGAAACTTATCCAGAGAACGAGTCAGTAGAAATTCCAGATATTCAGTACGAAGAAGACCCTGGCAGACCAGAAGGTGACTTTATTGACTTCGCAGCAGCATTCCCAGAACTCCAGCCAAGAATTGGTTTAGGCACTGATTCTCATCCAATTGTACTTGGTAACGGTGAGGTTGTTGTCGGCTCTAGAGGCAACAAGACCGTTATTGCAAATCTTGCCGAATACAGCAAGTTGACTATTGTTACTTCTCCAAACTTGAAACTTGTGCTTTATATGAATCATGAAATTGATTCTAAGCAGAACGCTGGAGATTATACAGCAGAAGAAGAAGGCAAGTACATATTCCAAGAAGTTAAGGCCGATGAGAATGGTATTATTGAAGTTGACCTGACACAATTCGACAAAAAAGACCTTAACTGCATTGCTCTGCCTTGGGACAACAATAACAAGGGAACAGTATGGTATCTGCTCCTCACAAAGGATACTGCTACAGCTATCAACAGCACGAAGGCAAATGCTGTGAAGGGCGAAGTATTCAACCTCGCAGGTCAGAAACTCGCTACTCCAGTGAAGGGCTTCAACATCATTAATGGCAAGAAGGTATTGGTTAAGTAAACTGATATTTCCAATAAATACACAAACGGGGTCACTCCATGTGAACCCCGTTTTCTTTTTCTTAAGCCACACTTTTGCCCTACAAGCCTACGTAAAATTTGCAGCCCCTAGGGGAAAATGTTTTTTCCCTTAAGGGGAATTTCTGTTGCAGGTCGTGCAACGTACGTTGCACGACCTGCAACATAGGTTGCACGACCTGCAACAGAAAAAACCTCTAGGGGAAAGGAAAAATATCCTTAGGGATAGTAAAAAAGAAGTGACAGAGAACCAACAATTCTCTGTCACTTACAATTTGTCGGGATGATCAGACTCGAACTGACGACCACACGCCCCCCAGACGTGTACGCTAACCAACTGCGCTACATCCCGATTCCTGATAACGGTTTCGCTTTCGGAGTGCAAAGTTACGACTATATTCTGACTCCACCAAACAATTTAGGCAAAAAAATAAAAAAGAATTGGTAAGCTCTCGTTTTTATGGTTTTTGTTTTGCAGAATGCGAAATAAATTGTAATTTTGCAACCAAAATAATTAGTCGGACAAAATGAAAAAGACGGTTCTAACAATTGGGTTACTTTGCTGCATGATGCTCGGCATCGATGCACAGACAACTGTTGAAAGTATCAGGAAAGAATACAACAGCATCAAAAGCTGCTTGGAAGTGATGACGGAGGATGAAATGATTCCTGATGACTTATGTAAACTGCATGTTGCTCAAAACTTGCCTGGAACGGGACAGCACTTCGAGGATATTCTCTTTTATTGGGGCGATAACGAAGACGAAGACGAAGAACATGACGTAATCTACCCCTCACACTATTTGCGCTATGTCCAAACGAAATACAACTATGCTGCTCGTGAGTTCTATGAGGAGTATATGTACGACGCTCAGGGCAACACCTTATTTATATATGCGCGCACGCCCGACTTTGATTTCGGAAACGGTCTCGCCTACGACTTCCGATTCTACTTCAGCAAAGGCAAGCTGATAAATGTCATCATCAAATCGGGTCCTATCGAAGGAAACACATTCAAGGATGTGTACACAGGCAAAACTCTACCCAAGCAATACGAAGAGGAATACGAACGCTGTCTCGATGCATCGAAGAGATACAAGAATCTCTACAAAGCAATCGAAAATGCCACCATGTTATGAAACTATGATTCAGCAGACAGAAATCACACTGAAGTCTATGTCGCGTGGATTCCATCTGGTCACCAATGAAATCGTACGCCAACTGCCTCCCCTACCCCGTACAGGCATCATCAACATCTTCACCAAGCACACCAGTTGCGGACTCTCCATCAACGAGAACTGCGACCCTGATGTCCGTATCGATATGGAGACCATCTTCAACCGTCTCGTACCTGAAGGACGTCCCGAATACCAACACACCCTCGAAGGGGTTGACGATATGCCTGCTCACGCTAAATCGGTTCTCAGCGGAGTGAGCCTCACCATTCCCATCACCAACGGGCGGCTCAATCTGGGTACTTGGCAAGGTATCTACTTCTGCGAATACCGCTCTTACGGAGGCCCAAGGAAACTGGTCGTAACAATCATAGGCGAGCCCTAACGATCAGTAGTCTTTCATCTATCGATTTTTCTCCTACTAGTTTTGCCTTAATGGCAACTTATTTTACAGCGAAATGAATCATTCTTTGTTGGTTTTGAACCGAGTATGAAATATATTTCGTACCTTTGCACCTCGAAAGCGTGTTGAACACGTAAATGAATTAACTAAAGGGGTGCTGACCTGTCTTTGGGTCGGCTGAGATCATACCCAAGAACCTGATGCAGATAATGCTGCCGTAGGGACGATTAGATATGTTTTACTCCTTTGTATTGTTTAATCTTTAGTTAAGTTAAAGTTTCATGAGAAAAAAGATTGTTACAGCTGTTGCTTTGTTATGTGCATTAAGCAGTAGTGCCTCAACCGTAGAACCAGACACCATGAAGGTTGAGCAAATCAATGAGATTGTCATTATGGGCGTGAAGATGAAGAAGGATGCACCTTTCGCCATTTCGAACATCGAGGGAAAACAACTTCAGGAATTCTCGAAGACGGGACGCGAACTCCCGATGATGTTCACCCGCACGCCTGGAGTGCAGGCTTGGGGCGAGAACGGTCTGGGTACCGGTACGACTTATATGCGTATTCGTGGAGCAGGCGACAGCCGCATCAACGTAACCCTCGACGGAATAGCGCTCAACTCGCCTGAGGACCAGTGTGTATTTTGGGCAAACATGAACTCCTACGGCAGTCTGCTGGGTAGCACTCAGATTCAGCGTGGAGTGGGTTCGTCGACCAATGGTGACGGAGCTTTCGGAGGTACCATCATGCTGAAATCGAAATCACCTTCGCTGACCCCACAGGCAGAAGTGTCAGGCTCGTTTGGTTCGTACAACACTTGGAACTACGGAGGTTCGTTCTCGTCTGGTCTGCTGTGGAAACATCTTGTGGTCGATGGTGCTTGGCATCAAACGCAAACTGACGGTTTCCTGCACGGCACAAGTGGTACAAGTGGCAGCTACTACGGAGGTTTGATGTTTATGAACTCTGAAGAGAACCTCTTGCTTAGCTACAAGCATTTCGGGAACTACGAGAAGACGGGACAGGCTTGGAACGGGGTGACTGCTGGTAATGACGACTACAGCATGAATGCCTACGACGGCATCAAGACCTATCAGGACTTATGGGATGCAGGATTGGGACGCTTCAACAACCTGTACGAGTATTTCGATCCCGACTGGAATGGTGGGTGGACCATCAGTCGCTACCAGATGAGCGATGGTAAGCTGTGGAACAAGGCTACCGATAACTTCTGGCAGAACCGCCACATCCTCTCGCTGGCTTGGCGGATTGACGGTAACTGGAGCGTCAATGCCTCCCTGCACTTCACTCACGGATATGGTTACTACAATGAGTTCCGCTACAACAACAAACTGAAGAAGTTCGGACTTGCCAACTATGTCGATACGAACGGAAAAACGGTGAAGAAGAGCGACTTCATCCGCAAGAAAGGACTGAGCCAGAACGCCTACGGAATGCTTTGGAACGTGAACTACAACGATCTCAACTGGGACGTGATTGGTGGTGTTTCGATTCAGAACTTCGAGGGCAACCACTTTGGTTTCCTCACCTATGCCAATCCGTCGATGAGCACCATCATTGCCAATCAGCCTACAGCATTCGGTAATAGATGGTCGGCAGAGAAGGGTGAACTGCAATACTACGACAGCGATGCCGAGAAGAACGACATGAGTGCATACACAAAGGCAACCTTCCACCTCAACGACTGGTTGGACATCTTCGGAGACCTGCAGTTCCGACATGTACGCTATATGACCAACGGTATCAACGACAAATTCTATGCAAACAATGACGGAACCTACACGAATCAGCGTCTCGACATCAACAAGAAATACGATTTCTTCAATCCAAAGCTTGGTGTTTCGTTCCACAAGAATGGTCATAATGCATACGCCAGCTATGCCATCAGCCATCGTGAGCCCGAGCGAAACAACTTCACAGACAACGGAGCCTACCCTGCTCCCAAAGCTGAACAGTTGAACGACCTTGAGGTGGGATATGGCTACACAGCCGACAATTGGGGAGTAAGCCTCGGAGGTTACTTTATGGACTATCACAACCAATTCGTACAGACAGGTGCGACAAGCGACACAGGCGAGCGGCTCACCACAAACATCAAGGATTCATATCGTCTGGGTGTAGAACTGAGTGCCCAATGGAGTCCGCTCAGCTGGCTTTCTGTCGAAGGAAATGCAGCTCTGAGCCGTAACCATATCAAGAACTTCGATGAGGTGATTGAGACCTACGATGCCGATTGGAACGACCTCGCCCCCACCCTTGTACACTACGACAAATCAACCCTGGCCTTCTCGCCATCGGCCATCTTGAACGGCTTCATCGACTTCCACTACAAGGGATTGCAGGCAACGTGGCACACAAACTTCGTGAGCCGTCAGTATCTCGACAACACAGAGAACTGCAATCGCTCGCTACCAAGCTACAGCATCAGCAACGTGATGCTGAGCTATACGCTCAACTCCTCAACGATTCAATCCCTGAACTCCTCTATTTTCAAAGAGGCCATCTTCGGGCTGAACTTCAACAACATCTTCAACCGCCATTATGCAGCTAACGGTTGGGTTTATTCTGCAATCGTAGGTGACACCTATCCCGAGAACAACCGCTATTATCAGATCGGCTACAACGCAATGGCTGGCTTCAATGTGATGGGAAGTGTGACACTCAAATTCTAACTGGAGCAACTATGGATTTTTTAGCTGCCCATTGGCTCGACATCCTCACCACCATCCTCGGACTCGCATATATTCTCTTTGAATACAAAGCCAGCCGATGGATGTGGCTTGTAGGATTCCTGATGGAGGCACTCGGCATCGTGCTCTACTATCAGAAAGGTCTTTATGCCGACTGTGGTATGGAGACCTACTACCTCATCATGACCTTCTATGGCTATTGGAGTTGGGTGAGGCCTGAGAAAAGAGTTCAAGGTTCAAGAGTTCAAGGTTCAAAGGTTCAAAGTTCAAGAGTTCAAGGTTCAAGAGTTCAAGGTTCAAAGGTCCAAGGTTCAGAGTTTAACGCTCAGGATTCAACTCTTAACGCAGAACCCTCAACCCACAACTCAGAACGCCCCATCCGCCACTTTCCCAAGAAACTGATACTCCCCTGGTTGTTGGTGATAGCAGCCGTTTGGGGAACCATCTACTGGATACTCGTTACGTTTACCGACAGTAGTGTGCCTCTCACCGACAGTTTCACGACAGCCCTCAGCATCGTAGGCGTTTGGGCACTTGCCCACAAATACCTGGAGCAATGGTTCGTTTGGATAGTTGTCGATGTGATCACCTGCGGACTCTATTTCTATAAGGACATTCCCTTCAAAGCCTCGCTCTACGGACTCTATGTCATCATCGCCATAGCCGGCTACTTCAACTGGCGAAAGAAAATGAAAGTTGACTATAATAAAGAGGAAATAAAAGGCAAAAATGAACCGTTTTTCAGAAATAATTCGTATATTTGCAGCGAAAATCAAAAGAAACGTACAAAAATAACTAAGTAAAGATGAAAAGAATCCTGTACTGGGTGCTGGCCGTCACCCTTATTTGCGGCCCTTTGGTGCTGACATCATGTTCCAAAGACAACGATTCCGTCGAGACTCCCGTCAAGAAGGACTACCTAACGCTGTGGAACCCCTGTGAAGCACTCACCGCACTGAAGGCATACGTTGAGGATGTGACGAATCCCTCATCGAAGAACTTCATCAAGGAGGAAGACCGCATTGTCACGTTCGACATGGACGGCACATTTGTGGGCGAGTTATACCCCTCCTATTTCGAATACAACATGCTGGAATACCGTGCGCTCGACGATCCCACCTACAAGGACATCGCTCCTGACGACGTGAAAGAAGCAGCACAGGAGATTCGCGACTTTGTGAGGAACGGAAAGAAACTTCCCGATCATTTCGACATGAAACACGCCTATGCAGCAGCAAAAGCGTATGCAGGCATGACGTTAGCCGAGTTCGACGCTTATGTCAAAGCTTACGCATCGTTCCCTGCAAACGGTTTCAGCGGTATGACCTATGGACAGAGCTTCTACAAACCCATGCTTCAGGTGTTCGACTATCTGAAGGCAAACGGCTTTACGTTCTATGTTGTTTCGGGTTCCGACCGATTCATCTGCCGATCATTGGTTGAGTCGTTAGGCATCAGTCCTAACCGAGTAATCGGTATGGATGTCCGACTCCGCTCATCAAGTCAAGGCACCGAAGCAGGTGTCAACTACACGATGGGAAAGGAAGAAGACATCATCCGCACTGACGAACTCATCATCAAGAACCTGAAGACAAACAAGGTGATGCAAATCATTCAGGAGATAGGCAAAGTGCCCGTACTCTCATTTGGAAACAGCGGAGGCGACTGCGCCATGCACAACTACTGCCTGAGCAACCCGACGTACAAGACAGCAGCTTTCATGCTGATTGCCGACGATGAGGCAAGAGACCACGCCAACCGCGAGAAGGCACTCAACCTAGGCAATCAGTGGCGCGAAGCCGGCTATCATGTCATCTCGATGCGCGACGACTTCAAGACCATCTATGGCGACGGAGTTGTGAAAACCGACTTCACATTCCCTGCCCCCTAACACACAAAACTCCTCCCTATCCTTCTCTCCCCTTGGGGGGAGTGCGAAGGGGGAAAAATCCGTTCCTGTCCCCCCTCAGTCCCCCAAAGGGGGATGACGGGGGGAGTTTTATTTACGATTTGATCTATTTTTCGATTTTCTCCCCTTAAAGGGGGAGTTAGAGGGGGGCTGTTCTTACCTCTTACCTCTTACATCTTACATCTTACCTCTGCCCTCGGGGTCTGTTTTTTTTCGGGATAATCTTTGATATCTGTGTAATCTGTATGAGGTAATAATTCTCGTCTTTTTTGCGTTTTTAGATGATTTTTTCTAGAAAAACATAGGAAAATACTGTTGATTCCGAATAAAATTGCATTGTTTGAAATGCGTGTTTTATGGTAAAAGTCAACCTTTTCAGTGAAAAAGTCAACAAAATCAGGGGTAAAAGTCGTCAAAAACAGAGGATAGTGAGATCATCCATTCAACCTAATTTAGACACAGCACCCCCTACAACCCCCTACAGGTAGGTGTTTTCTTTCTGAGAGTGTCATGAGTGTCATGTCATTAAGGTCATTAAGAAAAACGGATGGGCGTTTTGTACCCATAATAAATATAATATATAATATATATATATTATATATTATATTTATTATGAGCATTTTTCCCTACCTGAAATCGTTAATGACACTCATGACATGACACTCGTGACACGCTAAAAAAATTTTTCATTTTTAACGTAAAAAAGTTGGTAAAACATTCGTAGACCGCCCAAACTATTTCGTAACTTTGCACCGTGAAAATCAAGCAAGATTTTTGCAGCCCCTAGGGGTAACAAAATTTCCCCTTTAGGGAAACAAAAATCAGGCCTAGAGGACGGAAACCGGCAGCCAGAATCGCAACCTGAAAACAAGGTGTTAAAATCGGAAGTTAAACACTACCCCACAGTAACAAAAAGCGTTCTTTGACATGATGATACAGAAAAACAGGCTGACGAACATGATTCGCCAGCCTGTTTATTTAGAAGCTCAGGAGTTCAGTAATCACTCCTGTAAGCTGAAATTTACTTCACCAGAATCTTCTTACCATCAACGATATTGATGCCCTTTCTGAGCGTCTGAATGCGTTGTCCGCTCAGGTTGTAGATAGCAGATGATGCATTCTTTGCAACCTCGATTTCTGCAATAGCCGAAGGTTCTTTCTGGCTTTCGGTTCCGAAATATGTGAGACGGAAGTTGTCCACCTTGAACCATGTCTGGCTTGATGCCTTGATTTCTACAGGCTCGTTTTCTGCAATCGTAAAGATGATACTACCATCCGTAGCATAGTTGAGTTCGTGGTCGAGCACGAAGTCTTGTGTACCATTTGCCGCAGAAAGTGTGATGGTATTTCCTAAGTCGGATGCCATCAGAGCATCGAGCTGATAGGTTCCTGCTGGCAAGCCCTTAATGGTCTGTGAAACCCAGAAGCCTCCGTTTGGAAGACTTGAATTCCATGTATTGAATACATAGGCTCCATCTGCGTTCTCAATCGTGTAAGTCGCATTGCTGTTGTCTTTTGCTCCTGTGTCGCCACTCGCAGCTGTGTTGTAGGTCCAGCCCTCAGTTGTACCGGTTTCGAAACTATTGTTCGTGATGCGAACCGTAAAGTCAATAGGATTGTCATCGCTGGCACCCTTATATTCAGGATTGTACATGCGTGCAAGTGCAAGGTCCATATCTTCCATGAGTTGAGCGATTCCTTCTGGATCCATGCTGTATGCATTGTCCTTTCTGTCAAGGATGTTTTGGCAGAAGAGCAGGTTCTCAGCTGTCATGTTTTCAGCATTGAGTTCAACCTCCATGTCGAAGTTCGATGAAGCTTGCTCGAACTGAGTCATCAAAGCGTGATTCTCCTTCACGGCTTGTATAGCATTCTGTACTTCAGCAACTGCCTGGCTCATTTTCTCCACATCGTCTGCGCTCACCTTCTTTGCATCACTACTTACCTCCTCAGCATCTTTCTTCACCATATCGAGCAAAAGTCCGTCGCTGGTTTCGAGCAATTCGTCGAGTTCGGCAATCATGCCATTCAGCTCGTTGTTCAGCACACCCTTGTCAATTGCGTTGTATTCAACCTGGAACGAATACCAAACCACCCAGCTATTTGCCTCCAACTGGTCAGATGTGATACCGAACACGAGATCAGCACTATCTGTGAGGACGGTCTGTACCGAACGTTCAAGCACCATAGTCAGTTCATCGTTGGTGAATGCTCTCATGGCCGACTCCTGATTGTTAGGGATATAGAGACCTGCAGCCTCGTCGATCATCGAAGGATTGACAAAGAAGTCAGGATCGGTTGTGGCCAGTTGAGCCTGGTTGGCAATCGGAGTTTTACCATATCCTGCAAACACATAAGCATTTGGAATCTCTTCGCCTGCTGTGTATGCGCTATAGTTCGCACTATTATCTGAATAGCGATAGAATGCCTTCGTGCGGATGGTATAAGTACCTGCAGGCATGTTGCTCAACGTGCGGCTAACGGTAAACGGACTTTGGTTCCAAACCTCAGCCGTTCCAAACTGTGTCTTGAAGTTGCTGGCTGCACCATACTTCCACTCCTTATCGGGAACAGCTGTGTTCGACAAGGCTGTTGTGCTGTAAGTATAAGCCAATTCTGGGATAAGAACAGAGATGTCGAAATTCGTCTCTGTAGGTTCACCCTTCTTCACGAGTTCTTCCCAAGTCTTACGTGTCTCGTCCACAATAATCTCGTTCACCGAAGCGATTGCATCGTTGATTTGATCTGTGGTCCAAGTGTAGTCGCTCAGGGCTGCGAACATTTCGTCGCTCAAAGAGTTCAAGCGGTCGTAGAGCGATGGGAACTCTGTCTCATAGCTCGTAAGCAGTTCTGCAAAATCACCCTCATAGTACTCGAGCAACTTGTCGTAAGCCTCTATATTAGCTGTAACGACTGGTATCATCTCGTTCAGCATGGATGTCATTGCTTTATTGGCATCTGGATCGCTCTCGTCTGCGTCACAAAGCACCTTTGCTTGGTCAACCAAATCCTGGAACGTATCTTTCAGGTCTGCATGGAACTCGCTCATCAACAGGCGCTCAGCAGAATTGACACTTGACTTCAGCGCAAAGAGCGATGGGTCGATACCCGTTCCCACGTAAGTCAGGAAGATACCATCTACGAAGAAGTGTGGCATATTGCCCGAACCCGTGTTGACTGATTTGTAACCCAATGAGAAATAACCGGTTGTCTCTTCGTCGAGTTCGAAATCTATACTCTCCTTCATCCATTGACCTACCGAGAATGTCTTCTTCTGGAACAGATATTCAGTTCCGTCGTCTGCTACAAATCCGATAAGGTTCTTGTCGATTGCCTGCGTACCACCACTATTATAATAAGAGATAGAAAGTGAATAGCGTCCGGCTGGTAGCGAAACAGGTTGTTTGTACTGTACAGCCATGCTCCAACATGTTACGAATCCCAGCACCTTACCTTCGTCTGTTCCGTCTGACATTGTGGTTGGAGGCAAGAAGTCTACACCACCCAAGAATGCTTTCGTTCCGATTCCATACACACCACTTGCAGCACCATCATCGGTCTTAGTACGCGTCCATCCCTCAAGTGGCAACATACTGAAGTTTGTGGCTGCGATTCCGTTCGTTGAACAGTCTTTTGCATATGTACAGATACCTCCGACTACCGTATCGTTGAGCGAGAAGTGTGGGTTCACGATGAAGAATTCCGACAAGTCGGTCAGTCCTGATTCGTTCACTTTCTTCTGAGCCTCGATGGCTGCCAGCACCTCCTCAAGGGTTGCACTCGGATTGTTATATACCTTCTTAGCCTCGTTTGTATCCACGTTGTATATTTCACCTATCTGGATAACGGCAAACAATTCTTCCTTTGCATCGGCTATCTCCTGACGGATAATCGCATCTTCGTCAATCGAATAGAACTTCACCTGCTTCAAGAACAGATGGGGTGTTGCACCCGAACCGCCTGAGCTGGCAAAACCTATTGAGATCTGTCCTGCTGTTTCTTGAGCCAGACGAATCACAATAGTGTCGTTCATCCATTCATCAGGATTTCCTTGTGAGAGCGGATACGATGAACGTTGTGAACAATATCTGGTACCGTCGTCTGCAATGAATCCCATGTGATTCTGCGAGATTCCCGTACCTCCACTTGTGTTCTGACTGGTGACAACCATCATATACGCACCCTTTGGCAAAGTAGCCTCCTGGTAATAACGAATTGAGTTGCCCCATACAGCAATCAGTCCCAACACTTTGCCTGGTGCTCCCAATTCCTGATAAGGAGCAATGTAGGTAGTACTACCACCACCTAACTGTGGCCACACTACTTCCTCGCCTACTCCGTCGTCAATCAAAGCGAATATACCACCAGCTCGTGCATCACGTCCATCAATCGCACGGATTGAATCTGGCATCTTGATATTATCGGTAGGGTTAGCTGCTATCCAACCGGTTACTGGTTGCTGACCATACAGTCCTACACTACCTACTGAATCCGAACCTGCTCCATAGTCCGCCATATCCTTACTGTATGTACGAATATCAACCGTTACAGCTTCGTCGGCCGAGAAATCGGCATTCTGCAACAATTTAGAAGTCAGGTCCTCAACAATCAAATAATCTCTCTGGGCAAAAGCCGATAGAGAGAATACTCCTGCTAGGAGGAAAAAAGTAATTTTTTGTCTCATGCTTGTTAAGAAATAGAGTTAGTAAAAATAATTTGTCGGTTACAAAGTTACTATTTTTTTGTGTATCTACCTATTTTGTTCCGAAAAAAAGTGTATATTTCCTCGTATCTATTGGATTTTTTCTCCTTTTTTAGTTTTTATTTCTTGAAAACCTTCGTGGTTGCTCCCCCATTACGGACGATATTCACCCCAGGCAACAAGCGTGCTTGGGGTGTTCCGTTGATGGCATAGATGGCCTTGGGCTTGACAGGACTGACCTGAATGGATGAGATACCTACTGGGGTATTGAGTTCCTGCTCGGTCTTCTTCAGGTCGGACGTGAAGCCTACATAGCTGATGACCGAACGTCCCTGGGTGTTGGTCGATGTCAACCCGAATACCGTCTCGTCTGTCAGTTTATATCCGCTATTCTCTTCGATGGTCCACGCCACCATGATGCGTCCGTCCTTCAACGTACGAACGTCTGCAGGATTCACGATATTCACCCAAGTACCGTTGATGTACCACAGCTGTGAGTCGTTCTTGGTTTTCGATACCTCGGTAGCAACAACAACAAGATACTTCATTCCTGGCTCCATGTATTTCTGCTCCCTGTAGCGCAGGGCTATGTTCTGAGCACCTTTCTTCGTAATCGTGATGGTGTTGTCCTTCGTGCTATAGGTGATGTCCGACGCTCCCAGACGGTCGCTCACACGGTTGCGATACCAGTCGGCTGCCTTCCACGAATAGATGTTCGTAGGGATGGAAGTCTCGACGGCAATAGTGGCTTGATGCACATTACCCATTCCGTCGGTATAAGTCACCTTGATGTCGGCCGTTCCTTGTTTCTGTCCGGCATAAATGATTCCGTCACGAACGTAAGCCACTTGTGCATCACTACTTTCGCACGTTGCGTCAAGGGTCACAAACTTCGTAGATCCGTCTGCCAGCTTTGCCTTTACGGTAAAGGTACGGCTCTGTCCCAAGTAGAACTTCACGCTAGTGGGTGTTGTCTGAATACCTTGTACGGCTGCAACGTTTTCTGCCACTAAGTGTTCGTTGTCTATCGTCACCTTTATTTCCTTACCCGCGTAAGCTACCTCTTTGCTGAATCGTTCCGATTGCTGAATGCCTAAACCTATATGCTTGTCGGCATCAACCAGAACGATGCGGAACGTACGGTTGGCAAGCATTCTATCGAAATGTCCCTTTCGTGCACCTATCGTAAGGGTCTTGGTCTGATTGTCCCAACTGAACGGAATCTCTGAGAAAAGTCCTTTCTCGTAGTTGTAGTTATCGCGCTCGTCCTCATAGAGGGTGAACTGCCCGTCTGCTCCTGGATAGATGCGGATTTCCAGATTGTCCCAATTGCTCTGCTCGCTATACTGAACCTTGGGTCCCCAAGGCATGATGGTTCCCTGACGAACATAGAGAGGCATCACAGCCAATCCTACCTCTCGCTTTACCGTCTGTCCACCTTCATACAGCTGTCCGTTCCACAGGTCCGTCCAGTTGTCGCCCTTAGGCAGATAGACGTTACGCTGGGTTGCTTGCGACTGTACCACAGGTGCTACGAGCAAATCGCTACCGAACATCAGCTGGTCCTTCAGTTCGTGTGTACGGATATCTTCGGGATAAGCGATACCCATTGCTCGCATGAACGAATAGCCTTCGTTATACACCCGTCTGTCGATGCTGTAGATATAAGGTAGCAAAGCGTAGCGTAGGTTGATGTAGCGATTGATGATATCATAGTAGCTCTCGCCTTCTTTTCCAAACTGATAGATGGCTCTGTCTGCTCCTGAGCCGTGACTACGCATGATGGTACAGAAGGTTCCGAACTGAACCCATCGGCAATAGAGTTCGTTGTAGGTGTCCTGCCCTGCTCCTTGATAGTTACCGTTGAAGAAACCGCCTATATCGCTATTCCAGCTGGGAATACCACAAGCCGAATAGTTCAGGGCTGCAGGAATCTGATTGGCGAGCGTCTCCCACGAAGCCGTGATGTCTCCACTCCACGTTCCTGCTCCATAGCGTTGCATACCGATGAATCCCGAACGGGTCATAATCATCACACGCTTGGCTTCTGTCAAAGCTGCTTTCTGGCCACGATGACCATCATACACTCCACTGGCGTGCATCAAAGGGAACACATTACGCATCGAACGCCATGTATGCTGGCTCTCCAACGATTTCGGATTCAAGGTTGCATTGTCCTGATCGGTTGGATTCAGCACCACGAAGTCGCTTGTCGTCTCCCAGTCGTCTCCTCCTTGATAGTGGTCGGGTTCCGATGAGTCAACCCAGTAAGCATCTACTCCTTTCGTCACAAGTCCTTCGTAGAGACACTTCCAATAGTAGTCGCGAGCCGACTTCTGGAAGGGGCTGTAGATACCTACACGCTCGTTGTTTGGCCATGTGGACGACATGATGTTGTTGCCTTGCTTCATCAGCTGGTTCTGCTCCTTGAAGTGTTTATACTGCTTAGTGTCCGGTCCGAAGTTTGCCCAGATAGAAATCAACAGATGTGCCCCGTCTGCATGCATGCCGTCAATCATCTTGGGATAGTCTGACACGAACTCAGGATTGAGAAACTCCATTGCGTTCCACTGGTTGTTTCCTCCCCAGTATTGCCAATCCTGCACCACGCAATCGATAGGTATATGCTGCGAGCGGTACTTCTGGAGCACACCCAAGGTCTCCATTGCACTCTTGTAGCGTTCCTTGCTCTGGAAGTAGCCAAACGACCACAACGGCACCATCGTGGCCTGTCCCGACAGTTCGCGTATGTGGCGCACCACATCATCGCCATTCGTTTCCGAACCTACCATCACATAGTAGTCAACCGCATGGGCAGCTTCTGTCGTGAAGGTAGCCCCGTTCGTCGAGTTGTCGCTAAAGTTACATGGACCGTACAAGTCCCAGTACAGACCGTAGCCTCTTGTGGAGTGGAAGAACGGAATCCATACCGACATGTTGTTCTGCACCATGTGGCTATAGCTCTTGTTGCGATGGTTCAAAGCTCCATCCTGGACTTGTCCGAATCCATAGATGGCCTCACCATTCGACAACCGGAACGACTGCGACACATTATACGGGTCGATGGTGTGCGACGTTCGCTTCGTGAAAGTTGCCTTCGCACGCTCCCTGATCAACACCTTTCCATCGGGACGGAAGAAACTTACCACACCCGTCTGCTTGTTACAAGCTACCGTCACCTTTGCCGTCTTGAGCGTATCAACCGTTGTGCCTTCCGTCTTCGTCAACGCTACTTCCTGAGGAGTCATCGTAACGACCACCTTGGGGTCCGACTTACCCAACGCATCGGCTGTCTGATACTTCGTCACACGGACAATCTCTGGTGAATAAAACTTGATTTCGGTCACAACACCACCTGCTGTTACCGAGTAGTCTTGTGCATACATCTGCACCATCACGAAGGCTGCAAGAGCCGTAAAAAGAATTCTTTTCATCATTTCCTTATGGTTAATAATACTTACTTTTCAACGACTATATCGAATGCAAAGATAGGAAAAAAAGTAGATACAAGGTACAAAATGCAATGAATAAATCGAAGAAAACACAAAACTATAACCCGAATTACAATTTTTATTACTATTTTTGCATTCAATTTGAATCCATTAACACTAAAAAACATAAAGGTATATGAAACAAACAAAATTTTGGTTTTATGCAACCATTCTTACCGGTATCACACTTGTAGCCTGTACAAACGAAGACGTACCCGTTCCGTCACCCGAAGACCAAGTTGAATCTCAACTGAAAAAGATGACGCTACGCGAAAAGGTCGGACAACTCTTTTTCGTACGCCCAGAGGCTCTCGACACTACCATCCACTACACCAAGGCTGGAAACATCGATGAAGCTACCGACGACCTCAAGGAAATCAAACTCCAGGCTGTGAACGCAACCATCAAGGATGTAAACCAGAAATATCCTGTTGGAGGTATCATTCTCTATGCACACAACATCAAGGACGAGGCACAGCTCTCTACCTTCATTCCACAGATCCGAGCTCTCAAGGGTGCTCCCCTACTCTGTATCGACGAGGAAGGCGGACGTGTGGCTCGTATCGCCAATAACGACAATTTCAACCTGAAGAAATACCAGTCGATGGGAGCCATCGGAGCTACCGGAGACCCATCTAACGCCTACGAATGTGGCAACTACATCGGGACCTACCTCACCCATTTCGGGTTCGATATCGACTTTGCTCCTGTGGCCGACGTCAACACCAATCCCGAGAACATCGTTATCGGAGCACGTGCCTTTAGCGACGACCCCAACGTAGCTGCAACAATGGTGACCCACTATCTGCAAGGACTGAAAGATGCAGGTGTCGTAGGTTGCATCAAGCACTTCCCAGGTCATGGCGACACAAAAGCCGACACTCACTATGGTTATGCACAGACCCTGAAGTCTTGGCCTGAGATGGTCGATTGCGAAATGGTCACCTTCAAGGCTGGCATACAATGGGGCTGTCAACTCATCATGACCGCTCACATCGGAGCACCTAACGTGACTGGTTCCGACATCCCTTCTACCCTCTCGTCCGTCATCCTGCAGGATAAGCTACGCAACGAATTGGGCTACCAGAACATCATCATTACCGACGGAATGGAAATGGGAGCCATCACCCAGCAGTTCACCTCTGGCGATGCAGCCGTTTTGAGCATCCTCGCAGGAGTCGATATCGTGCTTGGACCACAGAACCTCATCGAAGCCTTCGATGCTGTTGTTAAAGCAGTCGAAGAAGGTACTATCAGCGAAGAACGCATCAACCAAAGCGTTCGTCGCATCCTACTGCTGAAGAAAGAAAGAGCAAGAATGACTGCAAAGGCAAAAACTATTGATTATTGACCATTGACCATTGACCATTGAACATTGAACATTGACCATTGAACATTGACCATTGAACATTGACCACTCCCCTTCCTCCCCCTAAAGGGGGAGTTAGAGGGGGTCTTTTCCTCCCTCTGCAGCCATCATAGGCCCTTCCTCAGGCATAGCATACTCCTTCCGACCTCTTCCTTCAGCCCTTAGCCCTCTTTTCGTAGAATGATCCTGTAAAAATATATGGTTTAAAGTATATTCCAATGAGTCGAGCGTCTCCTCCCGTCTGGCAGGCTTCAACTCACATTCCCACACAATGATACAATGCCAACCCATCTCAGCCAGTTTCCTTTGCTCCACCCTATCCCGTTCCATATTCCTCCGAATCTTCGTCACCCAGAACTCCCTGTTCGTCTTCGGAATCTTGCAGCACTCCGAACTCTCAATCACATCTTACATCAGCCATCATACATCTTACGGATAAAGCGGTATAATCCTATCAAAAATATGGTCAATATTACGTTTCATCGAAGGTGCCATCTCATATAAAGCCAAAAGATATTTTACCCGTTCATCAGTATATTCTTTGTAACTCTTATTCCCTCTCGGTACGTTATGGGATATAAAAATGCCAAACAGCATAGTTATGAAATCATGCTTGCGCGTACCCTCCTCTGCTTCGGGATTTATAAAGGTCTTGAAAATAAAATTTCCGCGAGGTGTCATTCTGGCGTAAAACATTGCATTCTTCAATAAGACGATTCCAGGCGTATTGCCATCACTGTCCTTATAAGCCTCAAACTTATCTTTGTTATACTTTCCAGCCTTATAGAATATTCCACAGGCATGATCCCGAAAGACAGCTTGGTCAACAACATCTCTTATATCCTTGTCAGCAAAATAAGCCTCTTGGTCAGTATTGATAAAGCGTTCTCGAATGCGACGGATAGCATGAGGAATTAACTCAACATAATACTGGTGTGGAGTTTTCATGCCACGCAGGAAGAAATATGACTTTGTTCCATAGCCATTCTCTGCCTCACAATGTATGATACTCCACCATTTCGTTGACCCATCAAGACAGCAAATACTAATGCTCCAATAGTTATTGTTCTTTGAGATATGCTTATGACGGTACCAGTAAGCCTTATCCACATTCTTCCCTATGCACCTCCTGGGTAACTTGGGAATCATAAGCTGCCCCACCTTCTTCGCCTTTCGTTTTACCGAAGGCCAGTCATCCATCAGCTCCTTAAGTATCTCCTCATCTGTATATGTCGGTAGTATCATAATTAGTTCTTAGTTTGTTAGTTCGTACATCTTCCTTCTTCCATCTAACGCCTGTCCCTGTGGCATGTTCGAAAGAATATTTTACACACAATTTGGTCATTTGGCGCATTTTCATTTGGTCATTTGGCAGGTTTTCATTTGGTCATTTGGCTTCTTCCCCCATCAGCCTTCGGCTCTTTTATCTTAACAAAAAGGTTTTCGTTTTCGTTTTGGTTTTCGTTTAATTTCTTAATCTCTTCACCTCTTACCTCTTACCTCTTACCTCTGAAAAAATGTGCCCTGTTTTTCAGCACAATCACATCTTCCATCTTACATCTTCCATCAGACATCATACATCAACCATCATACATCAGCCATCATACATCAGCCATCTTATCATGCCGTTGTTCTTTGGTAATCCTATCCATATTTTATCCAAGGGGACGATACAACGGCTTAGCGTGAATCAAAGTTCGTTTCCCTTATGATTCGCACCTAATTTGTTATACTTTTATATTCCTTGTATGTCATCATTCTATTACATCCCTTACCGTCTGGAGTATAGTTGGTACAACCTAAAAATGGCTTAGAGTTTCCTTGTTTTATTATTAAATAACCATCCTTACATTGGTCGCATTTTAAAATAGACATACCATTGCTATTCAAATCATTCGTAAGATAATCACATATCTCAGGTTCGTTTGAGCAAATCCACAATCTTAGTCCATACGCTTTCTTATATCTCAGTTGTAAAGGATATCCGCATATAGGGCAATGCTTTATCTCATCAGTATTTTGTTGTTTATCATCCAACTGACCACGCAAAACAACGTTAGGATAATCTTTCAATAATTCACGAACAAATTCTGATGGACGTTGCTGTGGAGTAACTATATATACTCTATTTTTTGTTCGAGTTAAAGCAACATAAAATAGACGTCGCTCTTCTGCATATTCAATAGATCGGTCTGTTTTTACGACATAATGAAGTACTGGATCATCTTGTATTTTAGACGGGAAACCATAAGTAGAGTTAATAGCATTAACAATTATAACATTATCATATCCTAATCCCTTAGCACGATGAACTGTCATAAACTCCATCTCAATATCTGCAAAGGTTTTAGATGTAACATTGCCCGTCTTTTCCCAATACTCAAAATCAGCCGACTTAGTTAGGTTATATCCATCAAAGCCATACCGACCAAGCAACAATATTGATGATTTCGGATTTTCAGAAAGTATTTCCTTCATCAACTTTTCTACAGTTTCTCCAACCAAGAAATACTTTCCGCCTTTTCCTTCATATTGTTTTCTATCTACGTTTTCTGTATATGTTTGAATTATGACGGGATTAGAAATATGCTTAGGAGAAATAAGGGCTTTCTGTATTTGTTCTGTATTTTTCTGAATAAATCCTCCTGCAATATCTATAATCTCTTGCGCATTACGATATGTCTTTGTTATTCTTAATTCATCACCATATCCAAAGGTTTCTTTAAAACGAGTAAAGAGAGTAATGTCAGAACCTGCATAAGCATATATTGACTGCCAATCATCACCAACAGCAATTATCTTTGCAGCACACAATTTACTTAACTCTTTTGTCAAATCAAAACGTTGTCGAGAAATATCCTGATACTCATCAACAATAATGTATTTAAAATCTAATTCAAGATTCTGAGCCTCAGCTTCTCGCAAGATACGAGCAGAATCATTAATCATGTCCTCGAAATCTATAGCATGTCGCTCCTTCAGACATTTAGTATATTCATGGAAACATTGCTCACATATGGTTAAGAATAGTTTGGTGCGCTCATTTTTTGATGTAGCATTCCAAGCAAAGAATTTTTCTGTCGTGTAACCATTTGTCTTAAAATTTTGAATGAAGGTACAAACCAAATTAACCAATCGAGAAATATATTTATTCTCTTCTGTATTTACAATTTTCTCAAATACTTCCTTTGAAGAACGAGGATGTAGTTCTAATCCATGTGCTACAAGCTCTTCTTTTAAATGTTCTAACAGATTTCTACCATCATTATATCCAGAAAATGTATATATTAAATCTGTACCATGTTTCTTGTGTAATTTTACCTTATCATTAACCTCATTCTTATATCTTGCAAGTTGCTCTGCATTATAACGACTATTTTTCCCATCCTGAGTTATTCCAAAATGTTCCAAATATGCAACTTTGTCCCCTTGCATAATTGTAAAATCAGGAGTATATACTTTGTAAGACCCCGTTATGCTAAATGGATAAGGTTTCTCATATACATAATCTAAGCCATTTAAAAATAGGAAATTAGCAATCTGTACTTCCTGAGCAGAACGCAAGGTTTCACGAGAAATAGTTTGGCATTTACCTGTCCTTTCATTTATTATTTTCTCCGAATACTCATCTATATTTCCTCGAATAGTAGAAAAATCTGCCTTTGATATATAATTAAAGAAGTCATTCAAATCTTCTCCCTCATAAGGAGCATCAAAATAACTACCAAAGAAAAGAATCAATTTATCTACCAATTCGGGATTCTCTAAGATATTCTCTTTAAGATAATTGTTGATAACATTGAACATAAAACCTTGATCAACAATCATTCTTCTTTCTGCATCTTGACGACGCAATATAGCATATCCGGTTTTATGGAATGTCGTAACAGGACAAGGAATACCTAAGTCCTTATTGATTTTGTCGCGAAGTTCTCCAACAGCCTTATTTGTGAACGAAAATACTAAAATTTGGTCAGGTGAGATACCTTTCTTTTCTACCAAATACCTAACCTTTGCAGAAACCGTTGTTGTCTTGCCTGCGCCTGCTCCCGCAATCACTAACGTATAATCTTCATCAGAAAGAACTACACGCCTCTGCTCTTCATCCAACCTTATTTTAGGGTCAACGGGAAGCAGGATATTATCAAGGTATTCCTTTTCTTCTTTAAGATGCTGTTTTATATAGTTTTCATTATGCTTTCCGATAATGGATGATTTTTCATTCAAGCACACATCTTCAAATTCATTGAGAAAATTTTCTGCGTACTTTATTTCTAAGGCATTCTTCTCACAATAATAATCCAAAGTGTTCGCCCTTAAAGCATTTTCAAAGAATGTATAAGTCTTAGAATATTTGTCACGTAAGTAGGCATAATCAGAACGAGCAATAAATCTGTCTATTTCTTGAAGAGACATTACTTCCTTGCGGAACTCCATCAACTCTTTAATTTCAGGAGTTAATGCTTGGAATTCTGATTTATCGGAATGAAATATGCTTAATATCTTGTATATAATTGACATATTACTATGTTCTTTGACTATTTTATCTTCTCTATTACTTCCAAATCTGCAGGCAGCCAATTTACACTATTCAGATCATCCATTGAGAGCCATTTGGCAGTTTGTTCTTTTATCCCCATGAAATTTAATTATACTCCCATAAACACCTTTTCTCTATGATATGCCAAGAAGTTTCTATCTGGTTGGTAATTGGACGGTAATGTTAGTTTTCTTCCTTCAATACATCCAAAATGCTTGTCGTAATACTCCTCACTTTCATACTCACGCAAAGCAGACGAAAGGCTGACTTTGAAATCATCGGGTGAAACAGTAATCAGCCCCTTATCGAAAGCTCTGTCATAAAGAGCAGATAGGCATATTCCATTACAAGGATTAAGACGATCTTTTTGATGAGACTTATCGGACCAAGGGATAATATGGCTAGCCAACAATAGCTGGGGAATATCAATGCCTGTAATAGCACATTGATAGCCATAATTGACAAGTATCATGCGACGGAAGTAATCCTGACCCTTTCTGCGTTTCTGCTCCGATACAATATCTTCTCCTTCCTTTGTTAGATCAAAGTGTTCAATTAGTTTCTTTGAGATAGTTCGAGGGTTTCTCTCATTAACAACAAGTCTGTTAGCGATCTCAATATCCTGTTCATATTGGGCATACTTAATCAAGTTCTTCATCGCAGCAGAACAGAATCCTTTTCCTGGATAGCTACTCTGTCCACTACTGATATTGCGGAATATAGAGTCCTGACCTTTCTTGTATAGAGTTTGTTGATCGCAAACAAAATCTGATATTTGCTGTAACAGCATGTAATCATCTATACAAGTTATGGATTTCCCATTCAAAGCAAAAACATCTTGATACGTAAACATTTCATCAACGATATGTATCGCTGTTATATAGCTCTTTGCTGTACCAGTTGTATGGCCATAAACGGAAAAAATATAATCTTCAAAACCTTGTTGCGTCATCATGTGGAATTGATTAGTATTGAAATTATGGTATCCTCAGTCAACCAAGGATGTTAAAGTCGCTATGTTTCCTTTATCTCGTTTTTTGTTTATTAGTTATTTCCCTGCAAAGATAGTAAAAAATTGGTTAAGCGAGTACAATAAGATTGTATTTTTATTGTCGAGCGTGAAAAATTTATTCAAAAGCCGAGCGAACTACAAAATAAATAATCATTTATTTTTATTTCCGAGGCGTATTTTAGCTTCCATTTTTTTAATTGACCACGGATTTATCGGATAATACGGATTTACCCGAAAAAACATTAGAAACACTTTTCGAAAGTTTTAGCACTTTGTGCTCTTGTTCTGCTGTCGTCATGAAGCTGGTTGTAAGTACACTTCCACCATCTTCCTGCCTACATCATAACAATCCTGACGGATTAGAAAACTTTCTAAAAGCAAAAACAGGAAAAACAAGGAACACGGGTAACCTATATGTTTTTCAGGCATTTAACAGCTTATGGATTGCCTCAATTAATGCTTTTGCCTTAGGAGTGTATTCATTAATCATTTCTTGGTCACAATATACAAAATCATCGTAGTCACCACTATGGCGGATCTCAAAGAGTCGACTAAATGTCTTGCCATGTTCCTTTTCCAACAATCCTGTTGAAACAAAATGAAGACTTAGCATAGTCTTTACCCCCGAATGAGATGAGGTGGAAATCTCATTCGCAACCATAAGTGCAAGTGCCGCATAGAAACAAGCATAATACAATCGGTTGATAGTTGCATTAAAATAACCTTCCTTGGCAAGCAATGCTGCTTCTTCCAAGGTCTCATCAGCTCTTTGGAGTCTGTATTTGACCAATGATTGGCGGCTTTGTTCGTCTAATGTCTCTTTCATAACAAAATTCCTTCATTCATTACATTCACATAAAAAGGAGTCTTAAACGGACGATTCTCCCATTGCTTGCGCAGCATAATCATGGGACTGACAAGAATGCCTGTAGATAGTTCTATGTCATAGAGCTCACCAGAAATGTCATTCTCATGCTGCAGGTTACGCTTGTCACCATCAAGCAATATGAGGACATCAATATCGCTGTCGGGACGGGCATCACCACGAGCTTCTGAACCATAAAGAATAGCCGTAGCAGTCGGAGCAATTCTGTGAATTGCCTCGCTGATTTGTCTCACTATGTCTGTACGCTTCATATATCGCTTGATTTGTATGTCCGCTGCAAAGATAGTTAAATAAATTGATAATTGATATTTGATAATTGACAATTATGCAAATTCGGATGTTTTTCTCGTCAAAAGCTCGGCTTTTTATAGTCTATAGCAAGCAAATTACCCTCTCTAACTCCCTATTTTAGCTTCCATTTTTTTATTTGGCTGTTTCGTGGAAATGCATTATCTTTGCAACGTAAATATTAATTATTATCGATTATGGCGACAACAACATCCATCACCAAGCCGGCCCAGATGATTATCACACTTGAAGATAATGCGCTCGTAACCGACATCAAGCGGGCTCTGAAAATGATACGCGGCATAGCATCGGTACGCACGGCTACTATCAACGACGATAGTACCATCACCCCCGCCATGCATCGTTCTATCAAAAAGGCTCGTCGTGAATATGCCAAGGGCGAAACCATCAAATGCAGTTCCCCAGAGGAGATGCAACGCTATTTCGACAGCCTATGATTTACACGATTGAGTATTCCAAGGAGGCCTATATATTTACGATTTGACTATTGACGATTGACCATTGTTGTCATACTCCTCAGTCACTCTGTGACAGCTCCCCTATCTTAGGGGAGCAGCTTATTTCGCTATCCCACCCACAGCTCCCCCTCTAAGATAGAGGGGGTGCCCTTTAGGGCGGGGGCGTATGACACCTTTAACTTTTAACTCTAAACTCTAACCTCTAACCTCTAAACTCTCAACTCTCAACTCTTCCCTCTCACCTTGAACTCTTGAACCATGAACCATGAACCATGAACCTTAAGTGTTTCTAGATGTTTTTTTCTATATCTACACAAGGTTTGCAAGTGATCATAAAAAAACCTCGCTGAATCTCACGACTGAGCGAGGAATAATTATTATGACAAAATTTACCATTAAAAAAAACTGGCAAATTTTACCCTCGTGGCTTTCACAAGAGACGGGGTCCAAATTTATAAACCAATAACTGATATAAAAATGATTAATTGTTTACTCTCGTGGATTGACATTGTCATATCCGTTTAACTCTGCTCTCTCTACTCCCTCGATTCTCAGGAGACGGAGAGTTATTTCTTTCTTCTTTCTTTCGTTCCCCTATTTCGATTGCAAAATCGAAAATGATGTTTAATAAATAGCCCTATATTGAGTATGAGGATGATTAGAATCCCATCCTGGGTTCTGCTTCAGACCTCCCCCAAACAGGTTAATCTGGTTTTTAGGCTTAGGAAGGAATCCATTGGTTTCAACATAACGCTCGGCCCAACTAGTTGTCATGTGTTGCATAGAAACGGGATTGTTCTTGCCACGTACTATAATCGGCCGACCTTCCTGCTGCTGGAGGGCATGGGCTGCATAGGAATTTGTCTCAGAGTTGATGCCGGACCAGCGACGCATATCGTTAAAACGAAGTCCCTCGAATGCAAACTCCCAACGACGCTCGTCCTGAACGGCTTTCAGAGAGTATGGTATAGGTGTTAATCCGGCACGTTTCCGAACCTGGTTCATGTACTGAGCATCACCAGTAAGCTCGGTAAGCATCAGCAGTACGTCGGAATAGCGCATCAGGTAGAAGTCGGCGAAGCATTCACCCTGTCGCATCAAGCCAATACCCGGGTACTGTAACCACCATGATTGATTGTCAGCAGGGTTGGCGTCAAGATTTACGTCAGCATACTTCTTGACTGCATAACCCGTCTCCTCGCAGCCATCCTGATCGTAGGTATAGGATGCGACTTCGTCTTTATTGGCCAGTTCAATGATAGAAGCCCTCAAACGGAGGTCTGTAGTGCCTGAATATTGCTCTTGTGCTATCCAATCGTTCCAGATATTACATGAAGGAACTCCCATTCCTAAACCTTGATTGAACGGATAGGTCAAGTCACGATTTCCGTTGTCATGTGAAACGCTACCACGAAGCCCCCAGTAATATGAGATTTTGTTTGAGTAGCGAGTATAGATATTGTCTCGTCTGAACTGTATCTGGAAGATTTCTTCTAGGTTGCCGTTACCGTTGCCGGGCTGATCGAAGCAGTCTGAGAGTTTCATGTCTGCGATGAACTTATAAGCATGTTGTTTACCATCAAGCGCCTCAGACAACAGATAGCTGTTAGAGTACTGCCAAAGTGAACGGAAGTCGGGAAGGAGCTGATAGTCTCCGTTCGTAACGATATCCTTCAGGGCATCAACTACATCTGCCTTGGTCAGAGACCCACCTGGACAGCCTTCCTGCTCTACCAAAGTGATGTCAGGAGCTGAGATGGCAAGCTCGGGTGTCTTCTGGTAGAACCCTGCCCAGAACATATATGCTCGGGCGAGGAATGACTCGGCACAATACTTATCGGCATGACCGGAACCGTTGGCTCTCTCTGGCTTCATCAGGTTCTTGGCGGAAACGAAGTCGGAGATGATCTGTGGATAAATGTATTCATCGGCACTCACTTCACGTTGCCTATCATCTGTTGCGAGGCTAGAGGTAAATAGAGGCACATCACCAAACAGCTGGGTAAACCACATATAATAGAGTCCACGCAGGAAGAATGCCTCTCCGAGCATCTGGTTACGCTGGGACATTTCGTCAGCAGTCCAGAACACTTCGTCAAAGGACTCAATCATGACGTTGACACGAGTGATACCTGATAACAGAATGACGTAATCATATTCATACTGATTATCATGATTCAATGTGAAGTGATGTAGTGACAGGGGGTAATAGTCGGACAAACCGCCACTTCCATAACAGTCGTCCGACATGATTGACCACCAATAGAAGGGGTTGTTCAATATGCCTGTGCCTTCTCCTCCACCTAACGTATTCAAGATGCTGTAGGCTGCAATATTCATTCTTTCAAGTTCAGCTTGCGTCATCATGGATGCCCCTCCAGGCACCTCTGCTGGCAGCTCTGCTGGCAGCTCATTGTCATCCACATCGTCACAGGAAATATACAAGGAAACTGACAAAACTGCTAATAATGATAAAACAAATTTTTTCATATTGGTTATCGGTTGATTCTAAATCGATCTTCGCATCTCTCCGGAAAGTAGAATGTTGCTTTGTTTTCACCCTGCAAAGATAATGAAAATTGTTTATTGGTTATTGTTATTGGTTAGAGAAATAGAAAAAATTATCGTTATTTTTGGTCCATAGGTACTATTTTTGCATAAAAACAAGAGCGAATAGCGGGAAAGGAAAAGTGCAAAACAAAAAAAAGCAGGCTCCGATGGGGAGTCTGCTATTGATTTGTCGTGATGACAATTAAGCTTCTGCAGGAATGACTGAGATGGTTGAGCGGTTCTTATAGCCTTTCTTGAATGCTACGAATCCATCAACCAATGCGTACAAAGTATCATCCTTTCCCTGACCTACGTTCTTGCCTGGGAAGTGCTTGTTACCGCGCTGACGTACGAGGATGTTACCTGCCTTAGCGAATTCGCCACCGAACAATTTAACACCGAGTCGTTTGCTGTGTGACTCACGGCCGTTCTTTGAACTACCTACACCTTTTTTATGTGCCATGTTTC
>Ga0247611_10000687_pt1 | contig 66317 bp, 84 predicted proteins | sample 177DNAGHGhighgp2_FD_192422 | JGI IMG/M metagenome (GOLD analysis project Ga0247611, IMG submission 192422) | Sheep rumen microbial communities from Palmerston North, Manawatu-Wanganui, New Zealand - 1770 DNA GHGhigh gp2 | ecosystem: Host-associated > Mammals > Digestive system > Stomach > Rumen...
TTTCTTTTTAAAAGGAAGAATTATATATGACTAATAGAAAAGAATATCGTAAAAAATATTATGAAGAGCATAAAGAGAAAATAAATGAAAAATGTAAAAAATATTATAAAGAGCATAAAGAGGAAATAAATGAAAGACATAAAAAATATAACGAAAAACATAAAGAACAAAGAAAAGAAGCTCTAAAAAAATATTATGAAAAACATAAAGAGGAAATAAAAGAAAAAAATAAAAAACATAAAGAAAAACGAAATAAATATCGTTCGGAGTATTATAAGAAAAATCCAGAAAAATTTAAAAAATTTAAAAAGAATGAAGTAAATGAAAATACTGCTAGTAGAGATAAAGCAACAAATTATAAACAAGAATGGACTTATGAAGATTATTTAAAACTTGAACGATATTTAAATGAAAATAAAAAAGCTAAAGAAATAGCTGAATTAATGAATAGAACAATATTTGCAATACGAGATAAAATATATTTATTAAAAAAAGAAGGTAATCCATATATTAAAAAGTAAAAGGAGTTGTTTAAGATTATGTCTAATAAAAAAGATAAAAAAACATTAAATGATATGATCGAAGAACTGTATATTATGCATCCAAAAATTTCATATATAGATGGTTATACAAATATGAATAGAACTTGTATTTTTTATTGTAGCGTTTGTGACAGATATTTTAAAAGAACATTTAATACTATTCTAAATAAAGATAGAGAACCATGCCCTATTTGTAGATCAATCGAAGTAACTATATTTAGTAGAATGTCAAAAGAGACTATTTATAAATATAGAAAAAATAATGAAAAAGCATTTAATGAATATATTTATAAATATAAATTAGCTACTAATCTTAAGTATAAAATGAAATATAAAGATACTCATACCTATATGGATTATGATAAAAGAGGTAGATTAAAAGATAAACCAGAAAATTATGGAAAATCTTGGACTGATGAAGATTATTCTAAACTTAAACAATATATGGATGAAGGTATGCCTATATATAAAATTTCACAATTAATGAAAAGAACAGTTGAAGCAATAAGAACACAACAATACTTTTTAAAATTTTTAGAAAATCGTAATAATAAATAAATATAAATCCCATAAGACAATATTGTCTTATGGGATTTTTTTTTTAGCCTGAAATATAGTCATCTATATTAATTTTTGCTAAGTGAACAGTACTATCATGGAAAGCCTTCATTGATTTATTAAGGATAATACCACCAATTTCGGTTGTAAGTAATCCAATATTTTTACTTCCCATTTTATAATAATAGTTTCCTGCACATTTATTACAAATCTTATCTCCTTTACAATACATTGGAGATCTCATTTTAACTACCTTGTTAATAAATTTAGATTTAGTATCTTCATTAAGTTCTACAAGCTGATTTGTTGAAGGATCTTTTACATAACGATACATGAATTTATCAAAATGTTTTTCATCAAGTACGAATTCATAGAATAATTTAGAACCACAATCAGAGCCTTCATCGTCTAATACAGATGTTTGGAAACTTGTACACATAATCTTATTTTGATAACCACCATCTTGAGTTTCTACTGCTTTACCGAATGTACCTGCAATAGACATATCACAGTAATATTTAAACTCATCAGGTCTAATACCTTCATCCAAGTTACTTGTAGAAATATAAGTTTCACCTGTAACGAAGTCTTTAACTGCTCCACGAATAACTGAAGTGCATTTATAGTTATTATCAAAGCTACCACGACAACCACTATTATAAATCTGCATTGCTGGTGTATCTTTAAATGTATCTTTAGCAATATCTAGTAATTCTTTTTCAATTTTAGCTGTTGCAACAGTATCACCATTTTTAATAGCAACATCATTTTCTTTAAGTAATTCTTCTTTACGTTTAGCAATCTTAGGATTAGTCATAACAAAATCAGCACTTAAAGAAGCATTCATAAATTTACCACAATAAAATCCAAACCAATTTATTTTATCCATAAAATCTCTAGTTTCTTGGGCATCTAACTGATCATTACCAAAATACTTTACAATTTTAGTTAAAAATTTATTAATGTCTTTTCCAAATGCTTTATTTTGATATCCAACTAATTCACCAATTTTTGGAGATAATATTAATAAATTAAAAATATATCTTCCTACTGTAGTAGTTTCAGCAGTTTTATTATATAACTTTCCTGCTGGAAGAACAAAATAATCTTGAGGGCAGTATTTAGGCTTTTTAGATTTTGTATAAGCAAAGTATTCTTCAAGCATTGGTCCAGTAATATCATCAGAAGTAAGAGCTAATAGTTCTTTTATTTCAGATTCACTTAAAGATCTACCTTGAATTACTTTTTCCATATTAACACCTTCCTTTTAAAAAATATAATAATAAATAGTTGTATCTCGTATTTAATATTGATGTGATTTATATATTATAATTATGAAAGGAGGGATTTTTATGCAAAATATTGAGATCCCTATCACAAAAAGGGTATTTGAACGTCTCTGTAAAAGAGATTGTGAAGACCCTAATTGTAATCTTCCTTTCATCTTCCGTGAAAAAGATGAGGAAGAAAACAATACTTTTGATCATGTATTTCTGGTTGTACATGGTGCAAAAGAAGGAGGAGTTCTCAATGCTTATGAGAACACCATTCAACCAGTTCCAGAATTTATTCAATTTATGAAAAAGAGAATAAATAAATTGAATAAATTTAAAGAAATTGTTCTTGTTTGCTGTCACGGAGCAGCTCAAGAACAAGTAAAAGGAGTTACTATTCTGAATAAAAGTAACTCTGAAATACACACTACTAATAGTAAAATGTGTGCATATTTCACTGAAGAAGGAGATATGGCATATAGTTTTACTATCAGTGGTATTGATGGAGCTTTTTATTAAGCTCCATCATTTTTTTTTTCTAAAACTTATAATTATTATATTCTTATTAAAGGAGTGATATTATGAATAACTATGAAAAAGCTTTTATGGAAGGATATTTAGATGCAATTCAAAGTATTGATGTCCTTTATAATAATGATGCTACTGATTGTGAAGAATGTAGTGAAGATGATTTTGATATGTATTCAGATGATGATTTTGACGAAGAATTAGATGAAGGTTTTGTAAGTGCCATGAGAGCAGTAATAGATAAACCAAGAAAAACAAATACTAATACTGCTTTAAAGAAAAGAGCTAAAGCACAAGCTAAATTCGATAAAGCTTTTGAAAAAATGAATAAAGCAGCTGGAGTTAGATATTGTTGTTATTAATATTAATAACCCTAATGGATTTAATCCATTAGGGTTTATTTTAAAACTTTCCTGAAATACCAATATGTCTTTGTTGCATAGTTCTTCCATCGGAAGAATATCTAGATGTATCTTGAATTGAATATCCTTTAGTTTTTCCATTATTTAAAATTTCACCTTTATATATCTTAGTACCTTTCTTTTTTTCAAAAATAGTAGTAGCTGCACGGGCTTTAGCTAAATTTCTTTTACGTTGTAAATCGCTACGTTCAGTTGTTCCCCAACCATGATATTTATCTCTCATACCACCTTTAGGGCCATTCATACCAAGTTTTCTTTGTTTTTCTTTAGTTATTTGTGAAGTTTCTAAAAATTCAATAGCATCATAATAACCTTCCATAAAAATTTCTTCGTATGTCATAGATATCACTTCCTTACTAAAATATTTTAATTATAATAAATTAGTTTTGAGTATATATTATATTTATGATTTTAATTAAAAATTTTTTAATTAAAATATTAATATTTATAATTAGGAGGTCAAATTATGACACAGTATATAGAAAATATAGTTATTGGAAATCCTATTGTTGAACCTAAAGAACTTCTTGCAAGAGATGATAAAGATTGGGAAGAAGTTGAAAAAGATAAAACTTTATTTACAAATGAAAGATTTCTACCAAGATTATTAATAGAGCTTGGTGTATATAAGTCTATTAATGAAATTAGAAAGAATAAGCCAGAATTAGTTAAAGAACTTAATGAAATAGATTATATTGATAAATTAAAAGTCTCTAAAAAGAGATTTCTTTGGATTGTAGTAGGTGAATAAGGAGGAATAAAACATGAAGATAAAATATATTAAACTTGAAAATTTCTTAGGAATCTATGCAGGAATGAATAGAACTTCTGTAGAAATTGATTTCAAGAATAATAAGAATAAAATTATTATTCTTAATGCAGCTAATGGTAAAGGAAAGACTACACTACTTTCTATGCTCCATCCATTAAGAGAAACATTTGATGATAGAAAAGATATTGTAATTCCTAATGAGCTTGGACATAAAATTGTTGATTTGACTCATGAAGGAAATGAATATCATATTGAACACTTTTATGGAAAAAAGAATAAATCATTCATTTCAAAGAATGGCAAAGAATTAAATGAAAATGGTAATATCAAATCATTCAATGAAATTGCAAAAGAAGAATTAGGAATTGATGGAGATTACTTTAAAATTGGTAGAATTGGATCAAATGTATCTAATTTTATTGATCTTAAAGCAACTGAAAGAAAAAAGTATATTACTGAATTTATTCCAAGTATTGATGAGTATCTTGTTGCTTTTGATACTATAAAAGAAAAATTTACTTCTTATAACTCTCAGATTAAGCTTATTAAAGGAACTATTGAAAAATATGCTGGATTAAAAGAGTTAGATGAAATTAAAGCATATGTCAAGCAATTAACTAAGCAAAATGATGAGTTCCAAACAAAACTTGGAAAGGTTAAAGCTAAAATTGAGAGTTTTTCAGAAGATAAGAAAAAGCTTGAAGATGAAATAGTTAACTATATTAATAATGAAACTGATTATCATATTGATAACTTTGAAATGCTTAATAGTATGACAATGTTAATTGATGATGATCTCGATGAAACAGAAAAGACATTAGGAGTATGGCAAGAAGAATATAATAATTTTCTTGAAAATAATAAAATTTTAGTAACAGAAAATATCCCAGAATATATGAAAAACCTTCAAAATAAATTCAATATCAGAAAAGCTAAATTAGAAAATGAATTAGAAACACTTAAAGAATCTCTTAAAGAATGTACTTCTGATTTATTAGCTAATCAAAATGTAGTTGAAGTTTACAATCAAAAATTAAAGGATATCGATGGAGATTTAAGTGAAGAACAAATCGAAGAATTTAGAAAAGAACTAACAGAGACTAATAAATATCTTGAAATTGCAAAAAAACAATTAGAAGATAATAAGAAAAAATTAACTTCCGAAGAATATGAAGAAACAGTTAATTTTTATAATACAAAATCTATAGATCCAGTAAATATTCTTACTTATGCAAATACTTTTATTGATATGATAGATACACTTAAATCTCAGTATGATTTATCTACTTTAGAAGGCTATTATTCTTATATTGAAAACAGTGAAAATATTTTGGATAAGAAAGGAATTAATGCTGAAATAAGTAAATTAGAGCATGACATTCAAGAAAATAATGCTATACTAAATAAAATTGAAGGAAGACTAAAACTTGTTAGTGAAACTCTTCCTAAGAGATCTACTAAGTGTACAGATGATACTTGTAGTTTTATTAAAAATGCTTTAGATATTCAGAAGTCAGATATTCCAGAACAAGATAAAAGACTAAAGAAACAAAAAGAATTACAAGAAAAATTAGATGAACTTACTGAATTAAGAGATACTATTTCAGTATATATTGAAATTGAAAAATTTCTGAATGATACTTATAACTACATTAAAAAGCATTTTCCTGATTATATTTATACAAAGTTATTTAACAGAAAACTATTAATTACAAATAATACTGATTTAATAAAAGAATTTAAAATTGATATTCTTTATAATATCTTTACTAAAAAAGATGTCGTTGAAAAATGCGAAATTCAGAAAGAATCTTTTATGAATAAAATTAGTGTATTTGATATGTCTAAATCATTAATTGATGAATATAAAGAAAATCTTGATAAAGCTAATGATGCAGTTACTACATTAAAAGAAAAGATTGAAACATGTAATGAAAAAATTGTAGAAACTGACTTAAAGATTAAAAGCCTTATTATTAGAATTTCACGTTGTGATGAATTCTTTGAAATTAATAAGAATCTTACTGAATGCACAGATATTTATCATAAACTTATTAAAACACAGACAGAGTTAAGCAAATTGCTTATTGAGTATAAGAACTTTAAAACTAAAAATAATATCGATGACTTAAAAGATACAGAAGATATGCTTGAAAGAAGTATTAAAGAACTTAAAACAAAACTTGATGAAAATAATACTGCAGTAAGAATTATTGAAGATAATATGAAGAAGCTTTCTGAAATTGAAAAGGTATATAAGGATGTAGTACTTATTAAGGATGCTTTAGATCCAAAGAAAGGTATTCCAGTTGTATTTGCAAATGAATATCTTAAGAATATTGCTACTAAAGCTAATAATCTTCTTAAAATTGCTTATGGTGATCATTTTAAGATTAGATTTAATATTACATCAACTGATTTCCTAGTTGAAGTTTATAAAAGCGATGGAACATTCTTAAATGATATTAAGCTTGCATCTCAAGGAGAAACTTCTTTAACAAATGTATCTCTTAGCTTAGCAATGCTTGAATGTATGATTAAGAAATACAATATTGTATATCTTGATGAAGTAGACTGTACACTATCGACAGAAAATAGAAAACTTTTTATTGAAATGCTTGAAAATCAAATGGATTCATTAAATATCGAACAGTGTTTCGTAATTTCACATAATAATGAATTCTATGACAAAAACATTGATTTAATTCTTCTTGAAGGTCATGATTGTGATCTAAATGATAAAGATTTCATGGCTGGAAAGAATGTAATTTTTAAATTATAAGTATATATTATCTTAGTGCTAATGATATTTCATTAGCACTAATTATTTTTAAGGAGGTCCATTAATTATGGATAATCAGGCAAAATTTATTAAGAGAATCATCATCGCATCAGTAGTAGGTCTTATTGTACTATTTCTTAGTCTATCTTCAATGACTAAGGTAGACTCAGGTTATACTGGTGTAAGAGTATTTATGGGTGCTGTGAAGGAGGAAACTTTTGATGCAGGTTTCCACCTTAAAGTTCCTTTCTTTGAAAAGGTAGAGAAAGTAAATAACAAGGTGCAGAAGGTAGAAGTATCAGCAGCTTCTACTTCAAAGGATCTTCAGAGTGTAAATAGTACATTAGCGATTAACTATCATCTAGCACCTGAGAGTTCTGTATCGATGTATAAAAACATCGGTATGAGTTATGAAGACACAATCCTTCAGCCAGCTATCCAGGAAGCAACAAAGTCCGTAATGGCTCAGTATAGAGCTGAAGAGCTTATTCAGAGACGTGGAGAAGTCTCTATCTCTATTATGGATGAAATCTCTAAGAAAGTTTCCGATTACGGCATTGTAATCGACGAGTTTAATATCACCAACTTTGGCTTCTCTCAGGCATTTGACGATGCTATTGAGCAGAAGCTTGTTGCTGAGCAGAATAAAATTAAGGCAGCTACAGAGAATGAGCAGAGAGTAGCTGCTGCAGAAGCTGATGCTGCAGAAGCAAAGGCAAGAGCTGAAGGTGAAGCTGAATCTGCAAAGATTAAAGCAGATGGTGAAGCCGAGGCATTAAGAATTAAGGCTGAAGGTGAAGCTGCTGCTATTAAGGCAAAGGGCGAAGCAGAAGCCGATGCAAATAAGAAGATTCAGGAATCTCTTTCTCAGGACGTTCTTACATACAAGCAGATTGAAGCTTGGAATGGTGAATATCCTGATGTAATGTCTGGAGATACAGGCAATATTCTTATTGACACCAGAAAGTAATGATTTAAAAATAGCCTTCTTCGGAAGGCTATTTTTTTTTAACTGATTATTATACATACGTTAAAATATTTCCTTCATTTTACAAGGAGTGGTTTCTTATGGCTCACGATAAGAATATACGAAAAGAAAAGAAAAAACCAAAAAAGTCTAAAAATAGTAAAGATCCTCCTATACCTATTGTAGACAAAAAAGAAAATCCTTGGTTAAGAAAATATTTTAAAATGGATTAAATAAAAACCCCTTAAGACTTAGTCTTAAGGGGTATATTTTTTTATTTATTTCTCCATACGATTCTACCAGCGGTTAGATCATATGGTGAAATCTCTACTTCTACAGAATCACCTTCAGTAATTTGAATGGAATTCATTCTTAACTTACCAGAAATAGTACAAGTAATAATGCTTTCAGTATTATCAATTCGTACCTTAAATTTTGTACCAGGTAAAGTATCTACTACTAATCCTGTTACACCAATATGCTCTTCTTTAGGTAATTGATTCTTGTTACATTTTTTCATTAGTTATTCTCTCCTATGTAATTAAATTAAATGGCCTAGCGTGGTACGCATTATCAATTAATTGATACTAAGCGTGCTAGGCACTTTCACGAATTAACCCATGAATGGATTTACATTATTTAAGTATTTGTTGTCAAAAGAATTTTTATCTAAATGACCAAAATTTCTTTCGTCTGTATTCCATGCATAATAATCTGGCTGATATCTTTCAGGATGTTCATTTACAGTATGATTATCAGGCATGATAGGTCTTCCATAAAGATCTTCAGTACGCTTTATTGGATGGTCATCATCAATACATCTTAAATCATGTATTGCACATTCACATTGATCAAAGTATTCTTCCTTAGATAATCTATGATCTACAACTGGAGGATTAATAAGTATAGAATTTTCACCATTGGAGATAGCTTCAACAATCATATCGAATATTTGTGCTACTGCTGCATAGTTACATGATTCATAAATACAAATTCCTTCATTTCTAGTAGTACCGATTATCTTATACTTAGGAAGTTCTTCATTAATTTTAATACCATATATATCATGGGCAAATCTAGCTTCACGATCATTTCTAATAACAGTAATCATAAAACTACCTCCCACTTAAATTAATTTATAATATCATTATCAGTTAATACAATTCTGTCATTAGCAGAAGCAGTTTTTGGAGAAGTTAAATCAATAACTCTTATAAAATCATTTTCAACTAAAGACTTACTAGAATCATATGTGTCAGATACCCAAGTACAGAAACCATGAGCATAATTTGCATCTGGAATAGCTACAAAGAATCTATGCATGATAGGAGTTCTTCTCTCAGTATCTTCTTTAGCATATACCTTTAATTCATAAACATGATTTTCAATAGCTTGCCATGCAAGTTCATCATGTATAAAATCAGAAAGAACTCTTACAACCTGATTTGTAACAGAGAGATCTTCTACAGTAACGGTATACTCATTTGCAGCACAATTCTGTACATTTACAGAAACTACAAACTTCATATCGACATCAAGATCTCTATTATCAGAATCTGGTTCGATTGGTTCTGGTTCATTATTAAAGTCTCTACCAGACTTAGCGAATCTCATATCATATCTACCATTAAGACGAACTGCATTAACAAAATATCTTACACCATTATCCTGAAGAACAAAAGTTGTCTGAGGGATAGACTTATCAAGTTCATACCAAACACCATCGTAAGTTTCTTCCTTATAATACCAGTTAAAGTTCTCAACTAACTTATAGAATTTATCAGGAATCATGAAGAAACTCCATTCACCTGCTACATCCATATTAGTCTTAAATACCATGCTATCAAGGATACAATCAAGTACATTCTTCTTTACAACAATAGTATCTCTAGGATTCATATTAGAGAAAGTAGAATGGAAATTCTTAGAAATCATTGTTCTAAGAGCATTTGGTGAAAGCTCTTTGATATTTGATTGAACAGATTCACCCATTGCAAAGCCACCATTACCATAATAGATACAAATTCTATCTCTAAATGGAGGAGGACATGGTGGGAAGAAAGGTGGAACTGGAGGTTCTGGTGGTAATGGACGAGGACAAGGAGGAGGACAAGGAGGAGGACAAGGAGGACATGGATGATGATCAGGATGGTGGTGATGATGATGTGGTGGTTGATATGGAGGATCATAAGGTGGACATGGAGGTTCAGGTCTAAAATGATCCTTACGATGTGGAGGATATGGGAATGGATGACAATCAGGAATTGGACAAGGAGGAGGACAATTATCCTTTCTAGGCTCAAATCTAATTACGTCACCATCATTCTTTGGAACCTTACTATAATCAATCTCAATATCTGTTTCATTATAAGGTGGATAAGGATTTGGAATTCTAAAAGGCTCTTCAGCATATCTAGGCTCTCTAGTTAAATTTTCAAATACATCATACCAAGGATTTTTTCTTGGATCACCAATATATCTTGGATCAATATCACTATCTGGAACATGAGCATCAAACTTGTCATTCTTATAGAACCAAGGCTGATAATGATCATAAGGGAATGGTGGGAATGGTCCAGGACAAGGAGGAGGAGGACATGGATGAGGCATTGGAGTATCAGGAATCTTTTCTAAGTCAATATATCTCCAACCTCTTCTACATAAATAAATAAAGTTATCGAGATAGTTTTGAGCTTTATATAAATCTTTGCTTCTATATGTAGCGAAAGACTGTGTTAGCTCAGAATTAGTATATAATACTACATCATAGAACACTTTATCGATAAAACGAGGATCTCTACGAGCAGGTAAGTTATGAACTGCCTTTGGAGGGTTAGGATAAGTTGTTTTTGATATCTTAACTCTAGCACCATATACGGTAAAGATACCGACATCATAACGATAACATGTAACACTAAATGGCATCATATATATCAATCCTTTCTATAATATTTAGAATATTTCTATAAATGACTGTTATCTATCATTTAAAATTAGCTCCGATTCTAATTGAAGGAGTTAAAGGCTCGTTCAATTTAGAAGCTTCAAAAGTAGAACCTAATTCTTCATTTAAAAGATCTTTAAACATAGATTCAGTAATAAAATCATTTCTTAAAAATGCAATATCTTCTTCTATACCTTCAATATTATAGCTTTCAAATAGATTTAAAATAGAATTCTTATCTAAAAGCATTATATTTTCCAAAGATTCGTTAACAGGTTGCTGTTCTTGAACATTTTGCTGTGGATTTTGATTATTATTTTGCTTTTTATTCTTTTTATCCATAAAGAAGCCTTTTACTTTTTTTCCTACATTAGATATAGCATTTTTTGCTCTTTTAAAAATACCTTGTTTTTGCTGATTTTGCTGTTGATTTTGATTATTATCATTTGCTGGAGGATTTTGCTGTTGAGTATTATTTGTTTGAGCATTTTGCTGTTGAGTATTATTTGTTTGAGCATTTTGCTGTTGAGTATTATTTGTTTGAGCATTTTGCTGCTGATTTTGATTTTGATTATTAGCATTTGTTTCATTATTATTTTGTCTTGCAATTCTATTCTCTGCAGCAGTTGCTAAACGCTTACCTTTGTCAGAATTTGCATCTACTTCATAAGTTTTACCTTTAGCATTGACTCTTTTAATTACTTCTTTTCCTTCAGGACCATTTTCTCCAGCTTGTTTAGAGCCTAATTGCATACTTTGAGTTTTATTTGTAACTCCATTTTGATCTGCGTATGTAGTAGTCTTTGTAGCATTAGCCATTTGGTTATTTGCTTTATTTTGTGATAAAGATATACCTGCTACATTTTTAATAGCACCCATAGTGCCACCGCTAGCTTGAGCCATATTTTTAAGGTTAGTTCCCATATTTTTAATACCAGTTTGACCACCATTAGCTGTAGCATAGGCATTACCTGCATTATATGCTTTCTTAGCAGCTACGGCTGTTCCTGCTACTGCAGCACCTGCAGCCAATCCGCCCATTAATTTCTTAAAGAATCCTTCGTTTAATAATAAATTTTGCATATATTCAGTTTTTGTTAAAGGTTCTATATCATTAACTTCACAATTTTCTAAATATGCATCATATGATTTTAAAATATAATTTTCGCAAACAGAGATAGTTTTTTGATCAGCTGGATTATCAACATCACACTCGGCTAGTCTAGTTACACATTCTGCCAAAATCTCTAATTTCATGAAAATCACCTTCCTTTTTTAATAAATAAATTATAAGAGATTGTTAAAATTATAAAAAATTTCCAGATTATGTTAAAACATAATCTGGAATTATTTTATTTTTTAATAGGTTCACCATATTTTTCTAAAGTAGGCATTAATATTCTTTCTAATTGTAACCTATTCTTACCATCTAAAATACAGCCAGCAGCATATTCATGACCACCGCCACCGTACATTCTAGCAATTCTAGCACAATCGATATCTTCAAGTACTCTTCTAAAATTTATACTACCATATTTAAATGATACATTTACAATATATTTAATATTATAACGAATATAAATTTCTTTTCTATTAATAGCTTCTCTAATCATATCACAAATTAAAGAAGTATTATCATCACTTCTGATTATAATATATTGGCAATCTGGATGAGGGAAACCATCTTCATCAATATGATCAAGTACTACAGACGTCATTAATGCTTTTTGATAATCTCTATTAATTTGATCCATTAATTCTCTTAATATAGTTTTTTCAGTTTTATTGAAATAAAAAGCTAAACCATCTTTTTGAAGCTGCATTAAAAAGAATTTACTTCTATTCATATGAGAAAATACAAGATTAAGATCCCTTGCAATAATATTATTATTATCTTTCCACTCAAAAGTATCCCAATCATGAACATGCTTTAAATAGCTTGAAAGCCATAATTTAACATCTTCAATTTTATCAGCTTCTGCTCCAATAGTTGCCTCTGTCCAAACTCTAGATTGATTATTCTTAAAGAAATTAAATAATTGATAACTAGCACAATAAGATAAATCATTATAATATTCAATTTTTGGAAAAAGCTCTTCAACTCTTCCTCTGAATGTTATTTCACTATCTTCATGATGATCAATAAAGAATATTTTCTTGAATATACTAGATCTACCCTTAGCTGGATCGTTTAATTTAATTGTGAAATCTCTTAGTGGTTTATAAATATTATCGTAAAAATTTTGTTTTGTAAAATTTAAATCAGTAATAAAAACAAAATCAAATTTTTTTATACCGTCTTCATTATCAATATCAATAAAATCTTTAATCTTATAATATTCATCATAACCAATAAATTCTATATCAAATGTAAAATATTTAGAGTTATAAAACTTTCTAAGAGCTAAGGCACAACTTACACCATCCAAATCATTATGAGTGAACATTTTTACTCTAACAGTTGTAATATTAGAGATAATCTCTATATCCTTCATAGTCATATCCTCCTGTATGATAAAGTTCATTATTAAACTCTCGATCAATTGCAGAAAGAGCTGAAGGCTTATCAAATAAATCAACAGACTTAGATCTATCTACTGGATTCTGAGTTAATAATTTCAAAATACAATTTTGTTTATCCTCACCCATTTTAATAAATCCATTAGACTCAAAAAATCTTATTTTAGATTCTTCAGCTTTATTAATAACTGCTTTATTTGCTGAAAGACTCGTTTTTGCCATTTGAAGTAAATCTTTACCAAATCTTAATCCTTGGTATTTTGGATTAATTTCAAAAATAGTAATAATATTATGCTCATTTTTACTTTCAACTTCTACTCTAGCAACTTGATTATTAAATTCATCAAAAAATCTATAACCTCTTACTCTAATTCTATATGCTTTTGGAGTACCATATTTATCATCATAATAATGATTATAAAAAGTTTCATAACTTTTTCTTGTAAACTCAAGAAGCTCAATAGGTTTCTTAAGATCTTCCATCATAGTTTTCTTTTTAGCTTTAGCTATTGCTATCTGCTTTGTCATTGGATTTTTAATACCTGCAAATCTACTTTTCTTAACAAATTTAGGCCTAGTTAATGATGGAGCATTAACTTGCTGACCATTTTTATGACCTACTAAACCAAATCTAGTCCAAGTTGGATGAGTTGAAGTATAAGTTTTTGGACCACTTCGTTCATTTAAAATTTTCATAAATAATTCATCTCCTTATATAAAGTAATCTAATAATCCAATGTTTTTTGTAAGAACTTATTCATTATTAATATATTTAAATTTAAATTTTTAATATAATATTTTATTATCAGGCAATTTAAAGGAGATGATTAAATGAAGGTTATGACTATGAAACAATTCTTACAGAATCCATCTGGAAGCTATTCTGCAAGTTTTGCAAGAAGAGATCTCATAATTGCTAATCTAGAAGATCGTTTTGCTAAACTTTATCAAAAAAGAAAGCAAGATTTTAAAATAAAAGTTTTTAGAGGATCAAATAAAAATGATTTCTTTTTCTATATTCAAGTACCAAGTGAAAAATATGATAAGATTGTATATGATGTAGTAATACAATTTACACCATTAAATATATCAGCAATGTCCGCTCCAAATATAGATAATTATGGTGTAAAAGTATTTAGTAATAGTTTAAATTTTACATTTACATACTGTTATTGGTATAACCAAGATGGAATTGTTATATCTCAGTTAAAAGACAAATTTTCTGGAAAAGCACTTACTGATAAACCAGTAGTTAAAAATAATGAAGGTATTTATGGTTTTGAAAAGTCAGTTTATTTCGCAATGCTTTTTATTAAATATAATGAACTTAATAAAAAAGCAAATATACTTAAAGTATTGGATAATAATATGACAATTGCTAAATTGAAACCATCTATTAAAAGTGCTAATTCAAAGATTATTGAATATAATCTTACTAAAAAAGCAAATGGAGATGAAAATAAAAAAGCTAAGAAAAAAGGATTATCCAATCAACCATTTAAGCTTTAAAATATATATTATATATATGTCGAAAGACAAACTACGAATTAGGAGGAATATAATTTATGGCTACAAAAGGATTAAGTACAGAAGAGCTTATCGCAATGTTTGATAGCCCACTCGAACAATATGAAGATGGCACATATGAGTATGCTGTTTTTGATCAAGACAGTCATTGCATTTGTGTCAAATTTGATAAAATCTTTGATCGAGAGGATATTAAGCAGCATAATATTTTCAGAATTCAGCATAAAAGATATTATTCTGAAGGAACAGCAAACAGTTCTTCAAAGCCAATGCTGCCAACTATCTGTAATGATTTGAATTATATTTTCAATCAGAATAATGATTCAATCAGACAGTATGCTGCATTTTCAATGAAGATTGCTTTGAAGGATAAGAAACCATATCCAGTTGAAAAATTCAAGGATGATATCTATGACTTTATCGACTCTATTAGAGAAGATATTGTTACTTATGTTGAAGAGAATTATGAACTTAATTTGAGTGAGTCAAATGACAAAATTAATACTGACCTGCAGGTAACAGATGATATGAATAAAGTATTTATTGAATCTGCTATTGGTATGAGAGCTGTTATTCCAATTGTCTGCGATTATACTAGTAATGAAAAAATCGATAAGATCTTTTATGAGATCTTTAGAAATATTATGATTAAATTCGCAGAAATCGATAAAGATAATAACAATCCTCTAACTAAACTCAGATCAATTGTTAGATCAAGAGTTGAACAGACTAAGTACGCTAATAAGAAAATCTGGAGATTTATTAGTAACTATACTACAGATATGACTATTATTTGTGAACAGTTCAATGTTTCTCTTATTGAAAGTATTATTCCTAAGCTGGATATTAACAGATCTGCAATCAAGTATATTGATGTAGTATTAAGAAAGAAACTTGAATTTGCTTTTACATTTAACTTTTCATATGAATATCGCCCACTAAGAAATCTTGAGAACGATGATGATACTGATGAAAGAGATCGTTTAAATGAAACTATTTTCACCAGTAGAAAAAATGAAGCTGCATTAGTTCTTAATAAACTAACAATTAAGCAGCATATCGGACAGTATATTTCAGATAATGATATTACTGATTCTGATATTAATGAATTTAAAAAAAAGAATCTGAAGAATAAAAATCTTAATAATATTCAGAACTATTTTCTGTTTATTACATTTGGAAAGATTTTTGAAGTAAATATTGCAACAGAAGCAGATAGAGTAATTCTTCTCTATGAGCTTATTAATGACTTAAAAGAACAGGGATTTTCTGAAATTCCAAAGCTTTTATCAAGTACTGTTGAAAATCAGGTTGATATCAGAAATAAAGTTCCTGCAAAGAGACTTAAATCTCAGGATGGTTTCTTAAAGATTGTTAAGAAGTATGAGCCTGTTGTTGATATTATCGAAAATGATAATTTTATCGTAAAGATGACAAGTTTTAAAAACTACAATTATTTTGATGAAAATAACAATCCAGTTACTTTCAATCCAAATAATTTTGAAAGAGAAATAATTAGTTTTATCCTGTCTCTTTAATTTATTATAATTCCTTAATGCCTTAAAAATAAAGGCATTAAGGAATAATTTTTTATAATAGGAGGTGACATAATGATAAATACTAATTATGATTTTACAGTATATGAATATCTCAAGAAAAATTTAAAATTATGTAATATCAGTACAGATAAATCAGAAACTATTGTAAGATGCCCATATTGCGGAGATAGTTTAAATTTAAATCATGCTCATTTGTATATCAATAATAATCCGCCTTATAAATATTATTGTCAGAAATGTTCCGTTACAGGAATTGTAGATAGTAAGTTCTTAAGAGATTTAAGTTTGTATGATCCAGAAATAATTGAACACGTTACAAAAAGTAAAGCAAAATACATCAAAGATCTTAATAAAAAGTATGGAAATAACTTTTTAGAAATATTTAATAAAGAATTTGATGTTCTACCAAATGAATTCGGTAAAAAAGAATTACAAAAGTTGAAATATATTAATAATCGTTTAGGTATTAGTATAGATACTGAAGAACTTATAAGTAAATATAAAATCATTTTAAATATATCGGATTTCTTTGAGAATAATAACTTAACAATGAATAAATTCTATAAAGACAATTTAGCTAAATTACAAAATAAGTATGTTGGATTTTTATTGAATGATAATAATATGATATGCTTTAGAGATATAACTGGAAAACAAGAAATGAGATATATCAATAAAAAGATATATAGTGAAAATTTATTTCAGAGTAGAAAATTTTACACTATTGGAAATTCTATTGATTTATCTCAAGAAGTATATAATTTGTATTTAACTGAAGGAATATTTGATATATTAGGTGTATTCAATCATATATATGATTGTAAACAAAATTCTAATGATTTATTTATTTCTTGTAATGGTAAATCATATAATTTTGTATTAAAATACCTTCAATCATTAGGTATTTTAAACTGTAATGTTAATATCTTTTCAGATAATGATGTCTCCAAAGAAAAAATGATTAATATGGTCAAATATAATTATATTACTAAATTTAATGGAGCAACTTTATACTATAATACTATTGGTAAAGATTATGGTGTAAAGAAAGACGAAATTATATTGTCTGAAGGATATGAAATATAGGAGGAGATTTGATGTTTGAAGATATTGAAAAAATATTAAACACTAAGAAAATTCGTTATGACTATATGAATGAGCTTTTCAGAAAATTTAGAAAAGCTTTCATTCCAAACTCTACAATAAATATTTTTATAGATATACCATCAACTGTAAAACAGCTATATAACCCTGAAAATATTAAAGGATTATCTGGAACTATCAATAAAAAAGATAAATATATTATTGCATCAACACTTCTTAATATGATTGGACATTACAGACATTATTTTGCAACAAGATATCAGTGTTATACAAATATTGTATTTATGTATAATTCTAAAATTGATAGTAAAATCAAAAATGATATCGATCCAGAATATAAGAAAACTTATTATGAAAAAAGATTTCTTTTAGAGAATCCGATATTTGCTGATTTAAATCTTATTCTTAAAGACAATTATAAGATAATGAAAAGTATTATTGATTTTCTTCCACATTGCTATTTTATTGATAGTACTTATAGAGATTATCGTTGTATTTTTCCTTTTATGATTGAACAAGAAGAATTTGAAGATAATATCAATATCATTATTACTACAGATAAGCTTATGTATCAAAATATGCTTATTGGTGAGACTATTATTCTTCAACCAAAGGGTGATAGATCTAATGTGCTGACTTCTAATTATATTATATCTGAAGTAGCTGGAAATTCAAAAACTATTCAAAATAATCCAGATTATCTTACAATTAATCCAGAAAATATTTTGTTAATTGAAAGTATGATAAATCATAAGGATTTAGACACTACTGGTATAAGAAATTTTAGTTATTTAAAGGCTATTACATTTCTTAATAAAAATGATATTGATATCAATAATATCGTTATCAATCCAGATTCTCTTAATGAAATTTTTAAAGGACTATTAACTAAAGATGAATTAGATAAAGTAAAAACTAATTTTAAAATTTATAATAATTTTTACTTATCTAAAAGCTATGAAAAAGATCTTGAAGTAATGTATGCTTCAAGTAATAAGTTTATTGAAGATTATGATGAACTTAGAAAAACAAATGAAGTATTTTTCACTAAGCATCCTTTAAATTTAGATTTTTACTTCAACGGAGAGGTTGATTAAAATTTAAATTTTGGAAAAATAATATATTATCATTTTAATTTTAGGAGGAATAAACTATGAATAACGTAAAAGTAGGTAGAAAGTATAGACATTTCAAGGGTGACATTTATGAGGTAATTGCAGTTGGATATCATTCTGAAACACAGGAAAAGATGGTGGTTTATAAAGATATTGAAACTGGTAAGGTTTGTATCAGACCACATGCTATGTTTACTTCAGATGTAGATCATATTAAGTATCCAGATGTAAAGCAGAAGAAAAGATTTGAGCTTATTACAAATAATAAGAAGAAGAATAGACGAAAGAGAATTCTAAGTAATATTAAGAATGAAAGAGCACTTAAGGAATATTACGATTCTTATTTTGATAGTCTTCCATATTGTGAGGCAGATGATGATACTGAAGAATATGAATTTACTAATGAAGAAAAGCTCAAAATGGCAGAAGATTATGAAGCCTTTATGGAATCAGTAGCAAAGGAGAATCCAACTAATGGTTAATAAAAAATCTTGGGATGAATTTAGATCTTGCGGATTATTCTGGTTTGTAAATATGATTATTCATACATTCGGATGGGCACTTGCTTACGAAGTTGATGAAGACGGTAAAATTAAAACAGTTTATCCAGCAAGAGTTAAATATAGAGGTTTTCCTGAACACACAAATTCTGAAGGATATATTAGATTATCTAATTATCTAAAAGAAAATATTGATGATATTGCTAACGAAGCAAAGGAGTAATAAAAATGGCTAAAGAATTTAAATATGATGTATTAGCAGAAATTGGTACTGTCGAAGAAGGATCAAGACAGGACACTATTGTTAAGGTTATTTCATGGAATGGTGGAGATCCTAAACTTGATATCCGTAAATGGAATAAAGAAGACGATAATATGGGAAAAGGTATTAGTATCTCACTTGACTGTGTAAAGAAGCTTATTGAACTTTTGAATCAAGTGGAAGATTCATATGAATCACCAAATGATTCTATTGATATGTAAAAATAAAAACCCCTAAGAGTATATTAACTCTTAGGGGTTTTACAAAGTTATATATCAATAGGAGGAAATAACTTATATTAGATTGTTTTATTTGAAAAGGAGAATTAAAATGATTGTTAAGTTAAATATGCTTATTAATAATAATGCAGTTAATAATATTGACAGATCAATTAACAAGATTTGTTCATATATTGGCTGCAATAAAAATGAGCTTTATTATATAGAAGGAATTAATGATTCTTTATTTACTCCGTCTAAAGTATTTTTAGAAGAAGACAGTATTTCTTATTGTAATAATCGTGAAGGTTACGCATTTGTCATTTTTAAAAGTAAAGAAAATGGTAACTGTTTTATTATTAATGAAAAATTTGTTAAAGACTTAAAAGTAATTGATAAAATAAGTAATCGACTAAAATAAGGGGTGATATATTATGAATTATTCAGAAATTTTTTGGACTGATACAATTAATGGTGAAGGTTTAAGAGTTTCATTATTCACAAGTGGGTGTACTATTAGATGTCCAGGTTGTTTTAATACACAAGCTTGGGATTTTAATGCAGGTGAAAAATTTACTGCTGATGTAATGATTAATATTCTTGATCATGTATTTAGCGATAAAATTAATTACGCTGGCTTATCTCTATTAGGCGGTGAACCTCTTGATAATATGGAAGGATTAACACCACTTCTTGAAGAATTTAAGCATATGAACAAAGTTAAAAAAGCTGATAAAAATGTATGGATCTGGTCTGGAAGAGATTTGGATGTTATACTTGAAGATAAGAAGAAAGTTGATTTTCTTTTCAAATATTGCAATACTATTGTAACTGGTCCGTTCATTGAAGATTTAAAAGATCTTACTCTTAAATTTAGAGGAAGTTCCAATCAGAAAATTTATACTATTGATAAGGAGCATCGTACTTTCACACTTAGAGAGGATCTTTAAGGAGGACAGACATGAGTTCTTTTAATGATATTTATGAAGAAAATAAGGATATTTATATTTCTTATAATGAATTTAATAAACATACAACTAAAGAAAATTTAAAAAAGAACGAGACAAGTATTGATAAATTTATTAATTATATTCTTCATGAAGATGATTATAAACTTATAGAATATAAATTAAATCAGCATAGATATGCTTCTAAATATAAAGAATGTAAAACTGAATTAGTCAATCTAGCAACTAACTATTTTGATACTTATAGAGATACTATTTATAAAAAAAGTGTATCTTATCAAAAATATAGATTCAATATGAGATTTAATTTTGCAAAGTTAGATTATTGTAGACAAAATTCCTTTCAAAAAGATATTGGTAATCTGAATAAAATTTTTATTCCAACTAATGCATATTATCTACTTAGAGTTCTAGAATATATAATTGAATATTATTGTACAGAAAAATACTATTATGGAAGAGAAGTATTAAAAATTCCATATCATAGCGTAAAAATAAAATAAATTTTAAAAGGATAACCCATTATGGGTTATCCTTTTTTTTTTTAGTATTAAAAATAATCATTAAATATATATTATAATTGTGAAAGGAGGTATTATTATGAATAAAATTAAAATTAAAATGCCACCACTTAGTGATAAAAGTGGAAATCTAAGTAATAAGGAGATTAAAAACTTCTTCAAGACATTGAAAAAATGTCTTGAAGATCATAAAGAAAATAAGACAGCAGAATAATTTCTGCTGTCTTATTTTTTTTTTATATTTTTATGATAGATTCATCAAACTTATTATCATTCATATCAATAAGATTATTATAATTTTCAAGAGTTTCATCTGGAATATAATCTTTATATTTTTTTATGAATTTATTTACATCACCAAATACACTTTCAAGTTTAATAAATATCTTTCCAGCATGAACTAATTCATGTGCTGTTTTTGAAAGTTTTACTAAACCAACTTCATTTAGTTGATGTAACATTAATACTTCATCTATTATATCCATTGATGTAAATTTTTCATTATTAAGAATTCTTTTATTCATACAGATTTCAACTATATCGTAAAGAGTAAATGGATAGTGATGATATTCAAGAGTTAGACCATCTATATCATCAGATAAATTACCAAATACTGAACATGAATGTAAACCTATTTCATTATTAAGATGACCTAAATAGTGTTTATATTCTTTAGACATTCTAATTTGTTTTTCTACATTTTTAATAAAAGCTTTAACTTCTTTAGCTTCTGACCATTGTGTAAAATAAAAACTACCAATGATATTTTTACTATCACCTTTTCTAGCGATAACAACATTATCTTCTTTATTCAATGAAATAATATTATTTACTTCATTTGGTTTATTTATTTGTTTCATATACTCACCTCATTTATATTTTTTATAAAATATAAATTGCTGTTTTTACATATAATTTTTTTAAATATATATTATTTTAGTGATTAGTTGTAAGTTTCTTTTACCATTAAGGAGGGATGTGTATGCTTAAGTCTGCATCTGTAAGTTTGATCAACGCATTGAAGGAGAATTGCATTGAGTACAAGCAGTCCACTGAGATGGGCGGCTATCAGTACTTTGCAACGTATCCGAACGATTTTGGAGTAAGCATCATTAAGCACTTCGGTTCTTATGGTGCTAACTACGATCTTTGGGAGGCTGCTGTTATGAAGGGAGGTTCAATTTGTTACGACACTGACATTACCTATGACGTGGTAGGCTTTCTCAGTGATGAGGATGCTGTAAAGCTCATTCAGGCAGTGCAGAGGTTGGACGAAAATGGCAAGCTTTCGGAGGATGACCCTTACTTGGCTGGAGAGGAGGATGAGGGAGTTTAACTCCCTCTTTAATATTTAATTTACAACTAACAAAAATTTACTTAAATACAATAAATGAATCTTTAGGAGGATTTAATTATGAGTGCAAATTTCAGAACATATGTAAACGAAATGCAGTCTCACATTGACGACATGGTGAAGGACGGTTTTCTCTATAGTCTGGATATTGAGCCAGATTATGTTTGGGAAAAGTATCTGGATAATTACCCTTCTGGAAGTAATGACATCTTCAGAAAGAGACGAGAGTTCGATTGCTCTTGTTGTCGAAGCTTCGTAAAGAAGTTTGGCAATGTTGTATCTCTTAAGGGAGGTAAGTATACTACAATTTGGGATTTTGAGGCTGAAGAGCCTTTCAATTCTGTTAACAAGCTCATGTCAGATATGCTTAAGGGTCTGATGATTAAAGACATCTATGTTCCCGACAAGAGACAGACTCTTGTAGGAACAGTTTATACCGTTGAGCTGTTGGAAGATTCCTCTACCAGAAGATGGAATCATTTCAACTACAACACTGACAAATATCTTATTAAGTTCAATGATAAGTTCAGAGTAATGCCGTCTGAACTTAAGTCTGAAGTTACAGGTCGTATCAGAGATGATAAGGCTGTATTCAAGAGATCTCTTGATGAAATCTCTATGGATGCTCTTCAGACAGTTCTTGAACTGATCGCTGCAGGTAGTATCTATCGTGGCGATGAGTGGAAGAATAACCTTCAGGTTTTCAAGACTATTAAGAAGGATTATGATTCTCTCACTAGCGAATATGACAAAGACCTGTTCGCTTGGGAGCAGGCTGCAAATGTTTCCCCTGCGGTAGTACGAATTAAGAACCATTCAATGGGTAAGCTCCTTACAGATATTACTGATGGGATTGATCTTGACCGTGCTGTAAAGGCATGGGAAGATATGGTGGCTGGTCCTAACTATAAGAGACCAAAGCCTCTCTTCACAAAGAAGATGCTGGAGGATGCTAAAAATAAGCTTGCAGAAATGAACTATCTCGATAGTCTTAAGAGAAGATATGCAGTTCTTGACGATATCTCTGTAAACGATATTCTTTTCTGTGACAGAAATGCTGCAAAGAGAATTAAGGGTACAGGTGACATTTTCGATGAAATGGCTTCTTCTATTCCAGTGAATCCTAAGAGTTTCTCTAAGGTAGAGGAAGTAAATATTGATACATTCGTATCAAGTATCCTTCCAACTGCAAAGTCTATTGAATTATTCCTCGACAATAGACTTACAAAGAATCTTGTAAGTCTTATTGCACCTGAGATTCCTGGTAGTAAGTCTATGTTCAAGTGGAATAATCCTTTCTCTTGGGCTTACACTGGCAACATTACAGATTCCAATATTAAGGAAAATGTAAAGAATGCTGGTGGTAACGTGACTGGAGATCTGAGATTCAGCATTCAGTGGAATGATGAGAATCAGTGGGATCAGGATGATCTCGATGCACATTGCATTGAGAGATACAGTGGAAGAAAGAAATATGAGATTTATTATGGCAATAGATCAAACAGTTCTCCTAATGGTGGTAGACTTGATGTAGATATCATTCATCCTACTAAGGGTGTTGCTGCTGTAGAGAACATTTTCTATAGCACTAAAGATACTATCAAGGACGGAACTACATTCCAGTTCTTCGTACATCAGTTTACTAACAGAGGAGGAAAGACTGGATTCAAGGCTGAGATTGAATTCAATGGTCAGCTTTATCAGTTCGAATATAGAGGAAATATTCCTGATGGAGAAAACATTCAGGTTGCTGAAGTAACTTATAAGAATGGAGAGTTCTCTATCAAGGAAAAGCTTCCTTCTACTATGAGTTCTAAGGATCTGTGGGGTCTTACCTCTATGCAGTTCCATCCTGTTACAGTTATTATGAATTCTCCTAACTTCTGGGAAGGTTCTTCAATGACTGGTAACAAGCATTGGTTCTTCATGCTTGATGGAATGGTTAACGAGGAGAATCCTAATGGATTTTATAACGAATTCCTTGTTCCTGAACTTGATAAGTATCGTCATGTTACTGAAGCACTTGGTGAAAAGCTGAGTGTTGTAAGTGCAGACGATCAGCTGAGTGGTGTTGGATTCTCTAGCACTATCAGAAATAATGTCATCCTTAAGGTGACAACAAACAACACAACAAGAACTCTTAAGGTGACTTTCTAAGTCACCTTAAGTTCTTTATATATTATTAAGGAGGAAAATATTATGGATATCAATGAAATCTTTGTAAAGGCAACAAGAGGCAAGTATCGTTATTCATTTAAGGGTCTTATTTCTACAGAAGATCTGTGGGATCTGACTCTGGCAAACCTGAAAATCATCTACACTAATGTAAAGGAGACTCTTTCCACTCTGCAGGGTGACGATGATAATCTCTTTGCTGATACTGCGGTAGATAAGAAGACTGCTGCAACAATTGATGAACTTAAAACACAGCTTGAAATTATTAAGTACATCGTAACAGTTAAGAAAGAGGAAGAGACTGCTCGTAAGAAGGCAGCTGAAAACGCAGCTCTTAAGAAGAAGCTTACAGCAATTCTTGCTGATAAGCAGGAAGATGCTCTCAAGAATCTTTCTGAAGAGGAGCTTCTTAAGAAGATTGCCGAACTCGGCTAATTAATAAAGAGGATAACCCTTTATGGGTTATCCTCTTCTTTTTTTTTTTATCTTTTTTGAAGTTTAACTTCTTTTTTAGTAGTTTCTGTTACTCTAAAACCATTTTGTTGATATTTTATTACAATATTTATAAGACTATTTGGTAGTGTGATTGATTGTGCGTCTAATAAATTAATAGAATTACTAATAATAGTATCTACATCTTTACTTTTAATAAATGTATCCATCACTTCAAAATATATAATATCTAAATTTTTATCTAAAGCTACGCATCCAGCATATTGACCGTTCTCTGAATATATGAAACCTTTAAAAACATTTTTAAACTTTAATTTTTTTAAATTATTTTTCTTATCTTTATAAAGTTTAAGATGAGTTTCATTTAATTCAAATCTTTCCAATTTATTTCACTCCTTATATAATTAAAATATAAAAATTTTGTTTAAACCGTATTAAATTATAATCTCGATAATATATTATAATTGTGAGAAGAAGAAAATAATAATAAAACTTCTATCTCAAACTGAGTTGGATTATAATAAAAAACTCTCTCAGCAACAAAAAAAGAGTTTCTTCAATTGCAGATGTTCGAGTAATCGATTTCCTGGTTGAAGTTTATATGATCCAAAAGGAGGTCATTATGATGTTCACAATTATCTTTACACCAGAGTGGAGCAACTCAATTTTCGAAGGTCTCAGGATTGAGGCCGAAAACGAGATTCAGGCTGTTGCTAATGCGGCCAGGATGTCCAAGTATTCGAAGGTTCTCTGTGTGACAGAAGAACCTGGTCTGCTGGAATATTCCAGCAGCAACGTAATTCCGAGTTCATTCCATTGCTCGGATATACCACTTGTAGCATTGTATAAAAATGGGAATGTGAAATTCACAACAATCGAAATTCCTATCACTGATAGGAATAGAGACAAAAAGAAGTATGATGAGGAGGACTTAATCATGGCAGTACGAAATATACTGCTGAGAAAAAGTGGAAACAAAATACCTCCAGATCATGTACTCGTTGGCGATCGTCACGTTGAAGTGGCGATAGGCGACTGTTATTCGGGGTACGATGATTCCATCGAGCCTTATCATAATCTTTCATTTAAGTGATAGATAAGTGATAAGGCTTGATGCTTTAATTTATAGTCCAACCCATTTATGGGTTGGACTAATTTTTTTATTTATTTTTTAATCTTTCTTGTTTTATTCTATCTTTTATTCTAATTTTTTTAAGTTCCATATTATTGTCTATAAGATAATCGTGTAAATTATCATTTGGTGTTAATTTACCAATCTTCAAATCATTAGATAATTGCTTTTTAGTGCTAGTTTGATACATATAATCTTTAGTCATAAATGGAGTTAATAATCTTCCATCTACACCAATATCTTTTTTAGTTGGTATATAATTATCATCAACTATTATACAATTTTTCTTTAACATATCAATCGTCATTTGATATTTTTCTACTTTAGAATAATCAATATCATCTGTCTGTCTTATAGTAATACAATTAGGAGTATTAGAAGAGTGTCCTAGTCCTAATTCCATATCACTGTTTAACTGAATTGTATAAATATAAAATTCTAATAATTTTTTATTATATTTATGTAAATTATCTTTTAAATAATTATACACTGATTTAGTAATAATCGGATTTTGAGAATTCTTACAACCTAAAATAGTTACATTTTCATCAATTTTCTTTAAGGTTTTTAATACTTCAAAACAACCCCATCCAATAGCTGATTTATATTTAGTCCAAGTATATAAAGAAAATCCTTCTTCTTGAAATATATTTCCAAAATCTAATCCAACGGATTTTAATTTTTTATAATATTCCTTAGAAGCATGATAAACTTTTATAGGAAAATTAATAGATTCATTTAAATACTTCATTGGATCATTTTCTTTGTTTATTAATAAATAACATTTTCCATCATTAGTGCAAAATTCTAATTCTGCTGTTACTACTTTATCAGTCCAAATTTCATCATACATTTTAGAAATATCCTTAGTATAACCTTTATATAAAGTCCAATTATCTATTGGAATTACAAATTTTTTAATTTTTAAATCATTAAATTCTTTTTTAAGTAATTTTTTTAATTCATCATAATTATATTCATTTACAAAACCAATATAATAATCCATCGTTGTTCTAGTCCAGTTACAACCAAAACCGATTAAATCATCTTTATCAGTTAATTTACCCATACAATCCCAAAAATGACCAATTGTATTATATTGATCTTCATTTTTTAAACTAAATTCTTTACCTATTCCAATAAATGTAATAAAATTATTTTTTGAATTGATAACTAAAGGTTTATTATTGTTTTGATATTTTCTAATAATATTTATAAATTCTTGAGTGGGATTTACAGGTTCTTTATAAGTTTTAATTAATTTTTTGTAATTTTCTCTATTAGTACAATTGAATAATTCAAGAGATTTTTTATCTGAAATTTCTTTTTGATTTGAATTCATTTCTTCCCAATTTCTCATAATTCTTTCAAGTTCTTCTTTGGACGGTTCTTTATGTATTAATTCTATTCCAGTTTCAGCTCTCCATTTATGTACTGGATCTGATTTAAGTTTATTATACAGATTATTTCCATATTTTTGTTTAATTTCTTTTAAACTCATAGGTGGTTCATATTCTTCATTTAATTTTTTATTTAATTTAGGCATTTTTAAAGTTTTATTGAATCTATATCCATTCAGTTTCATCCATTCTTCAATATCATCACCTGGTTGTAATGTTTTATCAATATTAATAGCTTGATACATTGCTTTTAAAAATTCTTTATCTTGTTGGATAAAATTTTTATCAAAAGCTAAGTTCATTATTCCTCTATCTGGATAATTTTCTTCTTTATCCATTTCAATAAGTTCTTCTAATGATTTAATATCAAAATATTTATGAAAATTATTTTTAGTTAATGTAAATTTATGAAGTTTAAAATCATTAATAGGTTTATCAACTGTATATTCATCTAAATGAGTAGTATTTCCTATACCAACTTCATTTATAGGTAATTTAAATTCATATACATAAAATGGAATAGGTTTTGAAAGTAATTTATTAAAAACATAGTTAGAATTTTCTGTTGTAAAATGACCTTTAGATATATTACAATCAAATCCAACTTTTTTTAATATTTTACCATCTTTTTCAATATTTCTTCTATATTCTCTTCTAAATGCTTGAAATGCGGCCCAATTTTTAGCTTTATTAAATTCTTTAAAACAGAATATAGACCAGGAAGGTTTTTCAAATCTATTTCCAAAATTTATACCAATAGGTTTTACAGTTTTAAATAAATCTGGAGAACCATGATATAAAGTAATTTCTTTATCAAAATAATTTTTAGATGCTATTCGTGTATATAAATGTTCATTAAAATATTCGCTCCAATTCATAATCTCACCTCTTTATATAATTTCATCTAGTCTTATAAAGCTATGATTATCTTTCCATACGTCATAATGACCTTTTTTACTAGTATCCCAATATTCACCAGAACCATGAATATGTCCATGTATATTATTATTATAAATTTGAGGGTTTACCCATTGTTTTGGATATCTATAATCTTTAAATGAACACATTTGTGAATTTATTGGAAATCTAGAAGATAATGTATGATCCCAGACAACTGGAATGTGAGTAAAAATAATATTCTTGTATGGTAAATAATCTACTACATAAATAAAACCGCATTCTTTATAATAATCATTCGAAAGACAATCATGATTTCCTTTTACTAAAATCATTTTAGCTTTTATAGATTTTAAAAAATTTTTTACTTTTAGATTTTGTTCTAAGGTACATTTAACATGACTTATATCACCTAGAAATATAAGAACATCATTTGATGATAATTTTTCACATTCTTTTCTAAAATGTTTCATTTTATATTCTGTATCAGGCTTATTATTTGATAATTCACTTTTAAAAAAGTGTACATCTGAAACTAAATATATTTGACTAGGTTTTTTATTCTCAATAAATGTTAAAGCATTTTGATAATCACTATCAATATAGCTATTCATAGATTCACTTCCTTTACATATAAGATATACATAATGTAAAGTTCTTTGATGAATATTTTAACCGTATTAAAATATAATGATAAATTTATATTATAATTGTGAATTTTCGAATACATACACGAAAGGAGGTGTTAGAATGAAGAAGGTTCTGTGGTTCAGCCGTCACCTGATGACCGATGAGCAGCTTGCTTCTTTGAAGCGTAAGCTTGGCGAGATCGAAGTCGTTCAGGTGAACAAAACCATTCAGTCGGCAAGAGAGCTGTCTAAGGAGATCGAAGAGTGTGACATTCTCGCAATTGTTGCACCGATTGGTCTACAGGCAGAGTTCCTTAGACTTGCAAATGGCAAGCCCGTAATCACTGCGGTGAGCGAGCGTGTCATCGTAAAGTCGGAGGACGGCTCTGAGGACAAGGTAAACTTCATTTTCAAATGCTGGGAGCAGTTGGAGAAGATCGAAGTCGTTAAATCCTTGTTTGCAGACTGATGGTTTCGGCAAGACGAGTAAGACTCCGAGTTTATGTGTATAGCTTGGGAACAGAAAAACACAAGGTTTATATGTTGTACCAAAACAACTAAATTAACAAAGAAGGGTATCAATATGATACCCTTCTTTTCTATATATTTTTTTTTTCGTTCTTTTCATATATTAAAGAAAACAAAGTGTTATATAAATATTCTTATGAAAGGAATGATATTTATGAATAACACTGAAGGATTTGTAGTGTGTGAAGAATTTACTGCTTCAACACCTTCTATATTAGCTGATGATAATAGATCTATTACATTCGAAGCTATTTTACAAGAAGCAGATGCTCCTAATAGAAATAAAAGAATCTATGGTAAAGATGTTTTATCTGAAGGACTTAATAATCCTACTGTAAGAGAAAAAATTGCTAATAAATGTTTCTATGGTGAAGCTGGACATCCTCTCTCTACAGATATTAAGAGACAAGCATATATTGATCAGACTAATATTTCACATATTGTATGCTCTACTTCATGGGAAGGAAATATATTAAAAGGTATTGTTGAAACAGCTCAAACTGCTACTGGCATGGACATGAGAGGTTTAATTAGACAAGGATCAAAAGTATCTTTCTCTATGAGAGCATTAGGTAATGTTATTAAACAAGAAGGTCAGTATAATAGAGTATATGGTCCTTTAATGATTATTGCTTATGACTGGGTTACTATCCCATCTCATGATAAAGCATATATGACTAAAACTCTTTCAGAGTCTGCTAGATTAGAGCAAAATGGAATTTTAACTGAAGGTCTTATCAACTTTAATATGTCAGATTTAGCTGAATATGTAACTAGAGAAGATAAAAGAATCAATGCTATTTGTGAATCTCTTGGATTTGTAATTAATGAAGATTTTTCAAATGTAGATGTTGATAGACGTAATAAGCTTCTTTCTATTAAGGAAGGTAATGAAACACTTAAACTATTCTTAAAGAATTCTGTTGTTAATGATATGGATAACTATTTCAAATATAGATTTTAAGAGAAAAAAAATCGCATATGGGATTTTCCCATATGCGATTATATTAATTAAAGCTCGTCAATGTCATAACCATTGTCAAGGAATGCGGAATAGTAACCTTCGAGATAAGCCTCAGTAGTATCATCTTCATCATACTCATCGTACTCATCATAATCGTAATCCTCATCCTCATCAAAATAACCCATCTCATCAAGAGCAGTAAAGTAACCCTCAAGATAGATCTTCTCAGCAGTAGAAGAACCAGATGCAGAACCAGATGCACCAGCACCTACGCTCTTAGAACCTCTAGCGCTCTTAGAATCCTTCTTAGTAGAGAAATCGAAAGAAGTAGATCTACGCTTACCAGAAGAAGCAGACTTAAGAGTTGCAAGAGCCTTCTTGTCAGCAGCAAGCTGAGCCTTAATAGCCTTAACCTTATCTGGATTTAACTGATTACCATTCTCATCAGTACCAGATGCAAGCATTCTTTCCTCTTTAGCAATCTTCTGCTCAAGCTTCTGAACAGCAGTAGTCTTCTTATAGTGGATAGAGAGTTCTGAAGAAGAACCCTTAGCAGCAGCCTTAGCTGCTCTCTTAGCATTCTTTGAAGCAGACTGAGAACTTTCAGATCTAGTGTTCTTTTCCTTTACAGGAGTTGCAGCCTCAGCTAAAATCATATCTAAATAATTCATAATTCATACCTACTTTCTATAGTATTTTTAATATTAGTTTGTTTATTAACTTAATTTAGGAATTAATAGTCATACTCATCGTATTCGTCATACTCATCATAATCATCGTAAGACTCTTCAAGAGCTTCGATCTCACAAAGAGCTGCATAATAACCATCAGCATAAGACTCATTAAGTTTAGTAATAATTTCATTCTGTCCATTTATATTTCTAGCAGCCTTATCTCTGATTTTTCCAGCATTCTTAGTAACTAAAGCAGTACCACCAGCAGCAGCACCTACAGCACCTGCAGAAGCACCAGCAGCAATTGCAAGCTTCTTATACTTAGCAGCCTTAGCCTCATAAATCTTCTTAGCTCTAGGATCCTTTTCTTTAGCAGCAGCAGCAGCATACTGCTTTGCCTTCTTAGCTAATACAGCAGCAGAAGCACCACCAGCAACAGCAGCACCACCAGCAATACCAGAACCAACATATGCCTTCTTCTTATTAGCTCTAAGCTTATCCATAGCATCAACTACTTTTTCGCTTCTCTTTCTACTAGCCATAGCTCTATTAAAAGCTTTTTGTTTTGCAGTCTTCTTTTCTTCTAACATATAATTCATAAAAAAAACCTTCTTTCGTAAAATTTAATGTAATCCAAAAATGAATTTAATAAATTATTGTTAATGTAAGGTATTAGTAATCATCAATATCGTGTCTCATATGTGCCTTATCTATAAAATCTCTTCTTCTTCTATATACTTCTGAGCCAATAGTACTACCCATAGTTGCCATACTACCTAAAGCACCTAATGCGGCACCACCTGCCATACCACCTATAGAAGTTACACCAGTAGTCATTGCATTCAATGCTGCAGCATTTCCAATAGTACTACCTATACCAGAAACTAATGCTCCACCAGTAGAGACTCCAAACTGTCCTAAATCTACTTTAGCTTTTAATTCATAATATTTTTTTCCTTCTTTAATAAATTCTTTTTCAGGTAATGGTTTATAATCTCTTTTAGCACAATAACGCACATATTTAGGATATAGACGTTTAACTCCCATAAAAGAATCGCCTTTTTTAAGTTCTGAATTAAACCATCTAAATAAAGGAGGACCAAAAAAAGTACCACCTAAACTATGATGATTTAAATATTTAGCCGTAGTTGATCCTTCTAAGAAAGCTAATGCATCACAATAACCTTCTATAAAAATTTGTTGAGCTAAATAATCCATTATTAGTTACCTCCTCTCAATTTTAATAATTATTAGTTTATCAACATTCACTTATATTTTAAATTAGTATTAGTGAGGTGATAAATAATGTCTGAGTTATCTACAAAACAAAGGAATAACTTAAAAAATTCTGTTTTTGGAATACCTTCATTAAGAAAATATCCATTAAATGATAAAGAACATGTTTTAAAAGCAATTCAGTTTTTTCATCACTGTCCTTTAGAACATAAAAAAGAATTAGCTCATAATATTAATAAAGAAGCTAAAAAATATAATATTTCTATCTCTCAATCTTCTAATATATATGAATATTTAAATGAATCAGAACAAATTGAAATAGATTTAATGCAAGATGTTTTTGATTTAGAAGAAGATTTATATCTTGTTGAAGCATTTGGAATGAATGAGCCAGAAGCTAAAGGATCTGTAGATACTGCAATTAATCTTTGGAAAAAAAGAAAGACTTTTGTAAAAACTCCAAAAGATAAACAACGTATTCTTTCAGACTTAAGAGCTGAAAAAAATGCTATTGATACAATGCAGAGACAAGCTGATTTTAATGGTATTTTATTAAGAGCAAAAGCTACTGCTAAAAATATGAGTAAAAAAATAGCATCTGGTGATTATGATTCTATTAAAAAGATAAGAGGTAAAGCTGAAGTAAATGCTGGAAATAATAGAAGAGTTGGTAAAGTATTAGCAGTAGGTGCAGCAAGTGTTGCAGCAGGAGCAGCTATTGGTGGAGCAATGGGTAAAAGAAGTGCTAATAATAAAGGTAATGGTAGTTTTGGAACTAAAGTTAAAGTAGGAACAGGTATTGCAGCAGGAGCATTAGCAGGTAATGCAGTTGCTATGGGAACTATGGGAGCTACTTTTGCAAAGCAAAGAGCAGATATGCAAAAAGCTAAAGATCCTGATAAGCCATTAAGACAACATGCTGAACGTTATGCTAACTTTATTAGTAGTTTCCAATCAGAAATGATGGAATATCAACCAGGCCAAGAAGAACAACAACAGGGAGAAGGTGAAGATTAATGGGAAAGTTTTTACAAGAAGATTCTTTAGAGAAAAAAACGTTAAATAATTATTTTGATGGTTATTTAGACACTACTGAAAGATATTCAAAATGGCTTCAAGGTTCTCCTACTTTTGTAACATATTATTCTATTAATCTTGAACAATCAACTCAAGATCAAGGTCTTAATAATGTTATGGAAGTAGTTGGTGGAGAGTCTCCTGTTAAATATAATAAAATAGAAGATTTTCCAATTTATTTAGATGCTGATATGAATTTTAATACAAATCTAGAAGAAGATGCTGGATTTGACTCAGAATCAGAAGGAACTGCTATTATATTACCTGGAACGATTGTTCCACAAAATGATGATTTAATAGTATTTGAAATATTAGAGCATAAACATGTTTATAGAATTTCTAATGTTGAATATTCTAATACTAGTATTAGAAAATTTTATAAAATAACTTTCTTTGTTTCACCTTTTGATGTTGAAACTCTAGATACTAGACAAGTTAAAGATGAATATAGTGTTATTTATAATAATATTGGAACTGAAGCTGATCCAGTTATACCTAAAAAAGAATTTACTTTTTTAGATGATATTGATAAGGTTTTAGATTATCTTAGTGAAAGATATATTCGTTTTTATTATGATAAAAAGATAAATGCTTTTATCTATAATTATGATAAAATGAATATGATTATTCATGAATATTATAAAGATAATGGTATATATGATCCGAAGTTAGCTTTATTTATAAAAAGGCATAACTTATTTATAAATAAAAAGACTTTTCTTAAAAATGTCTATGTTGAATGTCTTTTAAAAGATAGAGACTTAGATTATGAAAAATCAATTTATTCATTATTTGAAACATTAGATACTGATGAATTTGAATATCCTTATTTTTATTTTATTCCTATTAATGAATCAGTATTTAGTTTAATGCAAGATAAATTTCATGAATTAGTTCATAATAAGACAGATGTATATAAACGTTTTAAAATAATTCCAGATGGTAAAATAAGATCTGGACAATTTACATCTGTTGATTTAATTAAATATGTAACTGATACTAAATTAATAATAGATGATCTACCAATTAACGAACAAATTATGATTATTTATTTAAGATGCAGAAAGTATGAAGAACAAAATAATATAACGGATTATCTGGAAGATATAGTTAATTTATCTAAAAAAATTAAAATTGAAAAAGATTTCTATACTTACATTCAGATACCATGTATAATTTATATATTAAAAGAAATTAAAAATATAATTATACATAATACGAACTATATTAAATAAGAAAGGGTTGAATATCTATGTTTAATTCATTAAGAAACGAGCTTGATAAGATTGCTTTAATGGAATCTGATGATTTAGAATTTTATAATGATCATACTGTAGATGGCGACGAAGGTCCTGCAGACGATGAGCTTTATGATGATCTTGAGGAAGGCGAAGAGGAAGAAGAGTTCGATGACCTCGATGATGGTGAAGCTATCAATGAAGCTATTGATATGATTATAAACGAAATGCTAATAAATGAAGCTTTAGAAGATGATGATGATTATGACTATGATTATGATGATGATAGTGATGATTATCTTAATGAAGAAGAAGCTTATGGCGATGACGTTTTCGATGATGATTATGAAGATGATGATTTCGAAGACGATGATGACGAAGTCGATATGGACGAAGGTGTCGTTGGTGATGGTAAGACTGTAAAGGGCGAGCCAGATGACGATGAATATGATAAAGTTGATATCGGTGGAGTAACTAATGCTATTCATGGTGATGTAGATCTTAAGGAAGATATCGAAGATGATGAGGAAGACGATCTTGATGAGCTTTTAGAATCTATTCTTTCTGAAGGTGATGAGACTAACGATCTCCGTGGTACATCTAGAGACATTTATGGTGATTCTGCCGATATGCCTTCTGGTGATGTTCCTCCTGCTCCTCAGTATTCTAAGGTTTCTGCAAGAAATAAGGTTGGCGCACCTATTGGTAATTATGGTGCTGATAATTATAAGGCTTTCGGTAAGGCTAAATTTAGCTCCGATGTTATGGGATCTATGACTGTAGATGATGATGAGTATGATGAAGAAGGTAATGCATATGATCTTTTTGCATCTGCTGGAAACATCTATGATGATGATGAAAATGAAGAGTATTATGGCTTAAGAAATAAGGTTCAGACTAAGAATCTTTACGGAAGACATAATATTGACAACATCAACTATGCACAGCTTGGTGATAGATTTGCTGGAACTAAGGATGCATTAGATGAGAGTGTAGAAGCTTTCCTCAGAAGTTTAGATTAAAGATACCGAAAGGAGTAAACTTATAATGAAAGTAGTTATTTATGATGAAGGATTTATTCCAGGTTTAGGAAGAGGTCCTTTTAAGACACCTATCGATATTTCAGAAGATAAATTCTATCTTTATAAACAAATGGGTTTAACTATTATTCGTGCAGATAAGAGCGTTCCTATCGTTGAAAGTGGAATTAGAAATAGAACTGTAACTAAAAAAGAAAATGTAAATATTCCAGAAGTTAAATCTGTTGAAGTAGAGCCTACTGTAGTAGAAACTCCTAAGTTTACTAAAAAAGTAGAAGTTACTCCAGAAGTTGTTAAAGAAGAAGAGGTTTCTGAAGTTGAGACTGTAGATGAGATTACTCCTGAAGTAGTTGATGAACCAGAAGTAGAAGAAGTTTCTGAAGAAGAAGAGACTGTAGATGAGATTACTCCTGAAGTAGTTGATGAACCAGAAGTAGAAGAAGTTTCTGAAGAAGAAGAGACTGAAATTGATCTTAATGCACTAACTAAAAGACAGCTAGTTGAATTATTAACTGAAGCAGGTGTTGAATGCAACAGTAATATGAATAAAGCTACTCTTTTAGCATTAGCTGAAGAAAATCTATAAAAAAAAAAGACCTTAACACTATTGGTGTTAAGGTCTTTTATTTCTTTAGTCGTTATAGTTATAATATCTCAAAGTGATATTTCTGTCTTTAGCTTTATTTTCATATTCCTTATCAAAAGGAATATTATAACCAGTGATGGGCATCATCATGACGCAGTTATTAATATTATCTCCACTATTATCAAGGTAATCATAAATATTTGAAAGTTCATCATCAAAAATGATTGATACATTTTCAATATCTTTAATTACATCAGATTTCTTTTCTCCAATATCAGTAAATCTGATTTCTACATCTTTAATGATTGGAGCAAATAATCTCTTGATACATTCGATTTTTTCTTTTTCAAAATTATCAAATGTTCTTGTTACGATATAGATCTTATCAAAGTTAAAATTCTTATATTTAAACATTGAAATAAGTGAATCGACTAATGGAGTAGCTGTTACTGTTCTATAAAAATAGTTAACCTGTTCATGATAGGCTTCCATAATAAATCTTCTTCCAACCAGCTGATCTTCTACACTAAGGTCTTCTTTAAGAAGCCAATCTGTAAACATATAGCATGGTCTTGTTAATGGATAATTAAAGTGAGTGCTATAATCATAATTTTCAGGGATTACATCTTCATTAAGATATGGCTTGAAAATTTCATAATTATCCATAATATACTTAAACCAAAGGTTTGTAGTATAAACTAAGATATCATCCATATCAACAACCATTGATCCAGGTTTAACTTCTCCTAATTTAAGCATATGTTATTCCTCCTTAGTAGATGAAATGTACCCTGCTAAATCGCAGGGTACATTATTTTCATTTTCGTCATTATATTCAATCATGCAAGGACAAGTTTGTCCACTGTTATAGATTGAAATTCTAGTACAATGTCCATCAACTGTTTCGTCAAAATATTTGCAGTCATTTACTTTATTAGTATGACCGACACTACGTCTGAATTTAGTGTAATTATTCATATTTTCACCTTAAATCTTAATAATATTTGTTGGAATTAAGTTTTCATTTACCTTTGGAGTCTGAATATTCAAACAATCCAAAATAATAGTTCCTGCATTAAGATGATCATAAACCATTTTTTCAGAATCTAAGAACGGTCTAATAAATAATGGAATTTCATTAAGAGTCTTTGGAAGACTAATAACATTTAAAATTCCACCCTTTACAAGAGCATGTTCTACAGTATCTCCATTAATAGTATAAGATACATTAAATGCTTCTTCAAGTTTTTCTAAGAAACCATTTAATTCATCTTTATCATATTCAATTTTATTTTTATTACAATAGTCAATAATCACTTCACGATTATTTTCCATATTATCTTCAATAATTACTTTTACTACATTTACATTAGTTGGAAGAGTTATTTCATTCTCAGAATAAAGTACATTCCAAGTTAAAATACCTCTTAACTGCATAACATTTACTGGATTTGCATAACCTTCAATCTCATTTGCTCTTGAAGGAATTGTAAATGTAGTTTCTCCTTTATTAAAGGAGTCTTTGATAATATCAACTAAGTTAAAATATTTTCTAATAATATTACTATAGTTGATATCTTTTGCAAGAATGATATCATCTTTAAGTAAGTTAGTGAAATACTCACTTACAAATTTATTTGTATTAGACTTCTTAATAGCAAGTCCTTTAAGATCAATTTTCTGTTTTTCAATAAGATTTCCTTCTTGCATTAAGACAGATGATGCATATGACTTTTTATTTTTAGTCATTAGTAGTCTTGATAGCATAAACTCATTTTTCATATTAATGAGAGGTCTATATTTCTCCTCAACAAAATGAAGTTTACCAAATTTAAGATATGCTTCGTTAATTACCTTTGTAATTAGATAAGTAATACAATTAACTGAAGCAACCTTTAATTCTTTACTATTATCTACACTTTTAATATTCTTTTTAAAGAATTCATATGCTGGCTCAAGATGTAAGAAATTTGAATCTGTATCTACGACTAAGACACTCTTACGTTTACCCTTCTTACAGAAATTAAATTTGTTAATATCGATATGATTATAGAACACCCAGTCTTTAACATAGAACCAGACACCTTCAAGAACTGCCTTATTGTATTCCCATTCTTTATTATAAAGCTCTTCAAGCTTTTTGTTACCCATATCTTCTTTACTTAGATTATTTGGACCATTTGGATTAAGGAATGGAATATCTCTACTGAATATCTTTTCAAATTCTTTATAAATTTCAGAATCTTTTAAAAATTTATAAAGTCTATTTTTATAATATACTTTATTAATTTCAGTTTGAGATAGAGTATCAATAAAGTTAATAATTGCTTTATGCTCACTCAAATCCATATGAATTGGTCTCAAATCATCTTTAGTATAAAAATGCTCTTCAAGAAATCCAATTAACTCTTCTTTAGAAACTTCAAAATCAATTTCAGACTCATATTCTTCTTCAATAATATTAGTGATATAAGTAATAACATCACTAGCAGTATAGAAGTGAACATTTTCCATCAAGAACTTTTCAAATGTATCAATTGCAGTCATGATGATTTCTTCACCACTTGCAGTAACAGACTCACCACAATCAAGATCTCTAAAGATTGAACCACCTGCAGTTAACACACCGTAATATGAATTCATGATTGCAGTCTTATAAGTTAACTGAATACAATCAAACATCTTCATAAGAGTTGGATCAAGATCATTGATATGCTCAAACTTTTGTTTCTTAGCTTTCTTTCTTCGTTTACCTGAAGCATCAAGCATTTTACTTTCCAATGCTTCTTTCTTAGCATGCTGTGTATATGCTGTTCCATATTTAGTTAAAATATGTCCTTTTTTATGCATGAAGCTTTCAAGTTTATTTAGTGGAACATCATTAACATCTCTACTAACTTGATCGAAGAATTTAATATCAAATTCTAAATTTGATGATTGTGTGTCTCTTTCTTCGATAATCTTATCCAATTTGGCTTCAACTTCTGAAAATTCCATATCTGGAAAAGATCTTTGTAGAAAATTTAACATTTTCTGTTTGTATTCTTCTAGTTTGTTTGTTGACATCATATAAATCAATCCTCCTAAACAATGTCATATATATAATATATAAACATACTTTTTTGTTATTTTCAAATTTAAGTATAACTAACAATAATTTATTATATTGATCTTCAATAATATACTTTAATATGAAGGGAGTTATTAATATGTCACAGTTTTTCGAAAATTACAATGCAGATAGTGTGATTGAGTATATGAATGAAGCATTTGATCTTATTTATGAGAATGCACATGCTGGAAGCAATGCTGCTCTCAATGAGGCAAATGTCATTAAGCTTGATAATCAGACTATGAAGAAGAAGATGATCCGTAGAGCAGAGTTAGCTGCTGCAAAGGCTGCAGATGACCCACTTTATCATAAGTACGTTAAGCATTCTAAGCTCAGAAAGCAGTATAGACGTGCTATTCATGAGAAGTATAATTCTAAGGCTAACATCATCTATAAGCAGTGGGTTGCTGCAAACAGAGATAACTAATAATTAATGTCGTAATGGTTTTTGCCATTACGACATTTTTTATTTTAATTATATATTATATAAATGATATTTAAATTTAAATTTAAATATCAATAATTATTTATTAACATTATAGGAGGATAACTTAATATGGCTAAGAAAAAATCTACTGAAAAAGTTCAAACATTGAATATTCAGGAATTACTTTCTAGTACTGAAGAAGTTGCTGGAGTAAGCTTATATGAAACAACTATTAAAAGCTTAATCCTGTATCTTACCGAAGACATTAATAGAAGACATGAAAAGTGTCTAGTAAGTTTCTCTGGTGAAGAAGCTAGAGAATTAAATCTCGGTCAGTATTTGACTTACATTATTATTCTTGAACCATTCTATGTTTATGACGAAGAAATTGATCTTACAGTTTTACCAGATGTAAGTAATATCAATGATGTAGAAAAATATTTTGACTGGTGTGTTTATCACTTTGGTATCGAAGAGAGTTATGAAAATATCGGTGATGTGCTTGTTGACATTATCGATAATCTTAATGAAATTACTTGTAATATGACTCAGAAATTCGGTCCAACATTTGATTTACACACATTTATTAAAATCGCAGAAAGAAATCCAAAGTTTGCTAAACTTTTGTATGAACCAGATAGCTTTATAAAAGAAAGAGGAGGAGAAGTTACTCCTGAAGAGATTGTTGATTATACACATAAGGTAATTGATGAAGTTCAGCAGTGTATTATCGATGATCCAGATAATAACTTTAAAAACTTTATTACTTCTGGTGCAGGTGTAAACTCAAAGCAGTTAGGTCAGGTATTAGGATATATCGGTCTTAAGCCAGATCTTAAAGAAAAGATTATTCCAAAGTCAATCGATACTAATTTCTGTATGGGTCTAAGAAATGTTACTGACTTCTATATCAATGCAGTTGGTTGTCTTAAGGCTCTTATTACAGTTAAGATTCAGACAAAGAATTCTGGCTATCTAACAAGAAAGCTTCAGATTCTTCTTAGTGATGAATATCTTTCAGATGTAGAAGATTGTGGTACAAAGCATCTTATGCCATTTACTATTGAAAATAAGAAGCATCTTCTTCATTTAAATAATCTTTATTATTCAATGAAGGAAAATGGAAAGAAGCTTACTAAAATTAATAGTAAGAAAGATACTGATCTTATTGGTAAAACAGTATATCTCAGAACACCTATTACATGTGCTTGTAAGAATGGTATTTGTAAGAAGTGTTATGGAGATCTTTGGAAGATTAATAAGGATATGAATGTTGGTATTATTGCGTCACTAATTATTACTAACATGATTACTCAGACTAATCTTTCAGTTAAGCATCTTCTTCAGGCAGTTATTCTTATTACACTTTGTCCTGAACTTCTTAAGTATTTCACTATTGAAATTGATAAGCTTCATCTTAAGGATGAATATATCGATAAGGTAAGCTTGGCATTTAGCAGAGATATTAGTTGCAATGAAAATTCTGAATCTCCTGAATATGAAACAAGTGTCATTACAATTATTGATGGAGATAATGTAATTGATATTGAAAATAATATTCTCTTTAATCTAAATCCAGAAATCAATGAAATTCTTTTCTCTGATCTTGATACAGATCTTGATAAGTATATTGTAAAGGGTAAGAAATTAAAGAACTTTGACTATATCTTTAATTATTCAGTTGAAAATAATTCTCTTTCTGGACCAATGCTTAAACTTAAGGAAATTATTGAAAAGAACGAATTTGTTAAGTCTCATAATGCATTTGAACTTTTCAATAAGATTGTTGAAATTCTGTTAGAGAGTAATTCTAGAACAGACTATGTTCATATTGCTCTTATGATTAAGAATATGATGAAGGTCGATGAAGGAAGAGAAGCCTTCGCAGGAAGTACTTTCCCAGAATATACTTTATATTCTGTTCCAGATGCAATTCACTATTGTTCTAAGAGTATTTCTAAACCATTACTTTTCGAAAGAATTAAGGATCAGTTACTTCTTGATAAGTATGGTACTCTTGAAAAGCACGGATATTCAAACTATGATGTACTTCTGAAGTAAATTATTAGATGGGATAAGGTTTTTGCCTTATCCCATTTTTTTAAATTTAAATTTAAATATAACAAATTTATATTTAAATTTCTGAAATTTGGAGGTTAGATATGAGTAAGATCATAGATGGCAAAATCATTCTATACCCCACAAGAATAGTCATTGAACCTTATTTAGAAAAAAATTCAATTATTGAAAATTCTTTAAGTGTATATGATAAAGTTACTCACTCATATGGCTTTCAAGCATTTATTAAAGATGAAGTAAATAATCGATTGATTATTCCAACAGGGTATTCAGTTAATTATCTTTTAGGTATGTACCCAAGCTATAAAGTTGAAGATAAACGTAATTCTATTGAAAATTATATTGCAGCTAATAGAAGTAAATATAAAATCAAAATGAAATACGATTGTAGAGATGATCTTCAAAGAGAAGCTGTAAAATTCTTAAATAAAAGAAAACCTAGAAGTAAATATAAGTATATGCAAAGATTTCTTTCTCTTAAAACTGGAGAAGGAAAAACTTTTTGCTCAGTAAAATATATTGCTGATAATAAAGAAAGACCTATTATATTTGTAGATCAGGATTCTTTAGGACAGCAATGGAAAGAACGAATTGTCGAATATACAGATACAACTGAAGATGAAATCTTTTATATTTCTGGATATAAATCTATTAATAAATTGATGAAAATGTCTTCAGATGATATTTTAAAAATTAAGTTTTTTATCTGTTGTTACAGAACTCTTACTACAAATATTAAAAATAATGGAAATTCTAATGATATAAGTAAATTATTTGATAAAATCAAAATTACTATTAAAATATTTGATGAAGCTCATGTTGAGTTTACATCTATATTTAAATTAGATATGATTTCTAATTTAAGAAGTATTTATTTATCAGCTACTCCAAAAAGAAGTGATCGTGCTGAAGATAAAGTTTATCAAAATATGTTTAGAAATGTTACTAAATTTTCATCAGATACTATTCAAGAAGAACCAGAGAATTATCATAATATAATTATTTATACTTGGAATTCAAATCCAGATATGATGGATGAAGCAAATTGTCAAACAAAATATGGTTTTTCTATGTCAAGATATTGTGATTATCTAATGAAAAAGAAATATAATGAATTTGAAGAATTCTTATATAGTGTAATTTTTGATACAGCATTATCTAATAGAAAGAAAAGAAAACTAGCAATTTTATTTGGAACAAATGCTTTACTTGATAAATTCTATGATAGTTTGGTAGGATTTTGTGAATCAAATAAATATAAACTTAAAGTAAATAAATTTAATGGACAAACTAAGAAAGAAGATAAACTTACTTTACTTGAAGAATCTGATATAATCATTACAACGGATAAATCTTTTTATAAAGGATTAGACGTTAAAGATTTACAAGTAGTAATTAATACAGTTCCTTTTACTGCTGATACAAAATTAATTCAAACAGTTGGAAGATTAAGAAAACTTCCAAATAAGGAAGTTACTTTTATTGATATAAATGATTTAGGCTATAAAACTTTAAGATATCAAGAAGCTTCTAAGAAAACAGTTTTCTCTACATTAGCTAAAAGCTTATTTGTAGTAGATTATTATAAATAAATATATATTATTATTGCGAAAGGAGGATTCTTATGAAGAAATCCGAAATAGTAAGCAATTATATTGACCTATCAAATAAAATGGAAGGTTTACTTTCTGATATGAAAGTAAACTTTCGTAAAGAAATGAAGGATATTATCGGTATTACTCAAAATGATATGGATCGTTTTTCAGTAGAATATACTGATAATAAAACAAAGCTAAATCTAAATTATAAAGTAACAATTCCTATTATTTATCAAGCAGTAATGGGAGAAGATAATGAATCAGATGGAGTTATGTTAACATCTGATTTAGTTAGTGAAACCTATTCAGATATTAGAGTAAACGTTAATGACTATTTAGAGGTTATCTCTTTAGTACAAATGTCTGTAAATAATGAGCTAAAAGGACTATACAATGAAAGAGATATTTTAACAAATAAGTCTAAAAAGACTTTATGGAAACTCTTTCATCCAAAAGCAGATATTGCTATTAGCAATATTAATACCGCTATAAACGAAGTTGAAAAGATTAATAAAGAGTTAGACAATGAAAAAAATAAATTTGAAAATAGTAACATTATGAAAGATGTACTAAACTCTTTTGTCGAAGCTACAAAAACAACTTATGGACTAGACATGAAAATGATTGGAGGTAAATCATCAGATGAATAATCTTTATATAAGAGTATTTTATGATTCTTCCAACATTAAAGATGCATCTATTTGGAAAATTGCTTTAGTTGATGATGAGTCTAATATGTTATATATTGAGACTCTACACGACAAAGTAAGTGACAAAATTCCAGAATCAGTATATCTGGATTTAACTAAGAAATCTTATTTTAAAGGTCTTGTTGGAGTTGATACAACTCTTGCAACTTTAAAATTAGTTGATAAACTTGGTGGAGAAGGTTCTACTGATATTAATATCTTTGTAAATTCTGATGATAATATAAGAAAAAAGATAGTATCTTATCTTGATAAGTTCTTTGAAGGAGTGACAGATTTAAATATTTACTTTAAAGATTCTTTTGAAGAAGTACTGTTTTTTAACTTTATAAATTCAGAGTTAAACAAATTTAATATCACAACGATGACATTAGATAACAAAATCTGTGATCCACGTTGTGAAAAGTATGAAGAAATTGTGGAAAAGAGTATCACTCAGAGTATGAGTGAACTTGAAGGCAATGATGAGATGAGGTCTTTATTTATGTATATGAGAATCATTATTGAGGATCTATTACTTAAAGATCTCTTCACATATATTTTTACTGAATAACATTTAGGAGGAATTTATTATGGCAAGAAAGTCTATCGAAAAGGTTTACAACAACGTATTCACTGTTGGAAGAATGAGTCTTGAGACTCTGGTTGTGAATGGCTCCAAGAATAGCGAGAATATGAGATTAGATTCTCTCTATTACAATACTTTTCAGAGTGAAAAGTATGCTGATGTAGATCAGCTTGATAATCTCAAGATTAATAACCAGAGTTATCTCTGTCTTATTTATAGAGGTTATAACGAGGAAAATAAGTTTGAGTCAGAAGAGGTTTGGATTGGACCAAAGTATCTTGAGAATTTCAAGGACTTTCTCGTTGATGCTTATGAGCAGCTTAGCTCAGAATCTGATAAGATTTATGGAAAGAGTTCTGTAAATCCTGAGTATGAAGAGCTTATTATTCAGACTGGTTATGAGGAAGATGGCGGTGGATATGGTGACATTGATGGTCTTGGTCATGTAGTATACGTATATCCACAGGTATGCTTTATCGAAGAGGAGGCAAAGAAGTCTTATCCTGGAGTAGTTCTCGTTATTGAAAATGATAAGGGAGAGCAGTATGCACAGGAAATGTCTCTTAACACATTCAGACTTATGGCTATGACTGCAAGAGATTATAATCTCCTTCAGGATAGTAGAGCAACTATGATTGAAGGAATGCTTTATCAGCTTCTTTCAAGCGGTGGAGGTAGCATTTCTTCTCCTGGAAAGAAGAATCTCTCTAGACCTCTTAAGAGCAGAAATTCTGTAGTAAAGCCTCTTCAGAAGAGAAAGCCTCTCTCTGAAGTTATTGCAGAAGACAATGACGATGATGATGTAGAAGAGGATATCGAAGTAGAAGAGACTCCTGCTCCTAAGAAGAAGATCACAAAGAAGAAGACTCCTGCTAAGAAGACTAATAAGATTGCACTTAACGACATTCTTAATGAGTCTGAAGGAATGGAGCTTAATCTTGATGATGAAGAAGGAGAAGAGTATTAATGAAAAAGACTAAACCTAAGTTCAAACTGGACGAGGATTTAGCTCAGCTTATGGATGATGCTTCAGAGGTTTCAGGTAATTCTGAGACCTCTGAAAAGAAAACTACGGCAAAAGAAACTGTAGTCATTAATATTCCAATTACTGATACTGATGATGATATTAGTATCTCTCTTAAAAATCTAATCAATTCAAGTGGCATTACTAATCAGGAATTATACGATATTAAAGGACAGAGAAATGCCTATAATATGGTATATTCTTTTAGAACAAAAGGACAGCTTGGTATTGATAGAATCAAAGAGTGGGCTAAAATCCTTCATAAGAAACCAGTACTTACATTCGTAGATATGACAGATGAAGAAGCTAAAATTGCTGATGCAGAATTAGCTAATGACAAAAAAGAGAAGGACACAAAAAAGAAGAAAAAGTAAAAATAAAAGATAGCCATCTGGGAAATCCAGATGGCTATTTATTAAATAAGAAAGGAATGTATGATTTATGGCTAAAAATAGCAGCTCTAAGAAAACTGGAGGAGGATTTGGCTTTGTTGGAGGTTTGACTCTTTTATTCATTGGTCTTAAATTATGTAAAGTGATTAACTGGAGTTGGATTTGGGTAATTTCTCCTATTTGGATTACTGTAGCATTAGTTATTGGTTTATTTATCCTAGGAATGATTATAGGATATTTTTCAAAGTAAAGGCAATAACTCCTAGTATTGCCTTATAATAAGAAAGGCAAGGTGCTACATATGTCTAGAAGTTTTAGAAAGCATCCCATGTGGATTGATTCAACTATGAAAAAACATGGAAAAAGATATGCTAATCGTAAAGTAAGACATTCAAAAGGTCTTCCTAATGGTTCATATTATAAAAGATTATATGATTCTTGGGAAATATGCGACTATAAATGGCTTGCTGATAGCAAATCCTCAATAAAAAGTAAATGGAAAAAAGGTGATCGTGAAATACATGATACCTATAATAATTTACAGGAAGCTATCAGATTTGGTAGAAGAGGATTTGGTAAATAATTTAAAACCCTTAAGACAAACGTCTTAAGGGTTATTTTTTTTTTAGGAACATAGAAAAAAAAATCCTTAAGACAAAAAGTCTTAAGGATTTTAAAATAATTATTTTTCCTGATCTGCAGTAGTATAATTTACATATCTAACCTTATCAGCTATCCATTCTGCAATAATATAAACTACATATAATGTTGTAGCAACAGTTGTATAATTTGTTATATTACTTATAAAAATTGGGCCTACTAAACCAGCAATGGCCCAAGATGTTAATGATAATCCATGAATCTTTGAAATGTTTTTAGATCCATAAATATCTGACAGAAGAGAAGGAAGACAGCTAAATCCAGCTCCATATCCAGCAGCAATAACACAAAATGCGATAAATGTAATAGTAGGATTGGTCTTACCAATTGTAAAGATAACAGCTAAGGCTTCAAACATTGTTATGTATCGATAAATATCAATTCTTTTCTTAAGTTTATCTGAAATAGTTGCAATTACAATTCTTCCTAATCCATTAAATATACCCATAACGCTTACTAATAATACTGGATTCATCTGAAATGAATTAGGATGTTCAGCATTAGTATTAATCATTAATGTTTTTGCTACAGAAATTAATGCAATTCCTGAAGCAATATTAATAAACATAATTAGCCAAATCTTTCTAAAGTTTTTATCTTTCCACATTGACATCATTTTAAAATTAGAATTTTCAACTTCATCTTCTTTCCACCAAGAAGGTTTCTTAAGAAGCAAAGATGCAATAAACATTGGAATTAAATAAATAACTGCTAAATAAATGAATGTCTGTTCAAGGCTATAATGACTGATTAAATAATTATTTAACCATGCTGCAATGGTACTAGCAAAACCAAATGCACATACAGCAATTCCTGTTGCAAGACCCTTATTATCCTTAAACCACAACATAAGAGTTTTAACAGGTGTAAGATATCCAGTTCCTAATCCAATTCCCATAATAACACCGTATCCTAAATAGATAAGTGCTATTGAATTAACATGAATACCTAAAGCAGTTAAAAGTAAACCACTACAAAAGAAACCTAAACTTACTCTTGAAGAAACATGAATATTTCTTTCAACAAGTCTTCCTCCAAAAGCAGCAGACATTCCTAGAAAGAATATTGCTAAAGAGAATGCAAACTGAACAACTGAAGTGCTTTTGCCAATCTTATCGGCAATACTTGGAGCTAATGTGCTCCAAGCGTATACTGAACCAATTGATCCATGAATCAGAATTGCAGGTAAAGCACCATTTAACCATTTATTTTCTTTCATTTTTTTATCAAACCTTTCTTATTATTATATATAATTTCTTTAGGTAAAAAGTTTATACCAATTATTAACATGCTCTAAGAAATCTAAATCCATATAAAGTTTATCATAATTTGTTCCAAGTCTGAATAAATGAATTCCATGAGGTTCATTTGTAACATTTTTTGTAAAATCATCCCAATGTTTAATTTGAAAATCAATAAAAGCTTTATCACTACCTCTAAGGTACATTCTTCCAACCCATTCATTTAGCATATCATTACTAGGATATACTGTAACATAATTAATACCTTCATCCATAAGTGCTTGTCTAACTTCTAGATGAGAACTTACGAAGATAAAATCAACTTTACCAATATTTTCCTTAATATGCTGAATGTAATCATTAATAAAATTAGGATTTCTTACTTTAATAATATCATCTTTAATTTTATTAATATATCCTTCACCAGATAATAAATGAAGTTCAGAATTCCATGATCTTTTAATAGCTTCTAGTTCTTTAGGAGTTCTTTTTCTTTCAATCCAACTAAATTTAGAACTATCACTATCAAGTATAGAATATTTATCCTGATAGTTTTTAAATGCATATGATTTTCCACAACAAGGAAATGCACTAATTACAATTGTATCTTTATTTTCCATTTTCTTTTATCCCTTCTATATAATTTTCAACTAAATTATTTTTTTCAATATTATAAAATGTAAAAGTGTTTTTAGCTTTCATTTCTTTAATATAATTTTCTAAAGCACCTTTAACACTTTCTTCACTATAAAATCTACCATTTCTATTTATTGAGCCACTCATCTTACTTGTTAAATCGTTTAAAATTGAAATATCGTGTAATACAGCATTCTTCTTATCCATATTTACACCACCAATTTTACCTTTAAAACAAATGATGTAATATCATTTATTACATTATTATTAGATTCATCACGATGACAATGACCTCTAATGACTAAATAATATTTATCAATATTAGATTTTTGCATTTTAAATTGTTTTGCCATTGATGTATTTAATAATTTAAAACTAATATACACTTTATTTCCAATAGAAAAACAACTTTTGAATGTACCTATTACAGATGTTGGATTAATACAAAAATTGTTTTCTGGAAAAGGACCACCTGTATGAATAAGTATATTATTAGAGTTTACTCTTTCTAAAAAACTTTCATTGGTTAAAATATATGATTTTATTTGATCTAAAGTTATTTCATTTTCAGGAATTAACATAAGAGGTAATGTACATATTTCATCATCATTTTCCTCTTTTTCAATTAGTTTTTCAACCTTTTTATTAATTTCTGTAAAATGATCTTTATTATCAGTAGTAATTGAAATATTATATTTACCGTTAGTAAAAGTTGCAGTACTTTCAATCATTTCAAAACCTCCATTCTTATAATAAAGATAAATATTGATTTACTATACAATTAGTAAATTCAAAATATTTGAAAGGTTCTTCTGCTTTTAATATTTCTATCCCTATTGGTTGATATTCAAAATGTTCATAATGCTCTAAACTAATAATTGGTGGCGGTGGTGGCTGACCTACTGGTATACTTTTTTTATCATAAAGTTTTATTTTCTGTTTATATAATTTATTCATAAATATCTCCTATATAAAAAAAGAAAGGGCGAAATTAATCGCCCTTTCTTTATATTAATTAAAAATAACACTTTTCATAAGTTGTCTTTACATTCATAACAAGATCCTTGTCAAGAAGCTTATCGTGTCCAGTATAAGTCTTTACTTCATCCTTCTTTGTATCTGCAAGCTTAGCAGGATCAAACCACTTACCACAAAGAACCTTTGCAATTCTGATACCAGCAAGCTTAGCTCTTGTCTCTGCAAGAAGAGCCTTAAGTGAATCAAGAACTACTTCTGACTCAAAATCAGACTTATGAGAGAATGCTTCTACAAGATAAGCATCACCATTTGCTGGCTTTTCAATCATAGGCATATTCTTATCATCAAACTTAATTGAGGAAAGCTTGTTGAATCCCTTAAGAGAGAATTCAAATGATCTTGCCATATAATAATCACTGTCTTCTACAGAAGGTACAGAAGTACTGATACCGTTATAGATACCATTCTTAATTCCATACTCTTCAAGAAGAGCACACTGCTCATCAGTGTACTTAGTCTGCTCCCAAGTCTTCTTAGTATCCTTAGTGAGTTCCTTTGCAAGCTTAAGCTGTGCCTTATACTTATTTTCCTTTCTTACAAGGTCAAATACTGTTTCGATATCAGCATTACCCATTCCTGCATTAACAATTGGAATCTTAGTAAGATCAATTGTCATGTAAGTCTTATCGTCCTTACCTTCAATGCTAGTTACTGCATAATCAAAGTGCTTCATGATATCACTTGCTGTTCTCTGATTTACAATAACATTAAGCTCTTCCATGTTAAGGAATCCATCCTTTACAATTGTATGATTACGGAAAATCTTACAATCATATTCTGGATTAAGGCCAACATTCTTTGCCTGTTTTGGATTAATTGAAACAGTTCCAGGAATCTCAAAGCCAATTGAAATATTAAGCTTAGATGCATTATACGTAATATTTTCAATAGGTGAAGTATTCTCCTCATACTTCTTCTTGAACATATTGAAAGAGTCTGTAGTTGCTCTACCAATTCTCTTATAGTTGTTATTTACAACATAAAGATTTTCCTTGCTCTGTGTAAGAATTGCAAGAAGATTAACAAGACAAGGAGTATTTTCATCAGGTACATAATTTGCTGGAGCAGTACCCTTATTTCTATCCTTATTTCTGAATGCAGCATTCTTAAGCTTCTTCTTGAATTTTTCAATCTCATCAGGAGTAAATGCTGCAATCTGAGCATCAGTCATAGGCTTATCTGCAAGAGACTTACCAAGAATGCACATTGCGGTATATCTATCTCCAAAGCAATATTCAGCAAGAGCAAGCTTATACATAATAGCATCAATTCTTGTTGAGGGAATAGTCTTATTACCACCGTCATTAAAATCTTCGCCATTTACTGTTCCTGTAAGATTTCCACCATCATTTACAACAACAAACTGGTTGGTCTTCTTATCAATATGATTAAGAGAAACCTTTTCATGATACTTACTTACATTATTAGAAGTAAAATAGTAAATATCTGCACCAGGAATAGTGATCTCTACACTATCCTTCTCAAGATTTCTTGCTCTCTCAGCATTCTCTTCAAAAATAGTATGATACTCATCAATCTTTGAAGAATGAATGAACTGACCGAAGTTTGAAGTAGATGCCCACTTATTAAGGACATCTTCATCACAATAGTTGCCATAACCAATTGTGTTGAAGGCGATAATCTTATCCTTAATTCTGTCAAGTACAGCCTGTACTCTATTATGCTCTTCTGTAGTAGACCAAGGAGTAACAGCACAACCATCTGTAAATAGTGTTACAGAAAAGTTAGGACAAAGTGCTGTAAGTTCATCAACAATTCTTTCAGTCTCTTCAACTGATTCTGAGAAGCAAGTACAACCAACTGTACTCTTAAGAGAATCAAGAACTCTGAAAGAAGATTCCTGATTTACAGGATCATTCTTAATACCCTTAAGAACTGTTCTAAACTCTCCTGCAGATGAGAACCAAATTACTGTGTAATAATCAGTACTGTTCATCTGTGTGATAGTCTTCTTACAGTCTTCCATAAGCTGATCAATGCTATGCCACATTGAACCAGATCTATCTAGAATCTGGATGTGATGAATTGAGTCTGGAATCTTCTTCTCTTCTACCTTATCCTTCTTATAGTCAAGAAGCCATACACTTTTGTCACCACCAGCCACGTTCATGATTTTAGACATTACTTTAATACTCATAAATTAATTCCTCCTAAAAAGTTTAAAATAATATATGGTAAAGATTCACTTTACCATATATATAATATAAGTTTATTTTTATTAATCAAAATATTTACATATAAATAAATTGATATTTTCTTCATTTCCAAAGATTTCTACAAATAATGGAAGAACTTCTTCATCCCAATTACCATCAGCTAATCCACATCCATATTTATAAGGAATTGCTAAAGTACAACCATTTGGAAATGCATGTTTAGCTTCTTCTTTGATTTTATTAAAACAAGTTTTAATTCCTTCAAGATCAGTATGTCTTTCATTTCTAAGATTTACTCCTCTTTGTGTAAAGCAATTAAGAATTAATTGTCTTTTATTTAATTTTTCATTGTATACTTTACAAGGAATAAATTCTCCAATAATATCATTATTTTTATTCATTGTACAGAATTGTTTATATGACATTACTGCTTCTGGATACTTGGTAGAAATCTGTGCGGCTAATCCTGCTCCCATAATACCAATAGTATTAACCTGATGAGCAATCATATCTACATCTTGTTCTAATATATCTCCTTTAATAAAAGTAACCATATTATCAATCCTTTCTATATATTGTATATATAAAGGTGTTTCACTTTTTCTTTTTTAGCTCTTCTCTAACTTTCATTAGAATTTTTCCAAGATGATTTTCTCCGACACCATTTACTGTACCCCAAATGGTATCACCCCAATTATTACCCTCTTCAAGAATTATATTTCCTGTTTTAATTAACTTTTTTGCAAGATTAGGATTTTGTTCAAATTTAGCTTTAACTATTTCATACATAATTGGAAATTTAAGAGTATCCCAATTATCTCTAAGTCTAACTTTTCTTCCTAACTTTTTTCCTTTTTCTGGTTTAAGTGTTGCAAATTCTTCTCTCATTTCAATGTCAGTTGTTTTTTGTGCTTGAAAAGCACATTCTGCATTACGATATTTAATTCCATCATAAATTATTGGACAACTATAAAAATTACTTAAAAAGAAATATTCATCTCTAAATGAATCAATCTTTTTCATAACTTATCCTCCTTGAAATTTTGATTATAAATATGAGTTATTTTAAAAATTTATTTTTAATCGTATTAAATAATCATACCAAATATGTATTATAATTGTGGTTGGGAGAACTCTCACATACTTAGCTGACCGACTTTGTATGTTCCCAATACAGTATAGGTCAATGGAGGTACTATTATGGTATCCAACATCGTTATTTTCGAACGGTCAAAGGTGGCCGTTCGAGAAGCGCTTCAGGCTGCCAATAAAATGGCTAGTGGTCTGAAGATGCTTCAGACAACTGATATGCCAGGAGATTATCCTCCTGCATATCTCATTATTTCCGATGAACTGACTGCGCAGACAGTTTGCGCAATTAGCACTCATCGAAAGAATGATCATTTGGTTTTAAGAGTATGGTCGCCCTTTACCGAGACTATTGTTAATGAAGATGGTAGTCTCGGTAAAGATCAGCCTCATTACGATTTTGAGTACCGTAACGAGGCTGATTTCGATGGTAATGCCAGAGAGATTGGTCGGTTAATCTGGCATTATAACAAACTCCTGTGGGATTGGCATATGACCTATTCGCAGGACTTTGAGTGTTTTGATCTTGACAAAGATTAAGTAAGATCAAAGAAAGTTTATACCTTGTACTTTAAAACAAGGAGTTTCCTGTATACTGCGATAGGGCAACCAAGTAGTATACTGAAAATAAAAGAGGTTTATGCACTGTACCTCTGCGGTGAAAACAGTGAGTTTAAATGATGTGATAGAGTAGGCGGTCCTCTATCACATCATTTTCTATATTTTTTTTTATAAAAATTCTTTTTAAATATATATTATTGCTATGGTTATAATAACCAAATATCTTTAGGAGGATTGAAAAATGTACAATTTTTATCATGGACCAGAAGATGAAGAAAACTACAACGATGAGTTAGGTTATCCAGATGAAGATAACTATGGAGACGAAGATTAATATAAATAAGTAAGGAGAAAATTTATTATGGCTGATATGAATATTATTAATGTAGGTACTGAGTTTAATATCTACCGTGCAGATTCTGTAAAGACATTTAAGAAACTTCCAACACAGATTTATAAGATCTGTTTTCAGAAGTTCAAGGGATTCTACCTTGATACTTATCAGGGTCTAGACATCAAAGAGAAAGTCTATGGTGTCCATCAGAATAAAGTAAATAAAGTGATTAACTCATTTAATCATTTTGAAAGAAGCCTTGGTGTAATCCTGTCAGGAGATAAGGGAATTGGTAAGTCTCTGTTCTCAAAGATGCTTGCACAGGAGTGTCTTAAGCAGGATATCCCTGTAATTGTGGTAGATGCATGGTATCCTGCAATTGCAGATTTTATTGAGTCCATCCAGCAGGAAGTGATGATTCTGTTTGATGAGTTCGATAAGACTTTTGGTGAGGTTAACACTCCTGAAGGATCTGCAACCCCTCAGACAGAACTTCTTAGTCTCTTTGATGGTATTTCAACTACTACAAAGAGATTATATGTCATTACTTGCAATGAGCTTAGAAAGCTTAATGACTATCTAGTAAATCGTCCTGGTAGATTCCACTATCACTTCAGATTTGAGTATCCAACGTCTGAAGAGGTAAAGCTTTATCTTGAAGAAAAGGTTGACCCCAAGTATCATGATCAGATTACAGATGTAATCGGATTTACAAAGAGAACTGATATCAACTATGATTGCCTTAGAGCAATTGCTTTCGAACTCAATATGGGTTCAACATTTAAGGAAGCAATTAGAGATCTTAATATTCTTAATATTAATGACACTTCCGCTTATACAATCAAGGTTTTCTTCGAGGATGGCTCTTCTGTAACTCGTAAGAAGTATAGAATGAATCAGGACGACGAGTATGAGAGCAATTGCTGGTTCAGTCCTGATAAGGGAGAAAACGAATTTATCTGCTGTGAATTTACTCCATCAGATATTGCTTGGGATGAGAAGCTGTTTAAGTATGCTCTTATGCCAGATCAGTTCAAATATTGGTGTGACGAAGATTATTGTAAGGATGATCCTGAACTCTTCAAGTCATACAACAACAAGAAGCCTATCTACATGACATTTGAAAGAGACTTTAAGGTAGATAGAATGCACTATGCTCTTTAATTAGTGATAAAGGGAGAGTTTAACTCTCCCTTTATTTTTTATAAGAAAGGAATGATTTGTATGATCCAGAAGGATAGAATTGAAAGAGATATCGATGAAATGACAATGGCACAGATTAAGGTTTACATCGAAGATCTAAAACAGACGATCTATCATATGGCTGAAACAATGGAAACTATCAATAGTACCTATAAAATGGTACAAAATGATCTTAACGAATTTTCTGGTATCAAAAGTGCTAAAGATCCAAATACTGTTAAAAGAGTAACAGGTTTTAATGCACCTTTAAAGAAAAGTCCTCCAACTAATTTGGATGAAGCATTCTCGAATGCTACTGACGAATCTTTGGATGAATCATTTGATCCAGACAATCCAGATGAAGATGATGAAGTAGAATTTGGAAATAATTATCCAGACTATGTAACTCATCCAAATAAAACAGATAATGAAAACGATGATATACCTAACAGTCAATATGTTGCACTATTTAAATATACAGTATTAGGAGATGCAGATACAGCTATTATTTCTCCAGATGGAAGATATTACACTGTATTTTCTGTAGAGCCTGATAATTTTGCAGAAATTGAAAGCTTTACTGAATACTTACCATATTACTATTTTGATCATATTCCAAGTGTAAGTGAATTAAAAGAAATATGGAAACAGTTCTGCAATGAATTTGATACAACAGAAAACAGTGATGGATTTGAACTTAAAACAGTTGAGTTGGTAGACTCAGATAAAAATAAAAGAGTAATTATGTAAAATGCAAATATGTTTGTTTATACCCTCTTTATAAGAGTAGTCTAAACAACATTTTTATAAAGGGGGTCGTTATAATGAAGGTATTTGTTAAACATTATTTTGATACAAATATTAATAGCTTTCTTCAAGAAGTATTTGTTGAAGGAAATTATGATAATGGTATCATGAACATAACTGAAACAAGAAGTCAATACATCAAAGATAGAAATGTTGATATTATAACATTTAACCGAAATTTTACATTAAAAGAATTAGACGACTTTATCAAAAATACATCATTTAATTCAGAGCAAAAACTAATTTATGAATATGCTTTAAATTATATGAAAGAAAAAGAAAATCCTAAAAGCTAAAAGCTTTTAGGATTTTATATTAAATTTGGAGTTTAGAAGAAAGTGAAGAAAATAAAAATGATAAACAAAATAAAAAAGTATATTACAAGTGAAGATTTTAAAATGTGGATGATTACTCTAGGTATTGGAGCAATCATCTTTATCTATACATATATCAAGGAGGTTTTAATATGAAAAATATTAATGTCAATTATATTACAGGTTCTCCTTATGATACAAAAGAGGTAGTTGACACTCTTATTAATAACGAAATTCTTTTTACTATAGCAAATTTTGGTAGTATTGATGGAATGACACCATTTAAGATCAATCTTATAGATGCAAACTATTCTCAAGAAGAGTTAAAGAAGCTTTGCTTCATGCTTCAAAGACAAATGGATGATATGAGAATGGAGCATGTATATATTGTCTTAGAAAATAATAAGATTATTAATATTCAACCAGGAATCGATAATATTGATAAACTTATTAAGGAGGTATTTATATGATCAGACAAAAAGAAGGATATAATAAAAATCTTAAAAAGATAAAAAAGCAAAAAAACTATAAGAAAAGACTTATCAATAAAATGAAAAGTTTAAATAATTCATATATTATTGATAATGATAGTTATTATGGAAAAAGTTCAAATCATCCTTCAAATGGTGAAACATACTCTATTGGAAGTGGCCGATATTTTAAGATTCTTGATTCTGATGGAGTAATCAAAACATATATCAATCATTCAAAGATTTTTCATTATCGTGAAGATAAAAGAATGGTTGAAAAAATGCGAAGACAAAGATTAAAACGGTTAGGCGATATCAATATTACTAACAAAATCTGGAAAAATATTTAAGGAGTGTAAATTATGGAAGAAGTATTAAAAGAAGTTAGGAAACTGGATAATCTATCTACCAATTTTGTAGTAGTATCATTAATAATACTTTGTGTAGGTATAGCTATAATTATCATATGGGCAAAATTGAATACTGAAAATACAGTAGTTGATTTTGTTTCATTAACATTATTTATCTCATCTATCATAGTTTCTATTACTGGTCTTATTATGAGTTGTAAACTTATGCATGATGCTAGAGAATTATATGATAATACATTATATGAATATATAGAAGAAAAAGATTATACTCTATATATAAATGGTGTAGAAAGAGACACTGATAAGATGAATATCAGACAAATTAAATTTAGCTGGAATAAAACTGAAGTGAATGACGAAGAAAAAGAAATCTATATAACTAGAAATTCTGATTGAAGGGAGTTTAATTATGAAAAAGAAGATTTATACTATTAATGAGGCTTATAGTGGCAATTCCGAATTCAACGTTTATGAAGATGGTAAGCTTGTTGACAGCTTTATCGACAACGATTATAACATGGATTGCCACATGCGAACTCTTGAAAACAAGGGTTATGTACACGGTGTTTCTGTGAAGGAACTTGAAGAAGCGGAAAATGCCGTTAAAGAGGCTCAAGAGTATCTTGAAATTCTTAAGAAATATCCTGTAGTAGGAGGTGAACAGTAATGCCGTATGCTGTAATTAAAGTAACGGATAAGATTGTCAGAAATCCAGAATTTCCTTATAGAAAACAGATTGTCAGCCAGCAGGAAATTGTTGAAATTCTAGATAACCCGAATGAAGCATTTAAAAAAGCAACAGATATTTCTATTAGTCATTGTGGGAATGTTCCACCATATGTACAACGAATTTATGGATTATCTGTAGATTGCAATAACAAAGAAGAAGATAATGATAAAGAAACTAATGAGGAAAATGAAGAGATTATTTTCCCACATGAAGATGATGATGTTGAAAATATCTTTAAATCATTAACAGAAAATAATGAGGATTACAATAACAGTCCTGTTATTGTAAAGAAATTTATTAAAGAAAATTTTGTCCTTTCTATGAAATGGGCATGGGATAAATACTTGAATAGTATTCCCACAGCATCAAAATCTTTTAATTATACGGATATTCAATATATGAACAGAGTTGTAGTATTATTTAATTTAGCACAAAATGTTTATACTGCTGAATTAAGTATTGGCTGCGATGACTGGTTTAATATTATGCCGAGAGAAGGAGAATGAATTATGAGCGTTTTTAGAGATTATTCATCAGAAACAATTATTGACGAGAATGGTGTTTCTCATACTATTGATAGAAATACTAGATTCTTTGTTAAAATGACTCCTTTCGATATTGTTGGACTTCCAGGAATGGGTTTAATGTATTTTGGAAAGACTTATGGAGGAAATAATAATAGAGAGGAGTGGACTGAGTGCTATATTAATGAGGATGAATTCCTCATTAATTTTAATAATGAAAAAGACCCACCATATAAGATCAAGCTAACTGCTTGTGATCAGCGTTTTGGAAGTGAAACATATTACTACTCAGATTTTATAAGCCTTATTAGATCTGGTCATATCTTAATTAAAGAAAATGACTTCCAGAGACCAGTTCCATACAGATTTGTAAGACCTATTCCTAATAGCTGTGCTACAATAGTTGAAGAGGGAACTATTGTAGTAGACATAAGAAATTATATTTAATTAAGGAGTATTAATTATGAATGAAGAAAAAGAAAAATTAACTGAAGAACAACTAAATAAAATTACCGAATTCCTCAAAGATAAAGTTTGGAGAAATCCAAACGTGATGTTTTCTTCTAAAGAATTAATTGAAGAAGAAGATATTGAAATGCTAACCAATATTGTATCATCACTACATAATCTTCTTTATGAACAGGTTAAAGGTGAAAGATATAACTATGCATTTCACTGGTGTAATAAAATTGGATCTGATACAACTGATGATATTTTCGATGATTTACTGAAGGGAGAATGAATTATGTATTATGTTATTGAAGTAGATTACGTCCGATTATATGATGATAAAGTTTGCAATGCCTATTACGCAAATGATCGAGCTAGTGGAGGTTATCCATATTTCTCTAGCACTCCTATTGAAAGTCAGGTTCGCACTTTTACAACACCTGAAGACGCTATTGAATTTGTAAAGGAGGAACTTAAAGATCCTAATAGTGAATTCTATAAGGATGAAAGAGTAAAATCCAAACCTCGAATTGTTAAAACTATTTTCGAAAAGGTTTATGATTTTGGAAAGGAGGAATAAAAATGCTAGAACCTATTTATGAAAATTTTTCAAATATTATTAGTATAGCTTATGTAATTCCACTTTTTGGTTTTGCCATTGGAATGATTTCAATGTTAATAACAGGATTTCTGGAAGTAAAATATACTTGTGTAAATGAAAAGAAAGAATCAATGTTTCATAAACTAACGATTGCTAGTGCAATATTTGGAGTTTGTTCTTTATTTTCATTATTAATTTCAACTCTTATCGATTGTCATTATGAAGATAAGTTTAATACACTGATTAAAGAAAATATGGATTCTTATTCATTATACGTAAACGGAATTGAAGTTGAACCAGATAATATCGATATTGATAAATTCAGCTTCGAAGACATTTCTGTTGATGATGAGAATCATAAGATTTTTGTCGTAATGGATTAAAATTTAGGAGGAAATAATTATGAAAGAAAACACTTTATTTAAAGGAAAAATTGTCAGAAACATGGCATCTAAAAATCCAGATAAGAAATATTCAGTTATCGGATTATATGTCGATAATGAAAAAACTTCTCCAAACTATGGTAAAATGTCTTTTGCTGTAAAAGAAGTTGGAAGTTCTATTCATTCAACTAGTTGGTGGTTTCCAAGAACTGGTGATATTAATAAAAATATCGTTTTTGAAGATGATATTGCCGATAGATACTATCATACTACAGAATGCTTAGATGAACTTAATAAGATTAAAAATGATCTAATTAAGTAAATAAAATGACCCCATTACTATAAAAGTAATGGGGTATTTTTTTTTTATTATTCACCATCTGATTCACTTTCTGGTTGAACTGTACCAACTAAATCTTCTTCTTTTTCAAGACCGAATAATTTAGTAAGGATTTCTACATAAGACTTACCTGCAAGAGATTCTCCTGCTTTAAGACCACCAACATCTGTACCAACTAATGTTGGACGACCCTTTGGAATCTTACCAAATTCACCAAATTGTTCAACATCCTTAGTTGTTTCAAAACTTGCATCAAGTAAAATAAGAAGCTTCTTATCTCCATATACTTTTAATACAGTTCCAGGAATTTTTGTTTCTGGTTTAGTAATAACACCAAGACAACCAAAAATTGGAAGATCTCCTTCTTTAGTCATAAACTCTTTAAGTGCAGTTTCATACTCTTCTAAAGCAGTCTTATAAGCTTCATACTCTTCATTATACTTATCTATAAGAATTTTCTTCTGAGCTTCAGAAAGTTCATAATTAAATAAACCACTATGGAAGTTTGGCTTCTTAGGCTCTTCTGGTTTTACAGGACCTTCTGCATAAATAAAAATAAAATCACCAAGTTCATATTCAGAAGGATCAAACTCATCTACATTAAATTCAGAAGGCTTAATAACCTCTTTAACTATAATATAGTCTTCTCTTAAACCAAATAAAGCATCCATATTATGAGCTGCTGTCTCAGTAAATTCCTTATAAACATACATACCAACTTTAGCAAACTGTAAAAGTCTAAATTTAGCATCAGAAACTAAAATATATTTAGACTTAAGAGTTTCTTCTAAATCTCTTGGGAAAAATGCTTTAACATCTTCCTTAAGCGGAGTGTCAAAATTATATAAAAGTTTAATTAATTTCATAAACTATCATCCTTTCTAAAATTTTATTAAACCCGATGATGATTTATATCATCATCGGGATTTTAATTAATTACGTAGTAGGATCTGGTTTTGGGTCTGGTTTTGGGTCAGGAGTAGGATCTTCCTCATCAGGTGGAAGTAATTGACCTACTAATTCCTCTTCAACTTCAAGACCAAGAGCCTTCTCGATAATTTCTGCAACAGTAAGACCTCTAATAGAGTCATCTTTTGCAAAACCACCAAGAGCCTTAGTAACCTTAGTTGCAACTTCTTTAGGAAGCTTACCCATAACACCAAACTGAGCTGTATCCTTAGTAGTTTCAAAGGAGAAGTCAGCAATTACATAATACTGAGTCTCACTAACGATTCTAACAAGCCAACCATACTCTTCATAAGAAGCTTCACCAGTAGTAATAAACTCCTTAACTGCAGCTTCATAATCTTCAAGTTCCTTAGTATATTCCTTCATAGCAGTATTATACTCATTAAGAGCATCTACATACTCTTGTGGTGTGAAAGAATAACCAGGAGCTGGCTTAGCCATCTTAGGTGGTTCACCTGGATGCTTTGGACCTTCCTCAAAAACAAAGACATAATCGCCTACTTCATATTCAGCAGGATCAAAACTTTCAAATTCAGAAGGCTTTACAATATCAGCAATAACATAAGTGATCTTCTTATCAAAATCACCGATATTACGTACAGCTACTTCTGAGAAATCCTTAATTAAATAAGTCTTAACACCTGCGTGTTGTAAAAGAGTAAAACGATCATCAGAAATCAAAAGAGACTTCTGCTTCTTTGGAGTTTCAGGTACTTTATCCTTGCTAGAAGGAATTACAACATCTTCAGCATTTGGAATTCCTACGATACCAGCTACACTAGATAATGGTTTACTTAAAAGTTTTACTAGTTTCATATAATATACCTTCTTTCTAAAATATTATTGTTTTTTATCTTCTTCATCTACTTTAATTTGTCTCTGTAAATCTTCAAAAGAATCTAATATAGTATTTAATTTATTAATTATTGCTTTAAAAATAGCTCTTGTTTTATCAATATTAACTGTTGCTATACCTTTTTCTAAGAAGAAGTTAATTTGACCTGAAGTTTCTTCAAGAGAAGAGATAAGTAAATTAATAATCTTATGTTGTTTTTCATTATTAATTTTATCAAAGTTAAGATAGATTTTTGAATTATTCAGAGATAACTTAGTTTTTTCAATTAACGCTAATAGCTTATTAAATTTTTCAAAATATTGTAATCTTTGATAATTCATGAAGTTTGTTAAATCTTGTTCAGGAGTTGTTCCATCTTTTTCCTCTGGAAATTTCTTATCAGTTGTGCTATCAGTATCTTCAACATCTAACATTACTGGCGGTGGCGGTGCTGGTTGTTCCATACCTATTTCAGCATTAGGATCACCTTCAGCCATCATTTCTTCTCCTTCTTCATTAAAGTACAGATTAAAAAATTTACTTTTACTCAAAGTTATCACCTCTTTCAACTATTAATAACTATAAAATCTTGTTTGCTGATGTTAAAAATTTATGATCCGTATCTAATTAAGCTATTAAATACATATTATAATTGTGAATGAGTAAAAATAATAACGTCAATACTTATTCGCCCACAGTATAAAAGGCCTTATTGGTATGTAAGGTACAGGCGACAACTGGGAAAGGATATACCATGACTAAAGTAATTACAATTACAAACAATTGCTCTAATAATTTCTTTCAGAAAATGCAGAAGACTGCAGAAGTGTCTGCACTTGCTTTTGAAAAGAGAATAAGAGAAATGCCTGGAGGAAATCGGGACTTCAAGGCACTTGACAAGTGCCTTTCCTATCATGGCGATAAGCCATGTTATTTATACATTATTGACGAATGCCGCACTACATATAAGTGCGACCCGAATGTGAACTGCATTCAGTTAATTGTTAACACTGACGACTGATAAGTCTTTCAGTGTTAACAAAAAAAAAAAGAACTCCTGCTTAACGGCGGTGAAGGAGTTCTTTTTTTTTCATTTTCTTTTTTAATTATATATTATATACATGTAAAGGAGGTGTATTATGACTAAGAGTCAGTTTAAAATGTGTGAGAAAATTCTTTCAAAGAATAAATCATCATTTAAACGAGTAACAATGATGGCTTTTCTCTTTCAAGGAAAAACACTTATCTCACAGGGTATTAACTCTGAAAAGACAGATCCTTATCAGTCTAAATTCAGAAAACAGTTGAGAATTTCAGACGATACATACCTTGATAAAAGGCATGCTGAAGTAGATTGTCTTAAGAGTTTATCCGAAAATAAAGAGATAAATCCTAAGAATCTTACACTATTTATCATTTCTAAAAGGGCAGATGGAACTCTTAGAAACTCAAAACCCTGCCCTGTATGTAGGAAAGTTATCGAGTCTATTGGAATTGGTGAAATTAACTATATTTATAATGGACGTTTGATAACTGAGAAACTTTTAGATTGAATTTAAAAATTAATTCAATCATCAACAACAAATTACAAAAGGAGAAATTAAAAATGAGTATTTCAATTGAAACAAAGTCTTCCAATTCGATTCTGCATGTAGATGATTACGATTTTGTAATCAGTAATGAACTTGCAGATTACATTAGAGAAAGCGATAGTCTAAATCCAGAGACTATTGAGGTCTCCACCAGTAAAACTGGTGTTGTTACACTGAAAATTAAGTCTTTGACTTATTCTATTAATGATAAGACAAAGGTACTTAATCTATATAAAAATTCAAATTCAAAGGAGAAATTTAGTATGAAAACATTTATCAGATTCATGAAGAGAAACAAGGGCGAGAATGACAAGCCTACAAAGTTTGAGAGTCTTATTCTCAGAACAGTTAAGCCTGTTCTTAAGGATGTAGAGTTTGGCTCAATTGACGAAGTAAAGTCAGCAGTCTACGACGCTCTTAAGCCATATATGACAGAAGAGAGCAAGTGGACTATTGAAGATAACACTAAGACAGTTGGCCTTGTTGTCAAGAATGAATACAAGAAGGCTAACTTTGACCGTCCAGCATTGAATATGTTTTTCATCAATGTTGCACAGGTGACTGAAGGTTAAGACTAGTAAACTTACTTTTATTTAAGAGGTATAGGAGAAATCCTATACCTCTTTTTTTTTTGATAAAAATCCCATAGGACAAAAAGTCCTATGGGATATAATAAATAAATTAAACTCTGTCGTAAACAGAACCATCGTTATTCTTGATAATTACCTTAGCAATAATTGGAACGTATTCCTCGATAGTATCACGCTTTGTAAGCATGATAGAAGGAACGTTCTGATTTACAGTATTAAGATAGTTCTTAACAACGTTGAAGGTATATGGATAATACTCAAAGGTCTTGAACTTATCAGTAGTAGGAACGAAGAACATAGTTAACTCGCCCTGTGGGATAAGGTCACTAGAAATAATAGTATACTTGTTAGCACCAGAAATAGCACCGATAGAATACTGAACTTCTACACCATTCTGCTGGTCATTAACAGAGTTGAAGGACCAAGAAACGTTAGGAAGAATGTTAGTATCAATTGGGTTACCAACAATAACAAAGTAACCATTATAGCACTTATAGTCGCCTCTCATCTTAGTAGCTAAGAGATCGAAAAGCTTCTTAAGCTCGTTGAGCCACTCAGAAGGATTCATTGCGAAGTGACCAGAAGGATAAACGTTAAAGCTCTTTCTGTACTGAGCCTCAGTACCAGCATAAGCTCTCTCAAGGAACTGATAAATTCTCTGGTCAAGCTTCTGAGCGCAAACGTTAGACATGATATCGATAAGCTCTGCAGCACCATCAACCTGATACATAGCCTTAACATCCTGAAGGAATTCAAGAGGTAAGCTAGATTCAATATGCTCGCCAGTTCCGATCTCGATGTCCTTCTTATCAATCTCGAAATCAACGTTAGTAGACTTCTGGTGTGTCTCAGAAGAAAGGAATGCCATTACCTTAATCTTAGTTGCACGACCAGACATAGAAGTGAAAGTGAGGAATCCGTTTTCAAGGTCAACAACACCGAAAACAGTATCCTTTACAGAAATTAACTGACCGTTTGCATCATATTCAGTGAAGAAAACGTCCTGATAAAGTCTGCGATAAAGGTCAACCTTACAATTAACCTTAATAGGAGTTTCAACAGTTGTACCATCAGCCTGAACTACTGGATAGAAAATATCAGTAATTACAAACTTACGATCAACAGCGTATCTAGCATCATTTACTGGATGCTTATGATCAAATATCATAGAACCAGTAAATAGATTGAAGTGCTCAATCTTACCACCAACACCAAGATAAATTTCACCTGGCTTAGCAGCAGTAGCAGCAGTAGGATCTGCATCTACAGCAGCCTTAGTAACAGCAGTAGGAGCAGTAGTCCAACCAGCTGCAGGAACTGTAGTAGGATAAAGTGCATAATACTCTCCTGTAGGATCATCAAAAGGAGTTGCAGGATCAAAATCAGGATTCTGTGCGAAACCATCATTCATAGGAAGCTGATAAAGCTCAGCAAGCTCATTATCCTGCATGTTAAGGCACTCTGGGAGATAATGCTTAGTCTTACCATCTGCACCAAGGATATAAGGCTTCATGAAAGCTACAGAGAATGCAGGAACTGTAACTGGCTCAGTTGGAACTGCATACTTTAAGCTTAAACGTGCCCAAAGCTTAACAAGGATAGGCATAGTAAGAGATGCATAAGGCTGAACACCTTCAAGAGACTCTGTGAGAATATTCTCTCTAGTAGAATCTGCCATCTCCTTAATCTGAGCACCTTCAGTAGCTTCAAAACCTTCGATAAGGTGAGCCATGTAGTCCTCATATAAAACATTATCTGTTAGGATATCTTCAAAGTTCTTACCAATAATATTAGTCTGATGTCTCTGAGCAAAGTAATCCTGAGTTTCAGAAAGACGTCTAGAGAAAGCATCAGTTGGTGAAGATGTAGTCATCTTCTTCTGATAAATTACACTCATAGTAGTACACCATAAGATACACAAATGGTATCTTATTTTTTCCTTTCTTAAGATTTTTGTTATAAATTATATAAACTAAAACAAATTATAAATTATATAATAAGTTATTAATAAATTTATGTTAGAGTTATTTTGCTATAACTCTAGTAGCAA
>Ga0247611_10000688_pt1 | contig 66247 bp, 62 predicted proteins | sample 177DNAGHGhighgp2_FD_192422 | JGI IMG/M metagenome (GOLD analysis project Ga0247611, IMG submission 192422) | Sheep rumen microbial communities from Palmerston North, Manawatu-Wanganui, New Zealand - 1770 DNA GHGhigh gp2 | ecosystem: Host-associated > Mammals > Digestive system > Stomach > Rumen...
CTTCGTCGACGGTGCAAAGATACGACTTGTTTTTGTCCCCACCAAATTTCGACTGAAAAAACAGCCTACTTTTTGTCCACTCGGACTCTTCGTCTCAAAAACAGCCTACTTTTTGTCCATTACGCCGGAACTCCCAAAAATCGTTGAAGTCGCCGTAGCCCCGCTGGGTGGCGAAAATGCGTCCCTCCTCGTCGCGGATTATAGCGGCTACAACCACTACCGGTCCCGTGGTGGTGTGGTCGGACGTAAGAAAGGATACAGGAAGACTGACGAGCAGATGAGAAACCAGTATGCAGAGGAACTCCGATTGCTCCGTAAAGGATACATTCTGGCCAACGTGAGAAAACTCACGGGAACCGCCGTCAATACTCTCCGGAAAGTGTCCAAGATAGGAGGAGTTTCGGAGAGCGGGAAAAAGAGAATGGAAATGGAATTCAGTATATGAAAGAGACAACCGGATATCAAAATCTGAGACCTTATGGGTTGAGGTGATTTTGGACAAAAATGATTGTCAGTGCTATAGAATATCAAGGGATAAAGTCCGCCCAGCTCCACTTGAGACGGGGTAAAATCACCCCGAAACACAAGAAAGACTCTGATAATCAAAAATATTGTCGGTGTCTTTTCCTTTTTTGCACCGTGTAGCTTTCCGGACTATGGTCCCACGGGTTGCAACCAGGATGACGGATGTAGAAATGTGTTGATAATCTTACAATTATCCATACATCCATACCTCCAGAAAGGTGTCTGGGTGGGTGATGGGAAAATGTTCAAAATCTGAGACCTGTTTTTTTTCAACAGAGACCGATTTTTCTTTTCATATCTTATTGTTTAATACCAAAATAGAAAGAAAATGACATTAAACTTCGTTTGCAGGGGTTCAAAGGTCAGCAAGAAAGACGGACAATATTTTTAGAGGAAAGATACGACTTTTTTCTGACTTGCAGCAATAGAAGTTATATTTTCGATTTGCAATATACATTTTTTTTAAAAAGTTTTGGTTGATAGTGTACATTTTTGTATATTTGCAAATCAAACAATAATCCTATTGGAAATATAACACTATGGTTACTAAGGATTTATTAAGGCGAGTCATCTATGACCAGCGTGAATTAATGGAAGGACTTGGTGTGGATCGCCAGATTCTCAAGGAGCAGATTGCAGCACCTGAGATATTAGTGATATCTGGCGTGAGGCGCTGTGGAAAATCTGTGTTAATGCAGCAGATAAAAGCGAAACGTGAGGAACAAGATTACTATCTCAGTTTTGATGACGATCGCCTACTGCATTTTGAAGTGGAGGACTTCCAGGTATTGTACGATGTCTTCGTGGAGGATTTCGGGATGCAGCACTCATTCTACCTTGACGAGGTGCAGTTGATTCCTGGATGGGAACGATTTGTAGATAGGCTTTATTCTCACAAAAACAAGGTTTTCGTCACTGGCAGCAACGCTTTCCTGCTGAGCAAAGAGCTGGGCACGTTGCTGACGGGAAGGCATTTAAAGCAGGAATTGTGGCCTATGTCGTTTGTGGAATATTTGATGCTTAAAGATGTGGTGTGGGAGAAAAAAGACCTGTACACCACAGAGGGCAGAGCGAAGATGTTGAATCTACAGGATGCGTATTTGAACGAAGGTGGTTTTCCTCAATACTTGAGCACAAGGAATCCTCGCTATCTTAAAGAACTGTACAATGACATCATCTACCGTGATATTGTAGTTAGACATAAGTTACCGTCAGACCGTCAGATTCGTGAGGTTGCCTATTATCTTGCCAGCAACTACACACATCGTTTTACCTACAACTCGGTGGCTAAGGCCACTGGGATAAAGAGTGCTGACACGGCGACGGACTATATAGGCTATCTTGAAGAGTCTTATTTGGTGGGTGTAGTGACCAAATATGACTACAAAGTGGGAGAACAGATGAAGAGCCCCAAGAAGGTGTACTTTGTTGACAACGGGTTGGTGTCCCAGATAGGGTTCAACTTCAGCAACAACTTCGGGCAGAAATTGGAGAACGCCGTCTATGTGGAGCTACGCCGCAGAGAAAAAGAGATATTCTATTTCCATGATAAAGGAGAGTGTGACTTCGTGATACGTGAAGGAAAAGATATCGTGGCGGCTTATCAGGTGACTGTGTCGTTGAAAGATGAAAAGACAAGGAAACGTGAAGAGGACGGGTTAAAAGCGGCTATGGATGCTTTTGGGCTTAGGGAAGGTTACATCATCACCAAAGACGAAACGGAAGAACGGAAACTATCCGATGGACGAGTGGTACATGTAGTGCCATTCTACCGATGGATTATTAATGCATAAACGACACATATTTGACACAAAAATCAAGATGTATAGCAATAAAAGCATGATTAATCATGAAAAAAGAAGAGGTTCGACTCCCTCCAGCTCCACAGAAAGACCGCCTGAGAGCGGTCTTTTTTTTATCTAGCAGGGTGTCGCAAGCAAGAAAAGAGGGGAGACGCTGAGAGCATTCCGATCCTCGGCTCGTCGCCTCGCTCGCTGGCGGAACGGCAACAGGCGGTTTCTTTCCGCTATATCAAACATAAAAAATAGTCTAAAAAAAGGGAGTACTACACCCGAATGCCCAATGCCTTGATATGTGCCTGAGTAGGTAGTATTGGAGGCTGTCAAATAACCGAACGTCAAGTCCTCGACCCTCGACCCCCAATGATTATTTTATTAAAATAATATATTTATTTATAGAAATTGTGTATTTTTGCATTGCATTTTTGGATGCTGTTTACTGGATGTGAGATGTCCTGAAAGTGAGTGTTTGCACCGATAAATGCATTATGCGAGGTAAAAATATCAATTGATTTAATAACATTAAAATTACCGTAATGAACAAAAAAGTATCCCTTTTGTTTGCATTGTCAATGATGTTTTTGGCAATGCCGGGTATTGCCACGGCACAAGACAAGCCTTGTGACCCGATAATTTTCCTTCCTTGGTGGGAGGACTTCCAGGCATATCCCCACAACACCACTCCGCCCACAGAGCCGGCATGCTGGCATTTCCAGGGCACCAACGAGCCCTCGATTGGTTCTTACAACATTAATGGAGGTTACCTTACCTGTGTGCTTGACTTGTATAGTACTGGTGAGACATGGGCTGTGTTGCAGAACCCGTTTGACACGAACCTTCCGGTAAATCACCTTCAGGTGACTTTCAGCGCTGGCAAATCGAGAAACGACGCCTCGCTCAATTCCGATTTGATTATCGGCATCTGCAAGAATCCCTCCAACCCTATTGGCAACTTCACCCCGCTCGATACGGTGTTGGCCATTCCGTATTGCTCGCCCGACACCATGGCCCGCTTTACGGTAGACTTTGCCGCCTATAACGATACTGGACGTTATTTCTGTTTCCTTACCAAACCATTGCTGTCGTCGGGAATCAACTTCCTGGCTATTGACAGTCTCGTGTTCGATTACAATGACCACTGCATGATTCCTCAGCTTCTGCGTGTTTCGCAGGTGACCGACATGTCGGCCCATTTCGGTTGGGCTTTGTACAGCAGCAACCATGTAGAGTTGGCTTATAAACCTGTGTCCGACACTGGCTGGATTACGGTACCCGCCGTGGGCCGCAATCATGACATTGTCAATATGCTCACTCCCAACACCGCCTATATGGCACGTATCCGCCAGGATTGTTCCTTGTCGTCGAATGGCTACTCCGATTGGTCGGACACTGTGTATTTTACCACCGATACTGTCCGTTGCCGTATGCCTGAAAACCTGACCCTTACCGATGTGGCCAACACTTCGGCCTCGTTCAGCTGGACTCCCGCAGGCACTGCCACACAGTGGGAAATACATATCTTCAACAGTTCATACAACCGCACATTCACTTCCAACACCAATAGCTACACCGTTACAGGCCTCTCCTACGGCACCAACTATCGTGTGGCCGTGCGTTCCATGTGCGATGCCGCCAATATGTCTGAATGGACCGACACGATGATGATTACCACCAGCCGTTGTTTCAGTGTCGACAATCTGAAAGCCGCTCCATCCTATACCGAGTCGGTTATCACCTGGCGTCCCGGTGCTGACAATAACACCAGTTGGGAAGTGGTTTATGGCCATCCCGGTTTCAGAGAAGGCGAAGAGCTGGGGACAATGATTGTCAATGACAATCCCCAAGCAACCCTTACCGGTTTAGACTCGGCCACCAGCTATGTGGCCAAGGTGCGTTCGCTGTGCGAGGATGGTCGCTATAGCGAATATAACTCGGTTAGCTTCACCACTCTCGGCAGACCTCAGGGTATTGATGAGGCTGGCCAATTGAGGGTATCGGTATACCCCAATCCCGCCTCCACCGCCACCACCATTGCAGTGCAGGGTGTGGAAGGTCGCCTGAATGTGGCTATCATCAGCATTGATGGTCGCACCTTGCAGTCGTTTGTGAAGGACTGCCCCTCCGACTGCGAGATGGTGCTGGATGTGGAAGGCTTGGCCAAGGGCACCTATCTGGTGCGTCTCTACAACGACCAAATCAATACCACCCGTAGATTCAATGTCCAATAACAGCCTAAATGTACAATATCATGAGAAATTTATTTGCTAAACTGATGTTATTGGCGGCTGTTATCATGCCGCTAACCATTTGGAGCCAGACCTATCAGTCGGTCCCTTACTCCACTGGTTTCGAGGGTCTCGCTACCGGCAACCAACCCACCGGGTGGGTGGTATACCAGACGGGTACCAATATTGATGTCACTTTCCCCTGTGCCTATAACTATTCGGGCAATGCCCGCAACGGCAGTGTATACTACGAATTTGAGTTCAATTCCAGCTCCAGCACCCGCTATGAGCTGGTCGCCACCTGCGAGTTTGCCAATCCGGCCAGTTTGATGGTGGATTTCTATGCTTCCACCACCTCGGCCTATACGCCCGACTATTTCGAAGTGGGCGTGATGGAGGACAGCGTTTTTGTCCCCGTCGATACCTTGACGCTGACTTATGCCCCCTCCTTTGGCTCGTCAAACTATACCCACTACCGCGTTTATCTGGCTGAATATACGGGCGACGGACACCGCATCGCTTTCCGCGCCACCCGCAACACTTCGGGCCAGATGACGTTCTTTATGGACGACCTCACCATATCCACGGCCCCCAGTTGTGCCTTCATGCCCGGTACCCCTTCGGCTGTTGTCGATTCCAACAGTGCCACACTTTCATGGAGTGCCCCCTCGGTGTCCATGGGCTATATGTTGTATCTGAACAACGACGACACTTGGTACAACGCCTACACCAACAGCTACACCTTCACGGGGCTCAACCCCAACACCGCCTATAGCGGCTACCTGTACAACACCTGCGATGGCAGCGACACCAGCGAGGCTGTCCCCTTCAGCTTCCGCACCGCCTGCGGCATGCCGGTGCTGCCTATGGTGGAAGACTTTGAGTTGGGCGGCACATTCCCTCCCTGCTGGAACATCACCGAGACCAGCGGCAGCTCGCCCAGTGCCTATAGCGGCTATGGACACACAGGCTCCTACTGCCTGCGCATGTACAGCTACAACAACCCCCTGTCGGTGGCAACACCTCTGATATATACCGATCTGAACCAGCTGCAGCTGAAGTTCTGGGCCAGGAAGTCCTCTTCCTCCTATGGCACCTCCTTGGCTGTGGGATACACTACCAGTCTCGACTCGATAGCCAACGCAACGTATGTGGACACCATCAACCTTGGCACCAACTATACTGAATATCTCTACCAGTTTGAGAATGCCCCCGCCGCACACGGGTTTATTATCCTCAGGAAGACGACTTTCTCAAGCGACTACGGTTCGATTTACATCGACGATATAGAGATAGGGCTGGCTCCCACTTGTCTCTATATGCCCGGCACCCCCTCGGTGGTGGCTCTCGACTCCTCCAATGCCACCCTCCGCTGGACTGCCGCCTCCGCCGGCAGCTACTATGCCATTTATCTCGAACAGGACAGCACCTGGTACAATGCCTACGACACCACCTATACTTTTACCGGGCTCACCGCCAACACCTACTATAGTGGCAGACTCTACAACATCTGCTCCGCTGGCGACACCAGCAACTGCACCTATTTCGATTTCCGCACCAATTGCGGCACCACCGTGCTGCCCCTGGTGGAGGACTTCGACACCTATGGCGGCTCTTTCCCCAGCTGCTGGCGCATCCTTGAAATGAGTGGCTCCTATCCCTCCATTTCCACCTCGGCAGGCCGCAGCGGTTATGGCGTCTATATCTATGCCTACAGCAATGGTGTGAACTGCTCGTTCGCCTCGCCGCGTATCGAACAGCCCATCAACACTGTCGAAACCAAGTTCTGGGGCCGCGGCACCAGCACCTCTTACTATACCCATACCGTCATGGTGGGTTATGTGACCAACCTCGACTCGATTGCCAATGCTGTGTGGGTCGACACCATGACCATGACCGAATCGTGGCAGGAATACACCGTGTCGTTTGCCCAGCTAACCACCGACGATACCGGATATGTCGTCTACCGCCGTCTGGGTGGCAATTATGGCTACACCTACCTCGACGACATCACCATCCGTCAGGTCAGCAGCTGCGCCATCCCTCAAGACTTCCATACCTCCGGCACTGCTGCCGGACAGATGAGTCTTGCCTGGACCGACTCTTTGGCCTCTTCGTGGGAAGTGGTATACGGCCCCACCGGCATGGATCCCGATACGGTTGTTACCAACACCTATCTTGCCTCGTCTACTTCCGTAACGTTGACCGGTCTTGATGACAACACAACCTACGACTTCTATGTACGCGCCGTCTGTGGAGGTGAGAACAGCTATTGGCAAGGCCCCGTAACTGGCCGCCCCAACCTCTATGTGATGAACGCCAACCAAACCGACACTGTCTACATGTGCGGTGGCACCATCACCGACGATGGCGGACTCAACGGCAACTATTCCTATAGTCAGAATTCCTATCTCATAGTCTATCCCACCGACAACACTCAGACTGTGGTCATCTCGGGTAGCTACAATACTTATTCTTCCTCTTCCTCAACCTATGGCGCTCTCACTTTCTATGAGGGCGTAGGCACCAACGGCCGTTTGTTGGGCACCTTCTATGGCACCGACACTCTCCGTGTGGCCTCTATCGAAGGTCCTATAACCATCAAGTTCTCCGCCGCCGGCTATAGCGATTACTATACCGCCTCCGGCTATCAACTCAGTGTCAGCTGCGAGCCTTTGGCCAGTTGCAATCCTCCCTACAATATCGAGGTTAGCAACATCACAGGCTCGTCGGCCATTGTGAGCTGGGACTATGGCACAGCATCCACTCCTCAAAGCTTTACCGTAACGGTCCTCGACACCGCTGCCTCCTCCAGCACCAGCTACACTGTTTCCGACACCCTCCGCTCCTATCAGTTGAGCGGTCTCTCCCAGACCACTACCTATTATGTCACCGTCACCGCCAATTGCAGCAGCACCGATGCCAGCAATCCTGTCGGCGCATACTTCACCACCCGTTGCTACGTGGGCGGAGAAATACAGGTGGGTAACGGTACCTCTACCGTCACCTCCCATCCTCTCAACACCTATTACAGGTATACGCTCTGCCAAATACTCTACAACAACGATGAGGTGGCCGCCCTTACCGATACTATCTATGGCGTTAAAATCTATCAGGTGACCGGCCCCAACGACACCCGTGATGTGACCATCTATCTTGATACCACCAGCACCACATCGCTCAACGGAAGCAGCTCGTTCATTGTGATGGACAGCACCAAGGTGGTTTATTCCGGCTCTGTAACGCTCCACGATGGTTGGAACACCTTTACATTCACCAATCCGTGGATTCGCCCCAGCATCTCCAACAACCTTGTGCTTACTTTCGACGACAACACCGGTTCTTACTCAAGCAACACCACCTGGCAGGCCACTGGCAACCAGTCGGGCAACACACTCTATGCCTATGGTGATGCCACCAACTACGATCCTACTGCCTCCACTTCTTCGCTCAACACCACTTCATCCCGACCCAACGTGGTGTTTGTTGCCCCTTGTGGCAATGCCAATTGTGTGCCTCCCAGTGTCGCTATCGGTACGGTTACTGCCTCCAGCATCACCGTCAACTGGGTGCCGGGTCTCAGCGAGTCTGCCTGGACTGTGGAATACAAACATTCCAACGACACCACCTGGACTGTGGCTGTGGCCAATACCTCCGCCACCACCTATACCATCAACGGTCTGTTCGCCAACACGCTCTACAATGTCCGCGTGGGTAGCATCTGCCCCGGTATCGAAATCCCCTACACCTACGCTACTGCCCGCACCGATTGTTCGGTGATGAGCCGCAGTTCGTTGCCTCTCACCGAAGATTTCGAAAGCTATGCTACCGGCAACACTCCCAACTGCTGGTCTGCTATCATGACAGGAACCAGTGGCAGTGGCACTTTCCCCTCGTGCTACAATCACTCCCCCAATGCCCATAGCGGCAACATCTACTACGAGATGGAGAGTTCCACAGGCCAAACCGAAATCTTCACCCTTCCCGCTATCGACACCATCGATGGCCTCGAAGTTAACTTCTATGCTGCCGGCTATTCCTATAATGCCCCCAATGCTCTGGAGGTGGGTGTATGGGAAGACTCGGTCTTTGTGGTTCTCGACACTCTCGACCTCGATTTGACGGGCTACTATACTTACAGACCCTACTATTTCCGCATCCACTACAATGGCGAGGGCAACCGCATTGCTTTCCGCTCTACAGCCAGCGGCAGCTATACACTGTTCTTCGACGATTTCAATGTCTATGTACCCAATCCCTGCGACTCGGTCAGCAACATCGTTTTCGACACTATCGGTATGTCGCACATTTCCTTCTCCTGGACCGACACCGCCGCCCGTGGCAGCTATGTGGTCCGTATCGGCACCGGCAGCAACCCCGCTTCGGCCATGATTGTCGACACCGTCACCAGCACTCACTATTCTGCCACCGGCCTCAGCGGTCTGGCTATCTATAATGTTTGGGTCTATGCCAATTGTTCCGGCCTCCTCAGCGACCCCGCCACCGCCACCGTTACCACCCTTGGTGCAGACCCCCATTTCCTGCCCTACTTCAACGACTTTGAAGATGCCTCCAATGCCTTCTCCGTCTACCAGCGCTCCGGCTCCAATACCTGGTTCACCGGCTCCGCTGTCAACCACGGCGGCAACAACTGCATGTATGTCACCAACGACAATGGTGCAAGCAACGCTTATACCAACAGCAACCAGTCCATCTCGTTCGCCATGGTCTACCTCCAGGTGCCTTACGACAGCTCCTACGCCATCTCCTACGACTGGCGTTGCCAGGGTGAAGGCAGCTACGACCTCATGCGTCTTGCCCTTGTCCCCGAAGGCTACGATTTCACTACTTCTTTCACCGCCATCAACCGCTACAGCAACACCCTGCCCACCGGTTGGATTGCTATCGACGGCGGAAAGAAGAACCTCCGCAACACTTGGCAGTATGAAGAGAACTCTGTGCGTGTGCCTGCCGGCAACTACTACCTCACCATTGTGTGGACCAACGATGGCGCCATGGGCACCAATCCTCCCGCTGCCATCGACAATATCAGTTTCACTCTGCTCACCTGCCCCGCTCCCGACAGCCTCGTTGCCACAGCCCTCTCCGCTACCAGCATCGATGTCGACTGGGCCGACGGTGCCGCTTCCAACTGGATTGTGGAATATGGCGTGAGTGGATTCTCTGCCGGAATGGGCACTTCCACCACTGTCTCCACCAGCCACGCTGTCATCTCCGGTTTGGCTCCCACCACCTCCTACGACATCTATGTCCGTCCTATCTGTGGCACCAACGACACTGGCTTCTCCGCCCATACCACCTGCCTCACCGGATGCGACGATGTGGTCACCAACTTCCCGTGGGTGGAAGACTTCGAGAACGGCATTGCCTGCTGGGATCAGTATTTCTCGCGCGGCTCTGTGGCTTGGACCACCGGACGCGGCGGTAACGCTTACGGTGGCATCTCGGGTGCTGCCACTGGCAACTACAATGCCCGTTTCACCTGTAATAGTTACGACGGCTACACCACCTATCTCATCACTCCTGTTCTCGACATCCCGTCCGACGACGAGGTGATGATGACTTTCTATCATGCACAACCCGCATGGGGCACCGACCAGGATACCCTCGCAGTGCTCTACCGCACCAACCCCGACTCCGCTTGGCACTATGTGGCCTCTTGGAATGGCAACATTCCTGTGTGGCAGGCCGACACAGTCATGCTCCCCAATACCTCGTCCACCTACCAGGTCGCCTTTATGGCGCATTCCGGTTTTGGTCAGGGCGTTCTGCTCGACAGTATTGTGGTCTACGGCTCCGAGTCCTGCACCCGTCCCACCATCGCCAATGTCAATGTTGGTGCCACCACCATCGCCGTTTCGTGGATTGGTCCGGCCTCCACTTTTGATGTGGCTGTCAAACCGTCCAACTCCAACGCCTGGCCCGCTCCCACACGCGTGAATGCCCATAACTATGTCTTCACATCGTTGGAACCCGACACTCGCTACGACTTCCGCATCCGCAGCCTTTGCAACGATTCTTCGCTCTCGTTCTGGACCACCAGCAACTGCATCACCGACACCTTGGTGTGCTACACCCCCGAGGGTCTTGAGGTGGCTGATGCCGATTTCCAGAGCGTCACCCTCTCGTGGACACCCGATGTGACCAGCCACTCGCTGGCCTATGTGGTCCATATCTACAATACCGTAGTCAATATCTACGATACCGTATTCAGCTCTCCCATCACTATCTCCGGCCTCTACTCCGGCACAACCTACAATGTAAGGGTGCAGTCCCAGTGCTCTGGCACCACCTTTAGCGAATGGTCCAACGAAATCACCTTCACCACTCCGGAGTGTCTGCCAGTGACCGGGGTCCATACTGAATCTGTCAACCACAACACCGCCGTAGTCTCCTGGACCCCCGGTTCCGAAGAGGCCTCGTGGTTGGTGTCCTACGGCTATGCGGGATTCATCATGGGAGGTGCTATCGCGGAGGTTGTTGTAACATCGCCTGTTTATACCATCACCAACCTGGAGCCCGAAACCGAATACGATGTCTATGTACGCGCACTCTGCACCGAAGATGCCCCCAGCATCTGGTCTCAGGTATGCCACTTCACCACTACCAACCAGATTGGCATTGCAGATGTGGAGGGAGACTTTGTATGCTCCATCCAGCCCAACCCGGCCAGCGGCTCCACCACCGTCAGCGTGAGTGGCGTCAACGGTAAGGTGAACATCTCTGTGGTTGATGTGAATGGCCGTGTTGTTGCCAGCGACGAACTGGAATGCAGCGGCAATTGCACCAAACAGATGTCCGTGCAGGATCTCGCCCAGGGTGCCTACTTTGTGCGTGTTGTTGGCGAAAGCGTCAACATGGTCCGCAAACTGGTTGTGCGTTAGTCCCCAATCGAATCTATAGCCTTTGGCTATAAGATACTCTCAACGGCGGGTAACTCTTTCGGGTTGCCCGCCGTTTTTAACCCAAACAGACTTAAAAAAGACAAGAATGCTTGAAAGTCGGCCTAATGACCGATTTGGGTTTATTGGCCTTGTTTACGTATTTCGTCTGTGAGCGTCACATCCCAATCCCGCTTCCCATTTCTGTTGTATCCAGCTCCGCCTACCGTCCAGCTTCAACCCACTACGTATCAAGCTTTTGTTTACCATGCAGCTTTGTAAAAGGTTATTAAGAGCTCATTACAAGGTGAAGAAGTAACGGAGCCGGATATAACGAGGGATGAACCTGATGGGGCACCCGATAAAAGGAGGATTGTGTCGGCTAAGAATTAATAGAGGCGGATGGCTGATTATTGGAATTAGCGGTGTTGGTTCTCAGACCCAACGGAGAAGTAACGGGAATTGCCGAAACGAAAAACTCTTTCCATGGAGTTGTCCGATGGAAAGAGTTTTTTGTTGGCGAAAGAGACTCAACGGGGGGAAGGCCTCCGGTGGCAATCAGCTACACTTGGACCATCCGCAGTTGGGACAGCTCTTGCAGCCGCCGGTGTAGATGATTTTGGCACCGCAGTCGGGACAGGTCTCGCCGGTCTCGGTGCCGTCCTTGATGTAGCGTTTCAGGGCGCGGGCCACACCGTTGGACCAAGTGGTGATGCTGTCTACGTCGAAGTTCAGTTTGCCAATCAGGTCAACCACATTGGGGATGGGCATACCGTGGCGCAGGATGCCGCTGATGAGCTTGGCATAGTTCCAGTACTCTTTCTTGAACATGCGCGAAAGGCCTTCCATAGTGATGTGGTATCCGTCCTGGTCCAGATACTGGAAGTCGTAGCGTGCGTGTTCTTGTCCGGGTTCCTTCACGCGGATTACCCAACCACGTTCCACCCATTTGGGCAGTACGAAACTCTCGGCGCGGCCGGTGAAGATTTCATAGGGGCGGTGTTCGTACATACCCACGACGGCAATCCAGTCCTCTTTCTCGTTCTTGAAACGGACAACCTCGGCTTCCAGTTTCTTGGGGCGTTTGGGTGCTTTGTTCTCATTGAACTCGTTGCACTTGTTTCCCTCGCTCTTGGACACCAGAACGCCGTGACGCGACCCCTCGCGGTAGATGGTGCAGCCTTTGCATCCCGATTCCCATGCAGTGCGGTAGATGGTGCTTACTGTCTCTTCAGATGTCTCCTTCGGAATGTTGACGGTGACGCTGATGGAATGGTCTACCCACTTCTGTATGGCTCCCTGCATCTTGACTTTGCTCACCCAGTCGATGTCGGCGGAGGTGGCTTTGTAGTAGGGCGATTCGGAGATGAGGCGGTCCAACTCTTTGTCGTCGAGGCTGTCTATCTGCTCCTTGGAGTAGCCTTTCAGTTTCAGCCAGTCGATGAATTTGGGATGCAGCACGTTGTACTCTTCAAAGTAGTCGCCGTTCTCGTCTTTGACGATTTTGTGTTTCGATGTATCTTTGTCGTTGGGGTTGATTTTCTTGCGGCGTTTGTAGCTTACCAGGAACACAGGCTCGATGCCCGAGGTGGTCTGGGTGCAGATGCTCACGGTGCCGGTAGGGGCGATGGTGAGAAGAGCGATATTGCGGCGGCCGTATTGCACCATCTCGGCGTACATGGCGGGGTCGGCATTTGCCAAACGCTGGATGAAGGGGTTCAGCTTTTCGCGGTTGGCATCGTAGAGGGGGAAGCAGCCGCGTTCCTTGGCCATCGTCACCGATGAACCATAGGCGGCGCAGGCCAGCGTGCGGTGTACGCTGATAGAGAAATCGGTAGCCTCGTCGCTTCCGTAGCGCAGACCCATAGCGGCCAACATGTCGCCCTCGGCAGTGATTCCGAGTCCGGTGCGGCGGCCTTCCATACATTTCATTTTGATGTTGAGCCACAGGTTACGCTCCACACTCTTGATGTCATCGCTCTCGGGGTCGCTGTCTATCTTGGCCAGTATTTTGTTCACCTTCTCCAGTTCGAGGTCGATCAGGTCGTCCATTAGGCGTTGGGCCTTGGCGATGTGGTCGCGGAAAAGGTCGAAGTTGAACTTGGCTTCGGGGGTGAATGGGTTCTCCACATAGCTGAACAAGTTCACGGCTATCAGGCGGCAACTGTCGTAGGGGCAGAGGGGAATCTCGCCGCAGGGGTTGGTGGAGACTGTGCGGTAGCCGAAGTCGGCATAGCAGTCGGGCACGCTTTCACGCAGTATGGTGTCCCAGAACAGCACGCCCGGTTCGGCCGAAGCCCATGCGTTGTGGATTATCTTGTTCCACAATTTGCGGGCGTCGATTTCCTGACGCACCATGGGGTTGGGCGAGTCGACGGGGTATTGCTGTACAAAGGGCTTGCCGTCGCGGACGCATTCCATAAACTCGTCGGTAATCTTTACCGACACATTGGCACCCGTAATTTTGCCCTGCTCCAGTTTGGCATCGATGAATTGTTCTGCATTGGGATGCTTGATGCTGATGCTCAGCATCAAGGCTCCACGACGGCCTCCCTGGGCCACCTCGCGGGTGGTATTGCTGTAGCGCTCCATGAAAGGCACAATGCCCGTCGAGGTCAAAGCGCTGTTCTTCACAGGGCTGCCCGAAGGACGTATGTGTGTCAGGTCGTGTCCTACACCGCCGCGGCGTTTCATCAATTGCACCTGCTCTTGGTCTATCTTCATGATGCCGCCATACGAGTCGCTGCTGCCGCTGTTGCCGATAACAAAGCAGTTGGAGAGCGACACCACTTGGAAGTTGTTGCCAATGCCCGACATGGGGCTGCCTTGCGGGATAACGTATTTGAAGTCCTTGAGCAGACCATAGATTGTTTCCTCCGACATGGGGTTGGGGTAGTTTTGCTCAATCCGGGCAAATTCGGAGGCCAGACGATGATGCATCATATCCGGGTTCAACTCGTATATCTTGTCCTCGTCACGAAGGGCATATTTATTCATCCATACATTGGCCGCAAGTTCGTCTCCGCCAAAGTATTCAATCGATGATTTCATAATGTCCTCAGGGGCATACTGAGTATAAGTCTTCGGTTTAAGGTGCTGATTATCATCACCAAAGTCTAAAAACATATCGGCCTGCATGGGTACTTTTTTTTATAAGTTTGACAATAACAATTGTTTACTATGATGGTGCAATTTTATTTGAGACTGCTAAAGTACACAATAGTTTCCTATTATTGAGAAATGAGTTATCAACATTCCCGCTATGGGAGGGTTTAAGAACTTGGACTACAGGATGTAATTTGATAATAACGCGCCGCTCTCCCCCACAGGTGGCGAGAGAGGCCAAAGTTTTGTCCAGGATGTTTGGCCCGAGCCCATGCAGCGGCAACAATGGAGTTGGAGAAATGGGGATATTTGACGACAAAATATTATGGTACATTATTATCTGTCGCAGTTAATGGCAATCCCGCCAGCCGAATGCTTTCTGTATTGAACAAAAAGTATTTTTGCACACGAAATAGAACAGACTACTTTATTAGGCTGGTACAATAATCTTGAAATGATGTAAAATTTATTGTTGCAATAATCTTGAAAAGTTGTATCTTTGCACTTGCAATAATCTTGAAATAATGGAATGTTTTTCTATGAAACGAAAGATTTACAACAAGTTATTAGAATGGAAGCAGCAACACAACGGCACAACAGCTGTGCTGATTGAGGGTGCTCGGCGTATTGGCAAAAGCTACATTGTGGAGGAGTTTGCACGCAACGAGTACGATTCGTATATTTTCATCGACTTTAACAAGGCTGACAAGGTGGTGGCCACCTGGTTCGACACCCTGCTGGAAGACCTCGACACCCTGCTGATGAACCTCCAGATACATTATGGCACTCGGCTCACACCAGGCAAATCTGTCATTGTATTCGACGAGGTGCAGCTCTGTCCGCGCGCCCGTGCCGCCATCAAGTATCTGGTGGCCGACGGCCGGTTCCACTATATCGAAACGGGGTCGCTCGTCAGCATTAAGAAAAATGTACGCAACATTGTGATACCCTCCGAAGAAGAGGCGCTGCCTATGTACCCTATGGATTTCGAGGAGTTCCTTTGGGCGTTGGGCAACGACATGCTGATGCCCTATATCAGCCAATGCTACACAAAACGACAGCCACTCGGAGCACTCCACCGAAAAGCATTCGAATACTTCCGCACCTATATGATTGTGGGCGGTATGCCACAAGCTGTTCAAGCCTTTGTTCAGTCGAAGGATTTCGATCAGGTAGATCGTGTGAAACGCGGTATCCTCCAAGTCTATGCCAACGACATCTCCAAATACGCCGCTGGTATGGAGCACAAGGTGAAAAGCATCTTCGACCAAATACCTGCACAACTGCAGAAACATGAGAAAAAATTCCGTCTGTCCGCGCTGGAACCTGGCGCGGCCTACCGCGACTACGACGATGCCTTCTTCTGGCTCTCCGATGCCGGCATCGTGAATATTTGCTACAACTGCACCGCACCCAATGTGGGGTTGCGCCTCAACATGGAACGCAACACTCTCAAATGCTATATGGCCGACACTGGTTTGCTCATCTCCCATGCTTTCGACGAAAACGGTAAGGTTCCCGTGGAACTCTACCAGAAACTGCTTCTCAACAAGCTGGAAGTGAACCAGGGTATGATTGTGGAGAATATCGTGGCGCAAATGCTCGCCACAAACAACCACAAACTTTATTTCTACAGCAACTCCAGTCGCGACAACGCCAGCGACCGTATGGAGATAGATTTCCTTACAGCCAAAAGCAAGCTCACCACCCGACACAATATCACGCCCATCGAAGTGAAGTCGTCGCAACGCTATACCCTTTCCTCCTTGCGTAAATGTGTGGAGAATTTTGGAGAATACCTCGCCACTCCTGTCGTATTGCACGGAGCCGACTTGAAGGAGGAAAACGGCATACTTTTTCTCCCGCTATATATGGCAACATTGTTATAAATTGTTAAAAAAAGTGAAGGCAAGACAGCTATAGGTATCATCAAAAAAAAAACTCCGCGCAAACTGGTACACGGCTATATCAGGCTGGTACAAATAAGGAAGTTCCAGAAGTGAATATTGGGAAAATAAGGAAGTTTAAAGGGAGAAAAGTGGTAAAAAAAGGAAGTTTGATGGGTTTTTTGTGCAAATAATGAATTCTATCTTATGACATGTGGATAATTATTAGTATCTTTGCAATTGCTTTTGAAAGAATGGATATGAAAAAAGAATAGAAAGAATAGTTGATTTGCCGCGCAGATAGGTTGCGCGTGGCCGTTGTACTTTTGCAGTCGAAAAAAACAGAATATTATGCCCGCTAATAAGAATGCTGTAACACGATATTACATACTGGACAGGTTGTTAGGCAACCGCTATCACAACTACTCGTCCAAAGATTTGTGCCAGCTTGTCAACGAGGAGTTGAAGGAACTGAGAGGTCAGGAAGAGTTGGAGAGAAAAGTGGAAGCGGTAAGCCTTCGCACCATTCAGGACGACCTGCATTATCTGGAATATGAGGGGCCTTTCCTTGCCGAGATTGAGCATTACCAGATTGATGTTCCAAGTCAGAAGAACCCCAGTAAGACCGTCAAGAAGACCTGCCACCGCTATGCCGACCCCTCTTACTCCATCTTCAAAAAGGAGATGACGGAGGATGAAAAGTATCTGCTCGCAGAGGCATTGTCGTTGCTGGGTCAGTTCGACGGACTGCCCAATTTGGAGGGTTTGGAAGCTTTGAGAAAGAGTTTGAACGTGAAGACCGACCGGCAGATAATCTCCTTTACAAAGAATCCGTTGGAGAACTCCACTCTGCTTGGTGAGCTCTTCACTGCCATCTCGCAACGGCAGGTGGTGGAGCTTCACTATCACCGCTTCGACACTCCCGACGAGGAACGGACGGTGATGTTACATCCCTATCTGCTCAAGGAATATAACCGCCGCTGGTATCTTATTGCAGCAGCGGAAGAGGGCGGGAAGTTGCTGAACTTTGCCCTCGACCGGATTGACAAAGTGGTGCCGTTGCCGTCGCATGAATATGTACCGTATGATGGTGACCTCAATGAGCGGTTTGAGGACATTGTGGGCGTAACGCTCAATGATGACAAGGATTTGCAGACTATTGTGTTCTGGGTCAGCAACCGGTCAAAAGACTATGTGGCGACCAAGCCCATCCACGAGTCACAGCGCAATATCCGAGGGGAACGGGAGGAGGAGCTCCGCGAGAAGTACCCCATGTTATGCGAGGGGCGTTTCTTCTCTATTGACTGCATCGAGAACTACGAGTTGACTCGCGAGCTGACCTCATTCGGCAAAGACTTGATCGTCCTCTCCCCGCAGAACATAGTAGAGCAAGTGCAGCAAAGGATTATAGAGATGCAAAACGAATACGCTGCCGTTTTCAAAAAAGATTAAAGCATCTGAGATATTTGGGATTAATATGAAAATAATTTCGTAATTTTGCAAATTGAAAGCAGGTGGAGTTTATGGTCAAAGTGCGACTGAATTCTGCATTGAGGGAAGAGGATACAAATGATATAAAGGGAGGTGAAAAACAAGGGGGTGATCAAATAAAGGAGAAACGGCCGGATAATGTCATAGAAAAAACACTTAATAAAGAAGTGCAATTAACAGAAAGGCAGGCTAAAATAATCAACAAGCTGAAAGAGACTGGCAAGATGAATGTCCTAGAAAATGTCCTAGAAAATGTCCTGGAAACCTCCGCTTCATTGGCCTCCTATTTGGGTGTAAATGAAAGAACCATTCGACGAGACTTGCAGTTTCTTCAGAAACAAGGCATCATCCAACATGTGGGACCTGATAAGGGTGGACACTGGGAGGTGATAGTGCAAGATGAAAAAGAAGTGAAGCAATAAAAGCAAATGAATGGATTGACGAGTTTAATGAAAACAGAATTGAGAATTGAAAGCACTGAAAAATAGATAGAAAAACTACCGCGCAAAAAGATTGCACTTCGAGGGTGTAATTTTGCAGCCGAAAACGAAACAGAAAATGTACAACATCAACTTGAGTCATTATGGAAAAGGAATTTCTTCTCAAATTGGCAGAGGCCTACCAGCAGTATGATGCTTCAATTATAGAACCGTATTTGGCCGACGATATGCATTATGCTTCAATGTGGGTGTTTCATGAAATGACATCAAAAAAGGAATATATGGATTATTTAGTTCGAAAACTTCAAACGATGGAAAAAAGTGGCACCCGAATAGAATTCAAGTTGATGCATGGTGGCATGCACGAATACGGATTGGTAATAACAAATCAAAAGGTTGAGGAAGGATACATGGGCTTTATTGCAGATTTCAATGAAGAAGGGAAAGTTAAGATGTTAAATATAACAATTCCAACATTCTTTTAATCCGTATGGCCATGTTTGACCTATTCAAAATAAGAAGTAAACAATTAATAATTGCCGCGCAAAAAGATTGCACTTCGAGGGTGTAATTTTGCAGCCGAAAACGAAACAGAAAAACCACAGAAAGATGAAGAATATGAACCCTATTTTTAGCCTGAAAAACTTCCGTTCCTTCGGTGAAGAAGGTGCAGATTTTGAGTTAGCCCCCATCACCGTGCTGACGGGGTGCAACAGTGCTGGTAAGAGCTCCTTGGTGAAAGCTTTGCTACTCTTATCAAAGCAACCCATAGACGAAGGGAGCGGTAATCAAACCTTCACCTATGATTCAGATGATAGCCAAGATACAAATCGGCAATTTGCTGGTACAGACATAAGAAGTTATATGCCTGGAAAACAATTGAAAGTGTCTCTACAAGAATTAGGACTTGGTCGTTTTGACAAAGTAGTACATCATCATTCTGTAAACGAACTGATTGTCTTGTCCTATCAAATATGGTCTTATTACCTTCAAGAGAATGTCCTTGTAAAAAGGACTTTTAAAGCTGGGAAAGATTTATTAAATGAAGGAGAATTAATTGAATTTCTCATCGAGAGGGTGGATGGTACAATCTTATTTAAATGTCAATGGAATAATGGTAAGAATATTTTATTTGACCCAGAATTGGGCGAAATATGTTATCCTATTGGATGGGAAGGGACTGGCCATATCAGCTCCATTATAGAAAAGTGCGACAGGTATATTGATTATTGTAGATTAAAGAGATATCAAAGTAAACATAAGTTTGTTTCGAAATGGCTATCAAAGTATGGATCTGCAAATGGCAGAAACGAGTCTGTGAAAAAAAAGGCGGAAAACACGCTTAGTGTTGCAGATAATGGCATGCGAGAAATAACTAGTAAGTGGGGAGAACAATTAGAGGCATATAAAATACCTATAGATTGGGATGTATCACTTTCATTACAAGGTATTTTATTATCGGAAAACCAAGAAAAAGAACGGCTAAAAGGCGACTGGCTTAGTAGCGAAGATGTGAAAATGAGACAACAGAATAATGTTTTCCATAGTTTTGTTAATGAATGCTTGCTTCCCTGGTTTATCAAAAATGTAGTATATATTGATTCGTCATCTGCGAATGTGAAAAGGCTTTACTCAATAGAAGACGAAAACAAAATGTGCATTGCTCTTAGCAAGTTAGTCAAGAATGGCATAACAGGCGGTTATGTAAATAAATGGTTGAAAAAGTTCAATATCGCTGATAGCATAGAAATAGTTGGTACCGAAGAAGGTATTGGTATAATGGTTTATCTTAATAAAGGCGGAGAGAAATATCTATTGGCTGACGAAGGCTATGGTATTACTCAACTCGTATCTTTGTTTTTGCAATTGGAGAATATCATCATTGAGAATAGACATAGTATTAATGGTGATATATGGGAAGATAATACTGATTATAATTTTTACTATTCCCATTCATTCGTTGCTATAGAAGAACCCGAAATTCATCTCCACCCGAAATATCAATCCTTGTTGGCCGACATGTTTGTTGAGGCATATCAAAAGTATAACATCCACTTCATTATTGAGACACATAGTGAGTACTTGATTCGTAAACTCCAGGTGTTGGTAGCTGACAAAGAAAACAAACTCACTCCGAATGATGTTTCTCTCAACTATGTTGATAAGGACGAGAACGGTATATCCACCAATCGGAAAATAGAGATATTAGAGGATGGTCGGTTAAGTGGACCATTTGGTCCAGGTTTCTTTGATGAGGCTGATAGTCTTGCAATGGATTTGATGAAATATAAGGTGAGGAGGTAATGAAAGCTAAGGTTATATATTTGCAATCGGCTTTTTGGAAACAACTTAAAGCCGATACTTCTATTGCTGGGCTTCAATGTATGATGAATGTGTATGAGGCAATCACGGAAGCAAATCTGCGTACAGATATTGAAGATGAGGTATGGGATAATGACCCCTTTTTAGTGCTGCTATGGAAAAGATATCTAACAAGTCAATCGGACATAGAGCTATTTGAGGAAATAACAATCGACAATCTGGGGGAGAACGCGGAAGATTTGTCAGCAGTTTATCTCATAAACGATAGTGATACAAAATGCGATAGTCTTGGTATCCAACATGGGGTGGTGGCAATCAATAGTGTGGATATGCCTCGAAAAGAACACCTTTTCAAAGGGGATGGTTTCTTGTTGAAGAAAAACGCAACACGTTATGAGGATAGGTATCTTCAATTTAAATCCAAGTTGTGTTATCCATGTAATGCAATGATTTTGATTGACCCATACATTCTAACTAGAGAGCAGAATATAGATAACAATCTCTTTTCATTATTAGATGCCATACTTCCTAATAGAAAGTTACAGTGGGTTTTCCAGATTGCTATTTTCAGCATGATAGGTGATAAGAATCAGGACGCTGCCAATGGGGAAAGTTCATACAACCGGATAAAGAACCTTATAACTGCTTTGCGAAAGGGGCTTGATTTTGATTTGACCCTATATGCTATTAGTCATTCAGAGGAGTTCCACAGCAGAATGATTATTACAAATAATGTGTTGCTTAGTGCAGCAGATGGGTTTGAGGTTTTTAAAGAGGACGGGAAAGCTAATAAGAATGCCAAATTTGATATAGTTATGCCTCGACTTGTTGGAGACAGCCGACAAGATATGAGTAACTATTTGAGGTGGATAAAAGTCGCGAAGGACAGAAGTAAAAGGCAGTCTGATACTCAATATTGGGGGTCACGAGAGAATAGACTATTCGATTTGGTATAGTTGGATAGGCTTTGCAATTAGAGAAGGCCGAAGGACTGAAAGAATGTAGGCAGGGGTGAAAACCCCTGCTTGGATGACAAATAAAACAGAGCCCCGAAGGGGCGACAGATAATCAGCGATATAATTCTGTCACCCTTTTGGGGTTTTGGTTTTCTGTGTTGTTTGTGCAGGGGTTTACACCCCTGCCTGTGGTATTTTGTCCCCGTTAGGGACTTTTGAGGCCATCTTTTACTTGACAGTCGTGAGGTATGGGCATCAGATATCACAGGTGTTGATACTGATGATTCGGTTGGTAATGATAGTGTTAAATGCGATAATGCAAATATTGTTACTGATGACACAGATGGTAATATGGTAGTGAAATAACGGGTGGAGCTTCTTCATTTGATGTAAATTACTCCAACAATTGTGACCAAAGACAGACTGTTATTCATACTTGACCATTCCAGCCAGCTGGAGGAAGTAGTCGTTGCTCCAGATGTCGAGGTCGTGTGGGTTGCGGACAAAGGGCATCACGTCGGCCTTAACTTGCCGTATGTCGGTTGTTGCCAAACGTTCCTTAAGCATGTCGGTGAATTGGTCGCGGTTTATTTCAAGGTCGTTGAATTCCTTTATCCTCATCTGTAGATGGCTGAAGTTGAGCGGTACTTGGTTGCGCACATACCACTCGAAGTCGTACCAGTCGCGCCCTTTCACCCGATGTTTCCATTGGCGGAATACTAAGGCATGCATCTTGCCGGCAAACAGATTGGGAAGGGTGACACAGCGCGTGAAGAACGAGAAGGGCTGCAGCAACAGCCTTTCTTCGGTTTCGAACTGTAAGGGAGGTTCGGTGTCAACCTCTATCTTTATCTTCAGACTCTTTTCTGTGGTGAACGAGAGGTTATAAACATCGGTGTTGTCTTTCAGAAAGGCCGATTCCACTTTGCCGAAATTGCGCTTGTCCTTCTTGGTAATCTCCACTTCGCGACCCAAGAGGCGGCATTCGTCGATGATGGCGGGGAAGTATTTCTCCAGGGAGAAGTTGCTGTCTTTGTGCAGCAGGGTAAAGTCCATGTCTTCCGAGTAGCGGTTCATGCCGTGGAAGATACGCAGACAGGTGCCGCCATAGAAAGCTGCTTCGGAAAAGAAGCCACCCCGATTGAGTCCGCAGAGCACTACCTGTTGCATCACCTCGTATAAAGCATTGCGCCGGGCATCGGCAGTGTCCATAGGATAGCGCGAAAGCATCTGCTCTAATATGTCATTCATTGCTTATCAGTTTAGTCAGTAGGGTGATAATATTGTTCTTTACGGGTGCATGCTTGCCACATAATTCAAGAAGCGTCACATCAAAATGGCTAAGGGCATCCATATCAAAGCGTAGGTCATCGGCAAGCCAGCTCTTAAGGCTCTTGATGCTTGTGGCGGTCAGTCCTGAACTTTTTACAATCAAATCGCATAGAGCCTTCTCGGGCGAGGCGACAAGATAGGTGTCGGCATCTTGGGACTCCTGTCGTATGCCAAGAGGGAAATAGTTCTGCGGGCACGAGTAATAAGAAAAGCGTCCAATGGGTGTATCGAAACTGCGGCTGTGCTTGATGGTCATCGACTGGGTTTCATATACCCGCTCGGGGATTAGTCCGTAATGTCGCAGTGCGGTGTGCATGCTGACATAGGAGGGACCATAGAGGTGGTTGGCTATAAGCATAGGTATTATGGTGGCTCCGTCGTCGGCGCTGCGCACGTAAAGACCGCGCTTCAATCGGACGATATGCCCTTCCTGCTCCAAACGGCGAGCTTTGTCGTTGATTTGGCGGGTGCCAGCATACAAAGATGCCAAGACAGATGTGGTGAAAGGAGTGTTACCAATTTGATTAAGTGCAGTTTTTGTCATTTGTTGCGTGTTGTTTGGTATTGCAAATATACGAATTTTGTACAGAAAAACGAGAAAAAGTCGTTTTTCTGTACAAAATTTTCCATTTTTATCGTGAAATACCATGAAAAATGAGGCGCGCAAAAAGGTTGCGTGAGGAGGGTGTAATTTTGCAGCCGAAAAACAACAAAACCCAGATAGACTATGGAGACAAAGAATGACACCACAAAGCAGCAAGAGTTCACCATGGATGCCGACCAGAAGAAGGCATTTGCTCTTATCGAGAGTACCAACACGAGCCTTTTCATCACGGGTAAGGCGGGTACGGGCAAGTCCACATTCATCAAGATGATTCAGGAGAAGATAGCCAAGAACTTCTTGGTGCTGGCTCCGACAGGTATTGCCGCTATCAATGTTGGTGGGCAGACGATGCACTCGTTCTTCGGGTTCCCCTTCGAGGTGATAGGCCCCCATACCCAGATGAAAGTGTCGGAGGAGAAGCAGATTCTGTTGAGGCATATTGACACTATCATTGTAGATGAGGTGTCGATGGTGCGGTGTGATATGGTGGACGGGATGGACCGATTTCTGCGCGAGGCATTCCATACCCACATGCCGTTTGGTGGCAAGCAGGTGGTGTTTGTGGGCGACTTGTTCCAGCTGCCCCCTGTGGTGTCGGAACCTGCCGACGAGGACATGCTGTGCCACCTGTGGGAGAAGGGCAAGCCCTACTTCTACAAGGCACATGTGCTGAAACGGATGAACTTGCCCAAGATTGAGTTCCGCACGGTGTACCGCCAGAGGGACGGAGAGTTTCTGGAGGTGCTGAACCGCCTGCGCGTTGCGGAGTGCACACAACGTGACTTGGCTTTGCTCAACCAGCGTGTGAGCTATTCGGACGACACGGAGGATTATTCGGTTATCCTGTCCGCCTATCGGAAACGTGCTGACCAGATGAACGAGCGGAAGCTGGCGGAGCTGGACGGCGAAGAGTTCTGCTATAAGGGTAATGTGGACGGCAATTTCAAGACGAAGGACTTTATTGTGCCGGAGCTGTTGAAACTGAAGGTGGGAGCACAGGTTATCTTCTGCAAGAACATCTCGCACAGCTGTGTCAACGGTACCATCGCCATTGTTTCAAACCTGAGCGAGGACACCGTCACCGTAACCTTGGAGAATGGTGCGGAGGTGAATGTGGCGCAGACAACGTGGGAAAGCGTGGAGCGGGTGTATGACCGCGAGACCAAAAAGATGAAGTCGGAGGTGGTGGGCACCTTTACCCAATACCCGTTGAAACTGGCGTGGGCTATCACCATCCACAAGTCGCAGGGAATGACTTTCGACAGGATGCATTTCGACCTCACACGTGGTCTCTTCGCATCAGGACAGGCGTATGTCGCTATCAGCCGTATGCGTAGCTTAGAGGGACTGACGCTGAGCAACCCCTTGATGCAGCACCACATCATCTTGGACCCGGAAATCAAGGCTTTCGCCAATTCGTACAATGATACCGCCATGATTGACGACGAGATGGAGATAGGGGAGAAGGTATATGGCTGCCTTAGGAAGAAGGATTATAACGGGGCGGTACGCACCTGCCTGACCTATGTGGTGGAGAAGAGCAAGCGGGGCGACTACCGCAATGCGGCACTGCTGGCGAAGAAGATGTATGACGTGATGCTGGACGACGAGTGCCTGATGGGAGAGACAGAGAGCGTGGAACTGCTGAAGGATAGCAGCATGACGTGCGACTTCCTGAACGCGGTGCTGTGCCTGTATGGGAACCGCTACGAGGAGGCCATCGGCTATGCCGACTTGGTGCTGGGAAGAAGGACGTGCCTTGAGGCCATGTTTGTCAAAGAACGGGCATTATATGCGCTGGGGCGGTTTGACGAAGCGTACGATGTGGACTACCAAATCATCATGGCAGGCAACGACTCGGACGACAAGAAGGGCATTGACAAGAAGCAGTTGCTGCTGGAGGCTAAGATTAACGTGGAGATTGGTAACTCGAACATGTCTATCTGTAAGAAGCTGGTGAAGATATGCCCCGAGTGCCGGAAGGCGTATGTGATGCTGAGGACGGAGGCGTTGAAGAACGGGAAGGCGCTGGAGACGACCGACGACGGGGAGAACGACGAGAACGAGAAACTGGTGGTTGCATTCAACGACGCGGACCTTTCGGATGAGGTTTTTGAGAAGATGCTGGAAGAAGAGCAAGGCAGCAAAGCCTTTGCGAGATTGGGAAGAAGAGTGAGTGGGATAGCGTAGCGGAGGGATGCGGGAATGTGGGAATGTGTTAATGCTTGAATGTGTATCTATGTTTTAAGGTTTTAATGTTTTAAAGGTGCGAGGTTATTTGACCCTAACCACTCTAACTTTTAAACTTTCAAGCGAAGCGAAACTTTTTGACCTTTCAAGTGAGCGAACCTTTTAATAACGGAGCAATAATTTCAGTTATGGACTTAGTTCTTCAGCAGCCAGTCGATTACATTCAGCCGTTGGATGCCGTTGATGTTAGAATTGTCAAAGTCGGTGGTGAGGAGATATTTTGGGAAGGAGTCGCGGATTCTTTCTAATGACGACAACTCGCGTTCTAGCGTTTTTTCGTCATTAGCGGTGTACGCAACTTGGTAGTATTCTCGTTTGCCGTTGGCTTTCATTACTACGAAATCGACCTCACCATTGTCTGCTCGACCAGCATATACTTCACCGCCACGGCGCAAAAATGTGGATTTCCCACATCGACGAATGCCTGTTATCACTTTTATCAGATTCTGATTCCGGAGGCTAACTAATTGTGAAAGATATGTTTCTCTGTTAATCATGGTGAATAAATCTAATGCAAATATACGAAATAATGACGAAATTGTATAAAAAATGAAAATCTCGTCATTAAGAAGTGGAGATGATTGGCAACTCGAACATGATCATTTGCAAGAAGCTGGTGAAGATATGCCCCGAGTGCCGGAAGGCGTATGTGATGCTGAGGACGGAGGCGTTGAAGAACGGGAAGGCGCTGGAGACGACCGACGACGGGGAGAGCGACGAGAACGAGAAACTGGTGGTTGCATTCAACGACGCGGACCTTTCGGATGAGGATTTTGAGAAGATGCTGGAGGAAGAGCAAGGCAGCAAAGCCTTTGCGAGATTGGGAAGAAGGGTGGCTGGGCTGTCGTAGAAAAGACCGTTGTCCGCCGTTGCGGTGCTACAGTTGCTACAGCTCGGATTTTTTTTCAGGATGTGGATAATAGTGGAATGGAACTGTAGCACTGTAGCAACTGTAGCGCGAAGGGTTGATGATTTCTCAATTCTTGTTGTCTCTGTTTATGTGAGGATAATTGTGTATATTTGCAGTCGTGAAATGGAATGGAGCTGATGGCGTATTGTTATTAAAACGAGTTGATTATGATATTCTATTATTCAGGTTGTGGCAACAGCCGTTTTGTTGCAAAGAGCATTGCCGAAACACTCGGTGACGAGTTGGTGTTTATTCCCCAGGCCGACCGGGAGGGTAAGACGGACTATGCCTTGGAGCCCGGCGAGCGGCTGGGATTTGTGTTTCCCATCTATTCGTGGCGGCCGCCGCAACTGGTGTTGGATTTTGTGGAGCGGCTGCGGTTGACGGGTGCCCCGTCGTACACTTATATGGTGGTAACCTATGGCGATGATGCCGGGATGACCGAACAGGTGATGGCCGAAGCGCTGGACCGTTTGGGGCTGAAACTCGACGGTGCTTTTGGCCTCACGATGCCCAACACCTATGTCAATATGTCGTTTATGAATACCGACAGCCCCGAGGTGGCACAGCGCAAGATAGATGAGTCCAAACAACGACTGGTGGGTGTGAAACAGGCTATCGTGGAACGGAAATGCGTGTCGGAGGTGAATAGGGGAGGAGCTCCCCGGCTGAAAACATTTGTGATAGGCAAGGGGTTCAACCAATGGGTTTCGGACAAGAAATACTATTCGACGGATGCCTGCGTGTCGTGTGGCAAATGCGTGGAGGTGTGCCCCTTGCAGAATATCAGTCTTGAAAATGGCAGACCCCGTTGGAACGGGCATTGCACCCACTGCGAGGCCTGCTACCACTACTGTCCTCAGAATGCGGTGCAGTTTGGCAAAGTGACCCGGGGCAAAGGGCAATACTATTATCACGAATCGTGAATCGTGTTTTTTGCTACACTTTTTAGATTGGAAGAGCAGACGCTTCCGAGAGGCTTGTTTATGGTGGGGAGAGCCGCATTCCGCGACTCTGGAGGAGGGCTGTTTTTTGATGGTAGAAGGTCCGATGAGGGTTCGCTGTAGCTTCGCTCTAGGTACGCTCCAGAAGTGACCCCTAAGTGGAGCCTTGGTGGAGTATCTTCGGATGTTGACATCGGCCTCTTAATTGTTTGTTGGATACAATTCCGCCTTTGAGTGGTTGAAATAGTGGAACTATGTCGTTAATATACTGTATTGCAGTGTGATATATGTCGATGTATAGTGCTTTGCACTTACCGGTAGATGTTGAACAGATGGGAAGTGTCAGAGGGATAGTGATTTAACCAATGTGGAAAGGGGATGGTACTACTGAAATTCGAGGTTGTTGATAAAATGTGCAGAAGAGGGGGTTTTGTGGTAATAAATTGAAATTGTAACTATCTGAACAGTAGAGTCGCCAGAAGATTTTAATTTTATTTAACAAATGTAAAACGGGCTGTTTTTTTGTGGGGTGAAAAATTAGTTGTAATTTTGCATTCCATTTCGAGGGTGAAATGTGCCCTAGAAAGTTAATGGAAAATATTAATAATTAAGTATATAACATCAAAACAGAAAATGCCAACAATTCAACAATTAGTTCGCAAAGGACGTCAGCAGATGGAGTATAAATCGAAATCTCCCGCTCTGGACAGCTGCCCTCAGCGCCGCGGCGTTTGCACCCGTGTGTACACCACCACTCCTAAAAAACCTAACTCGGCAATGCGTAAGGTTGCCCGTGTGCGTCTCACCAACCAGAAAGAGGTTAACGCCTACATCCCCGGTGAAGGCCACAACTTGCAGGAACACTCCATCGTTATGATTCGTGGAGGCCGTGTGAAGGATCTGCCCGGTGTGCGTTATCACATCATCCGCGGAGCTTTGGATACCAGCGGAGTTGACGGTCGCCGTCAGCGTCGTTCCAAATACGGTGCAAAACGCCCCAAACAAGCTGCGAAGTAATAAAGTTAAGATAGATAAATAAGAAAATTAAGAATTGCCACAGCAGTTCATTAATGTATAAAGAGAAATGAGAAAAGCAAAACCCAGAAAACGTATTATCCTTCCGGATCCGAAATATAACGACGTGCTCGTTACAAAGTTTGTCAACAACTTGATGTTGGGTGGCAAGAAGACCATTGCCTACAAGATTTTCTATGAGGCAATCGATGTAGTTGCAGATCGTACCAAGGAAGATGGTATCGAGGTGTGGAAAAAGGCATTGGCCAACATTACTCCTTCTGTGGAGGTGAAGAGCCGCCGTATTGGTGGTGCCACTTTCCAGGTTCCTACCGAGATTCGCCCCGAGCGTAAGCAGTCGATCGGCATGAAGAACTTGATTAGCTTCAGCCGCAAGCGCAGTGAGAAGACTATGGCTTTGAAACTGGCCGCTGAGATTCAGGCAGCTTACAAGGAAGAGGGTGCAGCCTTCAAACGTAAGGAGGATATCCACCGTATGGCTGAAGCCAACAAGGCTTTCTCGCACTTCCGTTTCTAATACTGCAAAGCACTTGGCCAGTTAACTCATCAATCTAACAACGAATCGTCAAAAAGTCCAACAAATACTAATATGTCAGATTTAAAAAATACTAGAAACATTGGCATTATGGCCCATATCGACGCCGGCAAGACGACGACGACCGAACGCATTCTCTATTATACCGGCAAAAACTATAAGCTGGGAGAGACGCATGAGGGGTCGGCCACGATGGACTGGATGGTTCAGGAGCAGGAGCGTGGTATCACTATTACCTCTGCCGCCACTACGGTGTATTGGCATTGGCATGACCAGTTGTATAAATACAATATTATTGATACTCCGGGTCACGTTGATTTCACTGTTGAGGTGGAGCGTTCGCTGCGAGTGCTGGACGGTGCAATTGCTATCTTCTGTGCTGTGGGAGGCGTGGAGCCGCAGTCTGAGACTGTGTGGCGCCAGGCCGACAAGTACGGCGTGCCCCGCATTGCCTTTGTCAACAAGATGGACCGCGCCGGTGCCGACTTTTTCGGTGTGGTGGGTCAGATAAAGGAACGCCTGGGTGCCAATCCTATCCCCATTGAAATTCCTATCGGACAAGAGAACCTTTATAAGGGTGTTGTCGACCTCATTTCCAACAAGGCCCTGGTGTGGGACGAAAGCTCGAACGGTCAGCGTTTTGAGGAAATACCTATGCCTGACGACCTGAAGGATATTGCTGCCGAATACCGCCAGCGTCTGGTGGAAGGTGTGGCCGAGGAGAATGAAGCCCTTTTGGAGAAGTTCTTCGACGACCCCGATTCGATTACCGCCGACGAAATTATTGCCGAAATCCGCAAGGCTACGCTGGCCATGAAAATTGTGCCTGTGATGTGTGGCTCGGCTTTCAAGAACAAAGGTGTGCAGACATTGCTTGACGCTGTTGCCGCTTTCCTTCCCAGCCCGCTGGATATGAAGGAGGTGGACGGCATTAACCCCAAAACCGGCAATATGGAGTCGCGTGCTATCGACGTGAAGGCTCCTTTCTCGGCTTTGGCTTTCAAGATTGCCACCGACCCCTATGTGGGACGCCTCTGTTTCTTCCGCGTGTATAGCGGTTCGCTGGATGCGGGTTCGTATGTCTACAACGCCAATACCGGCAAGAAGGAGCGCATTTCGCGTATCATGCAGATGCACTCGAACAAACAGAACCCGATGGACCGCATCGAGGCCGGTGATATTGGAGCTGCCGTGGGATTCAAGGAGATAAAGACTGGACATACCCTGTGTGACGAGAAACACCCCATTATCCTCGAGTCGATGAAGTTCCCCGAGCCTGTGATTAGCATTGCTGTGGAGCCGTTGACACAGGGCGATATGGACAAGTTGACCAATGCACTGACCAAGCTGGTTGAGGAAGACCCCACTTTCCGTGTGAAGTCGGACGAGGTGTCGGGTCAGACCATCATCAGCGGTATGGGTGAGTTGCATTTGGACATCATTCTCGACCGTCTCCGTCGTGAGTTCTCGGTCGAGGTGAACCAAGGCCGTCCCCAGGTTGCCTACAAGGAGGCTATCACTACCACCGTGCAACATCACGAGATTTACAAGAAGCAGACCGGCGGTAAAGGTAAGTTTGCCGACATTCTGTTCGAAATCGGCCCAGCCGACGAGGGCGTTACCGGACTGCAGTTTGTGAACGAGGTGAAGGGTGGCAATATTCCCAAGGAGTATATCCCCGCTATAGAGAAGGGTTTCAAGGAGGCTATGCAGAACGGTGTTCTGGCCGGATACCCGATGGACAGCATGAAGGTTACCGTGTTGGATGGTTCGTTCCACCCTGTAGACAGTGACCAGTTGTCGTTTGAGGTGTGCGCCAAGATTGGTTTCAAAGAGGCCTGCCGCAAGGCAAAGCCGGTATTGCTGGAGCCTATCATGAAACTTGAGGTGCTGACCCCGGATGCCTATGTGGGCGATGTGACGGGCGATTTGAACCGCCGTCGTGGTATGTTGGAGAATATCACAGCCAAAGTGGGCGTGCAGGCCATTCATGCCAAGGTGCCTCTGGAACAGATGTTCGGTTATGTCACCGCACTGCGTACTATCACTTCCGGTCGTGCCAACTCTACAATGGAGTTCTCGCATTATGCCGAGGTGAGCCGCGAGCAACAGGAGAACATATTAAAAAGTAAATATAATAATTAAAAATATAAATATCGTGAGTCAAAGAATTAGAATCAAACTGAAATCTTACGACCACAATTTGGTGGATAAATCCGCCGAGAAGATCGTTAAGACCGTCAAGATGACCGGCGCAGTTGTGAATGGCCCCATTCCTCTGCCGACCAACAAAAAGATTTTCACTGTGAACCGCTCTACCTTTGTCAACAAGAAGAGCCGTGAGCAGTTCGAACTCAGTTCGTACAAACGTCTCATGGACATTGAAATCAATGACCGTGCAAAGACGATTGACGCATTGATGAAACTGGAGCTTCCCAGCGGTGTGGAAGTGGAAATCAAAGTGTGAAATTAACAATCAGCCGATGTGAGTAGTGGCCGAAGCGTGAATGGCTGCGAAAATAAGCTGAGTACTAAAAACAAACAATCCATTAAAAGAAATGTCCGGATTAATTGGAAAAAAAATTGGAATGACCAGTCTTTTTGATGCAGAGGGAAAACAGATTCCTTGCACCGTTATCGAAGCTGGTCCTTGTGTAGTGACACAAGTGAGAACCATCGAGAAGGATGGCTATGAAGCTATCCAGTTGGCTTTTGGCGAGCAGAAAGAAAGCCGCGTCAACAAGCCGCTGAGAGGCCATTTTGCCAAGGCCAACACCACCCCCAAACGCTATGTCGCCGAATTTAGCCGCTTTGAGGAGGGCCACAAGAAAAAATATGGTGAAGTATTGACAGTGGAAGTCTTCCAGGAAGGCGAGTTTGTCGACGTAGTGGGAACCTCGAAAGGTAAGGGTTTCCAGGGCGTAGTGACCAGACACGGTTTTGGCGGTGTTGGTGATATGACTCACGGCCAGCACGACCGTCTGCGTGCCCCTGGTTCGATAGGAGCCAGCTCCTATCCTTCGCGTATCTTTAAAGGTATGCGCATGGCCGGCCAGACTGGCAACCACAGAGTGAAGATTCAAAACCTTCAGGTTGTCAAGATTATCCCTGAAAAGAATTTAATGTTAGTGAAAGGTTCTGTACCGGGACCCAAAGGTTCAATAATAAAACTTGAAAGATGGAGTTAAAAGTTTATAACATCAACGGAAGCGAAACCGGTAGAACCATCAACCTTGACGATTCTATCTTCGCCATCGAGCCCAATCAACATGCTATCTACTTGGATTGCAAGCAGTATTTAGCCGACAACCGTCAGGGCACCCATAAAGCTAAAGAACGCAGCGAGAACGCCCACAGTACCCGCAAACTGAAACGTCAGAAGGGAACCGGTGGTGCTCGTTCCGGCGATTTGAAGAGCCCCGTTTTCGTGGGTGGCGGCCGTATCTTCGGACCCCAGCCCCGCGACTACCGTTTCAAACTTAACATCAAGTTGAAACGCCTTGCCCGTCGCTCCGCTCTGAGCGAGAAGGTCGCCGACAACGCTATGACCATCGTGGAGAACATCAACCTCGAGGCTCCTAAGACCAAAAAGATGATTGAGATTCTCAATAACCTGAAGCTGGGTGACAAAAAGTCTCTCATAGTTGTTGAAAATCAAAATAATTTCGTATCTTTGTCAGCACGAAACCTTCCGCGTGTAAAGGTGGTAACGGTATCACAATTAAATACTTATGACATTGTTGATGCCCGTAATATCGTTATCTCGGAGGGCTCAATTGACGAAATTAACCGCGTTTTGGCAACAAAATAACGGAAGTTAGTAAAACGAATTAAGAAAGTTTAACAATGAATATCATAGTAAAACCTCTGATCAGCGAAAAGATGACGAGACTCACTGATGCGGCCGCTTCTCCCAAGATGACCCGCATTCAGCGTGACAAGAACAAGCCTGCTCCCAAGGTTCTGAATCGTTATGGTTTTGTTGTCGACAAGCGCGCTAATAAGATTGAGATCAAGAAGGCCATTGAGAGTTTTTATGGCGTGAAGGTTCTTGATGTGAACACCATGAACTACTCTGGCAAGGTTAAGGCCCGTTATACTAAAGCCGGTTACCTTGTTGGCCGTACGAATGCGTTCAAGAAAGCTATCGTGACCCTCGCAGAAGGCGATTCGATTGATTTCTATGCAAACGTCTAAAAAATAATGTTGTCAGGGGCATGGGCTCAGGCTCATGCCACTGATGCATAAATAAATTAAAACAATTAATTATAATAGTTATAGTCCACTGATAAGAGACTAAAAAGAAAAAAAAGAAATGGCTTTAAAGAAAATTAAACCGACAACCCCCGGTCAGCGTCACAAGATTGTTGTCACCAACGACGATATCACGACCAACAAACCGGAAAAGAGTTTGGTGCGCGGCTACAGCAAGAGCGGTGGCCGTAACAATCAGGGTAAGATGACCATGCGCTATATCGGCGGTGGTCATAAGCAATTGTACCGTTTTGTGGATTTCAAGAGAAACAAGGACGGTATTCCTGCAGTTGTAAAGACTATTGAGTATGACCCGAACCGCAGTTCCCGTATTGCTTTGGTTTTCTATGCAGACGGTGAGAAACGTTATATCCTTGCTCCCCAGGGTTTGAAGGTTGGTCAGACTATCATGTCCGGTGCAGGTGTTGCACCTGAGGTCGGCAACACTTTGACTCTTGCCGAAATTCCTTTCGGTACACTGATTCACAACATCGAGCTTCGTCCCGGCCAGGGTGCCAAGATGGTACGCAGCGCTGGTGCTTATGCTCAGCTGATGTCCCGTGACGACAAGTATGCAATTATCAAGATGCCCAGCGGTGAGATGCGTATGATTCTCCAGGCATGCCGTGCCACTGTGGGTATTGTTTCGAATCCCGAGCATAACCTCGAGGTTGGCGGTAAGGCTGGCCGTAGCCGTTGGCTGGGTCGTCGTCCCCGCAACCGTGGTGTTGTTATGAATCCTGTTGATCACCCGATGGGCGGTGGTGAAGGTCGTCAGACCGGCGGACATCCCCGTAGCCGCAAGGGTATTCCGGCCAAGGGTTACAAGACTCGCGCTCCTAAGAAACAATCGAGCAAGTACATTGTCGAAAGAAGAAAGAAGTAATTCATTAAAAGAAGAAGAAAATGAGTCGTTCATTAAAGAAAGGTCCGTATATTTTTTACAAATTGGAGAGAAGAGTTATCGAGGCTCAGCAGGCAAACAAGAAAGTGACTATCAAGACCTGGAGCCGCGCTTCTATGATTTCTCCCGATTTTGTCGGCCAGACCATTGCTGTGCATAACGGCAACAAGTTCATCCCTGTGTATGTAACAGAGAACATGGTGGGTCATAAACTGGGCGAATTTGCTCCTACCCGCATTTTCCGCGGCCACGCCGGATCGAAAGATAAAGCTAAGAAATAACAAGTCCAAAAAAGAAAGAATAAGAAATGGGACGTAGAAAAAAAGATAGTGCAGAAGCACGCAAAGAAGCTAAAAGTACCCTCTACGTGGCTAAGTTGATGAACAATCCCACTTCGCCCCGTAAAACCCGTCTCGTCGCAGATATGATTCGTGGCGTGGACGTTGATAAAGCCCTGGGTATCCTGAAATATTGCCCCAGAGAGTCTGCTCCTAAGATGTACAAACTGGTACTCAGTGCCGTTGCTAACTGGCAGGCCAAAAACGAAGGCAAGCGTTTGGAAGATAGCCAATTGTATGTAAAACAGATTATGGTTGACGAAGGCCGCACGATGAAGCGTATGCGTACTGCTCCCCAGGGACGTGGTTACAGAATCCGCAAGCGCAGCAACCATATCACTGTGATTCTCGGCAGCCGTGTTGATGAGGCTTCCGTGGCTCCTAAGGCTGAAGAAGAAAACAAATAGTTAATTTAAATAAGAAGAAAGTCAACAATGGGACAAAAGACTAACCCAATTGGAAATCGTTTAGGCATCATCCGTGGATGGGATTCTAACTGGTATGGCGGCCGCAAGTTCGAGCAGAAGCTCGTTGAGGACGACAAAATCCGCAAGTATCTCAATGCACGTCTCGCCAAAGCAAGCATCTCGAAAATCTATATCGAGAGAACCCTCAAACTGCTCACCGTTACCATCAATACCGCTCGTCCGGGTTTGATTATCGGTAAGGCTGGCAGCGAGGTTGATAAACTGAAAGAAGAGTTGAAGAAGCTCACCGGCAAGGATGTTCAGATTAATATCTCCGAGGTGAAGCGCCCTGAGCTGGATGCTGTTCTGGTTGCCCAGAATATCGCTAAGCAGATTGAAGGCCGTGTTCAATACCGCCGCGCCATCAAAAACGCTATTGTGTCTACTATGCGTTCGGGTGCCGAGGGTATCAAGGTTTCTATCTCTGGACGTATCGGTGGAGCTGAAATCGCCCGTAGCGAGCATTATAAAGAGGGTCGTACCCCTCTGCACACTCTCCGTGCTGATATTGATTATGCTCATGCAGAAGCCCACACCACCTATGGCCGTATCGGCGTGAAGGTTTATATTTGCCGTGGTGTGATTTATGGCAAGCGCGAGCTCGTGCCCTCCACTGTTGGAGGTCAGCAGAGAGACCATCGTCCTGCAATGGGTGGTGGCGAGCGTCGTAACGGTGGCAATTCCCGTCGCCGTCCGAGCAACAATAAAAATAACAACAATAAATAAAAAAGGTTTGAGATTAGAGGTTTGAGTTGTAGAAAACTGAACGCTAAACGCTCAACAAAACAATAAGAAAAATGTTACAACCTAAGAAAACAAGATATAGAAAGCAGCAGAAGGGTAAAATTAAAGGCAATGCTTTCCGAGGCCACGAGTTGGCATTCGGTACCTTTGGTATCAAATCCCTGGAAACCTGTTTTATCACAGGCCGTCAAATAGAGGCTGCACGTCAAGCTGTAACGCGTCACATGAAACGTGAAGGTCAGATTTGGATTCGCATCTTCCCGGACAAGCCCATTACCAAGAAGCCCAATGAGGTCCGTATGGGTAAAGGTAAGGGTGCCCCCGAATACTTTGTTGCCCGCGTAATGCCCGGCACCATTCTGTTCGAGTGCGAAGGTGTTCCCATGGATATCGCCAAGGAAGCTCTCCGCCTGGCTGCCCAGAAACTCCCGATCTCGACAAAGTTTGTTGTTAAAAGAGATTATATCGAAGAATAAAAAGAAAGAACAGTCATGAAGAACGAATTAGTTTTAAAAGAGCTTTCGACTGCTGAATTAAAAGAGAAGTTGGATACCGAGCGTTCCATGTATCAGAAGATGCTTATGCAGCACGCTGTTTCCCCTCTCGAGAATCCTAACAAGATAAAAGAAAGTAGAAAAACCATTGCCCGCTGTCTCACTGAACTCCGCGCCCGCGAGATCGCTGAACAGAAGCAGAACTAACTGAAGATATGGAAAGAAATTTAAGAAAAGAAAGAGTCGGTGTTGTGGTGAGCAACAAGATGGACAAATCGATTGTCATTAAGGTTGAGCGCAAAGTGAAGCACCCCCTGTATGGCAAGTTTGTTAAGAAGTCAACCAAATTCATGGCTCACGATGAGAAGAATGAGTGCAACATTGGCGACACTGTTCGCATTATGGAGACTCGTCCTTTGAGCAAGAACAAATGCTGGCGTCTCGTCGAAATCGTTGAGAAAGCTAAGTAATTAGTCACAACATTTAAGGCAAAAAGTTGAATAAGAAATGATACAACAAGAAACTAGAATGACGGTTGCCGACAACAGTGGAGCAAAGAGCGCTCTCTGTATTCGCGTTCTCGGTGGCACCAAGAAACGTTACGCCACTATTGGCGATACCATCGTGGTTGCCATTAAAGACGCCATTCCTTCCGGCAACATTAAGAAGGGAGCTGTTTCGAAAGCAGTCGTGGTCCGTACCAAAAAGGAAATCCGTCGCAATGATGGTAGTTACATCCGCTTCGACGACAATGCATGTGTTCTGCTCACTGCTGCCGATGAGTTGAGAGGCACCCGTATTTTCGGACCTGTCGCCCGTGAGTTGCGTGACAAACAATTCATGAAGATTGTTTCACTGGCTCCTGAAGTATTGTAAACAATAAAAAGAAGAAAAAAGAAATGAAATTGCACGTTAAAAAAGGGGATACCGTTATGGTGATTGCCGGCGAAGATAAAGGCAAGACCGGTAAAGTGCTTAAGGTTTATCCCGAAAAGAATCGCGCCATTGTGGAAGGACGTAACCTGGTGAAGAAACATACCAAGCCCAATGCTAAGAACACTCAGGGCGGTATTATCGAACAGGAGGCTCCTATCCATCTGTCTAATCTCATGGTTATGGACGGTAAGGTTCCTACCAGAATCGGCCGTCGTGTCAATGAGAAGACTGGTAAATTAGTTCGTTATTCCAAAAAATCTGGGGAGGAGATTAAGTAATGGCATATATTCCTACTTTAAAGTCCAAGTACCGCGAGGAAATTCTGCCCGCTCTGATGAAAGAGTATGGCTATAAAACTGTGATGCAGGCTCCTCGTTTGAAAAAGATTACCCTTAACCAAGGTTTGGGTAAGGCTGCTATTGTCGATAAGAAGGTTATTGACAAGGGCATTGAGGAGATGACTCTAATTGCCGGTCAGAAAGCTGTTGCTACCAAATCCCGCAAGGATATTTCTAACTTTAAGTTGCGTCGTGGCATGCCTATCGGTGTCCGTGTAACTTTGCGTGGCGAGCGTATGTATGAGTTCCTCGAGCGTCTCATCACTGCCTCTATCCCCCGTATCCGTGATTTCCGCGGTATCAATGATAAGGGTTTCGACGGCCAGGGTAATTACACCTTCGGTATCTCCGAGCAGATTATCTTCCCCGAGATCGATATCGACAAGATTGACCGCATTCAGGGAATGGATATCACCTTTGTGACTTCGGCCCGTACTGACAAAGAGGCCATGTCTTTGCTCAAACAATTCGGCATTCCTTTTAAGAATCAACAAAAATAAGAGATAATGGCAAAAGAATCAATCAAAGCAAGAGAACGCAAAAGAGCTAAAATGGTGGCCCGTTATGCTGCCAAGCGCGCTGCTCTGAAGGAAATAGTCCGCACTGGTGAGCCCGAAGAGGTGGAGAAAGCTGTTATTGCTCTCCAGAAACTTCCGAAGAATGCTTGCCCTATCCGCATGCACAACCGCTGCCAGCTTACTGGCCGCCCCAAGGGTTACATGCGTCAGTTCGGCATTTCCCGTATCAACTTCCGCGAGATGGCCGTCAGCGGCTTGATTCCCGGTGTTAAGAAATCCAGTTGGTAAGATTAAATTATTAATAAATACATTGGTAGCTTTGCAAGTTGGCAAAACCCAATACTACAAAACTTAAAATCAATTAATTAATATGGTAACAGATCCTATTGCAGATTATTTGACCCGTATGCGCAATGCTATTGCAGCTAAGCATAGAATTGTTGAAATACCCGGTTCCAAGTTGAAGAAAGAGATCACCAAGATTCTGTTTGAAAAAGGCTATATTCTGAATTATAAGTTCGAGAATGAAGGCTCTCACAACCAGAGCATCAAGATTGCGTTGAAATATCACCCTGTGACCAAGATTTCCGCTATCTCCGAGCTTAAGCGCGTCAGCAGCCCCGGTTTGCGTCGTTATGTCTCTGTTGAGGACATGCCCCGTGTGCTGAATGGCCTGGGCATTGCCATCATTTCCACTTCCAAGGGTTTGATGACTGACAAGGAAGCCCGTACCCTGAATGTGGGTGGTGAAGTTATTTGTTACATCAGCTAATTAAAGAGAGGAGATTAAGAAATGTCAAGAATAGGTAAAATGCCCATCCACCTGCCTGCAGGTGTTGAAGTTAAAGTGTCTCCCGAGAATGTTATTACTGTAAAGGGACCCAAGGGTGAGCTTACCCAGCAGGTGAACCCCGCCATCACTGTTAAGATGGAAGACGGAGTGCTTTCTTTCGAACGTCCCTCCGACAGTAAGGAGCATAAGGCTATGCATGGCCTTTATCGTGCACTGGTAGCCAATATGGTGAAAGGTGTATCCGAGGGTTTCAAATGTGTCCAGGAAGTGATCGGCGTTGGTTATAAGGTACAGGCAAACGGCAACGTCATGGAGATGGATCTTGGATATAGCCACAAGATTTTCTTTGAGCTGGCTCCCGAAATCCATGTCGAGACTGTCACTGAGAAAGGTAAGAACCCCATTATTACAATGACCTGCTGCGACAAGCAGATTCTGGGTCAGGCTGCAGCCAAGATTCGTTCCCTGCGCAAACCCGAGCCTTACAAGGGTAAAGGTATCCGCTTCCAGGGTGAGGAAATCCGTAAGAAGGCTGGTAAAGCTGCTGCTAAATAATAATAATTAGAACGCCAAAGAATAAATAGATTATGGCAACAAGAAAAGATATAAGAAGATCAAAAATTAAATTCCGCATCCGTCATAAGATTAGCGGCACCGCAGAAATGCCGCGTCTCTCTGTGTTCAGAAGCAATAAGGAAATTTATGCACAGCTGATTGACGATGTAAAAGGTGTGACACTGGCCGCAGCTTCCTCGTTGGAGAAAGGTGTTGAAAAGAGTGGCACGAAAAGCGAAATGTCCGCCAAGGTTGGTAAACTGCTGGCCGAGCGTGCTATCGCTGCTGGTATCAATACTGTGGTATTTGACCGTAATGGCTATCTTTACCATGGTCGTGTTAAATCGTTGGCCGATGGTGCCAGAGAAGGTGGTTTAAAATTCTAATAAGTCATGGCAGAAGTAAACGTTAAAAGAGTTAAATCGAGCGAAATCGAGTTTAAAGATCGTCTGGTTGCGATTAATCGTGTAACTAAAGTTACCAAGGGTGGTAGAACATTCACCTTTGCCGCCATCGTCGTTATTGGAAATGAGAACGGTGTGGTTGGATATGGTTTAGGTAAGGCCAAGGAAGTTCAGGCCGCTATTCAGAAGGGTGTAGACGATGCCAAGAAGAACCTTATCAAGGTTCCCGTGTTGAAAGGCACTATCCCCCACGAGCAGAGTGGCAAGTATAGCGGTGCCCGCGTATTCCTGAAACCTGCAGCTCCCGGTACCGGTGTTATTGCCGGTGGTGCTATGCGTGCCGTATTGGAGAGCGTTGGTGTGAAGGACGTGTTGGCAAAATGTAAAGGATCCTCCAATCCACACAGTGTGGTGAAGGCTACTATCAATGCCTTGCTTCAGATGAAAGATCCTTGCATGGTAGCTGAACTCCGTGGTATCACTCTCGACAAAGTGTTTAATGGTTAATCATAGGAGACAAGTATCATGGCAGAAAAAACTTTAAAAATAAAGCAAGTTAGAAGCGTTATCGGTCGTCCTGCCCGCCAGAAAAGAACTATGGTGGCTCTCGGCTTGAGAAAAATCAACCATGAACGCACAGTGGTTGCTACCCCTCAGGTTCTCGGTATGATTGAGAAAGTGAAACATTTAATCACTGTTGAGGAAATTTAATTAATGATGTAATGAAGATGGGAGGGATGAAGGTTTCGCCGAGTCCTGCAACATCAAAATCTTCAAAATAGAATATTATGAGTTTAAATAATCTCCAACCCGCAAAAGGTTCCATTAAACATTCCAAACGCATCGGCCGTGGTGCTGGTTCGGGAAAAGGTGGTACTTCCACACGTGGTAACAAGGGTGCCAAGGCTCGTTCTGGTTATCACCAGAAGATTGGCTTTGAAGGTGGTCAGATGCCTATCTATCGCCGTTTGCCCAAGTTCGGTTTCAAAAACATCAACCGTGTTGAGTATGTCGGTATCAATATCGATATGTTGAACAAACTGGCTGAGGAGAAGAACATTACTGACTTCAATATCGAAGTTTTCAAACAGAATGGCTTGATCTCCTCCAAAGACCGCATCAAGATTCTCGGTCGTGGCGAGCTCAACAAGACTATTAATGTGACTGCCCACGCTTTCACTGCTACTGCAAAACAGGCCATCGAGGCCAAGGGTGGTGCCGCTACTGTTATTGAATAAAAAGTTATGAAGTTGATGTGGTAGATGCTGTTTCATGTAGGTGTAATGCTATACTTCATCAACTTCAATACTCCATCAACTTCAAAACTTAAAAATTAAACATAATGAAGAGATTTATACAGACACTCAAAAACATCTGGTCGATTGAAGACCTGCGGAAAAGAATTCTTTACACTTTCGCTTTGGTTCTTGTTTACCGCATTGGTTGCTATGTCGTCCTGCCCGGTGTTGATCCTACGCAGCTGCAGAATCTGCAGAACCAGGGTTCCGATGGTCTGATGGGTCTGTTGAACATGTTCTCTGGTGGTGCATTCTCCAATGCCTCTATTTTCGCTTTGGGTATCATGCCTTACATCACTGCCTCCATCGTGATTCAGCTTTTTGTAATGGTGATTCCCTACTTCCAGAAAATGCAGCGCGATGGCGAAAACGGCCGCAGAAAGATGAACCAGATTACCCGTCTGCTCACCGTTCTTATCACTGGTTTCCAGGCTCCTGCTTACATCACCAACATGATGTATCAGTTGGGTGCTTCTTCTACTGCTATCTATCCTTTCGACGGCAGTGCCCCTTCATGGACATTCTGGGCTTCCAGCATCATTATATTGATTGCAGGTACTTTGTTCGTTATGTGGCTGGGTGAGCGTATTACTGAGAAAGGTGTCGGCAATGGTATCTCTTTGCTGATTATGATCGGTATCATAGCTCGTCTGCCCTTTGCACTATTTGGTGAATTTGTTTCTCGCCTCACCGATGCCGGTGGTGGTCTTGTGATGTTCCTCATCGAGATTGTTGTTCTGCTTGCAGTTATCCTGCTTGTCATCCTGTTGGTGCAAGGCACTCGCCGCATTCCCGTCCAGTATGCTAAGCGTATTGTAGGCAACAGACAGTATGGTGGAGTCCGTCAGTATATCCCCATTAAGGTGAATGCTGCCGGCGTTATGCCCATCATCTTCGCCCAAGCCATCATGTTCATCCCTATCACTCTGATGGGATTCACTGGCAACTCCGATTCCAAGTTCTGGATGGCTTTCACCGATTTCAACGGTTTCTGGTATAATGTTGTGTTCTTTATCTTGGTAGTATTGTTCACCTATTTCTATACTGCCATTGCCATCAACCCCAACCAGATGGCTGAGGATATGAAACGCAACGGCGGTTTTATTCCCGGTGTGAAACCTGGTAAAAAGACTGCTGAGTACCTTGAAGGCATCCTGTCCAAGATTACCCTTCCGGGTTCTTTCTTCTTGGCTATCGTTGCTATTCTTCCCGCTATTGTTCGTCTCTTTGGTGTCAACACTCAGTTCGCTCAATTCTATGGTGGTACTTCTCTGTTGATTCTTGTCGGTGTTATCCTTGACACCCTTCAGCAGATTGAAAGCCATCTTTTGATGCGCCACTATGATGGTCTCACCAAGACCGGACGAATCAAAGGTCGCACTTCGATGTCTATTCAGGCATAATAATTCAAAATAAAAATGATTCTCCTTAAGACAAAAGAAGAAATAGAATTAATACGTGACAGCGCTCGCCTCCTCGGGAAAACTCTCGCGGAGGTGGGTCGCCTCATTCGTCCCGGTGTCACCACTGCTTTCCTCGACAAGGTTGGAGAGCAGTATATCCGTGACAATGGTGGCATTCCTTTATGCAAAGGCTTTGAGGGTTTTCCTGCTGCTTTCTGCATATCGGTAAACGATGTTGTTGTTCACGGTATTCCTTCTGAAAATGTTTTTCTTAAGGAGGGTGACAATGTCTCGCTTGATTGTGTGATTGAGCTCAACGGCTATGTGAGTGATTCTGCATATACTTTCACTTGCGGTGAGGTCAGCCCCGAGATGCAACGCCTGCTCAAAGTTACTAAAGAGTCTCTTTATATTGGTTTGGAACATTGCAAAGAGGGCAAACGGGTTGGTGATATCGGTCACGCTGTTCAACAACATTGCGAAAAGAATGGCTTTTCCATTGTTCGCGAATTATGTGGACATGGTGTTGGATTCAAGATGCACGAAAGCCCCAATGTTCCCAACTATGGTGTTCCCGGTACAGGCCCCCTGTTGAAAGAAGGTATGGTGATTGCCGTTGAACCCATGGTCTGTATGGGTTCCAAGAACGTCAAGTTCTCGAGCGAAGACGGCTGGACTTGCCGTACAAAGGATGGCAAGCCTGCAGCTCACTTCGAACACACTGTGGCTATTGGTAAACATGGTCCTGACATATTGACAACTTTTGACTTCATTGAAAATAATATTTGAAACGATAAGTAGTATATGGCAAAACAATCATCCATACAGTTGGACGGAACAGTAGTCGAGTCTCTGGGCAATGCAATGTTCCGGGTTGAATTGGAAAACGGGCATCAGATTATAGCCCATATCTCCGGCAAGATGCGCATGCATTATATTAAAATTCTTCCTGGAGACAAAGTCTCTATCGAGATGTCGCCCTATGATCTCACCAAAGGTCGTATCACCTATCGCCACAAGTAGGCAAACATTGTTCATTTATTGTTGAAAAGAATTAATTGATTAATATAATTAAAAATGAAAGTAAGAGTTTCTGTAAAGAAAAGATCCCCTGAATGCAAAGTGGTGCGTCGCCATGGGGTTGTCTATGTAATCAACAAGAAGAATCCTAAGTTCAAACAAAGACAAGGATGATTAACTAACAAAAAGAATAAAAAGAATTTATGGCAAGAATTGCAGGTATTGACTTACCCAAAAACAAAAGAGGAGTTATAGGTCTGACCTATATCTACGGAATCGGAAAGAGTCTTGCTTCCGAGATTCTGGCTAAAGCCGGTATCGACGAAAACAAGAAAGTTCAAGATTGGACTGATGATGAGCAGAATGCCCTCCGTACTATCATTAATGATGAGTACAAGGTTGAAGGCGCTCTTCGTTCTGAAGTTCAGATGAACATCAAGCGACTCATGGATATCGGATGCTATCGCGGTATCCGTCACCGTCTGGGTCTTCCCCTCCGTGGTCAGAGCACCAAAAATAACGCCCGCACTCGCAAGGGTAAGAAGAAAACAATCGCTAACAAGAAAAAAGCTACCAAGTAAGTAAAACAGATGTAGCACCCATCTGCGGATTATATTTGTTATTCGGAGCAGGTGGTAAACAATGTAAAATCAAGCACAATTAAAAATTATGGCAAAAACTTCAAAACCGACTAAGAAAAGAGTCGTAAAAGTTGAACCTCTTGGAAGAGCATGCATCTTCGCTTCTTTCAACAACGTAATTATTTCGTTGACAAATAATGCCGGTCAAGTGATTTCTTGGTCGTCTGCTGGAAAAATGGGCTTCCGCGGATCGAAGAAAAACACTCCGTACGCCGCTCAAATGGCTGCGGAAGATTGCGGTAAAGTTGCTTATGATTTGGGCCTAAGAAAAGTTAAGGTCTTTGTTAAGGGACCTGGTTCAGGACGTGAATCTGCAATCCGCGCAATCAACGGTTGTGGTATTGAGGTTACCGAAATTGTCGACATCACCCCGTTACCCCACAATGGTTGCCGTCCCCCAAAACGTCGCCGCGTGTAATTATTAATCATTTAATTCGAAAAATACAATGGCAAGATATACTGGTCCTAAAACCAAAATCGCTAGAAAATTCCACGAACCCATTTACGGTCCTGATAAGACTTTTGAAAGAAAAAATTACGCTCCTGGCATGCACGGCCAGAACAAACGCCGTGGCAAAACTTCTGAATACGGTATTCAGCTTCAGGAAAAACAGAAAGCCAAATACACCTACGGTATTCTCGAACGCCAGTTCCGTAAACTTTATGCCGAGGCTTCCCGTCGTGGTGGCATCACCGGTGAGGAACTTATGAAACTCATCGAAGCTCGTCTCGACAACGTAGTTTACCGTCTCGGTATCGCCTGCACCCGTGCACAGGCTCGTCAGCTTGTGTCTCATTGTCACATCACCGTCAATGGCAATGTTGTCAATATTCCCTCTTATGAGTTGAAAGTTGGTGATGTTGTCTCTGTCCGTGAGCGTTCCAAATCCCTTGAGATTATCTCCGACAATCTCGCTTCCCGTGCCAACAACTACGCTTGGCTCGAGTGGGACGGCTCTGCCCTCGCCGGCAAGTTCATCAGCTATCCCGAACGTTCCGACATCCCCGAGAACATCAACGAACAGCTCATCGTCGAGCTCTACTCCAAGTAGTAGTATTTTTGTTACAGGTTGCTGGTTGCTGGTTGCATAACGTTTAACCGGAACCCAGAATCTTGGAACTAGAAACCCAACATTAAAAAAGGAAACAAAATGGCAATATTATCATTCCAGAAACCTGACAAGGTGGTTATGCTCGAAGCTAACGATTTCCGCGGCACTTTCGAATTCCGTCCGCTGGAACCTGGCTACGGCATCACCATCGGCAATGCCCTGCGTCGTGTCCTTCTTTCTTCCCTCGAAGGCTTCGCAATCACCTCGGTGCGCATTGAAGGTGTCGACCACGAGTTCTCCTCTCTGCCTGGTGTAGTCGAGGATATGACCGACATCATTCTCAAACTGAAACAAATCCGTTTCCGCCGTCAGATTGAAGAATTCGAAACCGAGAAAGTTGCTTTCGACTTAGTAGGACAAACAGTTCTCAAGGCTGGTGACCTGAACAATTATCTTAATGGCTTCCAAGTGCTCAATCCCGATTTGGAGATTTGCCACATGGAATCCACCACCGAGCTCAAAATCGAGCTCACCATAGAAAAGGGTCGTGGTTATGTCCCTGCCGACGAAAATAAGAAACCGGGTGACCCAATCGGTGTCATCTCTGTCGACTCCATTCATACTCCCATCAAAAACGTTAAATACGAAGTCAGCGACTACCGTGTTGAACAGCGTACGGACTATGAAAAGCTTACTTTCGACATCGAAACCGATGGTTCTATCCACCCCAAAGAGGCTTTGAAAGAAGCAGCCACCATTCTCATCCAGCACTTCATGCTCTTCAGCGACGAGCGCATCACCCTCGAGGCTGAACCCAAGCCCGTGCAGGAAGAATTTGACGAAAGCACCATCTACATCCGTCAGCTCCTTAAGACAAAACTGGTCGATATGGATCTTTCCGTTCGCGCCCTCAATTGCCTCAAGGCTGCCGAGGTGGAGACTTTGGGCGACCTCGTCTCCTTCAACAAAGCCGATTTGCTCAAGTTCCGCAACTTCGGCAAGAAATCGCTCACCGAACTCGAAAACCTGGTCGCTTCCAAGAACCTCGAGTTTGGTATGAACATCACCAAGTATAAATTAGATAAAGAATAATAGAAATGAGACACGGTTGTAAAGTTAATCATCTGTCAAGAACCCACGCACATCGCGTTGCTATGCTCTCCAACATGGCCACTTCTCTCATCATGGAGAAAAGAATCGAAACCACGTTGGCAAAAGCCAAAGCACTCCGAGTATACGTCGAGCCTATCATCAATCGCTCGAAAGAGGACACCATGAACAATCGCCGCGTTGTCTTCAGCTACCTCCACAGCAAAGAGGCCGTTAATGAACTCTTCCGCAACGTTTCGCAGAAGGTCGCTAACCGCCCCGGTGGCTACACCCGCATCCTGAAGACCGGCATCCGTCATGGCGACAACTCTGCTATGGCTATCATCGAACTCGTCGATTACAACGAGAACATGCTGAAACCTAGTACCGAGAAGAAAGCCAAATCCACTCGTCGTAGCCGCTCCAAGAAAGCTGAAGCTCCCGCCCCTGTTGCCGAGGCTCCCGCTACCGAAGCTCCCGCTACCGAGGCTCCTAAGGCTGAATAATTTTCGAACTAGCAATAACTTATTAAAAGGGAATGCGGGATGTACATCATCTCTGCATCCCTTTTTTAATTACTCGGCTCTCCGCTGAAAACAATCTTTTTTATAATACTTTAAATCATTTTAATTACCTAACATTAGTATGTCACAGATTATAGGTATCAGGGGCCGTCAGATTCTCGACTCTCGCGGCAACCCCACTGTAGAAGTCGAAGTTTACACCGAGCAGGGTGCCATGGGCCGCGCTGCCGTTCCCTCTGGAGCCTCCACCGGCGTTCACGAAGCCTGCGAACTCCGCGACAACGACAAATCCGTCTATCTCGGTAAAGGCGTCCTTCAAGCCGTCAACAATGTCAACAATGTCCTCAACGAGGAACTGCGCGGCATGTATGTCGAAGAGCAGCGCTCCATCGACCAGAAGATGATTGAAGTCGACGGCACACCCAACAAGAGCCGTCTCGGTGCCAACGCCATCCTTGGTGTCTCCTTGGCTTGTGCCAAAGCTGCCGCCATGGAGTCCGGCCAGCAACTCTACCGCTACCTTGGCGGTTGCGGCGCCTACATGCTCCCCGTCCCCATGATGAACATCCTCAACGGTGGTTCCCATGCCGACAATAGCATCGACTTCCAGGAATTCATGATTATGCCCGTCGGAGCTCCCACCTTCACCGAGGCTCTCCGCATGGGTGCCGAAGTTTTCCACAATCTCCGCAGCGTCCTCAAATCCCGCGGCATGTCCACCAACGTGGGCGACGAAGGCGGATTTGCCCCCAACCTTGCCTCCAACGACGATGCCATCCAGGTAGTGTGCCAAGCCATCGAAAAGGCCGGCTACCGTCCCGGAGAGGACATCTTCATCGGCCTCGATGCCGCCGCATCCGAATACTACAACACCGAAACCGGCCTCTATGAGATGCGCTGGTCCACTGGCGACAAGTACAATGCCACCGAGATGGTCGACTTCTGGAAACGTTGGGTGGAACAATACCCCGTCATCTCTATCGAAGACGGCATGGCCGAAGACGACTGGGACGGCTGGAAACTCCTCACCGACACCATCGGTGACCGTTGCCAGTTGGTTGGCGACGACCTCTTCGTTACCAATGTTGAACGCCTGCAAATGGGTCTTGACCGCAAAGTGGCCAACTCCATCCTCGTCAAACTCAACCAGATTGGCACTCTCTCCGAAACCATCGATGCTGTCAACCTTGCCACCCGCAATGGCTACACCTCCATCATCTCCCACCGCTCGGGCGAAACTGAGGACACTACTATTGCCGACCTCGTTGTGGCCCTCAACACCGGCCTTATCAAAACCGGTAGCGCCAGCCGCACCGACCGCATCTGCAAATACAACCAGCTCATGCGCATCGAAGAGGCTTTGGGCGACCAAGCTGCTTACCTCGGCAAAGACTTCAAATTCCTCAAATAGTCCTATCCGATTGTATTTCTTCGCTCATCGCGAAAAATATACCTTAACAACAACCCCGAAAGCAATCCAATTTGCTTTCGGGGTTTGTTTTTGGCCAATCAGTGTGTCAGCCTTCGCAAGAAGCGTGTCGCTGTATGCGGTGGTGCGATACCCTCATGGTGGTTCTTCCGTGTGTGGGTTTTATAATCTTGCATCGTGTGCATCTTGTCTTTCATTGCCTTTTTCGTTTTCTTTGTTATCCCACGGCAAGAAATTGCTTGCTTTCCGCGGGGGGGGTAGGGTTACTTGCTGTATGTAAGGGTGTGGTTTTCATTCCCGAAAAAAACACCATTTGCGCTACCTCACCCCCTTGTCATATTTCCATTCATTCGACTGCCGGCTGTTCCATATCTTACTGTTGCGTGTCTCCTGCTCCTTCCTTTGGGTGCGGACTCGCTCTGTCGGCTTTGCCTTGAAGTCGTCCTTCAGCTCCTCGGCCGGACCTTTACAAATCATCGGTTTTTCAGCCTCTTGCCCCGCCTCCTGTTGCATCATCATAAGCTCCAGGCTGTCCCGCTGCCGGTTCGTGGCAATGCCTGCGGCCGTCCTTGTGGCCTCGCCTGCTGCCTTGTTCTCCAATCCGTTCCATGTAGCCACAGTCCGCTCCTGTACGGGTTTGGTCATCGGCACGCCATTCTCTTCCTCAACGGCCACCATCTTCTCCTCTCCGGCATCGTCCCTGCTGGTCATCTCGGCCACCATCGGAGCCACCTTCTGCCCGTCGTCAAAAATCCATTTCGCCCCTATGCCGAATGCCACAACCACGCAGCACACCGCTATCACCGCACCCCTCACCCTGCGTTCCTGCCGTTTGCGGTGTTCGTGTTTCACAATCAGCTCCCTCAAATCCCCGTCGCCTATCAGTCGCTTCTTCTCGATAGCTTTTCCCAAATCGTTCCATGCCTTCTCATACGGCTCAAAAAAGTCAGTCATTTTCCAATTCTCCTTTCAATATTGATCTCATTTTTTGTAATACTCTTGAATATCTTTTCCTCATCGTTGCCCCGTTTATCCCCAACAACATCGCCATCTTCTTGTGGCTCTCACCCTCCATCCGGGCTATCAACATCGCGCGTTCCTTCTTGTCCAGCTGCTCCATCGCGTCATACAGCTCCTTCAGTGCCAGCCTGCTGGACATCGCAACCGATTCCTCCTCCATCAGCTCCTCCGGTGCGGGGATGCTCTCGGTCAGTTCTATATGGTGGTGCTTCCTGTAGAATCGCCTATACCTGTTCGAAGCCTCGTGCAGCGCCATCACCCATATCAGCTGTGCCTCGTTCTCCGCATCCTTAAACTTATCGAACTTGTCCCACAAATGCAGCAACACATCCTGGCACAAATCGTCATAGTATGCCTTGTTCTTCTGCTCGAACAAACTGCATGCCTTGTAAATGATGTGCTCGTTCCGCTTCACCATTTCGCTGTACCGTCTATACCGTTCTTCGTCCTTCAGTCCTTGCATTGATATATGGTGGGTTCTATAAATATTCTGTATATATGTCGCGTCCCTTTGGGACGCAGTTCTCAGATGTCAGAATGTCACTGCACTGCGTCTTCGGCTTATACCGTGTTATGAATAGTCTCACCTCTCCGAGGTGATTAATTGAAGTCCCCTTTCTCATTTTTGCTTGTTCGTTTTCTTTATGTTTTTTATCCTTGTGCTCTTTTTCTTCCCATTTTTGCAGATGCAAAAATACTACTTTTTCTCCAATCCTCAACGTCAATCTTCCCCATCCTTTTTCAACCGTTCTCAACCTGTAGCGTTCCGTACACAAATCTCCTCACCCTTTTGCATCATACATTCACTCGCCCTTTCCTGCCGCCCGCTTTCCATTCCATCATGCCCACTCTCCGCGCCCGTCTACACATATAACACACAAAGTCCAAAAATGTGACACCATTTTTCTTGTTATTTAATAAACTTTAACATTCTTCCGCCTTCCTTTCTCCACCGTTCCGTCTTCGCTTCATGTTAACCACATATTAAGCTCTTCATAAGCTCTTCTTAACCTCGGAGGTTAACAACTGCTGGCTATGGGCTGGCTATCAGGTTGCAGGAAAGCGAATGTACACACAACCTTCAACGAATGCTCATGTGACCGTTGTTTGTATTAGATATGAAATGTGATGGAGGGGAAAGTGAATAGATGTAATTGGGAAAAGAGGTTTGTTCAAAGATGGGACCCCAAGGCTTGGTCATTATTATGTAAGGCAAATTGCACAGAGACTGGCCGGTAGCGATGGCCTGAAAGCCAAATAAACATTGGATGGTGGGGAAATTATTTTTGGTAATTTGAAAAATATGTGTAATTTTGCAGTCGCTAAATGGGTGCCAAAATGCAATTGGTGTCCGCTAAATGGTAAAGATTAAACACTTAACTCATTATGTACAAAATCGAACAACATCCTATCTTGGACATCCCGCAAAGCGAGGTGGTAGAGTTTTTGTTTGACGGGCAGAAGGTACAGGGCCGAAAGGGCTATACCATCGCCGCCGCACTTCATCAGGCCGGATACCCCGTCCACAGCCACAGCATAGATGGCCGTAACCGAAGTCTCAACTGCGGAATCGGCAAGTGCGGTGCCTGCGAGATGGTGGTGGATGGGCAGGTGCGCCGCATCTGTATCACGTTGGTCGACGGGGTGAAGGAAGTGCATTCCGTCAATGCCGCGGGTAGCGAGTTGCCTGACCCTTGCGAGCATCAACCGCGCGAGGTGAAAGTGTATAAGACACAGGTGGCCATAATCGGAGCCGGCCCGGCGGGTTTGGCCTGCCGCGAGCAGCTGAATGCTTTCGGCATAGACAACATAGTGATAGACAACAATGGCCGCATCGGTGGCCAGTTCAACATGCAGACCCACCAGTTCTTCTTCTTCGAGAAAGAGAAGAAGTTTGGCGGCATGCGTGGTTTCGATATAGCCAAGACCCTTGCCGGCGACAGCCAGGAGGGCATACTGCTCAACAACACGGTGTGGGATATTCTGGAGGGTGGCCGTGTGGCTATCAAAAACATAGTGAGCGGCGAGGTGTCGTATGTTGATGCCGAGCATCTGGTGGTGGCCACGGGCGCTGTGCCGTTTATGCCCACATTCGAGAACGACGATGTGCCGGGAGTGTATACTGCCGCAGTGTTCCAGAAGATGATGAATCAGGAGCACACATTGCTGGGCAAGCGGGTGCTCACAGTGGGAGCAGGCAATATTGGCTACCTCACATCCTATCAGGGCATGCAGGCGGGTGCCACAATCAAGGCCATTATCGAGGCTATGCCCCGCGAGGGCGGTTTCCCGGTGCAGGCCAACCGTGTGCGCCGTTTGGGCATACCCATCATGACGGGCTACACTTTGGTGCGTGCCATTCCCAATGCCGACCACACCGGCATCACCGGGGCTGTGATAGCCAAATGCGAGAATTTCAAGGCTATTCCCGGTACGGAACAAATTATTGACGATATCGACATTATCAATATCTGCACGGGACTCATACCCGACAACCAGCTGCTGGTGAAGGGACGTGAGGTGTTCGGGTTCAACACCTATGGCGCGGGTGATGCCATACGCATAGGCGAGGGCACCAGTGCCGTGCTGCGTGGCCGTCAGGTGGCCTACGAGGTGGCACAGGCCATAGGCGTGCGCTACAACTATGATGACTATCTCGACATTTCTCGACAGTATATAGATTCGCAGCAGCACCCTGTGCGCATTCTCGAAAGGCCCAATCTGCCCACCCCCGAGCGGATGAAACTGAAACCTTTTGTGCAGCTCGACTGTCTCTACGGCTTTGCCTGCAACCCCTGCTCGTTCAGCTGTCCGCAGGGTGCCATCAGCAAGCCCGCCACCAACACCACCCCCACGGTGGATTATGACAAGTGCATAGGCTGTATGCAGTGTGTGAGCAGCTGTCCGGGTCTTGCCATTTTCGGCTACGACACTCAAAAGGGTGTCACCTTCCTGCCCATAGAGTATGCAGTGGACGAGGGTGCCGAGGTCTATTTGGTGGACAACAACGGTGCCAAGATTGGCGAGGGTGTGATAGAGAAAATCCTGACCAAGGCCAACAAGACCAATGTGGCCCGAGTCAAGGTGAAGGGCGAAATGACAATGACCGACATCAAGGGATTCATAGTGAAAGAGAAATATCCCGAGCCGTTGGCCTTGAAGGCTGTGTACCCGGTAGAGGGAGAGACCTACGTGTGCCACTGTGAGGATATTAAGCTGGACCGTGTGCTGGAGGTGCTGGGCGACCGCAAGACCATCTCGGTCGACGAGTTGAAGCACATCACCCGTCTGGGCATGGGACCCTGCCGCGGCAAACGGTGCATTCCGCGTGCCCGTCAGATATTGCGCAGCTACGGCATCGAGCTGGTGGGCGACGCCACACCCCGTGCCCCGCTGTCCAACCAGGTGACCCTGGGCGACCTCTACAACCCACAGACCAAAGAGGTGTTTGTATTCCCGAAGATGAACGATGTGGCCAAAGAGCAGATAGAGGTGCTTATAGCCGGCGGCGGCATTGCGGGCAGCGCGCTGTTCCGCTACTTTGCCGAGGCGGGCAAGCATCCGGTGATGATTAACTACAGCCGCGGTGCCTCGTGGCGTTGCATTGGTGGAGGCCGTCCCGCTTTCTCAAATCCCGACATCGCCGATATTGCTGTGCACAACCATGAGATATTCAAGAATATGCAGAAGGTGCACAACATCAACTACCACCTTACGCATTATGTCAATCTGGTGCATGATGAAGCCACCTACAAGTCGCTCGACGCCTCGCGTGCATGGAGTGATGCCTACATGATAGAGCGTAAGGACTTCAAGCGTGAAATCTCACCCCTGTGGGACGACAGCCGCGATACCTACAGCCACGCCCTTATCACGCGCGACTGCTGGCAGGCCACTCCCGGACGGGTGATAGACTATATACGCGCCATCGGCGTGGAGCAGGGCGGCCGCTATTATGAGGACTGCGAGCTGCTGCATGTGCAGAAGGTGGGCGGCCATTATGTGGCCCTGGTACGCACCCACGAAGGGAAGTATGTGGAATACACTTGCCAGCACTTTGTCAACGCTATGGGTTGGGGTGCCGAGAAGTTTATTGACCAGCTCGACCTCGACACAGGGCTCTACCCGGTGAAGCACCAGGCGTTCATTACCCGCCGGTTGCCCATGATGGGACCCAACGGAGGCCCGCTCGACATGATAATAGACCGCCGACACTATAAAGGGTTCAGCGCTGTATATGGCCAGCAGTGGGGACACACAGGCCAGATAATTGGATGCGCCAGTCCCGATACCGATGCCTACGAGGCTCGCCAGAACATCAAGTACAACAGCAAGGAATTCCTCGAAATTGTGTCCGAAGTGTTCGCTGAGTGGATACCCAACCTGCGGGAAGTGGGATTCCTGGCAGTGTGGGCCGGCCGCTACACGGAGCCGCGCTATATAGTTGATCCAGAGGTGGGACTGTGCACCGGTTTGCGCGGACACGGTTTCATGTTGGGTCAGTATTTGGCCAAACTGTATGTGGACAAGTATCTGGGTCGCGAAGTGCCCTCGTACATGAACGATCTCAAGATTGGCGGCAAGGGCCTTTCGGAGAACGCTTTCAAGTAGAACATTGTTTTTTCATAATTGCACGGCACAACTCCTCACGTGGGGGTTGTGCTTTATTTTTGTTGAAGCAGGTGGTCGATGCCAGCAGCGGTGAGTTGGGCGGTGGACTTAGAATAGACATCGGCGAGTTTGCCGATGGTGGACAAAGTGTCTTTGCTGTGGGCAATGTTGATTTTGTTGGCGGCACGGACGAACTGTTCGACCTGCTGGGTGGAGTTGATGCCGAGTTTACCCGCCTCGTAGGCGAGCTGGTTGAGTTGCTCGCGGGCAGTGCGGGTGTCCATCTTTTTGAACGACTCGTTAAGCTTCAGCACCTCGTCGCGGTTGAGGCCGGTGGTTTTCATAACATCGGCATAGGCATCGTCGAGTTCGGCAGCGTCGGCGACGAGGTCTTTGAGCTTTCCGATACCGGCATCGGCCATCTGGAATACTGTTTGAATGCCCATGATGATGTTGGAAACATTAGCAAGTTTTTCAGTTGCACCGCGCCAAGCGTCATCAAGACCTTTAACCGCTACTCTTTGTTCTTGAATTACGCCTTGGAGTCGGCGTAGTTCGAGAGATTTTTCTATGTATTCCTGGGTTCCTATGGGCAATAAGGCCTGTTCATTTTTTAGGCGAGTTATCTCTGCGTGTATTTGTTTGAGGGATGCCTGAGCCTTTGTCCCATTAATATATATAGATACTGTACGTGATAATTGTTTTGGCATAACCGTTTAATTTTGTGCAAAGATAATAGCAAGACGCAAAATAAAGGGGGACATTTTTGGAAACAGATTATTATTTTTTTAAAAAAAAGTTGTATCTTTGCATCGAAGATGCAAAAACAACAATGATTGAAATTAAAGACATATCAGGTAACGTACTCACAGTAGTAGATGCAGAGTCTTTAGAGTTTGCACAACTAAATCTGATGGATTTAAGAGGTGCAGACCTGAGTGGATTGGATTTGAGCAGTGCAGACTTAAGCGATTCGGATTTGACCGGAGCCAATCTGTGCGGAACCGATATGCAATGGGCAGATTTGGGTGGAGCCATACTTGAAGACATTATTACAGATGTCGATACCATACTTCCAGCCAAAACGCATAGAAGTTTCTGCTGCTAATTATTAATCCCATGAAATATTTTCAATGTATTGTCGGCTTGATGTTCGCTGACAATGTCAAGTAGTTTTTTATCCTGACGGGAAAGAGTACCACTCATCCAGTCAGACATTGAACGGGAAATATGCGAACGAGGATGCCCGTTAGAGACACCGTATTCTCGAAAAATGCCGTGAACGGGGAACTTGAATGCAATGGCAGCAACTTCCCCACTGTCTGATTTTTAGCAGCAGTGGTTATGATGGTGTCTCATTGGTAAATATGCACCGTCGAGAATAGCTCCGTATAATTTGGTTCCACGCATTTTTGCGTTTCTAAGGTCAGCATCGGTGAGATCAGCATTGGTGAGGTCAGCATAATCAAGTTTTGCCATAGAGAGGTCAGCCCCACGAAGGTCGGCTTCGTGGAGGTCTTCTCCAATAAGCACCGCCCTGTAGAGTTCTTCGCCCTCAGGGAGGGTGAGGATAACTTCGCCGTGTATGTTCTTGATCTGGACCATCTCGTTTTATTTTTCGATGCAAAGGTACGATTTTTTTCCGATAGTGCCAAATTTATTTTTTTAGTGGCTGGGGGATAGATGCTATAGAGGGGATAGATAGAATAGGGGTTAACAGCAGCAAGGATGATGATACTCTATCGGCATAACGGTATTTTCCATGATAGCATCATCGAAAATTGTACCGATAGTACAGGCACCTGAGAGGTCGGCATCGGTGAGGTCGGCACCAGACAGGTCAGCCCCATCGAGGTATGCCATAGAAAGGTCGGCACCTCTTAGGTCGGCTTCACGTAGGTCTGCACCAGTAAGAATAGCCCTATAGAGCTCTTCTCCCTCGGGGAGGGTGTAGATGACTTCGCCGTGTATGTTCTTAATCTGGACCATCTCGTTATTTTTTTGTTGGTGCAAAGATACGCATTTTTCAGGATAGAGGCAAAAATATTTATCAAGGGGCTGGGGGATAGATGCTATAGAGGGGATAGATTTGATAGGGGGGGATAGAATTGATAGATGGTTTTTCACCGTTTCTTACTTTTTATTGGACAGCAATAAGTGTTTTTTCATAATTGCAAGGCACAACTCCTCACGTGGGGGTTGTGCTTTATTTTTGTGGGGCAAGGGGGCAAGCTCTGTGTGGACGGGAGGAAAAGGGAGAGGTGTCGACGGACTGCAGGGGTTAGACCAAGGCGGCCAAGTCAGCAAAGCGGTCAATGATATGGTCGGGACGGGCGGTTTCGAGCTTTGGGCGCGACTGGTTGCCATAGCTCACGCCACAGGTGTGGCATCCGGCCGAGGCACCCATCTGTAGGTCGAAAACGGTGTCGCCCACCACGAGGGTGTGCCGAGCCTCGATGTGCAGCACCTGCATAGCCAGCAGTGCGAGGTCGGGAGCGGGTTTGGGGCGCATGGGCCGTTGGTCGGGGCGGAGCAGGTGGTCGTCGCCTTCGCCGAATACCCGGGCAGGGGGGATGAAGCGTTCAATGCCCAGCTGTTGAACCAAGGGATCGAGGGACATGTGGTGACGTGACGACACGATGGCCATGCCCACGCCGCGTTGCTGCAGCAGGGCGAGGGTGGACAGCACATCGGGGAAGAGGCTTATGTGGTCGAGTGCCAGCGAGGGGAATATGTCGCGGTAGATGCTGGTGGCCTCGTTGATGCGGTCGGGAGGGGTGGCGGTGGCCAGTCGGAAACAGTCGTCAAGTGGCAGCCCAATGGTTTTGGCAATGGCCGCGGGGTCGGCCTCAGGTAGCGACATGCGTTGCAGGGTGCCCTGCACGGTACGCACTATGCCCTGTTGGGTGTCGGCCAATGTGCCGTCGAAGTCGAAGAGGATATCGGTGTAGTTCATGTCGGGATAACGCAGAAGGGATGAAAAAAGTATGTGGCAACGATGGTGGGACGTGGGTTGGGAGAGCGAAGCTACACTGGACATACCCCCAATGACGGATCGGTTAACGGGGCAATTCGAAGGGTCGGTTCGGGTAAAAGGGGATGGGGCGGGAGGTGGTTTAAATGTTAAAACTGTCTTTGTGGGCTACAATTACTGCATAAGTGGAGTTTTTTTAGTATTTTTGCAGAATGAAAAAATAAAGATTACCGAATATGGATATTCAAGAGATTGAAAAACAATTTGAGCAGCGGTTCGGCTATAAGGGAGGCGTTTGCTTTGCGGCTCCGGGCCGTATTAACTTGATAGGTGAGCATACCGACTATAACGGTGGGTTTGTGTTTCCGGGAGCTGTGCAGCAATGCATCATGGCTTGTGTTTGCCCCAACAAGACGCGCAAGGTGAGGGCGTATGCCCTCGATTTGGACGGCTTCTTCGAGTTCACGATTGACAATCCGGAGGGGCCCAAGACGACGCATTGGCGCTATTTGTTCGGGGTGGTGCGGGAGATGATGGCACGAGGGGTGGAGATAACGGGTTTTGATGCCGTGTATGCGGGTAATGTGCCGCTGGGTGCTGGGATGTCATCGTCGGCTGCATTGGAGAGTTGTTTTGCCACAGCCTTGAACGAGCTTTTTGACGGAGGATTGGACCGGATGACATTGGCGCGTGTGGGTCAGGACACTGAGCACAAGTATGTGGGGGTGAAGTGTGGCATAATGGACCAGTTTATCTCGATGCACGGAAAGGCGGGGAGCCTGGTGCGGCTGGACTGCCGGAGCGGAGAGTATGAGTATTTTCCGTGGGACCCGATAGGATACAGGTTGGTGCTGGTGAACAGTTGTGTGAAACATATATTGGTGGGTTCGCCATACAACGACCGCCGCGAGAGCTGCGAACGGGTGGCAGAACGGGCCGGGGTGGAGACGTTGCGCGATTGTACGCGTGAGCGGCTTGAAGCGTTGAGGCCGATACTTGACCCGACTGACTATAGGCGCGCCCACTATGTGCTGGGCGAGGAGGCGCGGGTGATGGCCGTGAGCGAGGCGCTGAAACGGGGCGACTACCGCGAGGTGGGCCGCCAGATGTATCTTACCCACGAGGGGCTGAGCAAAGACTATGAGGTGAGCTGCGAGGAGATGGATTTTCTGGTGGAGGAGGCCCGACGTTGCGGCGTTACGGGCAGCAGGATTATGGGAGGAGGATTTGGCGGGTGCACCATCAATTTAGTGTCCGAAGAGCTGTATGATGCCTTTGTGGCCGAGGTTGCCGCCAACTATAAGCAGCGGTTTGACCGCGAATGCAAGATTATTCCCGTGGTGATAGGCGACGGGGCAAGGCGTGTGAATTAGAACAGACATAATAATCCCGAAAGAACAATATGCATATGAAGCGTTTTTTGTGTTGCCTTTTGATGGCTTTGCTGACGGTGGGGTTTGGCATGCAGGCTGCTGCCAAGGAGAAGCAATATACCCTGAAGTCGCCAAACAATAAGCTGGTGAGCCATATTGTGGCCACAGCCGAGAACGAAATAACATACGACATAGTGTATGATGGAGTGACCATTATGCTGCCCTCGCATTTGGGGATGAACCGCGTGTATGACAAGGGTGTGAACGGAAGTATGGCCGTCAGCAAGTCGGCCACACGTGCTGTGGACGAGACAGTGCCCTCGCCGTTTACCCGACAGGCGACCATGCGGAATTGCTACAACGAACTGACGTTGCAGGTGGGCAAGGACCTCTGTGTGGTGTTCAGGGCGTATAACGAAGGCATCGCGTACCGCTATGAGGTGCTGCGGCCGTGCAATGTGCGGTTCGAGAAGGTGGAGTATAACTTTGCCGGCGACTATAGGGCCACAGTGCCTTATGTGACCAGTTTCGATGCCAACAAGGGGCACGAGACACAGTATATGTCGTCGTTCGAGAATTTGTACACCACCACGCAACTGTCCAAACTTGACGAGCGCCGCCTTTGTTTCCTCCCGTTGCTGGTGCATGCGCCCCACGGGGTGAAGGTGTGCCTCACCGAGTCTACCCTTACCGACTATCCCGGCCTCTACCTGAAAGGGATGGGAGATGCCGGACGGCTGGAGGGAGAGCACGCCCCCTATCCCAGGACACTGGAGCAGGGCGGGCACAACAACCTGCAGATGCTGGTGAAAGAGCGCGAGGAATACATTGCCAAAGTGGACAAACTGTCGGTGTTGCCTTGGCGCATAGCAATGGTGGCCAAGAACAGTGCGGAGCTGGCCATGAACAATATGAGCTATCTGCTGGGAGAGCCCTGCAAGGTGGCCGACCTCAGCTGGATAAAGCCCGGTAAAGTGGCGTGGGACTGGTGGAACAACTGGAACATTGGGGGTGTGGATTTCAAGGCCGGAATAAACAACGACACCTATAAGCACTATATAGACTTTGCTTCGCAATATGGCATAGAGTACGTCATACTGGACGAAGGGTGGGCGGTGAACAAGAAGGCTGATTTGTTCCAGGTGGTGCCCGAGATAGACTTGCCGATGCTGGTGCAATACGCGCGGGAACGGAATGTGGGGCTGATACTATGGGCCGGATATTATGCGTTCGACCGCGATATGGAGCATGTTTGCCAGCACTATAGTGAAATGGGAATCAAGGGTTTCAAGATAGACTTTATGGACCGTGACGACCAGATGGTGACGCAGTTCTATAAACGGGCCGCCGATATGTGCGCCAAATACCATCTGTTGGTTGACTTTCATGGAGCGTTCAAGCCGGCGGGATTGAACCGCACTTATCCCAATGTGCTCAACTTTGAGGGTGTGGCGGGATTGGAACAGCTGAAATGGGCTCCGGAAACGTGGAACCAAGTGCAATACGACACAGAGCTGCCGTTTATACGCCAGACGTCCGGACCGATGGACTACACACAGGGAGCGATGCACAACGGAGCCAAAGGCTGCTACAGTCCCTGCTGGAGTGAACCGATGAGCCAAGGCACCCGCTGCCACCAGCTGGCGCTGTATGTGGTGCTGGAGTCGCCTCTCAACATGTTGTGCGACTCGCCCACCAACTACAAGAAAGAACCCGAATACACCCGTTTTGTGGCAGAAATACCCACGGTGTGGGACGAGACAAGAGTGCTGCAGGGCGAGGTGGGCGAGTATATAGTGACCGCCCGCCGCAAAGGCAACACGTGGTATGTGGGCGGTATAACCAACTGGACAGAGCGCGACATTGTGGTTGACCTCTCGACGTTGGGCTCCAGCGAACGGATAGAGCTGTATAGCGACGGGGTGAACGCCAACCGCAAGGGATCTGACTACCGTTACAGTGTGGAGAAGATGCAAGGGACACAGAAAGCGCTGCAAGTGCATCTGGCACCCGGAGGCGGATTTATGGCCAAGATGACAGTTAAGTGACGGCAGTATGAAAAGAGTGTTTTTTGCCGCATTGCTTATGGCCGCCGTTGCGGTGCAGGCACAGGAAGTGTATAAATACTGGGTCGGGTTTACCGACAAGGGGCAAACCACCTACAGTCTGGACAACCCGTCGGCCTATCTCGGGCCGCGTGCTTTGGAGCGGCGGGCGCGTCAGCACATAGAGGTCGACAGTCTCGACCTTCCGGTGTGCAGCCGTTATATTGAGGTGTTGCGCGAAATGGGGCTGAAGGTGCAGCATCAAACCAAATGGCTTAACGGAGTTGTGGTGTTCGCGGCGGAGAGGGATATGATGGCAGATGTGTATGGGTTGCCATTTGTGCGGACGGTGCAGCTGTGCGAGAAAGGACCGCTCCACATGCCCGACAGCATGCTGTGGGATTGGGGAGAGGACTATCCGACACAGGTATACGATAGCCTGTACGGCCCCGACTACTATGGCGGCGGCTATCCTCAAATAAAACAGCTGAACGGGTGCTTGCTGCATAGTGGCGGCTATAGCGGAGAGGGGATGGTGATAGGGGTGTGCGATGCCGGATTTCAGGGCGTGGATGTGAGAGAGGCTTTCCGGGCGATGAACGAAGAACACCGGCTGCTAGCTGTACGCGACTTTGTGTGGGAGGATGGCAATGTGTATGCAATGCATACTCACGGCACCCATGTGCTCAGCACAATGGCGGCCTACCTGCCGGGCATCTATGTGGGCACTGCCCCCAGAGCCTCGTATGTGCTGTGCCGCACTGAGAACCCTATAGCCGAAACACGTCTTGAGGAATATAACTGGATTGCCGCAGCCGAGTATTTGGACAGCCTGGGGGCCGACATCATCACCACCTCACTGGGCTACTACCAATTTGACGACTCGCTTCAGAATTACACTCCCGACCAGCTGGATGGCCGTACTGCCCCTATGTCGGTGGCAGCCGATATTGCGGTGTCGCGTGGTATGCTGGTGGTCAATTCGGTGGGTAACGAAGGACTCGCCAGCCCCCAGCACCTCAATGTCCCGGCCGATGCACGCCGTGTGCTGTCGGTGGGGGCGGTGGACAGCGACGGGAATACGGCCGCTTTCAGCTCGTATGGCCCGACGGCCGACCAGAGGGTAAAGCCCGATGTGGTGGCGATGGGCGTTCATGTGGCTGTGGCGGCAGCCACGGGAGGTTGGTGCTGGAACAACGGCACCTCGCTTTCGGCACCCATAATGGCAGGCATGATGGCCTGTTTGTGGCAACGACTGCCACACCTGGGTCCTGACCAGCTTTGCGACAGTGTGCGCAGTTGGGGCAGCATGGCCCATCAAGTGGACTTGCATCAAGGCTATGGCATCCCCGACTTCGGGAGGGCGATGGAATCACCGCTGCCGCTATCTGCAGCACTGGCCGACGATGCGGAGACATTCAAACTCTATCCCAATCCGGCCAAGGAGTATGTGCAGTGTGCCATTGGCATTGGAGCAATGGCGGAGGGAACACTTGTTCTGTACGATATTACCGGGCATGAGATTTGGCGGAAGCCTGTTGGTTCGGGCGTGCAGACGCTAACGGTGGCGGGATTGCCTCGCGGCATGTATTGGGTTCGGCTTTCGTGTGCAAAGGGCGTGTATACCCGGAAGCTGGTTCTCAGGTAAGGGATAAGAAAGTAAGACTGCTTTATTTATAAACCTCTTCGCAGAAATATTGAATCCATGTAGATAGACCTTGATAGCGATTAATCCCAAATCGGTCATTAGGGTTGCAGATTAGCAATCGAAAATCTACTGATGTAGGTTCGCTGTAGGTTCGCTCTACCTTCGCTCTAGGTCCGCCCCCCGGAGCGAACCTAAGGCGAACCCGAATAGCCTCTTCAGCAGGATTGGAAACTCCCGCCACATCGAGCCACTCACTGAATCAGTAAAAGACAGTACGGGACTTCTATAACTCACCTCAAAGAGGGTTAAACAAACCCCGAAAAAGACAAGAATGATTGAAAAGCCGGCCTAATGACCGAATTGGGTTAATTGCTGATGGAGGGTTGCAGCAACTGGGCTATGAGAATGGCGCAGGCAACCGATGCGTTGAGCGACTCGGCGGTGCCTCCTAGGTTGGGAATGGTGACGCGGTGGGTTATGTGCTGTTGCACCTCGGTACTGATGCCGCGGCTCTCGTTGCCGACCACCAGAACAGCCCCCTCGGCGGGCAGCCGCAATGAGTTGTGTCCGCTCCAGATGTTTTCACCGTCGAGCAGTGCGCCGAATACTGGCAATCCGCAATTGCCAAGATAGGAAGGGAGGTCGGTATAAAGAATCTCGGTGCGGAAAATGCCGCCCATAGTGCTTTGCACCACCTTGCTGTTGTAGCAAGACACTGTGTCTGTGCTGCACACAATGCGCCGCACACCGAACCAGTCGGCAGTACGGATAATGGTGCCCATGTTGCCTGGGTCTTGCAAATGGTCGATGGCGAGAGTGAGTTTATTGCCTTTAGGAAAGTTACTTAAGCTGCGGTCTAACAGCATCCAAACCTCGTTCGGGGCAGACATGTTGCTAATGCGAGAAAGGTTATCTTGCTCTATTTCATATATTTCTGCTTGTGTGGGGAGATTTGGGTGTTGCGAAAGCCACGAATTTGTTGCGCACACCACCCGGATTGGGGCATTTGCGGCCAATGCCTCATTGCACATTTTAACTCCTTCAACAACAAAAACAGCGGCCTCTTCACATCGCTTTTGTTGCTTATATACAGATAGTTCCTTTAGTTTGTTCTTGGATATCATAAGGCAAAGATACAACTTTTTTTGAAATAAAATTTTGTCATGTCAGAAAAAGTTAGTACTTTTGCAGCCGATTTCCCAATCAACACGGTGGGCGTAGTTCAGCTGGTTAGAGCGCCAGATTGTGGATCTGGAGGTCGTGGGTTCGAGCCCCACCTCCCACCCAAGGAAATCTACAAACAGGTCGAAAGGCCTGTTTTTTTTATTCTGCATGCGTCGTTTTTCAATCAACAGGTTATTGATGCACACTCCCCATTCCGGGTGTCTAAGCTATGTGAAGGATGCCTTATACCATCACTTTGCGATATGTCGGTGCGTTGTCATTGAGACGTTGCTTTCACGAGGCTTCCGAATTGTTAAAAACCGTGTCGGTATTTTGCATTTAATTTAAACGGAAAAAAGCTTTAACACCTCGAAAATGGCCATTAATTGCATGGTGTATTCCAATAATAGATAAAAAAATATACACCGTAACACATTGGTTATCATATATATATATATATAATTGAGTGAATGTTCGTTTTTTTTGTTTCTAATTACAGAAAAATGTGTATTTTTGCAATTCGAAAATATGTAAAATACATGGTAAAATCTGAATGGGATTTTAGGGTTTTGCTGTGTAAAATATATTTCAAAAAAAAGAGAACAATTAACCCAATTATTAACTAAAATCATTTCAAACAACCAAAATGAAGACAATTAACAAAATGCAGTACACTGCACCCATGGTCGAAGTGCTTGTAGCTCGCGTGGAAAAAGGTTTTTTGCTCAGCGAAGGCCAGCCTGCCAACAGCAACAGCAACGAACAGTTGGAAGACAGCGGTAACACCTATGTGGTGAGCTAAACGTCGAACCCTCCAAATCAACACATGTAAAACTAACACTTAAGGCAAACAAGAAATGAAAAAGATTTTTGTATGTTTTACGGCGGTCATGGCAGTTGCTTTGTGCCTGACCTCGTGCAAAAAAGAAGAGAAGACCAACTCCATGCAGTTCCGTGCTACTATGGAGACCAGTGCTGACGACAACTCTAAAACCACCCTCAACGGCACCAACATTGAGTGGGTTGCCGGCGACGAGGTGATTATCTACGGCATTGAGCAGAGCGGCACCTATACTGCCCAGCCCGAGAGCAGCGATCCTACTACCGCTATTCTGACCGTGAATGGCCAGCCCGCACAGGGGTGGCCCTACTGCGCTATCTACCCTGCTTCTTTGGGCAACAGCGCAACCAGCTTCACCCTCCCCGCTGAGCAGGTTACTGTGGACGGCAGCCTGACCAACTTCCCGATGTATGCTAAGTCGAACGATGAGAATTTGGCTTTCAAAAACCTCTGTGGCGTGCTGAAAATCCATCTGGAGCAGGAAGGCGCTATGGTGAGCCGCATCGTGGTGACAGCAGCCACCGAGATTAACGGTAACTATAGCATCGACAACAGCGGCGAACTGCCCTCTATCAGCTATGTTGATGGCGGCAGCTTCACTACCACCCTTATCTGCACCACCCCGCAGGACATCACCAACGGCAAGGATTTCTATGTTATTATGCCCGCTGGAAGCTACAGTGGCTTGAATATCAAGATTCAGAATGCTGGATATGGCGTAGAAAAGAATGTTCCTGAATCGACAACCATTGAGATTCTCCGCAGTAAGTATAGCACCCTTGGATTCAGCTCTCTCAACATGCCCATTCCTCCTGATGATGATCACCCTTGGGGTCTGTTTTCTGTCAACGACAATCTTCAGGTATGGGTTGCTCCCGGCAATCTACAATATAACAAACAAACCGAAGCTTGGCGTTTTGCCGAACACCAATATGACGTGATAGGTTACACTGCCTCTTGGATGGGTCTGTTTGGTTGGGGTGTAAGTGGCTACAACGATTATATGCCGAATCTGACCAGCACTGATACCAACGACTATCCTCATCCTTACACTTTTGGTGAAGGAGGGCACATTATCTCCACTGAATACGATTGGGCCTGGCATAATGCTATAGGTAACGATCCTGCACATACTTGGCGTGGTCTTAATCGCTATGAATTCGAGTACCTTATGGGGTCTCCTACCTCTACACTGGATATCTATAATCATATGTCCAAACGTGGACAAAAGATGTGGAGCAGAGCAACTCTCAGCATCAATGGCACTTCCATTAAAGGTGTAGTGATACTTCCTGACATTTGGTATGATGATGCTACCGTTAACTTTGGCAATGCCGGTGGTAACACATCTCGGTTTGGAAACTTGGTTTACAATGAGGAATCTTGGGCTGAAATGGAAGCCAAGGGTGCAGCTTTCCTCCCCTGTGCAGGAACTCGCCGGGGTACAACTGTATCTAATAGCAACGGTGAAGCATGGGATTACTGGCATGGTACTGCAGTTCATCTTTCAAGAACCTCCCCAATTCAAGCAGCCCGTTTCCATATATCCAATACTGGATGGAACACAACTATGACGTCAACTACTGATAAGGGCTATGCTATTCGCCCTGTTAAGGACTATGTTCCTGCCAATAGCAAATAAGACAAACTGCTAATTCATAGCATCAACCTACGAGGGTGTCCCCCACTGGGGCACCCTTTTTTATTGTATCTCATAATTGTGGGTTCATATTTCCATTTTTCGTCATCATTCCTGGTTCGGTCTGCCATTATTCGTTTCCCGATATAGAATATAAGCGTCACGGCGGCAGCGTCCCCTTTTTTAAGGGGAGCCACGCGAGTGGCGGGGTATGTATGCCGCTGGCGGAGCCAGCATAAATAACAAAAGACCAATATACACAAGGACTTCTTTCATTCGTTTTGAGATACATACCCCCGGCTTCGCCGTACCCCTCTGAAGAGGGGACTCGCGGTGGCGGTCTGTATGTCTCTTACGAAGAATACTGAATGTGAATACAAGCGTCACGGCGGCAGCGTAAGGAACAAGCGTCACGGCGGCAGCGTCCCCTTTTTAAAAGGGAGCCACGCGAGTGGCGGGGGCTGGATGCC
>Ga0247611_10000689_pt1 | contig 66175 bp, 63 predicted proteins | sample 177DNAGHGhighgp2_FD_192422 | JGI IMG/M metagenome (GOLD analysis project Ga0247611, IMG submission 192422) | Sheep rumen microbial communities from Palmerston North, Manawatu-Wanganui, New Zealand - 1770 DNA GHGhigh gp2 | ecosystem: Host-associated > Mammals > Digestive system > Stomach > Rumen...
AGATCTCATTACCCAACAATTAATAAACAAAGTGGTAAAAAGGTATCTATGACAATGGAATTTTATAAAGAAAAGAAATGAAACAGTTAAATAATTACATAATAGAGAAACTTCATCTTAATAAAGGTTTAGTAAATTATAATTTTACTGATGGAGATACAATTATGTGTATATCTATAACTGTAAATGATACATTTAAAGAATCTCAATTAAAGATTTATGAACCTTTTACATTTAAAAAGATAGATGATAAAAATAAATTTACATATATAACAGGTTCAGGTTCACCAGTAACTCAAGAAGTATTTATTAATAGTAATAATTATTATGAAAGTACATTTAAATCTATAGATAATAAATTAAAAGGTATATTTATTCCATTAAATGAAGCAATATATATTTTAGAAGGATTATTAAATAATACTTTTAAAAGAAAATCATTAAAAGATTATTTTGACAGAAATGATGATGATTTATTTAAATATCCTTTAAATGATCTTTTCAGTATTGATGGAGATATTCCTAGATTATTAAAATATTATAAAAAGAGAAAAAAATGAATAATTTAAGTCAATATATAATAGAGAAACTTCATCTTAATAAAAATATAGTTGTTAAAAAAAATAATGGAATAGATTATGATGAATTAATTGATTTCATTAGTAAATATATTTTTAATGCTATACAAACTTATAATAGAGGTAATGTTAACTCTATAAAGGAAATGTTAAATACAGATAGAAAATATATTATTTTAGCTACTGATATACATAAGAAAATTTGGGGTGCTGATGAAAATAGATTTCCTTTTATAGAATATATATCAAGAAATGAAATTGAAGATTTAATGCTTCAACATACCAATAATTATTATTTAGGCGGAGGCATATATTTTTGGTATGATAAAAAAGATGGAGAACATTATTCAATAACAATTAATGATAGTGACTTCAATGATTTTGATAGTGGATTTGGTGATCCTATAATAATTAAAAAGATATGAAAAAGATTAATACATATATAATAGAAAAGCTTCATCTTAATAAGAATATTAAATTTGAATCTGATATAATTGAAAATATATCAAACTATGTAAAAGATAGATTAAAAAATTCTGAATTTAAAGAGAATGATCTTTTATTTAGTTTTGATAGTAATAGAGAAGCTATATATATCAGAATAATGAAAAATAATTCTAAAGATAGAGTTTCAAGACTTTATGATTTAGTCAGAGAAATATTAAAAAGTAATAATACATATAAATCTTGTTATGTAGGAATAAGATATTTACAAGGTAAAGAAGCTGTTGAAATTGGATATCATAGTATTGTTTCTATTGATGAAAAACTTAAACTTAACAAAGATATTGAATTAACTGATGAAAGTGAATTTAATGTTGGAGATAAATGTTTACGCGTATATGATTATGGAGATTTCATTGTAATAGGAGTTGTTTATATAGATAAAAATGAATATGGAAAATTAGGATATCATTTCTTTACTGGAGATAGACAACATGAAATAACAAATCTTCCTTATGAAGTAAAGAAACATGGTTTATTTATAACAAATAATATGATGGTTCCTCAATTTGTATTAAATAGACAAAATGGTTTAGAAGTTCTTGATAAAATTAAAAAAGATACATTCCATCGATTTACTTTCAATTCTCTATTAAGTAAACGAGGAAAACCTACAGTAGTAAAAGAGAATGGAATATCAGAAATAACAGATAAGAAATTAGATGAATTATCTAAAGAATTGAAAGGGGATTAAATAAATTAATCCTCTTTTTCTATATTATAATATATATATTATTATTTTGATATGTACGTAATACTTTATTCAATAGTTCTTATTGGATTTTTTGGTTTCTTACAATTTATTATAAGATTAATCAGAGAGAAAAATTCTGAAACTTATATAGAAGAAAATAAAGATATAACTATTACAAATAAACATGATTCTGAGTATTATTGGTATAATAAACCTCATTATCATGTTATGTCAAATGGTGAAAAAATTAATCTTCCAGATTATATAACATGGAATGATTGGAAAAATCTTGACAGAGTAGGTAGAATTCATCTTTGTATACAATTAGAACATAGAATTTTATCAACAACTGATAAGAAAAATAATATTTCTATTGAAGAAAATAATTAAAAATCAATAGAAAAGGATATTTTTATATATAAAAAGATTTTAGAGAGATTAGATGGCAAGTTTAGTTACTACTAGTGCAATAAATGATGATAGAATTTTTATATCAGGAGATTATGCATATTTAAGTAATATGCAATTTAATTTCTATTCTGATAATTCATTTTCATTTTATTTTTCATGTAATATGTCAGGATCACAATATATAAGAAGAATTACTATTAGAGTTGAAGATAATGATGGTACATATAGATTAATGTATGAATTTGATCTATATTATCAAAATACATCATCATTTACATATTCTGGTGGATCTCCAAGTAGTATGTCTTCATACTTTTATTATGATTATAATGTATTATCAGGAAATGTAGAAATAGATATTGAAACAAGTAGTGGTTCTAATGGTATAGATTTAAGTTTTACTAAACCACAAGATGAACAAGCAACAATAACAATGAAAAGATCTAATGGTTCTGCTGTTTCATCTATTCCATATCAAGAAACTGGTTTATATTTTAGTGTTGTTAGAACTGTTTCTGCTTCAAATGGTGGTAGAAGTATTTCTAAATATAAGATAAGTGCAGGATCAAATGTTTTAAATTATTTATCATTAACTAGTGGAACACAAATTATTAATAGTAGTAATTATTATACTTCATCACAAATACAATCACCAAGATATAAAAATAATTTAAATTCATCAAGTAGTAATACACTAATAACTATATATATTTATGGATATGATTCTAATAATAATCAAATATCTTCTAAAAGTCAATCTTTCACATTAATTGGTCCTGAAAGAAGTCCATCTATTAATATAAGTTTTTCAAATAATACATTTTATAAAGGTATTGAAGCTAATATAACATCTACAACTTCAAGAACTTATGCTAGTGGTACAAATGCATCATCAACTGAATTAAATTATTTTACTATTGAAAAATATAATCCATCTTCTTTTTCATTTGATACATATATAACAATGACTGCTATTACTACTACAATAGCTAGATCTCAATATCAAAGATATTCATCATATTATTTTAATAATGGTACTGTTTGGAAAATATTAAATAATTCTCCAGAAGATGCAACTGTAACATATGTTGTTAAGTTTTATAATACAAGTAGTTCTTCTACAGTATTATTAACAAAATATTTTGATTTTGTTTATTCTCATCTTCCAATTGCATTATCTTCTGTATATACAGAATTTTTTAACAATAACCCTAAACAGTTAAATATTGGTAATACTTCAGTAAAAGGTGTATTTGCTGGTAATAAACAAGTTTGGCCACAAATTAATACTGTTGTTTTATCAAATCCAACTTGTTCTACTCAATCAATAAATTATATAGATGTACAAATAAAATATTCTTTTTATGATAGTCAAGGATATCATCTAAAAACTGATCCAACAACAAGTTTACCACAATCTATAACTATATATTATGAAACATCATGGGAAACTGGTACAACATATGGAGGATCAACATGGGAAACAGATATTGATCATGAAACATGGCCTGCTGGTACAAGTTCATTTATAATACAAGATAGTAATTTTAATAGACTTACAGGATTAAATTCAGATGGTAATCTTAATGTATTTATTGGACAATATAATTTTTATATTTCAGGAGGAAATACAGGTCTTACTTCTGTAAAAATTGGCCAATGGAAATTTAATTTATATGATAAAGATAATAAATCAATAAATGTAGGAAGTACAAAAATTTATTGTAAACCAAATGCATTTTCAATAACAGTTTGTACATATCAACCATATAGTGGTTCATCATCATATAGTACATATACATTTCCAAGTCAAAATAATGGTACAAATATTTATGGATATTTCTTAAATAATTATTTTTATGTTCGTGATGATGATAATTTACCAGCTATTCCAGATAATTATACATATGTTAGTGATATTACAACTACAACTAATTTAAATAGACAAAAATGTTTAGGTTATTATCCAGCTGGTTATTTAACTAATACAACTGAATCATCATTAAGTGAAACTTTAAAACAATATTATGCTAATTTATGTTCAAATGATACTTCTAAATTAAATTTATTTAATTATGGAGTAATTAAACCACAACTTACAACATATAGATATGAATTTGGAACAAATTGTAGTTGGTATACAGATAAAGGTGCAACATATGAATGGGATTATGATAATTCAAAATTAGAAGTAACAGTAACTCCTAGTGGTTCAAATTATCAAACAGATTTTAGAATATTTCAACCAATATTTATTCCAAATGAATCAAGTAAAAGTGTTTATATGAGATATACTGGTGAAGATTTTTGGGGATCACAAAGTACAAGTAATCAAATAGCACCATGTGGTATAGATGCAACAGCAACTTGGTCTTTAACAGAATTTGAAGTCGTTAATCAGATGAATTATGTTAATATGAATAAATCAACTAATACAAATTTAGGTAGTAGTAGTTTTACATTAACAATAAAATTAAATGAAAGTAATTCATGGTATTATAATTATTATGATGTACAAACATTTTATTATTTAAAAACAAATATGGTTAAATCCTGGGGAAAATTTAATGATGAAACAAATTCATCTGCAAAATATTATTTTAAAAATTTATCTAAACCTTATGGTACAAGTACTAGTGATTATAAAAAATATAAAGTTTATTTACCTGCATTAAGTGGTTTTAATACTGGCGCATGGACAGCTAAAATTATATATTTAGGTATATTTACATTAAAACCTAAAACAGCATCAGCAACACGAACATATTTAAAACGATAATAATATTATGTATAAAGAATATAATTATTTTGATTTTTTTAGAAGTAGATTAAAATTTGAAAATCCTGGTGATTTTTATAGTATACATATTTTATTTAGAATTAAAGATATTAATGAAAATTCTCCTGAAATATCAAAAGTAATAATAAAAAATAGAATACCAAATATAAATCCATTTATAGGAATTAATGGTACAATAGAAGAATGTTATGATTTTCGTAATACTAGAAGTTTATGTGATTACTTTATATATAGTTTAGAAGATTTTGATATGTATAAAGATGAAATAATTTGTTTATGTAAAACGTTAAATGCAAGAGCTTATATATATGATTATAAACAAAACAATAATCAAATATTAAAAGTAATTAATCATCAGTCAAAAAAAGAAAATATTAAAAAGAATATTAAATGTTTTACAGATAATTTTACTTTATCAGTTATAGATCAAAATGATAAAAAATATCAATTTGATGTTGATGAACCTGAAAAACCAATGTTTGATTTAATGTTAAATGATATTATAAAAGATAATTTATTATATTATATTGAAACTCCTCATGGATATCATATTGTATATAGGGATTATGATCTTAGTATTAAAGAAAAATTAAATGAAATATTTCCTAATAAAAGTATTCATTATTTACCTATTATTTTATTATATGCATATGTAGATATTAAAAATTAAGAGAAATTCTTTTGAATTTCTCTTTTTTTATTCTATATTAATAGTGTAACCAAAAACACAGCATTATGGAACAGAACATCAACATCACTCCCGCCCGCAACACTAACAATACTATCATAGAAAAAGCTACTAAGGAGCTCGAAGACCTCTTTGAGCGTCTTTCTATTCATGAGAAAGAGAATCCTGGAGAGACTTTTGGATATGCAGGTATTCCTTATTGCCTTAAGAGGACTCGTGAGAAGGGTATCAATAAGATATTCTTTGTAGGCCGTGATTATCATGGTAAGTATGAGGATGATTACTGCTACTTCACCTATTGGGATGAGGATTCTAAGGAATTCTTTGAAGATGAGTGGGGTACTTGGGCTGCTTTCCCTCACTATGACCTTTATGAGATGCCTATAGACTTTGGGACTGCCTGGGAAGAGGGTCTCATTGATAAGGATGCTTATCTTGAGTATCAGAAGAAGGTTAATCTCGATTATATCGAGAAGGTTGAGTTTGATGGAAGTATTGCTGAGAACTTCAACCTTAGGGTAAAGATTGAGAAGGGTCGCAAGTGGAAAGGTGAAGGTTATCTGGTAGATGTCACCAGTTCTTCTTATAGGTTCGCAACTCCTATGTTTAGGAATCATCGCGATGACTATGGTATTGAAACTACCTATACTGCAGTCATCTGGGATCCTATCACCAATACTATCAATCGTGCTAATAGGAAGTACGTTGAGTTCATTGACCAGGAACTTATTCTCGAGAGTTATAAGTCTTGGGCTAAGGACCGTATCGAGCATGCAAGGATTATGGATGTCAAGCATAATGGAAACTATAACCGTGGTAGTTTTATCATCGACATCGACTATTCTTGGAATACTTTCTTTGTTGAGGTTTGGGCTCCTGCTCATACTATTGGAGATGTAGTCTCTAGTGCTTATGACCCTGAGATGGAGGAGAAGAAAAAGAAGGAGTCTGAATTCCGTGCTTCTAAGATGCCTGGTATCATCGAGTGGGTGAAGAATAATACTGATAAGAAGGGTGAGGAGATTATCACTCTTGCTCTTCATATCTACAATAAAAATTATGGAAAGTAATGAAACAACGAAAGAGTGATATAAAGAAATATACTTATAATGAGATTCTCAAGATTGCTGATAAAGCAAATTCTGAGAATTCTCTTTATAAGTTATTTGAACATAAAATATATAATGAGATCTATTCTGCTGCAGAAAAAGGAAATTATTATGTAAATATTGATATAGCTGGTTATGATGATAAGTTTATCAAGAAAATTGATAAAGAACTTATGAAATTAGGTTTTAAAACTTCTAGAGTATCTTCTAATGATTATGGAAATGTCATCCATGGAATTTATATCATGACAGTAAATTGGGAAAGAAAAAAGACTAAAGCAGAACAAGAATTAGAACTTATGAAACAAAGACAACCATTAAAATATGATTATAAAATGTATGGAGGTTATGATGAAGATGATGAAATGCCAAGAATATCACAATATAGAATTGGGAGACCCTTTTAAAGTCTCCCAATTTTTTATTCATCTTCTTCAACTACTTCTTCATCTGGAATAGGAACTTCCTCGTCATCATCTTCACATGTCTGTGTATTCTTATGTGAAGTATTATATATATATTTATTTTCACTCCATTCACTTCCAGCCTTTGTAAGACCAGCTGCGGCAAATAATGATGCAACAGCTCCGATAAATCCAGCAGCTTCTCCCATACTAACTGTTATAGTATGTTGGTATATAATATCAACTATCATACCAGCAATAAGTACACCAAGAAGTATCATACCTATAATAGTAGTACATACAAGGAAGAAATTCTTAGAACTTACACCAGTATTACTTGATATAAGTTTCATGAAGAATGATTTTTTAACAGCGCTCATAATAAAATTTTGTAATGCCATTTTTTTATAAGATATAGTTTTGTTTTACTATACCTCGTACTCTGTATAATTAAAAATAAAATCTAAGATAAACTATCAATATATGATAAATAATTTACAGTACCTGGAGTTAAACTACTTGCAGGAGAAGTAAGTCTAATATAAAAATTAAATGCTCCAGGTCTATATATAGCTATTTTTAATCCATTTGTTTTATCTTCAAAATGATATCCAGTTATTCCTCCACTTATAGTATCAGTACTTTTTACAATATCAAATCTATATTCATTAAAATATATAATATTTCCACCTGTATTCATCATTGTTAAAAATTTAGTATCATCACTAACTCTATATGATTTAGATGGGGATTGACTAATTTGTTGAGTTATTACGAATGTATCTTTATAATATTTTCCACTATCTAAAGTTGATGATAAACCAAATTGTAAACCATTTATTTGTACAATTTCATATAAATCAGATATTGTTCCTGATATAGTTATTGTAATATCAGTATTAGAATTTCCACTTTCTGAAGAGAATGTTAAATTCTGTGAAGTTGATGTTATACTCCAAGGAGTATTTCTATTACTAATTTTTATAGTAGGATTATTAGAATCAATTTTAATAATATTTATATAATTATTATTTGAACTTAATAAAATCTCTTTATCATTAATATAAATATCAACTTCATTATATACAGTCCATCCCATTTGTATACCATTATTTCCAGTTGGCCAAGAAGTATTATTATTGTTTTTGATAAATATACCTGTATTAGAAACATTAAATACCCAATTATTTAAACACTCAGTTGCAAATATATTAGTTGCAAGACATTTAATGTAATTTAATTTTGTACATCTATAGAACATATATTTATAACAATAATCTACTAAAGTAATTGCTAATAATACTGGTGCTGATGTGAGACTTGTACAATCACTAAACATATATTGATAACAACCTTCTGCTAATATCATTGCTGGAAGTGCTGGTGCTGTAGTTAAAGAAGAGCATCCAGCAAACATATTAGAATAACAATTTTTTGCTAATGTAGTAGCTGGAAGTGCTGGTGCTGTAGTTAATGATGTACAACCATTAAACATATATTGATAACAACCTTCTGCTAATATCATTGTAGGAAGTTCTGGTGCTATAGTTAAAGAAGTACAACCATTGAACATATTAATATAACAACCTTTTGCTAATTTAGTAGCTAGAAGTGCTGGTGCTATAGTTAAAGAAGTACAACCATTGAACATATTAATATAACAATAATTTGCTAATGTAGTAGCTGGAAGTGCTGGTGCTGTAGTTAAAGAAGAGCATCCAGCAAACATATTAGAATAACAATAATCTGTTAATTTTGTAGCTTGTAATATAAGATTTTGTGCTGATATTAATTTTATACAACCATTAAATAATTTATAAAATATATAATTATTTGATAATGTTTTTAATTTAATATAATCTGTTTCATTAATAAGACTCATTATATTTCCATATACATTAAACTTACATGTTGTTGAAAAATAACTACCATATGTACCAGAACTGTTATCGGCATAATTTGAATTATTACCTTTAAATTGTATTATATCACCTCTATTTACTTGTATACCATTATTTCCTATATTATCTGACCAAATACTTATCCATCTAGTATTATTTTTATTATAAAAAATTAATCTTTTATAATTAGAAGAATTATAACCTACACCAATTGGGTTAGAAAATCTCCATTGTATTTCACCATCTTCAAGAATTTCAAAAGTAAGTGGTTGAACTTCATAATCTGACTCATTATATACAGTCCATCCACTTGGTATGCCATTATTTCCAGTTTGCCAAGAAGTATTATCATTTTTAATAAATGAACCGCTTGATGATACATTTTTTACCCAATCAGTTAAACAATTAGTTGTAGATATATCAGTTGCAAGACATTTAATGTAATTTAATCTTATACAACCATAGAACATTTGGTAATAACAACCACTTGTCAATGTAGTAGCTAGAAGTTCTGGCGCTGAGATGAGATGTTCACAACCATAGAACATTGCATTATAACAATTCTCAGCTAATGTAGTAGCAGGAAGTTCTGGTGCCGTTGTTAAAGAAGTACAACATTCGAACATATTTCGATAACAATAATTTGCTAATATAGTAGCAGGAAGTGCTGGTGCTGTTGTTAATGAAGTACAATTATAGAACATCTCACTATAACACCACTCAGCTAATATAATTGCTTGAAGTTGTGGGGGCGTTCTTAATGATGTACAATTCTTAAACATCCATTCATAACATCCATTAACTAATGTAGTAGCTGGAAGTTCCGGTGCTGTAATTAAACTTGTACAATTAGAGAACATTGCACTATAACAATTTTCAGCTAATGTAGTAGCAGGAAGTTTTGGTGCAGTTATAAGATTTGTACATCCTTCAAACATACCACTATAACATTTAGATGTTACATTATTTGGTAATACAAGATATTGTGTATTAATTAATTTTGAACAATTATAAAAAAATGAATTAAAAACATAATATGAATTTAATATTAAATTAATAAAATTTTCTGAATTAATTAAACTACATATATTTCCAGATATATCAAATGAGCATGTAGAATCTGAAAAAGTTCCAAATATATAATCATAATGATTTTTTTCACAATATTTATTATAATCTCCCTTAAATCTAATTATATCATCTTTTTTAACTTGTATAGTACTTCCTGAAATTGTTGATTCAATTGGTAACCAATCATCACTATTATTTATATTATAATATATTGTATATGTTTGCCAATATGATGGTATAGAATATGTTCCTTCTAGGAGATTTTTTAATTTCCAAATAATTTCTCCATCTTCTAATACATTAATAGTAAATGGTATTTCTGAATAATCATATTGATAAATATTAAATGTCTCTACCTTTTTATCTTCTACATAAAAATCAATATATAAATCTCTAGATTCTTCTGAAGGATATACTTTTATATTAATAATTTTATTTCCATTAGAACTATATGGGCTAACTGATATATATCTTGAGTCATATTCACATTCCCAAGGTTTATTAGAATTAACAGTTAAAGAAAATTCACTTCCATCATAAGATACATAATTAAATTTAGAACTAAGGCTAAATTCTGTTGGTATTTCTGGTTCTGGTATTTCTGGTTCTGGTGTAGGAATAGGTTCATCATAATTATATGAACCAGTATTTATTTTATAATCTGGCCATATTCTTTTTAATTCTTGATCATAATATACAGAACCATCTTCAAGAACTGCTATACCAGGAGATTTAATTTTTTCTCCAGATAATGCTTTTTTTAATTCATCAAGTACACTATATCTTTTTAAGTGAGTATTATTTCCCATATTCTTTTATATATCTTTATATAGTTAAAAATAAAAAATGGACCTTAAATAAGGCCCATTTTAAATATATTATTTTAAATAATTTTATTTTACTATACTAGAATCATCTCCACCACCATATAAATTATCTATTGAATTTGGCTTTCCAAAATTAGAATCATTCATCATAGATTCTTGATTTAAACCAATAGCATAATCAATATTACAATCTATATATGAATATCCTTCATAATCTTTACTTTTATTTATATCTGGCATATTACCATCATTTTGATATTCTATATAATTATTAATAAAATCATTTAAATTTGTATTATCATCATTATATCCAAATGGAGTTATACCAATTATATATCCATCAACTATAATAAATGAATATTCATTAGTTACATTAAAATTACTATTATGTATTATATCTTGTGCCATAATTATTATCAATTATTAATTTATATTAAGCAACCTCATTTATATCACCATGTTGAATATATAATAAACATACTCCTTCTTGAGGTATTTCTTCAACTTCTTCTATTTTATCACCAAATTTCATTATACGAATATCAAAAGTAGAACCACTATCAAAATTATCATAATACCATGTATTATTATCTTTAATTAAACTAGTTAATGCATCAATATTATCTAACATACCATCTCTAGTACCTTTTACTTTAATAGGTTCTTTTAAAAAGAAAATTGGAGATGTTCCATCAGATACTTCAAAAAATTTATTATATAATTCTTTTTTCTTTTCTTCACTCATAATATATTAAATAATATTTATTTATGATACTACTGATTCTTCTACAATACCTGGATTATTATTTGAAAAATATACTTTATTAATATTGAACTTAATAATACCTGTTGTATCAAGGTCAATTTCAACATCTTCAGCATCTAATTCATTATTTACACTATATATCATTCTTGATGAACCTTCGACAAAAACTATCCATGGTTCTTCAAGTTTTTTAGAAGCAATTGCTTCTTTTACTTCATCTTCTGTTTTGTATAAACCAAAATGTTTAAGCATTTTTATAGACTTATTATTTTATATTTAAAAATAAACAATATTAAAAGTTCCAAACATCTATTTCTCCAGAATATATATTACTTTCATAATCTATATTTATATTACTAAATGGATCTGAAATAGCAACCATATCAAGATTTATTGAAGCACCCATATTAAATAAATTACTTTCTTCAGAATTTTCTATAATAGAAGGTTTATTAAGTAATTGATAAGTTTCAAATTCTTCAATAAAATCTTTATATTTAGCAGTATTCTTAAGCATAGGAACTTGACAGAAAGTCATTATAATATCATCATGACCATAAGATGCTTTATAACTTCCATTTCCATTTTTATCTTCAAAGTTCTCAATTTCACCAATTGTTACTAAGTCAGTAATATTAATACTGAATTTTTCAAGTTCAATCTTAAGAAGAGCACATGCAGTTTTCTTATTACCAGCAGTAAATCTAATACCTGGAATAGTCTTACGATTTTTATTATATTGTCCAGGTACATTATCTTCTTCACTTCCTTTCTTATATTGTATAATTCTTGTAGTATCAAATCCTTGAGGATTAATATTAAATCTCCAAGAACTTTCTTTCATATAATCATTTTCATTTAAATCAAGAATATATTGATAGAAAAGAGCTCCATAAGTATTCCATTCAATAGAGAATATACATCTATCATTATTGAATAATTGAGAAGCAAGTAACCAATATTCAAGAGCTGCATGTTCAAGATCAAGTTTATTACATTTCCAATAACCAACTTGTTTAAATTTATCTTTTCCAATAACTTGAAGTATATTAAATACTGTACTATCACTATCTCCTCCACCACCTTCTGCTAAGTCAGCAAGAATAATGAAATATCCAGTCTTTAATTCTTCTAAATCAAAATTAGGATCCCAGAATAAATTATCTTTTTTCTGTAATACAATTTCAAATCCTTCTCTTACTTCAAATAATATTGATTGATCTCTAAGAACACCAAGACATTCTCTTGAAACAAGACATAAATCAGATGCACTAAACTGAGTACCATATTGATAATAGAAAGCTTCTTCACTACCAAGAATACCTATCATCTTATTCTTCCATTCTTCAGTTCTCTTTTCCCATTTCTTTGTCTTAGGATTATAATCAGGAACTTGATCCCAGTCAACTTTAAATGGATGATAAATATTTTTCTTTTCAATAGCAGCTTTATATATCTTATAGAATAAGTTAAATCCATTCTGTGTACTCATTATAGCAACATGAGCATTTGGTTGAGCTGTAACAGTAGGGATAACATTCTGATAGAAAAGTTCTACATCATTCTTAGGACACCAAGCAAACTCATCAAGGATAAGGAAGTTGATAGTTTTACCAAGACCAGCAGTTGGTGAGAAAGCTTCTGTTGTAACTGAAGAGTTATTATCAAAACCAATTTCATGTTGATTCCATTTCATTGTACCAGCCTTAAGATAATAAGGAAGGTTAAGATACATATCTTTAAGTTTTGATAATAAGTCAACACCAGCTGGACCAGATTTTGAAAGAATAAGTCCAGCCATATCTGTATTAAATAATATTACCCAAAGACAGAAAATAGCAGTTGTAGTTGATTTACCACTTTGACGGCAAGAGAGGAAAACAGTAAAGTTATTTTCTTTTAACATATTAAGATAATCAATCTGATAATCTCTTAATTTACATGGTTTTATACCACCTTCTGCTGTTTTTAAATAACATTTACTTGCAAAATATACAGGATCTTCACGACATCTTTTATAATCCTCAACTTCTTCTTGAGTTCTTCTATATACTAAATCTGGTTTAAGTAATTGAACATTCTTACCACAGAAAGGATTAGCTTTTAAAGGTAAACCTTTCTTTAAAGCTTCAACAGCTAAATTAAATGCCTTAGTTGTCCATACAATTCTTTCTGCTGCTTGACCATTTATAGTCTCTTTAACAGGATTGAATTCATATACAAATTCTTTTTTAGGCATAAAAATTTATAATTTTTTATACTATATTTATATATAACAATAAATAAAAAATATGAAAAGTATTGAGAGATATATCTTAGAAGGTTCTAAGTTTGTAGTTTTTGTAATGTGTGGTCTTCCTGGATCTGGTAAATCTACATGGGCGAAGGAAAATCATCCAGACTTGACTATTGTTTCTAGAGATGTAATACGTGCTAAACTTGGATTTACTAAGGATGCAGATGAAAAGGCTGTTCTTACTGCTGGACAAGAAAAGCAAGTAACTACTGAAGAATATTGGCAGATTGCTAAACTTGCTAAAAAGAAGCAGTCATTTATTGTTGATGATACTAATTCTATACCTAAATATAGAAAGGAATTGCTTCAGACTCTTAGAAATTATGGTGCAAAGATAATTGGAGTAAATGTTGAAACTCCTATAGAAGTTTGTATCAATAGACGTCGTGGACAAATTCCTAAAGAAACTATGGAACGTCTTGCTGCTAAGAGACTTCCTCTTAGAAAAGAAGATGTTGATGATTTATTAAATGTGAAGGGCTACTGATAAATCAGTAACCCTTCTTTTTTATATAGTAGTATTTGATATTAGGTAGTTTTCTTAGGTCTACCTCTTTTCTTTGTAGGAGTATTATAAGCATTAAATAACTCCATTATATATTCTTTTTTCATATCATATGAAAGAGAGTCAATAGCACTTGCAAATTCAGGATTCTTAGTATTACTCATACTATTCTTAATTAATCCACGAGTATATACATATATAGTAGAAATAATATTAGCAAATTTATATCCTAAGAAATGAAGAGTATATAAAAATCCTTCTCCACACATACCATTTTCATATTCTGGATAGAAATATACTTTATTAGTAAATTTCTCAAGACATTTTCTTCTGAACATACAACTTTGGAAATGACAAACACTTAACATTGGATTACCATTCTTTAAGTATTCTGTAATTTGTTCATTATTTAATTCAATCATTGTATTAGGAAGAACTCTTTTATCAGAAAGCATTACTGATGAAGAAACAACATCTACATCAGGATTATTATCTAAATATTTTACTTGTTCTTCAATTTTCTGAGGATCTACAAGATCATCACTATCAACAAAACAAATATATTCACTATCTGTTTTATTTAATATAAAGTTATGTGTATTAATATAACCTTCTTGTTCTGTTTGCCATGCGATTACATTACTATTATTATTTTGATAATCAAGTATTACATCAATAGTTTTATCTAATGATTTACCATCACATACTAAGATATTATAATCTTTATATGTTTGTTTTAATAATGAATCAAGTGATGACTTTATAATAGATTGTCTATTATAAACACATACACATATATTTACTCTCTTACTCATATATATAATTTAATTTTATTTAAAATAAATCAGTTAATTTTGGCATAGGTGGGAATATAGGAGGAATTGCAATACCTGTTAATTGTCTTACAATCATAACTGCTTTTGCAATTACATTTTGTGCTTTAACTTGTACAAGTGCTGCTAATTGTTCTTTTTCTGATTCTACTTTTTTTAATACAAGTTTTAATGCGGCATTAGTTGTTTCTGCAGCAGCAGTTCCAATAGCACAACCAAGTGATTCAATTGCAGAGTCTCTCATATTTTCAAGAAAATATGCATAAGAACCTATAAAACCATTAGCTTTTTGTACAATAAGATTTGTATAACTATTTGCTTGAGATACAACCCAATCAGGTCCCATTTTAACATATGCAGTTATTGTACCAATACCAGCTTCTAAAGATCCTAATACTTGGTCTTTAAACTCCATACATTTACCATAACCACCAGTTATTTTATCTTTAATATCATTAAGTTTCTTTTCTTGTTCTTCGTTAAGTAATTTTTTAGATTTTTCTTCTACTTTTGGTTTCTCACTTATAGCTGATAATAATTCTGCAGGTTTCATTATTTTTTGTTGTGTCCAATAACCAACAGATTGTAATACTTTATCACTAATAGCACTTACATCAATTAAATCCATAAATCTATCTGATAAATATGAAGTTATTGCTCCTGTTGCTACTGTTAAACAATGCTGACCTAAATCAACAGTTATTTTTTTAATTAAATCTAAATCAGTAACAGTATTGAATGTAAGTAATGAATCATCAATAATATTATCTACTTGAGAAAATATATTAGTGGCTTCTCCTTTAAGAAAGCTAGAACCAGCATTTAGAGTAACCATTTCTAGATTACCTAATAAATCTCCTGGTAAACCTTCTTTACGTATGTAATTTGTAATTTCTGCCATTAATTTACTTTTGTATTATTTGTTAATAATGATTGTGTATCTGAAAGAGTATCTACACATGCTTGAAATCCTGCAGCAAGAGGAGCTGTATACATACCAGCAACTGAAGAATTCATTAATGTTAAAAAGTTTCCTTTTAATTGCTCAAGTAAATTTACAAGTTTCTGTCCATATATTGCTGGTTCCATTGATTCTGTATTAGAATCACCAATATATACTTTATTATCTTTTATTGTAATATAACCTTCACCAGAATTAATTATAACTTGATTATCAGGAGTTAATTTAATACAAGTATTTTCTCCATTTTTTAATACTATGCCTTCTGATGGACGATAATAGATATATACACCATTTTCTCCAGCAGTTCTAGATAAAAGAACTTCACTTTCTTGATAATCAGATTCATCTTCAGAAATTATCTTCTTACTATCTTCATTTAATTCAAACATTGGAATATACCAGAATTCTCTATATTCTTTATTAGTAAATATCCAAATTTTAGAACCAACACGTAATTTAGAAAATCTCTGATAACCTTGCATAGTTAATGGATATATCCAAGGAAGGCCTTCTTTATTCATTACAGATGAATCAAAAAGTCCTGGACTATCAGCTTTAACACGACCTATATATTTTGGGTCATCAACATCTATTACTATACCAGGTAATACCTTTACATTAGATAAATCCATATTCTATTATGCTTGTGTAGTTTCACTTGATTCTGGTTGTACATCACCTAACATTTCACTATCAATTTCTCCTCCACTTTCTTCACTTTCTGGTGATTCTGATTCTTCTCCACCACCTTCTTCTCCTTCAGCACCAGTTTCTTCTTCTGTTTCTTCTTCATCATTTTCACCTTCAGGATTACCACCAGCTACTTTCTTAAGTTTCTTTTCTTCTTTCATCTTCTTATTAAGTTCAAGATCAGCTTCACTCATCTTAAGATATTTAAGAATTAAGAATTCTGGATCAAAGAATGGTTCTTCTTCACCTTCTTCATTAGTTATTACTAAGCTATCCTTCATTGTACCAATAAATTCAACTCTCTTAGACATAACTTCTTGTTCTGCAAGTTCAGTGAATTGGTTATATGAATTGAAATGAAGAGAAATAGAATCAAGTATTCTCTTATCATTTTTAATATCAGGAATATTAAGAGCAATCTGAATTCTTATAGGTTTAAGAATTATTTCTCCAAATGTACTTCTCATTCTTGTTACAAATCTTGAGAAGTTAATTTCATCTCTAAGTTGTTGTGTAGGGTCTGTACCAAACCATGTTGCTTGTGCTTCTCTGTCAAAATGAGATTCAGGAATCTTACTCATCTTATAAAGATTTGATAAGAAGTACTTAATCTGATCACTATCATTAAGTTGTGGTCCATTATCTACAAGTGTTTCAATATTTGGAGTACCAGCTTCATTTTCGGGCATCCAATATTCTTTATTAAATGGCATATTAACTTTACCATTTACCATTAATTCACCAGTATCAACATTGAAAGATATATCTTCTTTATATCTATTCATTGCTTGTGAAAGAGTCTGCATACCCTTTGCTTTATTCATACCATTAATAGGAATAGTGAACATAGTCTTGAATGAAGACTGAGTTACAGTCCAAATAATCTGTGCTTGTTCAACAATTCTATAAATATTAAATGGACGAATAAGACGTTCAAGATATGATTGTCTTTCTGTTACACCAGTATCTTCATACTTGATATAAATAATCTGAATATCAAGTAAGTATCTTTCTTTACCTTGAATACCTTTAAATTGTACCCAATATGTTGTACCATTTTTGATGACCTTTGTCAATGTAACAGGATCAACATCAATGATACCAATAATTGAGTGAGGATTTTCAAGATCATCATAGATAATTTCATAAGCAAGAACACCATCAATTAACCATCTCTTAAAATCATCCCATGCTTTTCTCTTCCAATCAAGAAACATATACATTTTATAGAATACTGTATTAACAGCATTTCTAAGCTCTTCAGCAGATTTTTCAGTTAATTGTTGTGTAAGACCAGTATCAATGAATGGTTGAGCAATATAAGCTTCATCGTCATCATAAACAATACATTCATTAGACATAACATCAAGAATATCTTCAAGTTCTGGCTGAGCAGCCATTTTTCTAAGAATTACTCTTTTTTGTTCAAGAGTCTTTTCTTTAAAGTCTTTATCTTCTTCTCCTTTCTGTTTCCAGTTATTCATCATTCCACCATAAATAGACTGATTTAATAACAAATCATCTTTAGGTTGAAGTTGTTTATCAGCTGGAATAGCTCTCATATTATTTATTACCTCATCAGAATAATTCATTCCATAATGAGATAAAGAATATAATATCTTAGAGATTCGACTTTGTTTTTTAACTGTCTGATTACTTAGCATCTGTTGTGTAAGTATATTACTTTCGACAGCTTCCATTATACTTTGTTCATTTTCTAGAACACTATTTAAATTACCAAATACCATAATATTTTACTATATAAATACTTCTATAGATAAAAATAATTTTTATATTTTATTTTTTGTGATTTTGATGAAATTTTTATGAATTATTTGAATTCTTTACTATATTAAACTTGAATTTAATAGATAATATATGAGTAATAAGATTAGAAAAAGCAATGATATTATACGGCTTCGTGATGACGTATATGTTTATAAAGAAAATATCGATTGTATCGTAAAGACGAATGTTGATCCTAAAGATAAAAGTAATCTTAAGGAGGATATTTATGTAATCTATCTTAAAAACTCTCATTTTAATTGGATTTCTTTAACTAAAGAACAGTATAACAAATATCTTAAACATTTAATTTAATTTTTAAAAAATCATGGCAAATAGTATTACTAAAGAAATTAGTGTAGCTCACAGTGCAACGGTAGCTGGTTACGATTATGAGAAGCGCCTTAAGAGCCTTACTCCTGAGGAACGTGCTAAGTATCTTGCACTCACAGACAAGGTCGATGTTCATAACCTTACTACGGTTCATGAATATGGTTCCGAGCTTAATTCTGTAGTAGCCGAGAATGGAGAGCGATTCCTCGCTTCAGTCAAGGCAGGTGATGGTGGTGAAATTGTTGCTCTTACTACAGAGCTTCTTTCTCAGCTCAATATGATTAATATTGACGAGATTAATTCTGATACCAAGTGGAAGAATTTCCTTAGGAAGCTTCCTGTTGTTCGTAAGTTCGTTACTTCTATCGAAAACATCAAGATCAAGTACAATGACATTGCAGAGAATGTAAATGCCATTGCTGACAAGATGGGAGATGCAAAGATTGTTGCTCTCACTGATAACTCCACTCTTCAGGAGATTTTCGATAATAATGTAACTTATATTTCTCGTATCCGTGAGCTTATCCTCGGTGCTAAGGTTCGTCTTGAAGAAGCTGAGAAGCAGCTTGCTGAGATGAAGGCACATCCTGAGAACTATGAGACTTATGAGATTTCTGAGATGCAGGATTTCGTAGGTTCTATCCAGAAGAGGATTGCTGACCTTCAGGTTACTGAAGCAGTTATGCAGCAGAACCTCCTTCAGATTCGTGCTACTCAGGGTAATAACCTTGCTATCGCTGAGAAGAGTAATAACATTGTTACTAATGTAATTCCTCTTTGGAAGAATCAGCTTTCTATCGCGGTTATCATGAATAACCAGAAGAAGAATGTTGAGGCTCAGGCAATGCTTACTGAGACAACTAATAAGATTCTCGCTGAGAATGCTAAGAATCTCCACACTAACTCTGTTGCTGTCGCAAAGGCTAATGAAGAGTCTGTTATCTCTCTTGAGACACTTAAGACTACTACTAATGAGCTTATTGCTACCATCAAGGAGGTTGAGAGAATTCACGCTGATGGTGCTCATCAGAGAGAGCTCATTGAGAAGGAGCTTCATAGCATGGCTATCCAGCTTGAAGATGCTATCAATGGTAGTGGTAAGTAATGGAAGATACTGATTTTGTAACACCTGGCGAAGTTCCGCAGATAACTCTGCAAAGACAAGCTGCGGAACTAGCCAAAATAAAAAAAGAAATGGCTTCTGTTCAGAAAAGTATAGATGAATTGGTTAATGGCATGAATGGTGCCCTTGATCAGATGAGAATTAAGTATAATGTTGAGAAAGCTCTTGCATTAGATGCTGACATTACTTATAGGGAAACAGAAGAAGGAAAGACTATCATTTCTATTACAAAGAATGGTAATACGACTGAATCAACTTATGACAGTTTTCCTGTAGAAGTTAAAGCCGGTATTGATAGAGCAATGGCTATTCGTAGAAAGAAAATTTCTAAGAATGAAGCTAAATCAAACATTAAGACTAAATATAAGATAGGTGATCATCTTATTCTTCGTGGTAAGATTAAGGATGGATCTGAAAGACTTGTAAAGAAATTTGAAATTAAGAAGATTATTTGGTCTATTAAGAGTAAGCCAATGAATATCTTTATTCTTAAGCAACTTGAAGGACCAAACAATAATACAACATTGGATAGAAATGATTGTAAGAAATATCATATTAAATATGAGGAAGGTCTTCAGGCATATTCTATGATGTTGAACTTTACAAGAATTAGAAAAAATAAGTAAATTATTTGTGAATTATAAGAAAAAATTTCTATAATATAATTAACAGGTTTTTAAAAAATATAGAATATGTACAATCCAAAATTTATTAGACTTCACAATTCTGAGAATAACACAGTAGTTGTTGTTAATATTGGTTCAATTGCTTTGATTGATACTGACGAAGAGAATGGTCGTCCTGTAAGTGTTATTTATATGAATAACGAATGTGATGTAAAAGAGTTCAATGTAAATGAAACTCCTGAGAAGATCTACGCTGAGATTGAAAAGATTTATCAGGATAAATAATAGAAATTTAAGTTATGTGAAATTGTGGCCGTAAGCCTCGCTAACACCAGAAGAAATTCTTTTTTAATAAAGTAATTTTTCTTAGTAGCAATATTATTACACTTTTGGTTTTTATCGGTTTACCTTTTAATATTGATTTACTTTTTATAAACCGTAGCGAAAGGTTTGATGAAATTGAGAAGCATAAGAATAATTCTGGAAATGCACAATGGCACATTCGTTAGTTTAACCGCCTTTAACTGAATTGAAAGAAGAAGGACTTGAAAATTGGAGATTAATAATACCCAGTTAAAATATAAGCCCAAACTAATCAAGGTTAATCATTAATCAGAAGTTCTCCGAAATTTAGTGGAGGAGATTAAATAAAACCTAATTGCTTCTGCAGATTAATTCAAGTGAAAGCGAAGACATATAACCTGAATGTCCCTGTTTTTTGAAGATTGGAGAGACTGGACGCTGGATAGGAGGTTTTAGGAATTGGTTACCTTAACGAAAACTTTCTACGGAGGATGAAGATTATTCTTCATCCTCTTGTTTTTTGAATATATTGTCTATGTTTTTCTATTTTAATATTACAAATACAACTTATAAATTTGAAAGATGATATTAGATAGAACATGGAACAAAAATGAACAAAAATTAGTTATTTCTTATATTGATAAAGAAGGTAATAGACAATTCTACCAAAAGTATTTCCATCACTTTAAAACATATGAATATGATGAAAATGGAGATGTAGATACATGGGATGGTAAAAAAGCAAGAAAAGTATATAAAGATACTACAAATTATACACCAAATGAATTCGATATTCTAGAATTCATGTATGAGCTGCCAGAAGACTTGAATAAAGTAATGCATGCTCAATATTTTCCTAAATTATATTTTTTCGATATTGAAACTAAGTTTGATCCAACTAGTTTTCCTGATCCACAAAAAGCATTACACCAAGTAACTGCTATTTCATTAGTAGGTCCAGATATGTCATGTATTGTTTATGGACTTAGACAACTTAATGAAGACCAAATTGGACTTTTACGTTCAAGATATCTTGATTGGATTAATAACAATGAATTTGCTAAATCAAGATTAAAGAAAGAACCAAAAGTATTATATCAATATTTCTCTAATGAAGGAGATATGTTGAAACACTTTTTTACAGTTATATGTCCTAAGGTTCCTTGTCTTGCAGGATGGAACTCTTATGGATTTGACTTTATTTATCTTGTAACTCGTCTTACAGTATTATTTGGTCAGAAAGAGGCATATAATATTCTTAGAAAAGCATCACCAACAGGTGAACTTACTTCAATTAAAGTAACAAATCAACAAGGACAATTCTTATATAAATTCCAAGCACCATGCCATACTATTTGGCTTGATTATATGGAAATAGTAAAACAGTATGACTATACACTTATTCCTTATGAAAGTTATTCTCTTGATTGGGTAGGTGAACATGCTGTAAAGGCTAATAAGATTAAGTATAATGGAACCCTTAATGATTTGTATGAAAAGGATATTGAATGGTATTATTTCTATAATGCTATCGATAGTCTTATCGGTCTTTTAATTCATTATAGATTAAAGTCACTTGAGTCACCTTGTTCAGTATCAAGTATTACTCTTGTACCACTTCCTAAAGCATTTGGTCAGGTTGCACTTACTACAGCAAATGTATTTAATGAATTCTATCAGGATAATAAGAGAGTAGTTTATAACTATGATGCTATTGAAAGATATAAAGTAAATTATGAAGGTGCTTTCTGTGGTTGTGTAGCTGGTCGTTATCAATGGAATGTATGTGATGACTTCGCATCACTTTATCCTTCACAGGTACAGACATGTAATTTCTCATTTGAAAATATACTTACACCAGAACCTTATGGCCCAGATAGTTTAGGTAGATATACTCCTAGAAATTGGACTGAAGAAGAACTTGAACAATTTAGACAAGATCCTAATTACTTTGTTTCTATTAATGGTAATGTTTATAAGAATGATAAAGATTATGCATTTAAGAGAATGCAAAGAAATATGAAAAAGAAGAGAGATGTTTATAAGTATACTGGACAAAGAATTGAAAGTGAACTTATACATGAAATTGATAGGTTGATAAAAGAAAAAGAAAATGAAAAATAATATAAATATAGAAGTAGATACTCTTGCTGCTTTATTTAACTTTAATGGAATTTCATATAAAGATTTAAATACTAAAAAATTTGTAGAAACTCCTTATAAAAAAATTAGTCAATTAAAAGAATATCTTCATCAATTATATCCACAATATGATGAAATATATTTTTATGAAAAAGTTAAAGATAGAAGACAAGTAGAATGGAATAAGGAATTTTTATTAAGTTAAATTATGAAGATTAATGTAAAAATAATTGACACTAATTATAGTGTAAATAAATATGGAGAAGGAGTTTTAGAAAATGCTATTGATGAATATATAAAAAATGGTAATAAGCTTGTTTCATGTAATAGTAATTCTACTGATTTAAAAGATGTTATTGGTACTGTTGATCATATTGATAGAACTGATAATGGTAAAGTATTTGCTGATATAGAATTATTAGATACACCATCTGGAAAAATATATCAAGAAATATTAAATAATAGTACACTTAATTTTGGTGTATCTGGATATGGTGATAAAAATGAAGATGGTATTATAACAAATTTTAAAATAAATAGTATAAATGTAATATGAGTGATTTTAGTGAAGGTCCAGCAGTTAGAATTGAAAGACCTAAAATAAAGTGGAGAAATTTTAAGATATGGATAGTAGACCAATTTAAAAGAAAAACTTGGTTTAGAAATTTTTTTATAACTAGAAATGCATGGGGTGCTTTCAGTATAAATTCTCATATTAATCAACATACTAATAAACCTAAAGTAACTTATAATACATTAAAGACAGCCCTTAAATCAGCTGAAGCAATGAGTAAGAAACATGATACTCATTTCAGTACTTATAAATGTCTTTTCTGTGATGGTTATCATATAGGAAAGAATAGAGATAATAAAACTGATTATGATAAGAAATAAATATATATTAATACAATAATGGCAACAGTACATTTTAATTTAGAAAATTTAATTTCTAAAAAGATAGATGAAAAACTTGAAGAAGTTGTAAATAAAGCAATTGATAGAGCCTTTTCAAATATAATCATTGAAACAGAACATGTTGAAAATATACCAACTGAAAATGAAAATAGTTGTAAAGTAGAAGTAGGAGAGGAAGATGATTCTAAAAAGGTATATACAGAAGCTGAAACTGCTAAATTAATTGAAGAAAATAGCAAGTTAGATTTTACAGTATATGATCCTTTAAAGAAAGAATATATAAAGGTAGATGAAAGTAATAAGGATTATATGCCTGATGGTGTATATCTTGGTTATGAAGTTGCAACATATCTTAGTAATATTGCTAATAGTATGAAGCAATTCATTAATTCTTATAATCAAAATAAGAAAGATGAAAAGCCAGAACTTTCTGAATATGATATTGCATTTTATGATTATATCAATAATCTTTCTTGGGGACAATTAAAAGAACTTATTAATAACAATGAGTTAATTTGTCTTGATGATATTCCTCCTATTCAAGAAATTGGTAATCCTATTGATACTTATTATGTTATCTTAAAGAATACTTTAATGAAGTATTTCTATGATAATATTGAATTTACTAATTTCTTAGAATTAGATTCTGCTAAGGATTTTTATAAGAAAAAAATTTTACAATTATTATTCTCAAAATTTAATGATTATATTGATTATGTTATGAATTATTTAATCATTAATAAACATAGAGAATTATTTGATATATTATTTGGAAAAATATATATGAATAATATTACTGAAAAATAATATGTACGGAGATTATAAATTTACAAGATTAACTCTTGAACAAAGAGACAAGAAATTAGTATGGGAAATGCCATATGAAGATATTGGAGCAGATGATTTAATTCATGCATTAAATACTTTATTAATAGGTTTTACATTTCATCAAAATACTATATATAATGCTATGGCTGAATATCTTCAAGAACATGCTTCAAATTTATATGATATTTATGATCATGTAGAATCAGAACTAGTTGGTGATACATTAGATGATGAAGGTGAATAAAAAATGAAAGTTGTAATTAATATTACAACTTTTTTTTATTTTTATATAACTAATATAATTATATAGAATGAATAAGTTTTTTAATTACTTACAGCCAACTATTATTCAAGCTACAGATAATGAAGAACTTCCAGAAAGAGTAAGAGGAAGATTCTTTATTAATTTTAATGTATTTGGTATTGCATATTTTACAGAAAAGTATATATTACAAGAAACATCATTTGGTGCTCCTTATCTTATTTTAAAAGAAGACAACTATGGTCTTCAACTTGAAGATACAACAGAAGGAGAACTTCTTGATATTCCTAGAATATATATTGATATTACAGATAAATTTGTAAATGATGAAGAAAATTTATTCCAAAGTTTTGTAGCACAAGCTTTAATGGATAATAGAATATGGGTAAGAGGTATAGATAAGTTCTTTGCAGGAATGGATTACTATACTAATTATACATTATATAACTATCTTGCACTTACAGATCAAATTGAAGTTCCTGATTTTGGTGCTCGTCTTCCTAATTATCTTGATGAATATGGTTTTATTCAGACACAGTATTGGAAACCTCTTACAGGAGAAATTTATGAAGACTATAATAATCTTGATTACTTTAATGAAAAGAATAATCTTTTAACTAATACTTTTAGTGAAGATGAATTAAATAATTTTTATTCAACATTCTGCTCATTAATACTTGAATATACTAAAATTCCTGAAGATGTTCTTAGTGAATCTAAAAATCAGATTTATAATTTAGTATTAAATTATTTTAAAAATTTTAAATCAGATGAAAGTAGTAATGCTTTATCTTTAATTCTTAATTCAGGATATACTCTTCAAGAAACCAAGACAAATATAGGTTGTAATTGTAATTCTTCAACAACTGGAAGCGGTGAAATTACTAAATCTTGTTATGATTTATATGGAGAAGCAATGATTTATTGGTTAAAGAGTATGCTTAGTGATTCTAAATTCTATGAAGATTGGTTTAGAATTAGAAAGAATGAAAATGATTGGATTCCTAATGATGTACTTATTGAGAAATTAAGATTATTCTTTAGTGAATTTATAAAATTACAACATGCTTTGACATTCTTAAAAACAAATAATATTAAATGCGATTGTCCAAGTCCTGTATCATTTAATGAAAGTGAATGTAATTACAATATTATTAATAATTTCTTATCTATATTAACATGGGTATTTAATGAAGAAATTGATAGTAATATAAATAAAATAAAAATATATGGTGGTCAGTTCGCTGAACTTCTACCTAAATTACAATTCTAATTATGAAAAATTTAAGTGCTTATCTTGATAATATCATCGATGAAGAAGAAGGTTACTTCGAAGGATGTAAAAGTAAAATTTCTTGCGGTAAAATTACTGAAAGAGATTTTATGAAGGCAAATAGAAAAGCTTCAAGAGAAGAAGAGATTTCTAATCATGGTAAACCTGTAAATTACAGTAATAAGTTTAAAACAAAGAAAGATTATTCTAGAAAGGATAAACATAAGAAACCTTTAGTATAAAGAATATAAATAAATTAATATATATAATATTATGAAGAATTTATTAGATTACATTAAAGAGTCTATTGAAGTTGATGAAGCAAAAGGTTCAGAAGAAGAAAATGTAAATGTTCCTGATTCTAAAACTTTCTCATTTAACTTTAAAGATTTTGAAAACGCAAAAGAAACCATTGAATCATTACAAGGATTTGAATCAGTCTCAGTTGAAGATGAAAAAGTAACTGTTACTGTAACAAAGGATAATGATGCTGATAAGGCATTTGAACTTATTCAGGATTTTATTCATCTTAGAGGTAAAGATATAAAAAGAGCAAGTGATGAACAGTATGCACAGAAGGTTGCAAAATGTGAAAAGACATTAGCAGATTGGGCAGAATATGTTGATGACTTAGCTATATCTGATGATGAACCTAAAGATAATAAAGAGGGTGATGATAAGAAGGAAGATGATAAAAAAGAAGAAGAATAATTATGAAAAATCTTAGTCAATATTTAACTGAATCAAAAACAATTACTAAGTCAAATTATCAAGATTTCATTAATAATGATGGAATGGATCAAGAACTTAGAGAATGGTATAAGAAAGAATATAAGACAGATCCTCTTGGAGATGAACTTCCTACTATAACATTTGCCGAAGTTCTTGCACAATTCTTTAATGAATTAGATAAATTTGAAGAAGAATGTTGTGCAGATGATTCTATTGTAAGAGAAAGAATATTTAAGAAACTTACAGAATTATGTGGAGTTAAATATAATAATTTCTATGATTTTTGGTTAAAAGGTTAAGAGATTGAAGAAATTCAATCTCTTTTTCTATATTAAATTATAAATATATTTAATTTTGATATGGGTCCTAAAGACAAATATTGGTTAGTAGTTATTGAAACTATTGATGAAGATGAAAAGGGTAAAATTAAGAGAAATAAAGAGAAACATCTTGTAGATGCATTTGATATTAAGGGTGTTGAGAATAAAGTAAAAAATATGATGGAAGGAGAAACAAGAGATTGGAGTATCAAGTCAGTTGCACTTGCAGGAATTATTGAAGTTTATTAATCTAAGAAACCGCTAAAGATTTTAAATCCTTAGCGGTTCTTTTTAATTCTGGGACGCTTTAATACTTTTTTAATAAAATATATCGTCTAATATATTTGAGATAAATCTGGATTATTTATACATCTTAAAATCTAACATTATATATTCTTTATCAAGAAAACCTTCTTCTAACATATCTGTTGGTTCAACTTGTTTAAGAGATGAAAAATCAAAATTTAATTTTTCAATTTTCTTTTTAAATCCTTCAAAGAAATTTTTATTATCTACTTTATCTAGAAAACTATAAAATACATAATTATCATCTTTTCCTTCAATATATCTGAAAGCAATACTTTTTTGTCCTTTCATATATATTGTTTTTTGTATGTTAAGATATACAATAAATTCTTCAAGTTTCATTCTTTGTTCTATTTCTTTATCTTCTAAAAGTTTTCTTTCAACATCAACTTTAGCAAATAAGAAATCCTCTGGGAATTCTCCAATTGTACTTATAGATATATATTTCATATTTGAAAATTATTATAGTTTTATATATAAAAATATAGTTTTTGTATTAAAAATTATACAGTAAAAATTATTTTTAACTATAATATATATTTTATTTTAAATGAATAATGTAGTACAAGGAAATGATGAACACAAATGGTTAAGACCATGGAATATTGAAAAATTTGATGATTTATATAATCGAGATGAAAGATTTTTCAGTATTTTAATTAAAGGTGCTCTATCATGGCTTACATCTAATCTTGTTTTATATAATAAACCAATTAATCATTTCATTTTCAATACTGGTTCTTCTTATCTTTATGTTGAATCAAATGGATATCAATTCAGTATGAATGAAACATTTGGTGAAGATCAAATGTATATGAAAATGCCTCGTTGTGTTATTGAAATTGGAGAAATAAATATTCCAACAGAAGAACTTTCTGCACCATATGTTCGTGGTGTATATGAACGTCGTGATGGTAATGAAATAAAAGGATATAATGCACAAATTAGAAGAATGCCTATTGAATTGACTCTTACTGCAAAATATGTTCTTTCAAATTTCAATGAAAGTATGATACTTATTCAAGAACTTATTGATAAAGTAGCATGGCAACAATATTTCAATATTATATATCTTGGTCAAATAATTAACTGTTCTATTGAATTAGATAGTAATTATAGAATAGAAGTTAATAAAATTGATATGGCTGATCCTAATACTAATCAAAAGAATATTGAAATAACTTATAAACTTTGTTCTAATTATCCTTGTATAGATGAAACAACATCAATAGAAAATAAACAAATAATAGAATCATTTAGAAATAATACACATTTAATTAGTGATAAAAATATTTATAATGTAACTGATACAACAGTAAGACATATAAATGAAAATGGTTCTGTAACTATTGATAATGATATAGAATTTAATAATCCAAAAGATTATTTAAGTACTACAAAAGATGGAGATACATTTACTATGGGCGATATTGATAAAGATAAAGAAGCATCAATATTACAATATAAAAATGATACTCTTTTAAAAACAACATTTAGTGAATTAAAAAATACTCTTTAATAAATAATGTCACAACTTGGAAATATATATAATTCTTATGGACAGCAAATAAATATTGCTGTTGCAAATACATATTCTTATAATGTTGCTTCTGGAGTTAATCTCTCTAGAAATACTGTAATTATATCTTCTAATGTTGATGAAGATGGTAATGATACAGGTACATATTCATTATTTGTAACAGATAATAATGGTTCTCCAATAAGACTTACATATAATATTTCTCAAGGTAATGGACTTTATTATTCTCAAGATGGTGATTATCTTTCATTATATATTGATAATGATACAATTATATCAGATAATAATCAATTAAAATTTAATATAAATAATCATCTTGGTGAATCTTTTAGTTATGAAGGTAATAAAATTGAATTAAATGAATTAATAATACCTAATTCATCATTACAAGAATTTGGTATTTCAAGTATTGATGGAGAAACAATTAATTCTGATGATGATACAATATATGTTAATACACAAGCTTTAAAATATTCAAATAATTCAACATCAACTTATGGTATTGCTATTGGTGATGGTAAAACAATAATTACTCAAAATGGTAAACTTTTAGTAAATATTGAATCATTTAATAAAGCAAGTTCTGATAATTTAGGTTTTATTAAAGGTGATAATTCTACAGTAGATATTAATGATGGTGTTATTTCAGTAATAACAAATAAATTAAATTTAGGAAATAGTGAACAATATGGTATTGGTAAACCAGATATGAATACTATTATCTTTAATTCAGATAGACAAATTACTGTAAATGAAGATAATTTAAAGATAGCAACATCTTCAACTTATGGATTATCTAAAATTAATACTGATACAATATCTTTAAATAATGATAAAATCTCAATGAAAGATTATGATTTTATTAAAAAATCAATATCTGAATATAAAAATATTTATTATGAATATAAAAATGAGATTTCAAAAATTAAAGAATTATTAATATCTGGTAATACTTTAGTTAAAGATAAGGATATTCAATTATTTAGTATAAATGAAACTTCAGCAACAGAATTAAATAAACCACAAGATGATGAAGAAGTAATTAAGATGCCAATTCAATATGTATCTGTAATGTTCAATATAATTACTACTTGCGATTTTATAATGAATATACATTTTGAAGAAGGTACAAATGAATTTCCAAATGTTGATATTGTAGAAGTCAATTATAATGATGAAAAAATATATACTAGAGAAGAAGCTCTAGATCCAAAAACAATTTATTCATCTACTGAAGGTGAACTTAAAAAATTTATTGTAAAACTTTCTGCTAAGAATTTTAGAAATTCAAAGAAAGGAAAATCATTGATTACATCAATTAATTTTATAATTTCTAATAGTGAAGATCATAATAGACAGAAAAATGAAAAATATTCAATAATCAGATATAATTCACTTTATAAAGAAGAAAAACAAGAACAAGAAGTTAAAGATGATTCTTTATCTAATAGAAATTATATTTTAAAATCAGATGAAATATACTGGTCATTTATTTAAGAAAATTATTAATTAATTTATTATATGTATACAGAAATAAAACCAAAAATTACTCCAGCTGATAACTATGATGATGGTAATGGAGAAGGACAAATTATTATAATTGGTGGAGATGATACTGAAGAATATTATGTTACTATATCATTATATGATGGTGCATCATCTAATAGCATAACATATAATAATCCTGGTATTATTAGTATTGGTATAACAGATGGTGATGAAACTCTTGATTATACTAGTGGAACTAGTGATTATGTATTTCTTCTTAGTAGTACTGGTAGAAAATATTGGTCAGTATTAACTGATAATGAATATTATATTAGTAGAAATGGTACTAAAAATATTAGTAGTACATCTACTTTTATTGTTGCATCTTTAATAAGAGTATATCATTATGTATTTACAATAAATGCTGGTAATATTACTCAATCAAATATTATATTAACATATCCAACTACAGGAGATACATTGACTTTTAATTCAAATCAAAATTCAATGATATCTTCTAGTTCTACATCTACTACAATTGATTTTTATACAGCATATGATAAAGTAAGTATTGGAATAACTTTAGCAGGATATATTTCATATACAAGTCCAACAATTAATGGTATATTTACAATAAGTGGTGGAAATATTGATAATACAGTATTTACAAATATTACTTTAACTAAAGTACAAAGACCACAATATCAATATATATTTTCTATAAAATATGATGATATAAATATTAATAGTTCTAATTATGATATTGATGTAGAAGGAAATAACATAAATAATAATATTTTTATTTCTGAAGAAACTTCTATTGATGATTATTCTATATCATTCAAGAATAAAATATATTATGATGATGAAATATCAGATACTGAAATAGAAATTCCAGATAAATATGTAATAAATATAAATAAATGTGTAGATTGTGGTGCATGTGAAACTTTATGCCCAGAAAATGCAATATTTATAAATAATAATGAACGATATGAAATTAATAATAATTGTTTAGGAATATCATGTGGAAAATGTTTATTAGGATGTTCAGAAGAAGCTATTGAATTAAATAATACAGTAAATATAAATATTGATATTTCTAATTTTGAAAATTCAAATAATATTAAATATTATATTCCAATTAATGTAGTAGATAAAAGTACTGGTAATATTGTAAAAAGTATTTCTCCTACTTATCATAAAATTGGTGATGATATAACAATAGATGTTTCAAAAGATGATACTTATTATAAAATTAATGGAACTTGTTCAGTTACTATTACTGAAGAAATGGTTAAAAATCTTCTTAGAAATGAAAGTTATATATATAATAAAGAAATTGATTTTAATGATTTTCAGATAGAATATAAAAATGTAAATATAAGTAATAAATTATATATAACAGATAAAAACAATAATACTTTAATATATAATACTCATTATATAATTAAAAGTGGTACTTCAGATAATGCTGTATTAGATCCAACAAGAATAAAATATAATACAACATTTTATATACAACCTAAAGATACTACATTATATAATAAATCAGGTAATCAAAGAGTAATATCAGAAGATGGAGATATTATTGATTTTAATATTACATTAAAAGATGCAAAAAATAATTATCCAGCTGATAAATATTGTATGCCTTGGTATATAAATAATATTAAAGTTAAATATGAATTAAAAGATAAATTATCATCAAATACTAAAGAATTTGAAAGAATTGTAGATATATATCTTAGAGATAATAAATCTTGTGTATCTAATAATTCAAAAATTATAATTAAACCTGGTGAGAATTTAGACGAGGCAAAAGATCCTGTAAAAGCATCTCAATTTTTCATACCTATGCAAGAAAAAATTGATGGTAAAGTATATAAATTTGATATTCCTCTTTATAAAGAAGTATATCCTGCACATATGTTTATTAAACAAGATGATAGTCAACAAGTATTAACTTTACATAAATATATAAATACATATACTCAACTAAGATATAGAACAGGTAATGAATCTGAAACAAATAATGAAATTTTTGACAATATAAATGGAGAATATTCTATTGATTTTCATTTTACAGAAAATAATTTAAATAATACAGAATCATATACTGATATTCAAAGTAAAATATTTAATTCTAATTATTCTAATGGTATAAATACTATAATATTAAATTCATCACAAATTCCATATGATGAAAATAATAATTATGTATATACTGGAACAATGTTAATATATCCATATGTTGAAAATACTTCTGATGAAAAATATATATATAGAAGTTATCTTGGATGTAAATATGATATAAATATAAATAAAGAAAAGATTGATTTAAATTTTAATCAGTCAGAAGGATTTATAGCATATAATTTAACTAATAATGGAGAATATTCTTATACTTTTTATAATAATCAATATACATTTTATGAAAATGGTAATTCTTCTAAAAAGAATATTGAAGGTAATAGTTTAAATGAATATTATCCTAATTTAACAGTAGCATCTGATCTTAATCAAGGTAAAGTATTAAATATAAAAGATGATAGTATTACTGTTAAATATTCTCTTGATAGAAATAAAGATAGTAAAACTATTACATTTACTTATACTAATACTAATGATTTTATAGGAATTTCTGGTACATTTAATAAAAAAATAACAACATATTTATATCCTCAAATTATTCAAAATGATGGGGAATTTAGATATTCAACTACTAATGATAATAAATTCTCATATAATATTAATGTTTCTCCAAATTCATTTATATATAATGGTTTTGATAAAAATATGATATATAATAATGTATCAACATATTATATTATAAAGTATATATCTCAAAAATATAATTATGATAATACATTAGTAGTATTAAATAATATAAATAATTATTTATTAGATCAAGATTTAACTTGGAAAATGAATATAACTAATTTAAATAGTAGTAATTATAGATATAAAATATTTAGTATAAATGATAATTTTTCAGAAGAAAATAATTTAGAACAAGGTAGAGCTAATATAGATACTAATAATAAAGATTATATATATTATCAAGTACGTAATTATGTTAATGGACATAATTATAATTATACTATAAAAAGTAGAAACTTTAGTTATATAAAACAATTTATTCCAGAATCTGATTTAGTAAGTTATATTAAATTAGATTCTAGTGTATCTTTATACTTACCAAATAATAATATAAATATATATAATACAAATACTAATAATCAAATTTCAGATATTTATTATGTTAATAAATATTATGATAATAATACTATTTGTTATAAAGATTCAACAAAATCTATAAATAATATACATGAAATAGCAGATATTTCATATAATATTTATATGATGACAAAAGAAAATAATAAATATTATATAAATAGTGATGATTTAGTTGGTGTTAATAATATTGAAATTATTGATAGAAATATTCAAAATAGTCCAGGATATGATAAATTACATACAGATCTTGGTAATAATTTTGATAATACTTGTTGTAATTTAACTATTAGTGGATTTGAAATAAATGGAAATGGTATTGATATTGAACAATTAATATATACTAAACAATATAATTTAAACACTGATTTACAAAATAAAAAATTTGAATGGGATAATCAATTTATTATAACTGATATAACATCATTTAATAATGATGTAAATAATGCTGCTGGAACAAATACAAATATATCTCAATATATTATTGATAATATATTAAATGAAAATCAATATAATAATATAATACAAAATGGAGTGTCTGGTGGTATAAATAATATTATATTTGATTATGTTCATACATATTATTCAACTATGGAATATCATAATAATAATTATCCATATACTTATAATTTAGGAGAAACATTTATTGGTACTTTAAGTGATTTCTTACATAATATTAATAAACATATAGATGAAATATCTGTATTAAATGATACTTATGATGTATTAAATAATGTATCTGAATGTATTAATAGAAATTTAACAAATATTAATTATAAAACATTTGATACACACCCTTATCAAAACATAGAAGTTGATCCAATTATATTTAATAGATATAATACATTATTAAATTATAATGATGTTTCAACAAATTATTATTTATTTGATATAAGAGAATCATATAATACATGTTTTAATACTTCATTTAGTAATAATGAATTACCTTTAGTTAATATTGATACTAATTGTTATGTTGGTTATTTAACAAATAGTTATAGTGAAACTATATTTAATAATTCAAAAACTAATATAAATATAATAGAATCTAATTTATTTATATTTGAAAATTATACTAAAATGACTACTAATAATATAACAATAGGAGAAACACAAATGTTACCAACAGGAACTAAAATTGGTTATATCTATAATGAAAATAATGTTAATAAATTTTATATATATGATAATAATCAAGAAATAAATACTGAAAGTAATAATATAATATCAAATATTAATAGTAATTTAGGATCTTATTATATGATTGAAATGACTAATATAAATATTACATATTTTGATAAAAATATTATTAGTAATAATAATTTAATATATAATGGCACTGATACATATACATATTGGTATCTTACTAATAATGATAATAATGTATATAATTATAGTATTACAAAATCTATTAAAGATAACTATGATATTAATTTTGGAATATATAATGAATATCATGTTATAAGTAATTCAGATGATGAAACTACATTAAATAATATATATGATAAAATTAATGAAAATGATTCTTCTAAAGATCATAGTAATATAAATGAAAATATATCTAAATATATATATTATCATTTAGATACTATAAGAACTATATATAATGATACTAATTCTAAAATACTTAATTATAATATTGCTGTTAGTGCTAAAAATATAGAATATACTGATTATTTAACTAGTTTATATAATGAAATTAATTATAATCAAGTTTCAGAAGTAATGTTTAGTAATTATACTAATACAACATATTTTAGTAATGAAAATGAATTATATGATGCAATATCTAATAATTATCCAAATTTAAATAAAACTAAAAATTTAAAAATTATTACATATTGGAAAAATAATATTAATGATTATTATGAATTAGTTAATGGATATAGATTTTTATATAAAGCATATCAATACAAAATTATGAAAGAAAATCAAGATAATTATCAAGAACAAGAACAGAAAAAATTAGAAAATGCTAAAGATTTATTTTATAATTATTGGTTGAATAAATTATATATAAATAGAAAATCATTAGATGGAAATCAATTTAAATATACTGGGCATACTCCTAATATTAATATAGAGACTAATAGTATAAATACATTATTATCATCTAGTTATAAATTAAAGTCTATAAGATGTGAAGATAGAATAATTTATTATTTTGATAATAATTTAGATTTATATAATGAATTAAGTAATGATCTTTGTATAAGATATTATATATCTGCAGATACTGTTAATAATATTTCTACTAATTTTAATAATTCAAAAATTTTTAATGGAGTTATTAATGATACTAATTTTATAAATCCTAGTGTGCAAAATAAAATTGATTATATTTATTTTGGTTTATTTAATGGAAAATTATTTATAAAAAATATAAATGTATCAAATAATAGTATTAAATACATATATAAAATTAATAGAATTTATCCTGATAATTTTATTAATTTAAATATAAATAAAGGAAATAAAGAAATAAATTTTGTATTTAAATTTAATGATACTGTTATTGATACTAATAATAATATAGATACTCAATATAAACTTGAATTATTATATGTAATTAATTCAAAAAATAATTCATCAGAAGTTAGAAGTAGTTTATTAGAAGCTGGTCAATATAATGATATTTCTGATTCTTATCCAGCAGTAGATCAACATGTTTATATTATATCATATAGATTAAAATTAACTAATAAATATGATGAAAGTGATTTTATTTATGGTAAAATTTATAATCAAATATTTTATTATAATGAATCCATTTATAGTTATAGTATTAAAGAGTATGAATCACCAATTAATAATTTAAGTACTGAAAATGAAAATGATATTGTTGATGTTAAATTATTATTAGATTATTATAATAATACTAATCATACTTATTTCTGTTCATTTGCAAAGAATATAAATGAAAGTGGTATATCATTTAGTTATATAAGTAAATATAATAATGGGGATAAAAAAGAATTAAATAGCACATTTAAATTAGATAATTCTTATCCAACATATCATTTCAAAAATAAAATTAATAATGATAATTATATAGATATTGAAATAGAATAATGAGTAAATTAGGTAATATATATTCATCATATGGACAGCAATTTAATATTGCTATAGGTAATACATATTCATATAATGTTCTTTCAGGAGTTAATCTTCCTAAGAATATTATAATTATATCTTCACCAATAGATGAAGATAATAATGATATTGGTACATATTCTTTAATATGTACTGATTCATTAGGAAATCCTGTTAGATTAACTTATACAATACAACAAGGAAATGGATTATCTCTTGATAATGATGTTATTTATTTAAATATTGATAATGAAACAATCAAGAATTCTAATGGATTACATATTGATTTATCAAATATTTATAGTGATGTTATATTAACAAATGATAATATATTACAAATAGATAATGATCAACTTTCTATTATTTCTCAATATTCAAGAGGAGTATCTAAAGGAGATAATAATACTATTAAGAATGATGATGGAATGTTATATGTAAATACTGAGAATTTACAATATGCTAATAATTCTACATCAACTTATGGTATAATAATTTCTAGTGATAATAATATATCAATAAATAATGGAGTATTATCATTAAATCAAGATAATCTTACAAAGGCTTCTAATGAAGAATATGGTATCTGTCATGGAGATGAAATTACTGTTTCAATAAATAATGGTATATTAGAAGTAAATACTCAAAATCTTGAAATAGCATCTGAATCAGAGTATGGAATAATTAATATTGATAATTCTAAAATATTATCAGATAATGGATTATTAAGTATTAATACAGATAATCTTAATATAGCAGATAATAAAAATATTGGTATTATTGATATTGATAATTCATCTATTAAATTAAATGATAATAATCAAATAACTATTCCAGATTATAAAAAATTTAATGATGATTTAGATGGTTTAATTAATGATATAAATAGTAATATTACTGATTTAGATAATTTAAAAGATGATCTTTTATCTAAATTAATTTAACAATAAATCGTATTTTTATATATAGAAAGATAACAACATATACATATGAAGACACAATTAGGAAATACTACTAAATCTTTTGGTAAAGACTATAATATTTCTGTTTCTAACATTGGTGGAGATGGAGTATTAATGGCTTATTCATATCTTAGAGAAAATACTATAATAATTGATTCTAAAGTTGATTCTAATTTTGAAGACCTTGGAAGTTATAGTTTATTTGTTACTGATTCTAATGGTAATCCTGTTAGATTAACTTATACTATACAACCAGGTAATGGTCTTTATGCAGATCCTGCTGATACAGATGTACTTAGAATGGTTATTGACCAATCATCTATCATGGCAAATGATGGTGATGAAATTTATGTTAATAAACATAATATTATTGATAATAATACTTTAACAGTTAATAGTGTTGAAGATACTGAAGCTAAAAGAGGTAGAATTGCAGTTGTAACAGCAAATCTTGATAAAGCATCTAATAGTAGATGGGGTATTACTAAAGCAGATGAAGTTACAACATATATCAATCCTGAATATGAAATAGATGAAGAAACAGGAGAAAGAAAAATTGATCCTGAAACTGGTGCATATGTATTAATTCCTACTGGTGTTATTTGTGTAAATACTCAAAATCTTGATACTGTTGATGATACATTAAATAGAGATGGTATAGTAAGACATAGTTCAGAAATGTTTAGAACTATTGAAGCAAAAGATGGTAAATTAAATGTTCTTACATATAATCTTGATAAAGCTTCTTATACTGATTATGGTGTTATTAAAACAGATAATGTTACAATTCAAGCAGATGATAATGGTGTTGTAAGTGTTTTAACTGCTGGTCTTGATCATAGTAATAAATCAAATTATGGTATTTCTAAAGGTGATGAAGTAACAATTAATTCTGTTGATGGTATATTAACTGTAAATACAAGAAATTTAAGTTATGCTACTTATACTCAACCTGGTATAGTTATAGTTGATTCATATTCTATGACAGTAAATGATGGTAAGATTGAAGTTAATAGATATAATGAAATAGAATCTATACTTGATAGAAATAATCCAGAACATGATTTATTCCGTTCAGATATTGAAGATTTAAAGAACCGTGTTTCTAAACTTGAAACAGCTGCTCTTCAGGAAGTAATTGAATTCTTAATCCCAGTTGGAGATCCAGAAACATCACTTCCTCAACCAATATTTGATAGAGAAACTTGGACAGTTAATCATTATAGTAATAGAAAAACTATATCATTTAGTATTAAGACTAATTGTAAATTCAATGTTAATGTTGAATATAAGAATGGTACAAATGATTATTCACAAGTTGAATTAATTAATGTAAGATATGGTGATGAAGATACAATCCCATCTAATCAGTTAGCTAATACAATATTTAATGCAACAGGAAATACTATTAAGACTCTTTACTTTACATTTGCTGTAAAGAACTATGATAAAGATGATAATCTTGCAAGTATTAATACTCAAGCAATTATTTCTGCTGCTTCTATTAATGACTCTTCTATTAAACAGACTCAATTCCACATTTTTAAATGTTGGAATAATAAAGCATTTGAAGAAGATAAACCAGTACCACCAGAAATACCAGAAGAAATTATTATACCTGAATCTTATTTAGTAGCACATCCTGGTACTGAAAGATTACAGATTTATGGTAATTCATATAAAGATGCTACATTAGCATATAATAAGACAGCATCAAATAATGTATTCTTTAATACATATATTAATGCTACATATACTTATTGTGAATATGATTCTACTAATAAAGAATATGTATGGAGTTATGAAGAACAAGAACTTAATCAATCTTCAATAATAAGTGATAATGGTAGTTATAATATTCAAATAAGATATAATGAAATTAAAGATGGTGTAGTTAGCGAATCATATAGATCATTAGATTGGTTAACAACAAGCATTACAGCAACATATAATACAACAAGACAATTTAATGTTTTAAATATTAATTCTACTAAACCACTTACAGAGTTCTCTAGATCAGCATATATTACTTGTTATTTATCAACTGTTGATATTGATAGTGTAACTCCATCATTTAAACAGGAATTTAAAGAAGAAGTAATTGATAAACTTAATGTACAAGAATTAGATTTAAGTAGTATAAAAATTGATAGAAATGATATAATACCTCAACAAGATATAACTGGATTCTATAAAAAAGAACTTCAAGTAATTGAAAATCTTAATAATTTATTAGATGGTAAAATTACTAATGAAACTAGTGGTAAAGCTAGTGCTACTTTAAATGCTATAAAAGAAAAGGTTGCTTCAGGAATAACATTAAGTACTGTAAATACTAGAGCAGTATCAAATGTAACATCAGAAGAAGTTGACGCTAATCTTAAAGTATTAGAAATTACTCAACCTACAATTAAGAATGCTAAAAAGAATTTCACTAATTTAACAAATAGTGTAGTAGAAAAACCAGCATTTACATCTGTTCTTGAAAATGATATTAAAGAATATTCAACTTTAAAGAAAGATTTTGATCTTTTCTGTGCTGATGCAAAGATTACAGAAGAACCTAAAATATATAAACAAAATGATTATATAACATACTATTCATATGTTGAAAAATTGAATAAGTATGCTGGTAAGATCATGAATGAATATAATAATTTTGTTGATGTTTCTATTAAACATAAAGAAGAAATAATTACTGTACCTACAGCAAATGTATCATATATTACATTTAAATATACTGAAACAATGGACATTGTACAACCAATCATTAATGTTTCAAGTAGTATTAATTCATCAGATAATGGTATTAAATTTACTGTTACTAGAAATGAAAACTCATTATTAAAGAATAAAGAAAATTATGCTGTTAAGATTTATTATCATTATATTAATAAGAGTGGTGAATTAGTTAATCCTGATGGTACAGTATTAAAAACAAGTACAAATCCAGAAGTTGCTGAATTAAAACCTGGTACATCAACAAATTATTCTAAAGTAATAGCAAATAATGTTATTAATGGTACTAATACAACAACAACTCAAGAAACTATTTATTATAATGTTATTGCTATTGATGGTAGAGTAAATGATAGAACTTCATTCTTAGGTATTGGAGATAAAGATGCTGGTGTAATATATTATGGTGGTTGGTGGCCAAATATAGATGATAAAGGAGGAGTTTCAAATAAGACAATTGAAGATAATATTTATGCTGTTTATAAATTAACTGGACAAGATGCTTCATTTGGAATATTCTCACAAAAACATTCATTCTGGTCAGTAAATCTTAAAGGTAAAAAAACTGGATATTCACAAGATTTAGCACAAGCAAATGATATTGAATTTGTTGGTTTAAGTAGAACACAATATACTAAAGCTAGCTCTGCTTCTTATTCTAATAAGATTACTATTGGAAAAAATGTATATATAGCTGGTACTTTTGGAAATGATTTTAATAATCTTCAATATAATTTAAATAATGCAGCTAAGCAATATTATACAAATAATAAAACTTCATTAAAATATAGTGTTAATAATATTACCAATAAAGTTGCTAATAATGTAACTGGTATTAAGATTAAATCTGTATCAGTATCTCCTGATGCATTCTATGTAACTCCTACAGTAAATTATACTTCTAGTGGTTCATGGCAATCAACTGGTGGAGAAAAAGATCATGATAATGAATCAAAGAAGAAGTATACATTTGGTAATGCAAGAATAGTTGGTGTAAGTATTCCTAAATGGGATGACTTTGCTATGAATATAACATTTACTATTGCTCAAGGAAGTGAAACATATATACCAGATAATACAAGTCTTATTGAATTAACTGGTTCATCAGCTGGTAGAAGTAATATTATATTCTTACAAGGAAGTAAGAGTTATGAATATAGTCAATTCTATAATAATCTTCAAATTGAATGCTCTACTTGGAAGAGTAATACATGTACAGTAACATTTAAATTATCAAATCCATATAGTTTAAATGAAACACCTGGACTTGAAACTAAAGAATATTTCTATAATAGTAATACAAATAAGTTAGATGTTGTATATGTAGATCAAGAATTATTATTTGATGGTAAGAAGAATAGAAATTATATTAAATCTAATGTACCATTATTAAGTAATATAACTAGTATTAAATTCTGGTTAGGTGTAACTTCTAATGATCTTACACTTGAAAAGACATTTATTTCATCATTATCTTCAATTGGTACAGAAGTATTATTAAATGGTAAATATGATGCTGGTTGTGGTAAATCTATTAATGTAGTTAATGCTAATTATAATACATCTAGTTCAGTAGATTTAACAAATTCAAATTTAAATAAAAACAAACCTACAACTACTACTTCAACAAATGCCTTAACAGATAAACTTAAAAAAGATTTTAATAACACATTAAATAAATTAAATTAATTCTAGAATAATATATGTCTAAATTAGGGTATATACAAAATTCCTATGGTAAACAATTTAACATAGGTATTTCAAATACATATGGAACTAATATATTATCTGGAATTAATCTTCCAGCTAATACATTAATTATTTCTTCTCCTATAGATGAAGATAATAATGATATTGGCTCATATTCTATTTTTGTAACAGATAGTTTAGGAAATCCAGTTAGATTGACATATACTATTTCTCAAGGTAATGGTTTAAATTATTCTCAAGAAATTGATTCATTAAAATTAGATATCGATAATGATACTATCATTGAACAAAATCATCAATTAACTGCTAATATTTCAAATCTTATTGATAATTATACAATAAAGTATGAGAATGATAAAATTGATATTGATTTAAATAATATTAATAAATCATCAGAATATAATAGAGGATTATTTAAAATTGATGATAATACAATTAAATCTGATAATGGTAAAATTTATGTTGATACTGATAATTTAAAATATGTTAATAAAAATACTTCTTATGGTATTTGTATTGGAGATGGAAATACTATTATTTCAAAACAAGGAGTATTATCAATAAATCAAGATAATTTAAGTATTGCTAATAATGATCAATATGGTATTGTAAGTGGAGTAAGTGATAGTATAAATTTTGAAGATGGTGTTATTAGTGTAATTACTGATAATTTAGATAAATGTTCAGCGGATAAAAGTGGAGTAATATCAATTGATAATTCAACAATTAAATTAAATTCATATAATCAATTAACTATAGATACTGAGAATTTAAATAAATTATCATTGACTAATAAAGGAGTATTTAAATATGATGATAATGTATTTAATATTGAAAATAATTCTTTAACAATAAAGGATAATGAAAAATTTATAAATAAAATATCTACAATAAAAAGTAAAGAAGATATTTTAAAAGATAAAATAAATAATATAAATCAATTATTAGATACATATAAAGTTGGTATTATTAAACCAATGATTTTAGATTTTCATTGTTGTGATGTTACTACAGCAGTTCTTGAAAAACCAGATGCTTTAAATGAACAAATCTATGAAATGAATTTCCAATATATTAGTGTTGATTTTATAATAGCAACTAATTGTCCATTTATTATAAGTGTTAAATTTGAAGATAATATAGATCCACAAGTATCTCTTTATGAGATTAATTATGATAATAAACATATTTATCATGGAAATAATGGTCTTATAGAAATTTATCAGACAACTGAAGAACAGAAGATACTTATTAAATTTACATTTATTGCAAAGAATTATTATAAAGATAATCCTAAAGATTTTTCAAATAAAGTTAAGATAAAGATTACAGTTTCTTATTTGAATGATTCTACAATTAATAAATCAATATTATATTCAATAGTAAGATTTAATTCTGGATATAATGAAGAAATTGTATATGATGAAACTAATATTGAAAACTTAATATAAAAAATCACCGATTAATATCGGTGATTTTTATTTTTTAGAAACCAAGACCAGCGAGACTTCGTTTAACTGTACCTTCAAGAAGTTTACCAACCCAAGTATTACTTTTTATATCTGCTCCATCAGTAGCAAAAATATTATTTGAATTCATCATTCCGTTTGCATGCCAATCAAGAGTAAATGTATTAGGTTTAGCTAATGAATAATCTAATTCTTTAGTTTCAATATTATTTTCCTTAAATTGATTAGATCTAGGTATTTTTTGTATATTAGTTATATTATTTTTTACAAATAAATTTACATGAGCTAAATCTTCATCAATTTCTTTATATTCTAATGTTTCATTAAATTCATTTAAATCAGCCATATCTCTTGGTATTTCAAATTTCCAAGGAATATCTTCATCATATTTTGATATATTATATTCTTTAAATTCATTTTCAAATGCAAAAGATAAAGGAATATCAGATAATGTATTATTTAATGAACCATTTTTTATTCTAGCTAATTTTTCATTAAAATAATCTGATTTAAATTTTTGTCCATTTAAATTTACTAAACCAAAATCATAATCATAAAGATTACCATTAATAGTACCCTCAGATATTCTATTTAATTTTTTATCAAAATATCTAGATGATGGACCAAAATTATAATCATATAAATTACCATTAATAGTACCTTTAGATAATCTTCTTAATTTTTCTTCAAGATAAGCAGTATTTACTTTTTTACCATTTTTTATAAATGTAGAATAATTATAAGCATAAATATTACCTTTAAGAGTACCAGTTTTTAATTCTTTTAATTTATATTCTAAATATGGAGTATTTAATCTAAAACCATTATAATATGATCTCATATAATCATAATCATATAAGTTACCACCTATAGTACCTTCATGTAATCTTCTTAATTTTTCTTCAAAATATTTAGTATTTATTCTTTCACCATTTTCAATTGTTCTTATAAAATCATAATTATAAATATTACCTTTTTTAATACCTCCTTGTTTAGAGTATTTTAATTTTTCTTGATAATATTTAGACTTTATTTTAGTATGGTTTTCAAAAAGATTTTGATTACCTCTACCATATTTATCATGAGCTTCAATATAATAAGTTTGATAATCATTATCAATATCAGCTGCTATTTTATCAAATCTATCTCTAACTCCATTTTCTGTAGTAAAATCATATAAACCATTTTGTCCAATAATAAGATGTTCATATTCATTTAATCTTGTTTCATAAACTCTATCATAATTTATCTTTATTTGATTTTTACCAAGATTAAATAAATTTTCATTTGTAGGAGCATCATTAAATTCATTTAAACTATTTACATCAAATTCACAATTTTGAAAAGTTAATAATTTAAATGACATTATATCACCTTTATTATCAAAATCAATTTCTTTATCTTTAAATTCTACACCAGATTTTGTAGTAAATTTTTCTTGGAATTTTTTATATGGTATATGACAGAATATAATTTGCATTTCAAATTTTCTAAGATTTGCAGGGATTATTTCTTTATTTTTTATAGTATTATAACAAGCAAATTTATATAAATCAAATAATGTACCAAGACGCATATCAATAGAATCTTCCATACATTCAATTTCAATTGATTTTTCTCCAAAATCATCATTATTTACATATGAACCTTTAATATTATTTAATCCATTAACTGTTTTAAAAAACCAAGGAGTTTTAGTAGATATATGTGCAAGAGACATTACAAAATCTTGTAAAGCTTCTTTCCTACTTGATAATAATTCTGAACTATATAAATTCATTTGTTCACATAATGATAAATAACCATATGCTGTATTAGTATTTCTATTAGAATTAAAAATACCTCCTAATAAACCATAGTTAGTATCAAAATTAAAGAATATTTTAAAATAAAAATGACCTTTAGAAACAAATGGATTTAACTGTTTTCTCCAATTATCTAAATCTTCAAAATAATTATTTACAGAATATCTAGGAAATGAATTTAATATATTTAATGAATTAAAATCATTATCTTTATTAACACCATATTCCCAAATATCTGTATCTTTAGTTGATCTTTCAGCTTCTAAATTTAATCCTTCTATAGTTAATTTATCATCATCTAATCTACTATTAAAATCAGAATTAATTTCTCTAAAAGAATCAATATCTCTAGAACTATTATATTCAAATGTATCTAATAAATCAGCCATATTTATTCTCCATAAATTTTATTTTGAAGTTTATAACTAAAAGTATTCTTTAATGACATTAAATCATCATTATATTTTGTATCTTTATTAATATAATTTAAATCTTTCCAAATCTCTAATCCTGTATTCTTATTTCTAAATTTTACTTTACCATTAACATAATCAATATAAATTACTTCAAAAGCATCTTTAACATTATCTTCATCTAAATAAATATCTTCAAATTCTTTAAATTTACTTAAATATTCATAATTATTCCAATAAGATGATAAATCAATAGTTTGTGTTTCAAAAGGATATTCTAAATTTCTAATCATTACTTTTGAAGATTTCCAAAATTCATTACCTTTTATTTCAATAAATTCATGAGTATTAATATATTCATCATTATCAGCATTAATTGATTTAAGATATTCATTTAATGCTTCTGTATATAATTCTATATGAATATTATCATATTTATTTGAAACAAAATCTTTAAATTTTGTTTTAGATGAATTATATTCTAATTTATTATATTTATTAATACTATTACCTATTAACATAATTAAACTTCAGGTGGTAAATTTACTGATGTATATTTATTTAAAATATTATTACTAATACCTTTCTTAATTAAATATAAAACCTGTTCAAATTTTTGATATCCAGCATTATATATTAATTCCATACCATTTATATAATATAATCCAGATAATGATGGATTAGTTATACCATTATTTTCATCTGCTACCATTGCTCTTTGCTCGAATGTTTGTCCAGGTGCTTCAGTAGGAGTATCTTTATCAATTGTTGTGGCATTATTACCATTATTTATAATTGCTTGTTTATTAATAGCATTATATTCATTTATAATAACTTCTACTAACATTCCTCTTTGAAGAGTATAGTTTGCATGAACTAATTTAACTTTTAATATTTTACTATTTAATTTATTAAAATAGTTTTTAATAATTTGTGCCTGATATAAATCACATACATCTTCTTCACTTTGTTTTACTCCAATAAATTCAATATTTTCATATTGATATTCTTCAAGACCTTGTAAACCATCAATAGAATTTTCAAATACTTGTATTTGTTCTTGTGATATTGTATTTTGTTCACATGGAGAAGATAAGTAATAATATCTATTTAATGTACCTTTATTTAATATATTTTCATTATTTACAATACTAAAATATTCTTGTATTTGTAAATTATGAGAACCAGATGTTTCTTTTGAATTTGTAATAATTCTATATACCTCTTCTAATTTTTGTTCTGGGACTTTATTATTTGGTAAATCAGTAACAACATCTCCTCCAATAACTTTTATTGATAATTGTTTAACATTTATTTCTTCTCCCATTATATAAGAAATATTTGCCATTACAAGATAACCAAAATTATCTATCCATACATCAAAAATACTATCTTCATCTAATCCAGCATATTCTAATTCATTTAAAAGATAATTTTTATATGTATCAGAATATATTTGTCGCCAACGTTTATCTTCAATTTCTTTACATTTATCAGTAGCAGCAAAACCAAGTTTACAATCTTTTGCTATTTTTTCAAGCATCTCATAAGTTGAAAGTGGTTTATCACCAAGTTGAGTATATTTTACTTGCTTTAATTCATTACATTTATATTCACCATAATAAGTAACTGTATCATCTTCATCAAATTTACAATCAGTAATATAAAAATCCATTGATATTTTTTTATTAGCACCGTCAACTGGAGCAGTCATTATTACAGTAATAACATTATTCATTCCAGGAACATCAGTTGCCTGAATATTTTTATCTGGATCATCAATTTTAAGAACTATAGTAGGTAAAAAATCTTTTATATAAATAGTTAAATCATATACCTTTTGAGGCATTATAATTTTATTATTTACTTTAAGAATAGGAACTAATATACCATTTACTTTTAATGTACTTGTTGTATCTCCATTATCACCAACTTCTGATTCATCATCATAATTATAAGGCATTACTACTGTACTAAATTTAAATTCAGGATCAAATACAACAATAGGATCTAAAGGATTTTTTGGTTCTATAAATTCTATTGATGTATTTTCAGCAGCAGTATTTGGATTTTGATTCATATTAATAAATTACTATTCCTAAATTTTTATCAATGTAATAATTCTTATCTTCTACAGTTTGATCACCTGGTGAACGTCTTTCATTCTTTAATTTTTGTAGATTTTTCTTTTTCTTAGAAATTGTTTCTTTTGTTGTATCTGATATCTTTTTATTTTTTCTTCCTGTTTTATATTCTTCAAGTAAATCATTTTCGGATTGAGAACCAAGTAATGATTTATTAATTTCATCAATATCTGGTAAATATAAAACCATCCCTTTATTTAATTCAAATGGATTAGATATTCCATTTATCTTACAAATTACATCGCCATACTTATCATCGCCATATACAGCTAATGCTACTAAATCAGGTCTAGCAACATAATTTTCATCAATAAGTACTGGTCTTGCATTATTAAAATTAACACCATTAAATGTTTTACAAGACAAATCAATAAACTTAGTAGATTTATTATCTTTATACTTTGTTAATATTGGTTTTTCTTCTAAGATAAGATAATCTAACATTATTAAATAAATACCTTTATATATATAAAAATAAAAATGATTGACAAATATTATGTCAATCATTTAATTATTTTAGTATTTTTTGTTTATTAATCACCAGTCTGAACATCTCCAGATGATTGTTCTTCAACTTTAATATAAATTATAATATCTTTTCTCTTATATACTCCATCTGGATCTCCATCAACAGTAACATTCATTTGATATTTTTGATTTTGTGTATCATTTACACCAATAACATTTAATGAATATTTTTGTCCAACGTTATTTGATGTATCAAGTTTTGTAAAGTAATATAAATTAAAGAATTTATTTTCTTTATCAAGTGTTGCTTGTTGTGTTTCTCCACTAGTATTAATAAACCAATTATTATTCATATATAATGAATTTATTGATACATTTAAATAAGTATCTATAAAACTATTTTGAGCTTTTATTGAAGTTAATCCATTATATAATTCAATCTTTAATGCATCAGTAGCAGAAGCAGCTAATGTATCAACTCCTTGAGTTGTACCTGTTCCAAATTCATTAGAAATAAATTGTATACTCCATCTTTCTGAAATTAATCCAGTTGATGATCCTGTATTGATTGTATTACTATTAGTTTTTGTTAATACTTTTGGATTAACTATATAATTTACTTTTCTAGGAGAATTTGTATCAACAGCTTCATATAAATCAATATCTAATAATTTCTTATTAATTTTAATATTAAATGTAGTATTACTATTATTATTTCTAGTATATCTTGAAGAGTTACCAATACTACAAGTTAATGCTAATGAAATAGAATCATTTGGAATTACTCCATATTCATAAGTATCATTAGTTTCATCATATTGTGTCTGACATAATAACTTATTTACAAATAATATTGAACCAGAAGAAGCATTACTAAATTTAGCTACTGTTGCTGTACCTGTATTTCCTGTAAAATTCTTAGGAATAATTACATCATTCTCTGGTTTAAATAAATAATTATTATTTTGTTTACCATTATCTGAATTATAAGCTATTGTTTTATAAGTATCTCCTTCATTATAAATAACTATAAATTCTTCATTAGTATTTTTATTTTCTATAGCTACTTTAGTATCATCCCATCTTGATGAAATATCTGGATCACCAACACCATAGAAATCCCAATAAATTTTACCATCATTTCCCATTAATTCAATTTGAGATTCAAGATTAAGTAATCTATTTAAATAAATAGGAATTCTTGGAACTAAACTAAATGAACAAGGTATTTCTGTATCATTACCAGTAATTAATGTATAATTAATAGCACCATCAAGATCATTATTTAACAATAAATTATATTGTCTTTCTTGACGAAGAACTTTTAAGAAATAATATGCTTTACATGGAGTATATGAAATTGAACCAATACTTCCACTTTCAGATTTAATTTTAAATACTAAATAGAAATAATCACTATCAGCATTTACCCATTGTGGAGATTCTGATGTTCCAAGATTAAATATACCATTTTTATCACCATACATTGCTGTTGATGAAAGTATATTAAATACTTTTTGTTTACCAAAATCTCTTGTTAATTCTTCTGTTGGTATTAAGTATGAATCTTTATCATTTGTATTAACACTAAATTCATTAGTATTTAAATGACTATTTTCTGATGGTTTAGATGCTGAAGTAATATTATTTAATACACTAATATTATAATATTTTTCAACATTATCATTTACATAATAGAATGATTTATCAGAATTTTCACCAACCTTTATTTTGTTATTTAATAAAACTTCAAGATCAGTAATTTCTGAATTAACATCTACTCTACCACTATCATTAGTTTCATCAATTAAAATACTTCTTTCACTAGTATCACTTTCTATTAAACCTAAATATTCTACACTAAATTCTGAACCACAATATGTTCTAATAAAATCATCAAATATAATTGCTGTTTGTGGACCTGGTGATTGTTTACCACCTGTAGCAATAGAATTAATATAATCACCATATGATATTGTTCTTACACAATAGTTAATATTATTTGATGTAGCATTATTATAATAATTACCATGTTCAGAATCATCTCCTTTAACCCAATCTGTACCATATTCTACACCATTACCAAAATCATATGTTCCATTTGGCATTCTTCTATAAAGAGACATATTTCTAGAATTTGAATCAAGGAAATAAATATGATTTTCTACTTCTTTCTTTAATTTAACTTTAAATGATACAATAGTAGGAGTTATTTGTCTTGAAACATTATCATCTTTATAATAGAAAATACAATAAATATTAAATTCTTTATCGCTATTAGTTGTTTGAATAGGAGGAATATAATAATATTTATTATTTTCATATACTATTTTACCATATTCTGGAGATTCACATTTTGAAAATTCTCTACCACTAAGAGTATAATTACTATCATTTGCAATAAAGAAATATGGATATATACCATATTCTTGACCATATTGTAAATTAAATGTAATTTCTTTTTTAGAAGATTCATCATTTATATAATATGGCATTGCAATTTCATTAGCATTAGTATATATTTTACCAATTTTTGTTGTACTAATTGCTAAATCACTTGGATCACCAGAAATTACTTCAACATTTCCAAATTTAACTGAAGAAACAGTATTATTTGTTTTTTCAATTGTTAAATGGATTTGAATTTCTGTACCTGTAAATGATTGTCCTGTAGCAGAATCACTTTCACCAGCATGATTAATTGTAAAATCAATAAATTTCTGGAATGGATCAAAATTACTAAGATTTGTAATATTTGATTTAATATCATTATACCAAGTTTCTATTGGTTTATAATTACCTGTACCAATAATATCCATATCAATAGTAAAGAATTTCCATGATTCTCCACTCATTTCTATAGAATCAATATTTAATCTATCAATAGAATTTATAATAGCAGTATTATCAATAGCATTTGAAATTACTGTCATTTCTCCAGGGTTATTTGATGCAATAACACTAAATATATGATTATCTAATGATAAATTTTTATAATAATTATAAACAGTATCATTTGATTTATTTAAATAATATGGACTTCTAGTTGTTGTAGGAGTTAATATTACTTTTGCTCTATTACCACTTTTTATACCATAATCAGCTTTATAGAACTTATATTGTCCAGTACTTTCATCATAACCAAGAAGGCTTTTCTGAGCATCATCAGTAAATGGTGTACTAGCAGTATCATTATCTGGATAAATTAATTCAATATAATCAGAAGCTCTAGAATTTCTTCTATCCCAATGATCTGTATAATAATCAATAGTAACAACTCTCCAAGTTAAATAATTTAATAAATCAACAATATCAGTAGAATCTTTAATAGTACCTTCTTCTGACCATCTTGGTTTTAATGTTAAAACATCAGTATCACCAGATGGTTGTTCATCCATATCTGAAAGATAATCATATTTAGAATTAATCCAGTCAATAGTATTATTTAATGGATTATCTGATAAATTAGCATTATCAATACTATCTTTATAATCAGAAAATTCTCCTGCAGGTGTAACACCAGCAGCATTCCACTTTCTGATTTTAGTAGCCCAAGGAATATTTGTATTTTCCCAATCAATATTTAAAGCTTCTAAAAGTTTGTATGTATCAGCAGCATTTGGTGTAATTAAACCATCAGGAATCTCTACACCATTTGTCCACTTTTCATTTTGATTATAATCTATTCTTTTACTCATATGTTATTTAATAAATTATTTACTTTATAATCCAAGTTAAATTACTTGTATAATATTTTGGAGATTCATATACTTTATATAATATACCATTATAATTAACATCAACATCATATAAATTATATGAAGATAATATATTAATAAATTTACAACTTATATTTGATGATTTCAAAATAAATTGTGGGTTTGATAAAATATAAGGAACAATAAAATAATGTTTTCTTATATTATTAGTTTCACCAGTAGTTAATTCTACTCCATTTTCATCATAAAGATTATCTGTTGTAAAATCAAATGTATAATTATTAATATTAAATGATTCACCACTATCACAGAATATTGGATATTTAAATTTAATATCACAAATCTTTAAATTAGTAATATATGTTTTATCATAATCTGTTAAAAATATTTTAACAGGAACTAAAGATATAATACTATTTAAATCTTTTACAACTTCAATATCAACAGGAATTGTTAATCCATGTTCTTTACCATCACATGTTATTTCAAAAGCAGTTAATTGTGATCTATTAAAATCTTGTGTATCATCAAAAAATACTTTATAATAAGGAGAAATAGTTGAAAATAATGCAGTATATTTTAAATTTATATATTTAATTGTAACTTTTGCTAACATTGATACTTCATAAATATCATTAAATTTAATTACTTCTGAAGTTGTTACTCCTCCAAGTTCTTTTTCAATACCAATATATGCATCTTTAATATCAATCCAATGTTCTCCTAATAAAATACCATTAGTAATCATTAATTTATCATTATGATAATAAATTGAAGAATCTTCTAATGTTATATCTCCTTCAGATTCATTTTCATTTTGTTCTGGATTTACTATTAAATTACCTTCTATTAATTTTTTAATATTAGGATTAGCAATAAGTTCTTCTACAGCATTTTTTGTATATTCATTTCTAAGACCATATCCACTAGCGATATGAGTATCTCCAACATAAAGACTATTATTGTCATCATCTGTAACAACAACATTGATTTGTCCTAAGTTTTCAGTATTTATATTATTTGGTGAGTCGACTACTTGATAATCGACTAATTTACCTTTTATTTCTTGTGACTTATTACTCATTTTAATAATCTTTATATTTATTCTTGTGAAGCTTCATCAGATAATAATGTTGTTGAATTCAATATACTACCTGTTGATGTATAATCATAATTTGCTGTAATTTCAACCATATAATGTTGAGGTTCATTTACAAGAGAATCTCTTAAATCAAAGTAAATACCCTTTGTAATATTATTTACGGTTTCATTATCTAAGTAATATTCAAATACAATAGGAATTGAAACTGATTTACCAACTTCAACTTCAATATATCCATTATAATTACCATTTGTAAGAATAGTATTTCTACCAGTAATATCAGGATATAAGAAAGCACCAATAAATGTATTAGTTGCTGGATTTACTCCATTTACTGTATTATTAGCAATAAATTCAGAAATTGAACTTTCACTATCTAACATTACTAAATGACCATCTAAATTAATACCAGAAATATCTTCAAAACGGTTAATATAATTATTTGAAAGATTCTGTTCATATAAGAAGAAGTCAATATCTCTTGTACTATATAATTCAATATTAGATTTATCAGGATTAAATTTATCAGATAATGTATTAAATGTACCATCACCTTGATAATCAAGACCAATCCAAGTTGATTCAATCATTTCTTTAATTTCTCCAGTATTACGTTTTCTATATCCAAGAAGTGGAGAATCAAAATCTCTCTTCATATAAGTATTAATACCATTGAATATTAATTTAGTAGCAGTTGTTGTAAGTGCTTTATAATCTTGAAGATCTTGTGATTCATTATCATAATATATCTTTTTACCAGTATATGGATTATCTTGACGGAAATAAATCCATTGTCCAAGAGTCTGATAACTTAATGTATTATCGATAAATATTGGAACTCTTTCATAATGATGTATATATTGTTCATAGAATTCATTATTAGAAAGAAGAAGAGGAATATCTATATTTCCTGGGAATATTGAATAAAGTTTTACATTACTTGTACCAGTATTCTTAATAACAATATTCATATACTGTTTTACAAAAGCATCAGTAATATGATCATTATTATAAATATTTATCTTATTAATAGCATTATTAAATAATTTAACAGTTTTATCATCAAATGTTACATATACTTCATATTTTCTATTAAATTCTGCATCAAGTATACTCTTAGCATTTTCAATATCATTACTCATTGTTGAAAGCTTATCTTTAAGAGAGATAAGATTATTATCTGATGTATTAAAACCAGAATAAATATTTTCTGGCATATGATAATAAACAACATTATTTGATTTTAAAGCGTTGTTTACATGTTCTTGATAACCATCATTAATAAGTGTCTGACTAAATCTTGAAGAGATTAAATCATTATCATTTTCAGATAATATTGTTGAAAGTTGTAGATTATCACTAAATTCATTAGGGAATACAACTGTCATTTCTTCACTCCAAGGAGTATATAAATTAATAAAAGGTTGACCAATATTATATTTATATCTACATCTAAGTACTACATCTTCACCCTGTACAATAGGAATATCAATTTGATTCCATTTAATTACATTCTGTGTTGATGAATAATCTTTAAATTCAATAGTAAATCCAGATAATGTTGAATTAAATACTAATTCTCTTTCTCTTTCTATTGTATCAAGTTTAATCCAATCTGTAAATATATTTGAATTAATATTTGTTACTGTTGTAGTTTCCTTAGTAGGAGATTTATATTTATATTCACATTCAAGACCAATTATTTCTACTTTATCACTTTCATTAGTATGTAACCAAGTTTCAAGATCATTTACTTTAGTTATACCTCTAATTCTATATTTAGTATCTTGTCTAGCAATTTGAATATCATTAGAAATAGAATTGATATTTTCAATAGTAGAATTTAATTGTTTTTGAAGTGTTACTTTCTGAGCATAATATTTATCAAGTTTAGCTTTAAGTGCTTCTTGAGAAATTTGAACTTCTTGTGAGAAGTCAGTATTTATAAGTGTTGAATAAACATTATTGATATTATCTTGAAGAGAAGATAACTGAGTATTTAATTCATTCTTCTGAGTATGAAGATTTATAATATCTTCACTTGTTGAATCATCAATAAGGTGTTTATTAATTGGAAGAACTTGAAGTATACCATCTTCCATAAATGTATCATTTACAAGAGATTTAATTGTTGTATTTTCTTGAAGAGATACAATAATATCATTTGTAAAATTACTTATCTGAGGATAAATAGTTTCTGAAATACCAATAAGAATATCACCAATATTTGTACAATACTTATTATAATATTCCATATAATTCATATGGTTTCCTGTAGTATCAAGAATAGGATTACCATAAGCATCATACATTTTAATTGAACTTAAATCAATTAAATATGGAGCAGAATATAAACTTCTTGTATTATTATAAACAAGACTTAAGAAAATACAAATATATTGATTTTCTTCAAGTGGAACATTTACATAATGATATTTATTAAAATTAGAAACATAGTATTGTAATTCCATGTTATTATTCTCATCATATGTCTGAAGATTAACATGACCAAGAGTTTCTGATATTGATATTGTCATTTCTTTAATATCAACATTAGTAACTTTATAAATTACAGTTTCATTAGGTAAACATACACTATCACCAACAGCAAGAGTTAATTCTGTACTTTCATCTTCTTGTGAATGATATTGAAGACTATCTTTAATTTTTAATACATAATGTCCTCCATTATCATCAGAAATAATACTATCAATTTTAAATGATGATATATAAGCTTCACTCTTTATAGGTAATTGTAATTCACTTTCATATTCTTCATAATCTATTCCTTTAGTATAATTATATAAAGCAGCTACATATTCTGAATATGAAGTTAATCTTAAATTATTAATTTGTGAGAATATATTATAATTTGAAAAGACTATCTTTTTCATATAAATCTTTTCAATATTATCAGGAAGATTATTTATGTTTAATTTTAAGAATGTCTTAGGAGAAACTAAGTCTTTAAAGAATGTATTGTCAGTAATAGATCCATGAACATTAGTTGTTGAGAATTCTGGTACAAGAGGTGCTGTAGAACTTTTTACAAGTTCTAACTTAGTCATACTATCTTTTGTATTAAACCATGCTTCTCCTGATTCAGGAATATTAAATAAATTATTGAAATTATTTTCTAAGTTCTCTAACTTACTTTCTAAATAAAATAATGAAGGTATGGTCAAAGTCTTTTCTTCATTATCAACAGTAACAGTAACTGCTACATTTGTAGATGTTGAAGATAAACTCTGATTCATAGCTTCAACCATACTAACTGCATTATTATACAATTTAGTAAGTTGAACATAATATTCTTTTAATGAATTATTTATCATATCTCTATTACTATATTATTTCCATTTATATACAAGTTCGTTAAATAAAGTATTTACTTTTTCTTCAATAGTAGCATCTAAATTATTTAACTTTTCTTTCATTTCATCATTATCTTTTTTATAATCATCTAATTTCTGCTGAAGAATTTGAATATCAAGATTATTCTGTAAATTAGCAATAATTTGTTCAAGTTTAGTAACTTTAGTAGAAAGATTATTTACTTGATTAGATAATGTTGATTGCATAGATAATACTCTAGCATAAGTTTGGAATGCTTGTTGATTATCTATTTGTGTGATATCATTATTATCATATTTATTAGAATATGGGAATGGTTTAAACTGTGAAGAAATTATTAAGCTCCAAGATGGTGCATATTTAGAATTAGGATCTCTCTTTAATTCAATAACTTCATCACTAAACCAAATACCAAGAGGATTATTAATACTTCTCTTTTCTTTATCTGAATAATCCATATCTTGTTTAAGAACTAATTCATCATTTTCATAAGTATAATTCTTTAATTCAAGATTTTCTGGAAGATTAGTATTATCATCTATTTCATTAAAGTTTGTTTGATAATTAATATCTGTGATATCAAATAAAGGAATTATAACATTAAATTTTATATAATTTCTTTCTTCTTCAATATCTTCTAAACTATAAGTTGAATATACACTATATTCATTATTTTCAGTATCAAAAATTGGTTTTAAACTATCATAATCATTTGAATTTTCTAATTCTTCAGATGTCCAACCATATAATACTGTTTTATCTTTATCATATTCAATACTATCTTCTGATTCAACATTCATTTTATATAAAGCAACATTATTAGAATTTTCTTTATAACCTTCACTTGAATCAATAATACATATTGTATCAGTATAAGTTCCTTTAAAATCAAATTCAGTTACTTCACCAATAAATGTAATTTCATAATTAGGATCAAATTCTTCAATAGTTTTGAATAACCATGCTAAAGAATTAACATCAGCTTCTATATCAAATTCTGAAAGATTTTCAGATATTAATTTATCAGTATAAAAATCTCTTAAGAAAGCAAGTTTATTTTCATAATAAGCTACAAGATTACTTTTAATGAATTCTTCTTTTTTACCTTCAGTTTCAAGAGATGGAATATATAAACACAAAAATCTAGATGGATATACTTTCCAATCTGTTGAAAGGAAATTACCAGTAAGAGCTTCAGTAAAATTACTAAATGTTAAGAAATTACTGTCATCAGTTCTTGTATAAAATAAATTACTTTTTCTTTGCATATATAATATTCATATTTCTATAATTAAAAATAATTTATTATAATAATTTTACGTAGGCAAATGAATAAGAAATTTGTGATTTTCTATATTAATTTAGGATAAAATTTAGAAATTATGAATGAGATTAAGAAACCTCTGGTATTTCCAGATATAGAAACAACTGGTTTAAATAAAGAACAAGATTCTATTATTCAATTTGCAGCAATTAAGGTTGACCCTATAACTGATGCAATTATTGATTCTATTAATTTGTATATTCGTCCAATTGGACCTTATACTATTACAATTCAAGCATATCTTAAACATCATATTAAACCAGAAGATTTAAAAGATAAACCAACATTTCCAGAAGTAGCTGATAAAATTAGAGATTTTATGGAAGGTTGTGATATTGTAACATATAATGGAAATGGATTTGATTTACCTTTCTTAAAATATGAATTTATTAAAGCTGGTAAAGATTTTTCATTCTTAAATGTAAATTGTTATGATGCTTATGTTGAGGAAAGACGTAGAAATGGTATAACTCTTGGACAGACCTTTAAGAGATATGTTGGTTGTACAATGGAAGAAGATGGATTAAAACCCCATGATGCTTTCAGTGATGTAAAGGCAACTCATAAAATTTTCTCAGCTCAGCAAAAGATACAGGAATATGGACCAGAATCTGTATTAACTGAAGATAATAGTATTATTTTGACTGAATTTAACAATAAAGAATTACCATGTTTTAATATTGGTAAATATAAAGGTTTACCTGTATCTTATATATCAAATGTTGACCAACAATATTTGAAATGGTGTATAAGTGATAAGAGTAATTTTGTAAATTCAACAAAGAATTATATTAGTAAATATATAAAATAAGATATGGAATTAACAATTAATATAGATGAGAAAAAGTTTTCTGAATTACTTAATAATGAATTAGATAAATTCAGTGAACAAGAATTACATGAGATTTGTCGTAATGGTTTAATTAAACAATTATCAGATCCTGAACAATTTGCACATTTATTTGTTAAAAAAGAATCTGGTTATGGATATTGTAGTGATAGATATTATGCAAATGATTTATTAAAAGAAGCTGCAAAGAAAGTTGAGTTATCATCTCTTTTTGAAGATTTTCAAAAACAAGTATTAACTTATTTGAAAGAAAATCATGATAAGATAATTAAAGATTTAATGGCAGATATATTTATTTCTGGTCTTTCTAATCATTTATATAATTCTGAATTTGCTAATCAAATGAGAATAGAATTCTCAAATCAAATAGCATCTGTACAGCTACAGAATGATGAAAAAATTAATAATGCAATTAATCAATTAAGATAATTAAAATTTAATAATTATGGTTTACGAAAAGATAGATAAACTTATTGCTGAGGCAATGAAGAATAAGGACAATATTAGATTGTCAACACTTAGACTTATTAAGACAAAGTTCCTTGAATATAAGACAAGTAAAGGAGCAAAACCTATTGATGAGAATATTGAAATAAGTATTCTTAGAAAGATGGTATCTGAAAGAACTGATGCTATTGGTTTATATCTTGCAGCAGGTAGAAATGAACTTGCTGAAAAAGAACAAAATGAAATGAATATTATTAAAGAATTCCTTCCTGCAGAAGTTACTGAAGAGCAGATTAGTGAAGCATTTAATAAAGTATTATCATCTGGTGTAGAACCTATTAAGAGAAATATGGGTGTCTTTATTAAAGAAATTAAGGCATCTCTTCCTACTGCTGATGGTAAGACAGTTTCAACATATGTTCAAAATCATTTAAGTTAAGTTATGGTATTTAATATTTATGATGATAATAGATATTATCCTTTAATTGATATTGAAAATTATTATAGACTCAATGAATATGATAATAAAAAATATCAAACTATAAGTATTCATCTTTGTGCAGAAGGATATTCAAAATTTATAATTAATCATTATGAAGATTTTAAAAATGAACAGATGTTAAATCTTTTTCTTAAAGATCTTCGAAAGATTACAGATATGGGATTTACTCTTGCTGAGTATTGGAGAAGAGAATCTGATTATCCTGAAAATTATACATGTGATGAAGCATATTTTGTAGAAAAGAAAATCAGAAGTGTTATTGAACCATTCTGTGAAAAGTGGAATTTGAATATTAATGAAGATTAATTATGTCTGGTAAACAAATAACTGGACAACCTAATACAAAAACAAGATATTTAACTTTTGTTTTTAAATATGAGGATTGTTCAAGAATTAGTTATGATACATTAAATAATTTTATTTGTCATATATTAACTGCAGCAAATAATTATAATGAATGTAATAGACCATATCCATCTTCTTCTAGATATAATATTGATAAAGTATTTAGTTCTATAGATAATCCAGAATTTGATGAAAATGAAGAAATGGAAATAAATTCTCTATAATTATTTTTATATAAAAGATATAGTTTATAATATGAAAACTCTTGTAGATTATATATATGAAAGTAAAGGTCAACCAATAGATGATCAATGGATTAATGATGAAAAACCAGTTATGACTAAAGATGGTCGTCAAGCTATTGTTAAATCTATTGATATGGATCAAGTTCCTAATATAATTAAAGGTGCTGTAAAGTGGAATGATGATCTTCTTGAATATGAATGGTTAGATGATGGAACTTGTAAGAAGGCACTTGACCGTCTTGGAAATCCTAAGAAACCTGATGAAAGTGATAATCTTGTAAAAGCAATTTAAATGAACGAAAAAATTATTGATGGTTATATTTCTCCTACTATAACTGAAGAGAGAAAACTTAATGTAGCACAAATGGATGTATTCTCCCGTCTTATGATGGATAGAATCATCTTTATTGGAAGTGATATAGATTCAAATCTTGCAAATATTGTAAATGCACAATTATTATTTCTTGATTCACAAAATAATAATGAAATAACTATTTATATAAATTCTCCTGGTGGAAGTGTATATGATGGTCTTGCTATTTTTGATACTATACATATGATTAACTCTCCGGTTAAGACTGTATGTATTGGTTTAGCAGCAAGTATGGCAAGTATTCTTCTTGCATGTGGAGATAAAAGATATGCTCTTCCTCATTCTAGAATTATGATACATCAACCTCTTGGAGGAGTAAAAGGACAGGCAAGTGATATTGTTATTACAGCAAATGAAATAACAAAAATTAAAGAAGAACTTAACCAAATTCTTGCTACTAAGACAGGCCAAACTCTTGATAAAATATATAAAGATACTGATAGAGATTTTTATATGACCGCACAAGAAGCTCTTGAATATGGTATAATAGATGAAATAATTACTAAATAATATGGCAGATATAGATATTAATGAAATTGGTCGTCAAGGATATAAAATGCTTCAAAATATGCATATCATTGATGAGAAAGAAAAGAAAGATTTAACTCTTAAAGAAAGAGAAGAAATAATTAAAAATCTTTATGAGCATTTAAATATGGCTATAACAAAATGTGGCCAAAATAGAAACCATAAATATGAATTTTTATCATATTTATATCTTTCTGTAATCCTTTATCTGGATAATCTAGATTTAAATAAATTTATTAAAATATCACAAAAATAATTGAATATATTTTAATAAATATTCTATAATATAAATGTAATTCTAATGTTTGTTTGTGGAATTGATATTAACATATAAATTAACAAGTATCAATTCTTATGTTTAACTTTTAAAAATTAAAATTGAATGAAAAATCAAAAATTGATTACAGCTGCAGATTTGACTGATATTCTTGAGTCACCATTTACAGATGATAAGGAGAGAATTAAGTATATCTCTCAGCACTACGGAAATATGAGCATTGCCAAAGCTTTTTCCGTTTATTATGGACTAGATCTTGATGATGATAAGAAGTCCAATAAGAATGTTGTTAATAATATTGAACTCGGTAAAATTTATACTGGTACTGTCAAGGAGTTTACTAAGAATATTATGACATTCGATGTTCCTGGCATAAAGGAGGAATTGATATGCAAAGAACCTTTTGCAACATGTATGGACAGTATCAGAAATTATCTCCTTACCCATGATAATAAACTTATGTTTGAGGTTCGTGAAAAGGACCGTGATAAGTATTATGTAAGTGTTATCAATGCTTACTATAAGGCATGGGAAAATCTTATTAAAAAGGCTATTGACCATGAGGATGGTATCAATGTTCACATTGATGAACTTGTAAAGGGTGGTTATGTATGTCATACAGACATTACTACACTTACTGAACTTACTGGTAAAAAGTACATTTCAAGTGTATTTATTCCTGGTTCACATATTGTTTTGAATATTGAGAGAGATTTTGAGAAGTGGATTGGTCAGGATGTAGTTATCGTTCCTCAGAAGTTTGTTGAATTCAAGAAGGACCTTAAGACTGGTTATACTGAGAATAGTCTTGTTGGTTCAAGAAAGAGAGTACTTCAGATTCTTGGTACTAAGAATATGTTTGACCTCTGGAATGATCTTGAGACTAAGAAGAAGCTTGCTTCTATTGCTAATAAGACTGAAGTCAAATCTGATGTCTATGAAGGAACTGTAACAGGTATTATTAACTCTAATAAGAAGACTGGTATCTTCGTTGAGCTTAATGGAAAGTATATCACAGGCCTTATGCCTATTGATACTTCTGAGCTTCTTGATTATCGTCCTGGTGACGCAATCAATGTAAGAATTGCTGAGTTCGAAGTTCAGGAAGGAAAAGATCCTTTCGTATTGAACAAGAAAAATCAGGTTGTTAAATGTAATGTACGACCAGTTTTCGAAGTTGCATAAAAAAAGAGAGGTTTTAATAACCTCTCTTTTATTTTGTAATACTTATTACACCTGTATAACTATTTGTTCGTTTATTATATAAAATAGTTCCAGAATATAATTTTTCTTCACCTGTTGATGGATCTATATAAGTAAAATATTCTTCTTTACTTTCAATAGGAGGATTATATTCTAAGTTGAATAAATCTCTTTCAGTATAAGTGAAGTATACATTATCATTTTCATCTTTCTTAATAGTATCAAAATATCTTATTTCTTCATTTTGATTATTAATATAAGAATAATAAGATAAATAACCTTTTACTTCTTTAACTTCTGGATGATATTCAAGTTCCTTATTTAAAGTATTCTTTTCAGAAATAGTAAGTATTCCATTATATGAATTGTTATCAGATATAATTTTACCTACATATTTTTTCTTATTTCCATCCTTGTCAATGTAATAAAATTTATCTTTATAAGCCATAGTTATGGAATAATTTATTTGTTAAGGATTAATCTACCAGTAAATTTAACACCTGATTCTGAGTAACATGTAAGAGTACCTTCTGAACCTTTCTTAAGTTCATCTGTTGTTGCCTGTAACCAAACAATACCTTCACGACCAGTATTTGTATTTACAGTGAATACATCAGGAATTGATGAATACCAATAAAGCTGAGTATTAGTAACATTATCTGGAGTAAGAGTATATGAAAGATCATATCTTTGACCAACATCAAGACGGATAGGCTGTTCAAATGCAATACTTGTTACTGGATAACGATTCTTATATTCAATAGTATGTTCATTATCTGCAAGTGCTTGCCATTTATTGAAATAATATGTACCTTCTTCATTACAGAATGTTACATCATAAATCTTTTCAAAAGCTCCTGAATATTCATTCTTTGTAAAGTATTCAGTATTACCATCAAGATTCATTTCTGAATAAGGAATTTCTTCATACTTTTCACCATTTGGAACAAAGATATTTGTCTGTGATGGGAAAGTACAATAAATTGAAGGAATATTAGCTGATTCAAAATCAACTTCTTGTAATGATGTACAACCATCAAATGCTTCTTTACCAATATATTCAATATTTTCACCAATAGGAATTCTTTCAAGAGATGTACAACCTTTGAATGCTCCTCTCTTAATTTTCTTAATTTCTGGTGGGAATGCTATATATGATAATTCTGTACAATTTTGGAATGCATAAGCACAAATTTCATCAGTATTATCAAGACCATATCTTACAACATGTGTATCAGCTTGAGCGAATGTATGAGTATAAGGAACTTGACTTTTATCAGTAAGTTCTACATTTTCACCATCGATGATAAGTTTATTAATCATAATTATATTATATAATTTTATTTTTCTTTAAAAATTGTTACAATTTCATCATGGAGAATATCTTCAGTAACTTCACCATAATATGAATTTGATTCTAAATCAAATTTAGGTTCACCAATAAATATTCTTTCTCTACCATAATTATCTTTGTATGAAAAATATTCATCAACATGTTCAACTGATTCTACTGTTGGATGATAATCTAAAATAACTTTATGTGTTGTAATAGTTTTACCAATATATGAACCATCTAAATCAGTAACAACAATACCTGAATATTTACATTTTTCACCATTACCATTAGTATATGAATAATATTCTGGTACTGGTTCCTGTCCTTCATGCTTTATTAAAGCAATTTTAATATTTCTTTTAATTCCAGCATTATTTGCTGTTGTATTTGAATTCTTATTTGAAAAGGAAAATGTTGCCATATTTTTATAATACCAATTTTATAATTAAAAATAAAATATAAAATGAATTATTAGAAAATGATACTATATTAATCATGTAAAAACAAAGAATATTATGGAGTATATTGGTAAATCTGATAAATTTTACACTCTCTGGGAAGTTAATACAGAAACCCGTACTACAATGCGTGGTGAGACTTATAGAGTTACTACTCATCAGTATATCAAGAATATTTCTTTTGATCTTGTAAAAGCTACCAATAAATATCCTAATGCAATTCTTGATACTTCTCTTCGCGGTCATTCTTCTTGGACTTCTGTAGATTATCCAAAGCCTCCAGTTGATGAATTCCAGGGAGGTAAATATCGTGGAGATAAGATTGCTGAATGTACAGATTATCAATATCTACATTGGGCTTATGACCTTGGTTATATCATTCCTTGGGAAGCTAGAGAAATAGTTCTTGGAATTCTTGAATCACAAGGTTATAGGAAAATTAATGATACTCATATTGCTACTCCTGAAGAAGTAGAAAGAATCGAGAAGAGTTATACTGAATGTGAAGAAGCTCAGAAAACTTTAGAAGAGTTTGGTTCTATTAAGATTGTCGCCAATAAGAATCTTGATGAATTTGGAAATTTGAGTATTGGAAATATCGAATTCAATTTTCCTAATTATAAAGAACTTGAATATGGTGGTTATTCTTATGGACTTCCTATTGATTCTAAAGGAAAAGCTAAAAGAATTAAGAATAAGGAAATTGAAATTATTCCTGAATCTTTTGAAATGGTTATCAGTGAATATGGTTGGGGTGCAACCCTTAATGTTGAAGTAAAAGATTTTAAAATTTTATAATTATGGCTTGTTTAGAAGATTATCCTATTATTGAAACTGCAATTAATTATGGTCTTAATGCTTGGGGAAAGCATGAAGCTATGGCTATTCAAATTGCAAGATTCTGGGTAGATGGTTGGCTTGAAGCTAACAAGGGTAAGGTATCTGAAGAAGATGCCAAGATTATTCGTCGTGGAGTTGATAATTGGATTTGGCTATAATATGGAAAAAACTCCTAAATTAATTAAAGATTGTAAAGTGGGAGATACACTTTACTATGT
>Ga0247611_10000690_pt1 | contig 66013 bp, 55 predicted proteins | sample 177DNAGHGhighgp2_FD_192422 | JGI IMG/M metagenome (GOLD analysis project Ga0247611, IMG submission 192422) | Sheep rumen microbial communities from Palmerston North, Manawatu-Wanganui, New Zealand - 1770 DNA GHGhigh gp2 | ecosystem: Host-associated > Mammals > Digestive system > Stomach > Rumen...
AAGGCATATCAATACCTCCCTCGACAAGAGATATTGTAACAAAAGAGGCGATTTCTTGCGATTTCACCTCTTTTTCATAATAAAAGGAGCCGTCATTCACCTTTTAGGTTTTTCAACAGCCCCTTTTATTATGGCTTGCAAAATACATTATGAGGCTTTGTGTTCTTTTTAAAAATAATCCCTGATGTTAACAGTAAATAGATTAATTAAAAATATTTAAGTTAAGTATCTATAACCAAATTTTTAGTGTCTTATTAACCACACCACTTCTTTTAGGCTATAAGGAGCGTCTTTTTACCAAATCAAGTTTAGGGATTCTATTTTTTATAAATGTCTCTTATATCGCCTTTTAAGCATTAAAAAAGCCCTCATTATGAGAGCTTAATAGTTAGATAATTAATTGTTTAACTATTCGGCTGGAGAAGAAGTAACATCAACAACTTCGGATTCAGGTTTCTTTTTAAGTCTAGCTGCTCGTCTTTGGGATTTTTCAAAGTCACGATCGCTTTTCTTAGCGTTAACTAATAAAACGATAACAGCAGCAACTACACTGACAGCAAGAACAATTAAGCCACATGTAAGGAAACTAGTTCCAAAGACATTTCTGACATAATTATTCGCATATCTTAGTCCGCTGTTAATGCTTAAGAACTCACAAATAAAACCTAATAATGTATAAATTAATCCCCATAAGCCTAATAGTAACAATACGGAATAGGCGATTATTTCAAATAAAGAAAGTTGTTTTAGTTTTTTCTTCATGTTTTATTCTCCAATTTGATAATTATGCTTTAGCGGTAGAGCTATTACGGATATCAGCAAGCATTTCTTGAAGTGCTTTATTGAACTTCTCTTGCCATTTTGGTCCGTTTAATGTGAATTTAGCGTTCACTCCATCTAAAGCTTCTTTAAATAAGTCTGGGAAGTTTTTATTATCTCTTCTATCTCTTCTACCTTCAGACATTTCCACGACTTGTAAACACTTATCTAAAACGTCTAATGTTTCATTATCAGTGAATCTTGTGTGTTCTCTAATGTTTCTTAACATTCTCGCGTATTTTGCTAATTCATTTTGAACAATGAAGTTAGATTGTGGAGTTGGTTTTCCTCCTGCTTCACCCATCACTTTTTGGAATTCAAAGAATGATTTTTCGAAATCTTGCATCATTAATAAATAGGCAAATAAACGATATTGTCTATCATCATAAGGCATTAAATCTTCAATAATTGGTTCATTTTCGTTTTGTTTTCTAGCTAAATTAACGTGGAAATAAATCACATCTCTAATTGGTTCCATCATTGATGTCACTAATTCATAAATTCTTAAATGTTGAGAATGATCCACTCTAATTTTGCCATCATTAGTCTTGACTAAGATTGTGGAATTATCTCCATAAACTTCATCTAATAATTCATCATAGTTTTTTAATAATTCTGTGAACTTGTCTTTGTTAGCTTCTAAGAATTTTCCAAGTGGAGTTTCTTTAGATAAACCTTTGGTTAATACTTCTTTTCTTTGGTTATAAACCTTTACGTCGTGTTCACGTGGTAAAACATATTCAAGAGTGTCTCTTAAATGTGTAGCAACGTGAATGATATCAAAATTGTATTGATTAATGTTTTTCATTAATATAGCCTCCTTCAATACATTAGGGAAGATTAACTTCGCCTACGGACAATTAACTTCTAATATATTGAGCTTGCTAATATTATACACAAGTTACATAAAACTACATAAAAGTTTTATCAATTATTTACACAATTATTTACAGATAACCGATTTAAAAATATACTTAATAGTGTATTAAGAGGGGGACAAAATACATGAAAAAATTAATTTTATTACCATTATTATTAGGAATGCTTCTGACTGGATGTGGTGAAGAGACTAATCCAGGAGGCAACGCTCCAGGAGGTGACCAGCCAGTTACTGGAACTTTTACCTTTGAAATGTCTAAAATGGGGTGGACTAGTGGCGAAGAAAATCCTAAAATCACTGCTGATCCAGGATTAACAATAAAAGCAGAGCAAGGAGAAAATCTATCTTCTGCTCCAAAATATTGGGAAGGTACAGGAGCGGAAGACAAAACTTTAAGATTATATGCTCAAAACACTTTAACTTTATCAGCAAATGAAATCACTAAAATTGAATTCTCTTACACAATAAAAGATAGTCAAACAATGTCTCCAAACATTGGTAGTTTATCTAGTAATATTTGGACAGGTTCTTCAAGTTCAGTGACATTTACTTTAGGAAGTAAAGGACAAATTCGTATTATTGAAATGAAAGTTACTGGAACTTTCTCAAGTGGAGGAAGTACCCCAGTAGATCCAGTTGATCCTACTGGAGAATATACGCCATTAAGTGTTGCTCAAGATTTAGACATTTGGATGTGGCCAGATGACTATGATTTAGATAATGATTTTGAAGGGCCAGATGCAAATGGAGTAGTAGATTGCAAATATGCTGACTGGTATGACGAAAATATTGAAAACACTGAAGAATGTTTAAGAGGGATTCTTGAAAGCGTGTTATCTTTAGATGGATTCCCAAGCTATTTAACTGTAGATAGCGACATTGAGTACGATGCAACCAATAGTCAAGTTTATGTCTTCTATGCAACTCCTGGCGAAGAAGTCGCTGCATGTATATTTGCGATGTATGAAGATGGAGAAATTGGAGTTTCATTTCAAACCGCTCCTTATGATTATTATCTAGTCGAAGAATAATATATTAAACAGACAAACTAAAAGGTCTTAGCGACGAAACTAAGACCTTTTTTATTATTTAAATAATAACTATTTAATTGGGTTCTCCGCTTGGATGACTCCATATCCTCCATCTTTTCTAATATAGACAGTAGAGATACGGTCATCTTCTTCATCTAGATAAACAAAGAAGTCATGTCCAAGAGCTTCCATTCTAGTAATAGCTTCTTCAATGGACATTGGTTGTAAGTAGTAAGATTTAGTGCGGACCACTACATCTTCTTCTTCATTTCTCTTTTCTTCTTTAATTTCTTCAAAGTTAATGGCTTTGCCTAAAGAGATGCGACCATTACTTCTATCCATTCTAGTTTTAATTTTTCTCATTTGACCTTCAAGCTTATCCACTACTAAATCGATTGCAGCGTATAAATCTTGATGTTCAACTTCCGCTCTTAAAGGCATGGAAGGTAAAAAGATTGTAACTTCCACTTTTTGAGTTTCTTTATGAGCAGAAACAACACAACGACATTCAACTTCGTCGTTAATAAGGAAGTACTTGTCCATCTTGGCAAGTTTTGTTTGTAAAGCATTAGAAATACCTTCGGTAACTCCAATGTTTTTACCAGTAATTACATATTTCATGATATTTAGCTCCTTTCCAAATCACTGAAATAGGATTTTAGACACTTTTATTATAACTCCAAAAAGTCCTCTATTTATAGAGTAATTGATAACTTTTATGATTATTATTTGTTTAATAATTTTTTGATTAATTCAACTTTGTCTAACTTTTCCCAAGGTAAATCAATATCTGGTCGACCAAAATGACCATAGTTTGAGATGTCTTGATATTTAAAAGTTGGCTTTTTAAGCGAGAAGTTTTTAATAATCATTCCAGGACGACAATCAAATACTTTATGAATTATTTCTAAAATCTTTTCGTCTGGATATTTGCTGGTCTTAAAAGTTTTAACTCCAATACTTAAAGGATAGTTAACTCCAATCGCATAAGAGAGCTGCACTTCTAAGCGATCCGCTACTCCTGCGGCTACTAAGTTTTTAGCAATATATCTAGCCATATAAGCTCCACTTCTATCAACTTTAGAAGGATCTTTTCCTGAAAATGCTCCTCCACCGTGATTAGCGGATCCACCATAAGTATCAACGATAATTTTTCTTCCAGTTAATCCAGTATCTCCAGCAGGGCCACCTAAAACAAATCTACCAGTTGGATTAATCAAATATTTGAAGTCAGTATTTAAACCAAATGATTTGGCAACTTCTTGCATGATGTTTTTATGAATATATTCTTTAAATTCATCAAGATTAATATCTTCATCATGTTGGACTGACATTAACATATTATCGATACGAATATGTTTAGGATCAGTATAGTCGATAGTCACCTGACTCTTCATATCTGGTCTAGCACCTTTAAAAAGCCCTCTACGACGTTTTTCAGAGGCATCCCTAACAAGTTTATGAGCAATAGAGATTGCAAGTGGCATATACCCACTAGTTTCGTTAGTGGCATAGCCAAACATTAATCCTTGGTCACCAGCTCCTAAATCCTCAGGTTTCTTTTGATTTACTCCTTGATTAATATCAGGGGATTGTTGCTTTGTTTTATCAACGATTTCAATCGTATGATAATCACATCCATATTCTGGCTTATCATAGCCAATCTTCTTTAATACATCTTTAACGATTTGCGGAATATTCACTTTTTTCTTACAAGTAATTTCTCCTCCTACAAGGATAAAATCAGTAGTTGCAAAAGTTTCACAAGCGACATGGGCATTAGGATCCACTTTTAAACATGCATCTAAAACTGCGTCACTAATTTGGTCACATACTTTATCAGGATGACCTTCAGAAACTGATTCTGATGTAAATAAGATTTTTTCTTTCATGATGTTACCTTCTATAAAAATAAAACTTCCCCCAGAATTGGGAGAAGTTATTTTCTTCTCAACTTATCGATCAAAGTTCTGGGACTTTGCTAAGGAGAGCACTTACTCTTTCGAGAGTTGCTATCGTGTTTTTTCATCCTTTTTATCACGATTCTAGATAAGCATTAATATCTTATATAAAGATAGTTATTTATTCAAGTATTGTTTGATAGCTTGGGCTAATTGATCTGGACAACTTGTTCCATTTCGGCATTGAATCCCGTTAAGACGTTTATAAGCTTCTTCTAGTGGCATACCTACAAGTAGAGCCGCTAAACCTTGAGTGTTACCTGGACAACCACGAACAATTTTTACATTTTTAATGATGCCGTCTTGATGGTCGATAAACATCTCAACCGAACAGGTTCCTTTAGGATAGTAATGGATGGTTTCCATTATTTAACTATTCTCCCGTAAACTGTTCCCGCACAGCCAGCAGCGTTACTTTCGTCAGTGTCAATATGCATTGCTAAAGCAAAATCTTCTCTAACTCTAACAACGACATCACCAAAGATTAAGCTTCTACCTGGATTATTAACTTCAACTTTAACGATTTCACCATTTTTTACACCAAATTCTTCAGCGTCTTTTGGTGTCATATGGATATGTCTTTTAGCAACGATGCAGCCTTCAGATAATTCCACTTCTCCAGCAGGACCCACTAATTTAATAGCAGGGGAACCGGCTAAATCGCCAGATTCTCTAACCACTGCAGGAACTCCAAGAGTTCTTGCATCAGTTGCAGAGACTTCCACTTGTCCAGCTTTTCTAAATGGTCCAAGAATTGAGACATTAGGAATAGTCTTTTTAGGTCCAACGATATCTAATCTAGAAAAAGAGACAAATTGTCCTGGTTGAGATAAAGGTGCTCTGACTTCGAGTTTGGCATCTTCACCAAATAAAATTTTAAATTGTTCTTCTGTGACGTGAATATGACGTGCACTTGTTTCGACTAATATTTCTTTCATTTTTGTATACCTTCTTTATAGCGATACATATTTTAACAAATATAAGACTAAAAATCACTTGTCTTTTATCATTATTTTTCTTACAATAATCAAGCAACTTGAAAATGCGCAGGTGGCGGAACTGGTAGACGCGTACGTTTGAGGGGCGTATATCGCAAGATGTGTGAGTTCGATTCTCATCCCGCGCACCATTAGATTGCTACAGTACACTACGTGTACTGTATTTTTTTGCAAATTGACAAATAGTATATGCACTCTTATAGCATATAAAGCTATAACAGATAATAAATCAGAAGGATTTGCTTGGCTCAGGAATGGATAGTTGAAACAATATTATCTAGCCTCAATTAGCTAAAGTAAAAGCGCAGGTCATTCAAATCCTGCGCTTTTCTTATGTTAGAATTTTGACGTATCAAACTCTTTAAGAACTTTAAGAAGTGGGTGAATATTTTTCTTCACATTTCCTTCTTCAAATGGATTTCTTAAATGTACTTTTTCTAATAGTCCAGTAAATGGAAGGGTTCCACCTAATTTACAGAGTTTCACATATTTCTTCCAAGCTTTTTCGTGGTTCTTAAGATCTTCCGCTAAGAATTGGAAGGCCACGACTTGAGCAAGGGTGTAATCAATGTAATAGAATGGGGTTCCGAAGACATGAGATTGTCTCATCCATCTAGTTCCTTTTGCAAGAGTTGGGCAATAATCATATCGATTATGTGGAAGGTTGATGGATTCAATTTCTTTATATTTAGCACATCTTTCTTCGTGAGTGGCGTTAGGATGTTCATAGACCCAGTGTTGGAATTCATCAATGGTGATGCCATAAGGTAAGAATTCAATTGCGTCACTTAAGTGAGAATATTTATATTTTTCCGCATCCTTACCAAAGAATAATTCCATATATGGCCAGGTGAAGAATTCCATACTCATGGAGTGAATTTCACAGCTCTCTAAAGTAGGGTTTTGATATTCAGGAATTTTAATTCCACTACTGAGATAAGCTTGGAAAGCGTGTCCTCCTTCGTGACAAAGAACATTAACATCCCCTTCAGTGCCGTTAAAGTTAGAGAAGATAAATGGAGTCTTATATTCTGGGAAATATGTGCAATATCCTCCAGGAGCTTTACCGGCTCTAGCATCTAAATCCATTAAGTGATTATTAATCATCAAATTAATAAAATCAGCGGATTCTTTTGACATCTTTTCATACATTGTTTTAGCATGTCCTACTAAGACTTTAGAATCTCCAACTGGGGTAGGATTACCGCTTAAGAACTTAAGGTTATAGTCAAATGTTTGTGGGTCTTTAATTCCTAATCCCTTCATTTGCGCTTTATAAAGCTTTTGAGCAATCGGAACTACTTCTTCTCTAATTTGGTCTCTATAGCCTTTAACCATTTTAGCGTTATAGTCAGTTCTACCTAAACGGATATAGCCAAGCTCAATGAAGTTTTTAAAACCGAGTTTTTTGGCCATCCCGTCTCTTAAATGGACTAATTTATCATAGATATCACCAATTTCTTTTTCGTGTTCGCCCATCCATTTGTCCATTGCAATACTAGCTTCTTTTCTAGTTTCTCTATCTTTATCAGACATGAATTTTCCAAGTTGAGATAAGTTATAAACCTCACCTCTAAATTCAATTTGAGCGGTGCCTAAAACCTCATCATATTTAGATGTAAGCTTATTTTCTTCAATTAAGTCTGGAATGATTTTTGGATCAAATGACTTTTGGTTATTTTCATACATCTTAAATAAATATTTGCCATATATCTTTTCAAGATCTTTACGATATTTGGCTTTTAAAAGAATCTTTTCAAATTCATTAGAGTATTTTGTAAATACTGGGCTTAATTCATCAACTTTATCTTGAGCGTTCTTATAGATTTTATTTCTAGTGTCTAAAGAATATCTAACTGAAATTACTCCAACATCAGTAGAGAGCTCAGACATATATTTATTCCAGTGCTTCACTGCAAGTTTAGCGGTAAGTGCGCTGCCACATTCTTCTAAATCCTTGATCAAAGATTCCATCTTGTTGATGGTTCTTTTTTCAGTTGGTACCCTTAAAGGGTATTCTTCAAATTTTAAGTTTTTATCTTTCATGGAAATTCTCCTTATTTTTCAATTAAAGAAACGCCAGTCATTTCTTTTGGTTGTTTTACTCCAAGTAACTCTAAGATAGTAGGAGCAATATCTGCTAACTTGCCTTCTTTTTGTCTAAGTTTTAAACCGACTTTATTGATACATAATGGCACTAAGTTAGTGGTATGAGCCGTCATTGGCTTACCATTTTCATCTAAGATTTCTTCGGCGTTGCCATGGTCTGCTGTGACTAAAAGAGTTCCACCATTTTCATCACACCATTTGATGATTTCACCAACACAGTGGTCAACAGTCTCCACTGCTTTAACACAAGCATCATGAACTGCAGTATGACCAACCATATCACAGTTAGCGAAGTTTAAGATCACAACATCTAAATCATGTTTATTTAATTCTTTAAGTAAAGCTTCTAACACTAATGGTGCACTCATTTCTGGTTGCATATCATAGGTAGGAACTTTAGGGGAGTTAATTAACACTCTTCTACATCCTTTAAGTTCAGGACGTTCCACTCCATCAAAATTCATTGTCCCATCAAAGAAGAAGGTCACGTGAGCGTATTTTTCAGTTTCCGCAATTCTTAGTTGAGTAAATCCTTGATCAGCTAAATATTGACCTAAGATGTTATTTAATTTTTGAGGTTCAAAAGCGATAACACCTTTAACACTATCTGCGTATTTCATTGTGCAAACATAAAAGATATTCTTTAAAGGATGAGCAGGTTTATATGGTTTCCAAGCTAAAGATCCATCATCCTTCTTAAGTGGATTTTCATAGAAGTTTGGATTAGTGAATAATGTAGAAATTTGAATCGCTCTATCTGGACGATAATTCATAAAGATAATCGCATCGTTATCAGAGATTCTACCATCAACTTTACTGTTATAGTGAGGAATTAAAAATTCATCACTACTAGCCTTACCTAATTTTGGTAATTCTTCATTATATTCATATTTAAAGAAGTCATGATAATTATCAAAGCTTGGTCCGTCGTGATCCACCATTAATCGATAGTGAACATCGACACGGTCCATGTTTTTATCTCTATCCATACCCCAATATCTACCGCCTATATCGGCAATATGGCCAAAATGTAATTCATCCATTTTCTTTTGAATCATATCAACATATTTAACGCCAGCTTGAGGATCAACATCTCTCCCGTCCATAAAGCAGTGCATATAGACATCGTCTAATCCACTTTTAGCGGCGAGTTCAATAATGGCTAAAATGTGATTGATGTGAGAGTGAACTCCACCATCACTAACTAAACCAAAAATATGTAATTTAGAGTGATGTTTTTTAGCGTGTTCAATCGCTGCTAAATATTTCTCATTTTTAAAGAAGTCTCCGTCTTTAATCGATTTGTTAATAAGGGTTAAGGATTGATAGACAATTCTTCCTGCTCCCATATTCATGTGTCCGACTTCTGAGTTACCCATTTGTCCATCAGGAAGTCCGACATATTCACCTGAAGCATTAATCTCGGTATAAGAATATTTCTTAAAATAAGCATCTAGATTTGGTTTTTTGGCATCGTAAACTGCATTGCCAACTGGGTTATGTCTAATTCCATAACCATCCATGATGCAAAGAATGACTGGTTTTTTATTTTCCATAATATTTTGTCCTTTCCAAGGCGATATAATTGTAAAAGAAAATTTATTTTCTCTCAAGCAATATACTAAACAAAAAGAAATAATAATTAATTAGCGTTATAAAATTACCACTATTTTTCAGTTGTAGTAGGGTAATACTATTAGAAAAATGAAGATTTGACCTATATTATCTTTCGTGATAATATACCTAACGAGGTAAAATTATGGCCAAACCAATATTAGGAATCATGTATGACTTTGATAAAACATTGTCCACGACTGATATGCAAAACTATTCTTTTATTCCAATGGTGGGAATGACTCCAGAAGAATTCTGGGGCGCAACTGGAGAATTTTCTGAGAAATCAGGATGTGAAAGAATACTTTCATACATGTATATGATGATTGCAAAAGCAAAAGAAAAAGGAATCAAACTTACCAGAGAAGTTTTAAGAGAATGTGGCAAGTCAATTAAATACCATCCAGGAGTCTCAACTTGGTTTACAAGAATTAACGAATACGGAAAGCAAAAAGGGGTTAAGGTTGAACACTATTTAGTCTCAAGCGGCACTAAAGAAATTTTAGAAGGCTGTTCGATATATGATTGTTTTACCAATGTCTATGGATGTGAATTCTATTACGAAAATGGTGTGCCTGTGTGGCCAAAGCTTGCGATTAATTACACTCAAAAAACACAATTCTTCTTTAGAATCGCTAAGGGAGTTACCGATGTAAGAGACGATAACGCGGTTAATGAAAAAACTAGAGACGGTTTAAGAATCCCGTACACCAATATTGCTTATATCGGAGATGGAATGACTGATGTTGCTTGTATGACTTTAGTCAACAAGAATAAAGGCTACTCTATTGGTGTATATACCGATGACAATAAAGAAAAAGTCGCTCAAATTAGAAAAGATCAAAGATGTAAATTTGTCGTTAAAGCAGATTATTCGAAAGACTCAGATATGGAAAAAGTCTTCAAATTAATTATTGATGACATCGCTACAAGAGCGGATTTAGAAGCCAAAGAATTAGCCTTAGCGAATAAATAATTATCAAATCATAATAATAGACCGAAAATAATAGACCGAATTAATTGAACTAGTCAACGAAAAGTAGACAGTTCAAATAGGCTTTTTTCGTTTATATTTATAAATAATTATGCTAGTGATACGTCACCATCTAAACAGTGGACAACAGTAGCAGGAACAAGTTTATTCCATTCTTCGTACTTTGTAATAGCGTTCCACTCTTCCATTGTACCGTTATAGTATAAATTTTCTAGTTTTGTGTAGTTATATAACGCACGATATCCAATGGTCTTAAGTGAATGTGGAAAATGAATTGTTTCCAAATTCATTGTCGTATATAAATCCGCAAATCCTGCACGATCTGCAATAATCTCACAGCCTTCATCAATTGTAGTTTCAGTAACTTCAGTACCAGTTTCAAAATCACGGTAATAGAGCCACAACAATACACGTCTAGGATTGTCACTATCACCCCAATAACGTTTATTTTCTTCATCAACAGTGGATGTGATGTTACAAATTCCCACTCTTTTAAGATTCTTTGGACAATTAACATTGCCCTCAATTGCGTGCATACCGATTTCTTCCACAGAGTCAGGTAAAACAATATCACCTAGTTTTAAGCAATTCTCAAAAGCGCGTTCCCCGATTGAAAGAAGTGAATCATTGAATGTTACCGATTCTAACTTATAGCAATTATAGAAAGCAGAGAATTCAATATGTAAAACACTACTTCCTAAAACAACAGATGTTAATTTTGCTGCTCCACTACATGCGCGATAAGGAATGGTTACTAAAGTGTCAGGTGTAACCCATTCTCCTTCATATTCTGAATAGAAATGGAATAATTCTGTCTTGTCTTTGTTATATAAACATCCATCTAAAGATGAGAAATGTGCATTTAATGGATCAACATTGAAATAACAAGTGACATCATTTGGGTCTTGATCTGAGAATGTTTCTAAATCTTTACCGATGTTTATAGTGACTGATGGATCAACTCTAAGATATAAGAGACTGACATCTTTCACTCCATCTAAAATATTGATGGTTTTTAAATTTGGACAATTTTCAACGTAATGATGGATATATCTCTTTTCTTTATTAACATCAGTGTGAATGTTAATGGTTTCAACAGAGTCATTACATTGAATATGCCAAGATGAAGATTCTAATTCACTAGTGATATCAATGGTTTTGATTTCTTGTTTTGTGGTGTTATCAAAAACATTGAAGTGAACGTAGTCATAATTTTCAATTAAACAGTCATTAACACTATTTGTATACCAATACACTTTGGCTTTCTTATTAAAACCTCTTAGGCTCACATTAGTAACAGAGGCAGGAATTGTAAATGATTCAACCCATGTCCATCCTAAGAATGTATTCTCACTAATATATGTAGCTCCATCAGGGATAACAACATTTTTAATGTTGTCCTCTCCATTAATTGTGAGAGTGAATTCTTTAGAATAATTAGAAGCTTGGTAATTGAAATATATATAAGTTGTACTACCAAGTGGTTTAACAAATTCTATATTGCACCAATCAGCGAGAGTGCCTAAATAAATAATATGACTGACATCAGAGCATAATGCGCATGAATAAATAGATTTAATATTGCTACCAAAGGTAAATGTCGCTAAAGAAGGACATTCAGCAAAGCTATATTCTCTAAGTACAGTGACTAAAGAAGGAACAACAAATGAAGTAATTCCTGTCTTTCTAAATGCAAATTTACCAATGTAATTAGTTTGTTCACTTAAAGAAACGTTAACTAAAGAAGCACAATTAGCGAACGCACTGTCATAAATCTTTATAACGCTAGGTAAGGAAATAGAAGCAATATTACTTGAATTAAATGCACTTAATCCAATAGATTCAATTCCTGCTGTATTAGTAACACTGTTAATCGAATTATGTTTATAGAATTGGTAGTCACCAATTTTAAAGCAGCCAGTAAAATCAAGATCATTAAATGATTCTGGGTAAGAACCCGCCATATAGAAGATATTACTAGAAGCCGATTTTAATTCAACTTCTACCCAATCAGCAATATCACCATCATAATTAACAGTGGATATGTTAAATAGACCAGAGAAACATGTACTTTCAAACAATTTGATATTTTTAGAAAGTGTAAAAGTTCCTATTCCATAATCTCCATAGAACGCACTTTCACCAACTTTAGTAATTGTTTCTCCTAAAGTAACACTTTCTAAATCATTAAAATAATAGAATGAATATGGTAAAACTTCAGTCATAGTACCATCACTAACAAATTCAGTGACTTTCTCACCATTAAATCTAATCGTGTTACTGCTTTTTTTTGGATTTGCAATTTCGTCTTTAAACTCAATATGCGCCCAATCATTGATTGTTCCTAAGTAATTGATGTTATTCACACATGGAGTGTATACGAGTAAACCAACCTTAAATGCAGATTTACCAATACGTTTTACTGAAGTAGGAATAGTCAAAGTGTTAATCTTAAATCCAGTAAAAGAGAATTTACCAATAGACTTAACGGATTCATTTAAAGTAAGAGACATATTCTCTTCGCTTGTAACATCTGAGAAGTGGAATGTAATTCTAGATTTATTAGCAGAAACATCTGCGAATTCTACACTTACCCATTCATTAATCGTGCCGCTATAATAAATGTCTTTAAAATCAGTTTTTCTTAATGGTGAAACTTGCTCACCATTAAAAATTCCATCAAAGAAATAATTTAGTGAACTTGGAATTCTTAATGTTTCAATATTAATAAACTTGCCATAGTCTGCTGCTAAATTTGTTTCAGCGTAAGCAAACCTACATCCTTCTTTGAAGGAGAATTCTGTGACTTCTGTGTTGATAAGGGAATGGAATATTAAGTAAGGATTAGACTCATTACCTAAATAATGAGCGTTATCAATATCGTTAAAAGTTAAAGAGTCACAACCTAAGAACGCGTTCTTACCAATTTCAAGAATGGAATTAGGAATAGTAATAGTTTCTAATACATTAAAGTTCTTAAATGCATACTCTGAAATTCTAGTAACAGGAAGGCCCATAAAAGACTCTGGAATCTCAATAGAAGTTGCCTCTTTGTTATGTCCTCCAACAGTGTAAGATAATCCATCACTATTTAGTATGAAGATCAAATCAGGGTCTTCGATTGGTCCGCTTGGTTCCACTATATTTTCTTGAGTGTAATGACATATTTCACAAGTACGGAATGCATGTCCATCACTTACTTCGGTTGGTTCAACATCAATTTCCCATTCAGTAAAGGTATGTTCTTCTTTGTTAATAATGACATTATGTCCACATGTCGCTGCATGCCAATGATATGTGTCGTTGTATGACCACTGACTACTATAAGTATGTTCGTGCGAAGCGCCAAAAGAACAACTGGAAGTTGCTAAAATAAAAGAAACAAGGAATACGTATAACTGTTTTCTTTTCATATTGTCCACCTAATATTTCTAAAGAAATTTTACCTAAAAAATATAAATAAAACAAGATAGAGTCATAAAACGTCATAAAAAAGGCTAGCGATTAATTTGGTCTATTTTTTATACATTTTTGATAACGAGAGTGATACATTTATATGTATGGAAATCAAAGTTGGAGATGTTGTAATTGGCAAAGTTAACCAAGTAAGACCTTATGCCTTATTTTTAACTTTTGAAACAGGTCAAAATGGATTATTGCATATCTCTGAACTTTCCGATAAATATATTCGAGATATCGAAAAATTCGGCACTGTCGGAGATGAATTAAAAGTTAAAGTGCTTTCTATTGATCCCCAAAACGGTTTTTTAAGAGTCTCTTATAAAGCAATTCCAGAAGAAGAAAGATATAACACTCATGATGAATCAGTTCACCACTTCACTCAATTTGATGAAGCTGATTTTCATGATTTAGAAGCAAAACTTCCAGAATGGATAAGCGAAACTTTACAAAAAGCAAAGGAAGAAGAAAAAAATGATTAAAGTTGACGTCAGTAATGTCATTAGTGAAGTAGAGATTGAAAAATATCAATCTAAAGTCACTCAAATTAATAAAATGATTGATGATCGTTCAGGAGCAGGAAACGATTATTTAGGGTGGACCACCTGGCCAAAAGATTATAATAAAGAAGAATTAGTGAGACTACTTGAAGACGCTAAGTATGTTAGAGAAAATTTTGATGTTTTAGTGGTCGCTGGAATTGGAGGAAGCTATTTAGGAGCAAAATGCGCTTTAGATGCTTTAAAAGGATTAAAAAGTAGCGATAAACCAGAAATTATTTTCATGGGTCAAACATTCTCTCCAAATTACACTCACCAAGTCTTAGAGTATTTAAAAGATAAAAACTTCGCCATTAATGTTATTTCTAAAAGTGGCACCACTACTGAAACCTCAATTGCTTTTAGATTATTAAAAGATTTACTTGAGAAAAAAGTTGGAAAAGAAAAAGCCAGAAAAGCAATTTATGCCGTTACCGATAAAGAAAAAGGTGCCTTAAAAACATTATGTAATAATGAAGGCTATTCTACATATGTCTTACCAGGAAATATTGGAGGTAGATATAGTGTTTTAACTCCAGTTGGATTATTTCCTCTAGCAGTTGCAGGAGTTGACGTTAAGGCAATGCTTAAAGGATCTTTAGATGCCTTAAACGATTTAGATAATGATGATTTAAAAACTAATATTGCTTATCGCTACGCGGTTAGTAGAGATTATATGTACCGTCATCACCGTCCAGTAGAAATGTTTGTGACTTATGAACCACAAATGTCTCAACTTTCTGAATGGCTCAAACAACTCTTCGGAGAAAGTGAAGGTAAAGAAAAGAAAGGACTTCTTCCTACAAGCGCTACCTTCTCAACTGACTTACATAGTTTAGGTCAATTCATCCAAGATGGATCTCCTTTATTATTTGAAACCATTGTTAACGTTATTAATCCTGAATTAGATGTTGTTATTCCAAGTGATAAGGATGATTTAGACGGCCTAAATTATTTGGCAGGTAAAACTTTATCTTATGTTAATCAAAACGCCTTTAAAGGTACTTTAAAAGCTCACCAAGAAGACGGAGGAGTTCCTTGTAACATCATTACTGTCGATAAATTAGATGCTTATAACTTAGGATATCTATTCTATTTCTTCATGAGAACCTGTGCGATGAGTGCTTATTTATTAGATATCAACCCATTTAATCAACCAGGGGTAGAAATCTATAAGAAAAATATGTTCCATTTATTAGGCAAAAAAGGATACTAAGTCGCTATAGTTTTTATACATAAAAAGTCGCTTTCAAAAAAGGCGATTTTTTTATTGAATTAAAAATAGCATAATGGTATATTATTGCTTGCGTATCTGCAAAAGCGGATGCTTAGCTCAGCTGGGAGAGCATCGCCTTTACACGGCGGAGGTCGGGGGTTCGAGCCCCTCAGCATCCACCATTAACGCGAAGCTATACCAATAAATGGAGGGGTAGCGAAGAGGCTAAACGCGGCTGACTGTAAATCAGCTCCTTCGGGTTCGGCGGTTCGAATCTGCCCCCCTCCACCACAAGTTGGGGTGTAGCCAAGAGGTAAGGCAACAGACTTTGACTCTGTCATCTCGGTGGTTCGATCCCACCCACCCCAGCCAATGATGACTCGCTAGCTCAGTCGGTAGAGCACTTGACTTTTAATCAAGGGGTCCGGAGTTCGAATCTCCGGCGAGTCACCAATTAAAAGTGCCCAGGTGGCGGAATAGGTAGACGCACAAGACTTAAAATCTTGCGGTTGTATAAACCGTACCGGTTCGATTCCGGTCCCGGGCACCAAAATTGTAAAAAACCCTGATTCGTTTAGGGTTTTAATTTGCTTTTTTATGTCGATATTTTATCTTGTTGAATAAGGCTTTTATTCCAATTGTGAGTCCGATACAAATTACTAAAAACGGAGTACCTGGTCCAATCCAAAATAGCCAACATGCACTACCAACAGATAACATTGATATTCTCACTGGTTCATTACTCCAGCAAATAACTGCGATTAAATATGGAACCCAAACTTCACTAGATACAATTAAAGCCACAAAGACAAATATTAAAGCAGTCCGCCAATCTCTGATATTGACCCAAATCCAAAGAAATGGAAATGCACATAAATACCAAACCCATTTCCAAAATCTTTTGGCCTTACTAGGTTCTTGTCTAATATGAGCCTTCCACTCTTCTTGACTACTTTTAAATTTTTCTTCAACTTCTTTAAATGACTTCATTTGTTTTTTTAGATTTTCTTTTAACTAAGTAGTAAATCAAATAAGTAATACCGGCAAAGCCAAAATATCCCGCTAAATCAATAAAGACGTCTGTGAAGGTACCGAATCGACCAGGTACAAAGGCTTGAATTAACTCACTAATAACAGCGATAACAACTCCTATTGCTAAACAAAATAACGTATTTTTCCACTTAAATTTATTTATTAAATAATGGTTAAACACAAGCGATAAACTTGTAAATAATCCAGATAATCCAAATAGCAAAAAGTGTCCAACTAGTTTTCTAAAAACATACCTAAATGTATCTACATCACTAATAGTTATTCCGATTGATTCTAATATTTTTATAAACCAATCGCTTAATGATGCAGATTGAGAAGCACTACCACTTCCCCCAATAGAAGATTCCACAATTATTAAAACGTTCGTGGCAATCGATAATACTAGAAAAATATAAAACAAAATCTTACGAGCTTTCATACAATTAATAATTGTATATTAAATTAATAAATAGGTGCTATAATAAGTTGCTATGGAAAAAGAAGAAATTAAATCTCTAATTGAAAAAGTCTTAGGTAAGGGCAGTGAAATCGTCTCTCCTTTAGTGGGGGGAATGATGAATATTTCCTATATTATTAAAGATAAAGATAATAAGAAATATGTCCTTTATATTTCTACTGAACAAGCTAATGAAATGGTTGATCGTCCTTTAGAAAAAGAACATCAAAGAATTATTTACGCGATTGGAATCACAAGTAAAAACGTATATTTTGATGAAGAACACGGAATTAAAATAAATGAATTTATTGAAGGTCAATCATTAGATAAAGTTGAATCATTTGATTATGAAAAAATAGCCTTATTATTTAGAGATTTACATTCTTCACCAGTTTTATCTAAAACTGACTACGCTCCATTTGTAAGATTTACTGAAACTTATGAAAAAGAAGCTTTGTCGTTCCAAAATGAGGTTTCACCTTTATATAAAGAATTAAGAGATTTCTTATTTGAGCATAAGGAATATTTAGAAAGTCAAAAGAAAGCTTTATGTCATAATGACGCTCAAAGAAGTAACATCATTAAAACTCCTGAAGGTGAATATTACTTTATCGATTTTGAATTTGTTGGAAATAATGATCCAATTTATGATATTAGTTGTTTTGGTAATGGATTCGTCTCTGAAGGAAGAGAACTTTTAAATAAATATTTTTTAAATAATCCTAGCCAGGATCAAATAAAAAGATATTATTTATGGAGGATTTATATCTCGCTTCAGTGGTATAATGTAGCAGTTACTAAGCATTATCGTGGAGAAGGAGAAAAGCACGGCTTTAACTTCTTAGATGTTGCTTCTCACTTCTTAAATAACGCTAAAGACGCTTATGACGGATATAAATTAGAAATTAAAGAAGACAAGATTATGGATGATACAGAAAAATTAATTATCTCAACATTAGATAAAATTAGACATTTTCTAAGAAAAGATGGAGGAGACTGTGAGTTTGTTTCATTTAATGATGGAATAGTCTATGTCAAAATGATTGGAGCATGTCAAGGCTGCTCCTACGCTTATAGCGACATCAAAGATCTTGTAGAAGTTATTTTACAAGAAGAAGTTCCTGGTGTAGTTGAAGTTAGAGTTGCGGAATAATTGGGGTATAGCCAAGCGGTAAGGCATCGGCCTCTGACTCCGACATTCCTTGGTTCGATCCCAAGTACCCCAGCCAATTAATAAAAATGGACTCGATTGCTCGAGTCCTTTTAATTTATTAATAAATTAGAATAAATTTTCTTTACGGTTCACTACTGTATAGCCTTTACGATTATAAACATCTTCACGGTTATATTTTATTGGTGTTCCATCAGGTTCCACGAATAAGCCGCCCGCTTCCTCAACAACAATTTGGCAGGCTGCTGTATCCCACTCTTTAGTGTTTGGGCTTCTTCTTAAAGTAATTTCGGCTAGGCCGTGGGCAATCGCGCATGGTTTTAAAGAACTGCCTTTTCTTTCAACATGTTTAATTTTATCGCTGTGTTTTTCAATATATTCTTTTTCAGCATCATTAAAATGGAAGACGCTAATTAACATAGTTAAATCTTCTAATTTGTCATTAACGTGAATTCTAACTGGCTTTTCATTTCCTTTTTGGAAATAACTGCCGTTACCTTTTGAAGCAAAATAGATTTCATCTAGAGCTGGAGCAATAACAACGCCCACTACTAATTCATGTTTATAAGCTAAAGCAATATTAGTGGTAAACTCTCCATCTTTTGCTACAAAATCTTTAGTGCCATCAACTGGGTCAACAATCCAGACGAAATCATTTTTTAATCGATCTAAATTATCAGTACTTTCTTCAGTTAAGAAAGCATGGGTAGGAAATTTCTCGTGTAAATAATTTCTAATTATTTCATCAGCACTTTTATCAGCAATAGTGACAGGAGAATTGTCATCTTTAATCTCAACATCAAAATGCTCAGCGTAAATCTCCATGATTTTCTTTTTAGCTAATAAACCAGCCTCAATTGCGGCTTGTAATTCTTTTTCCCACATCATTGTTTTTTTCTCCAGTTTATAATCGCTTGATCTAATTTACGAATAATAACATCGATTTGATTATAATCAAGCGAAGGGAGTTGGGCACCGCTAGCGTGAGCGTGTCCTCCACCACCAACACTAACAGCGACTGGTTGAACTAATGGACCATTACTTCTAAATTCCGCTCTGACTCTACCGTCTGCATATTCAGCAAAAGAACACCAGACTGGATAACCTTCAATGTTGCCTAATAAATTAATCAAACTAGAGGCATGATTAGCAGAAATATTAAGTTCTTTTAAGGTGTGACGATCTAAAACAATTGAAATAACACCCTCAGCTGATTTCTTATAGTGAGACATAACATAGCCTTTAGCCGCTAAAGAGATTTCATCAGATTTAGATAAAACACGGTTAATCTTATTTGGATTAGCGCCATGTTCACATAAAAATTTCGCTCTATCAAATGTCTGAGGGAAATTAGAAACAAATTGAAATCTAGCGCTATCAGTAAGAATTCCAAGGAATAAAGCATTAGCGCCTAATTTAGAAATCTTTAAATTATTTTCAATCACTAAACCAGTAATAATGTCGCAAGTACTGTTAGCGTCGACATCAACAATAAATGGTCCTTCTTTAAATGTACCAGTGTCAATATGATGGTCAATTTTAGCAAATTCTTTAGCAGTGAAGATTCTTGAATCTTCCATTCTTGCTAAATCATTACCATCAACAATGATCGCCAAACTATTTTTAATAGTCTCATCATCGACTTCATCCATTTTACAAATCACATCGAAAAATGGAGGGACTCCAGACCCGGTAATATAAACTTTTTTATCAGGTAAGTTACAAAGGATAATTTCTTTTAAACCAACCTGAGCGCCATAACAATCTCCATCAGGATTTACGTGACCATAAATCACAATAGAATCATTCTTTTTGATTAATTCCCAAATTTGTTCAAACATAATTCTAAATTAGTTTTCGGATAATTCATCCTTTTCTTCAGATTCTTCATCACCTTCAGAAGCAGATTCATCTTCGAACACTTTGTTATACTCTTTCTCTTCTTCGTCTTTTTCTTCGATATCGTCATCGCTAGTTTGAACATCACTATAAACATCTCTCATATCAATGTGAACTTTATCAAAGACGTGTCTTTCTCTTAAGTCCCATTCATTTTCTCCAAGAGTAATAAAACGTCCATCAAGCATCATGTTGGTGAAGAATTGACCAACTTTTTTGTTTGCTTGTTCTTCGCTTAATCCGGCTTCTTTTTTAACATACTCCCAGATTTCTTTGAAGTTGACTGATTCTTTATGCTTAGAAACAAATTCATAAGCATGTTCAATTAAAGATTTAGACATAAATGTCTCCTTTCTTACATTCTTGTAGGTGCAGATACACCTACTAAAGATAATGCGTTTTTCATAACAATTTTAGAGGCTAGGCACAAGCCTAATCTATTTGAGGTAACACTTAAGTTATCTCTATCTATAACTCGACATTCAGTATAGAAGGCATGTATTTTTTCTGCGACTTCATGAATGTAGTTAGTAATTTTATAAGGGGCTCTTTCTTTAGATGCAGTTTTAACTACATCTGGGAAATTAGATAAAACTTTCGCTAGGTCTAATTCGCTTGGCATAGTTAATATAGGCGATTCATTAATTTTGACATCCTCTGCGCTTGCTAAGATTGAACATAATCTAGCGTGAGCATATTGTGCATAATAAACAGGGTTATCACTACTTTGCTTAACTGCTAAATCTAAATCAAAATCTAAGTGTCCACTAGCGTTTCTCATTACAAAGAAATATCTAGCAGCATCTACTCCAGCGTCTTCACATAACTCACGTAATGTGTAACCATTACCAGTACGCTTAGAGAGCTTAAATTCTTCTCCATCTTTCATCATTCTCACCATTTGAATTAATTCAACTTGTAAAGAATCAGGAGAATATCCATGCATCATTAAAGCTGATTTCATACGGTTAATATAACCGTGATGGTCGGCGCCTAAAACATCAATTAATTGATCAAAGCCACGGCTCATTTTATTTACGTGATAGACAATATCTGGCATGAAATAGGTATATTCACCATTACTTTTTCTAATCACGCGGTCTTTATCATCTAAATAGTCAGTTGTCTTTAAAACAAGAGCTCCGCCATCTTCATAAATATGGTCTTTTAAATATTCGATTTCTTTTTCAACCGCTCCACCAGCTCTAATTTTCTTTTCAGAAGAGAAGACATCAAAGACGATGTTGTAGTTTTTAAGGTCTTCTTTGATTTTATCTAATTCAAATTCCATTCCTTTTTCTTTGAAAAATTCAAAATAGTCAGACCTAGATAATAATTCAGAACCAAATTCATCATAGATGCGTTTCGCCACTAACTTTATATCTTCCCCGTGATAGCCGTCTTCAGGAAGAGCAAATGGTAAGCCTAAAATTTCTTTATATCTTTCAATTAATGATTCACCCAGGTGATCAATTTGATTACCAGCATCATTGATATAGTATTCTCTAGTTACATCGTATCCATCAAAAGTTAAAATACGGCTAATAGCGTCTCCAATAGCCGCTCCGCGAGCATGCCCAACATGTAAATCACCAGTTGGATTAGCGGAAACAAATTCAACATTTATTTTTTGATTCTTCTTTTCTCCGCGACCATAATTATCGTTTTCAACAATTATCTTATTAACTAAGGCGCTTAAAGAATCATTTTTCATAAAGAAATTAATAAAGCCAGGACCTGCGATTTCTACCTTTTCAATACTTGATAAATCAAGTTTAGAAACAATTAAGTCAGCAACTTCTTTTGGGGATTTTCCAAAATATCGACAAGACTTCATTGCGACGTTACTTGCAAAATCTCCGTGAGCAGGGTCTTTAGAATTCTCAATGATAATTTGATCTAGCTCTAAATCAACATTAAGAGATTTTAATGCTTGTTGAATATTTAGTTTTAAGCTTTCTTTAATTTCCATATTTTTAACACAAAATTATACTTATTACTAATTAATATTAGCAATAACTTTTTTTAACATAATCATCGAAGTGGCTTCAATAGCCTCACCTTTACCAACTTCTCCGCACCCTTCGTTAGTGCCCGCTTTTATAGAGACTTGACTAGCACTAACTTCTAATAAAGTTGCGACATTTTTTCTCATTAGTTCAACGTAGTCTTTTAACTTAGGTTTTTCTAACGAAACAAAGATATCAACATTATTCACGGAATATCCTTTTTCTTTCATCATTTTCACTACTTCTTTGACGATAAGACTGCTATCCATATTTAAAGTCTTGCTAGATGTATCAGGAAAGTGTTTACCTAAATCACCAAGAGCAAGGGCGCCTAAAATTGACTCCGCTAACGCGTGATATAAAACATCTCCGTCGCTATGAGCAAGTTCTCCTAAGTGATAAGGAATTTCTACTCCAGCAATGATTAATTTTCTATTCTCCACTAAACGATGGATATCTTTAGAAAAGCCAACACGGTATTCCATTATTTTTTACCTGAAACATTAAATTTAAAGAACATGATATCTCCATCTTTTGGGAAATATCCTTTACCTTCGGTGCGCATTTTTCCAGCTTCTTTAACTGCTAATTCGCTACCTAATTCATGAATGGCTTCATATGTATATACTTCAGCGCAGATAAATCCACGTTCAAAATCAGTATGAATGATTCCAGCGCACTTAGGAGCGCTATATCCGTTAGTAAATGTCCAAGCTCGACATTCATCTGCACCAACTGTAAAGAATGTAGATAAATTTAATAATTTATAAGTAGCCTTGATCAATTGAGCCAAGCCACTAGTTTCAATTCCTAAATCTTTTAAGAATTCTATTTTTTCTTCTTTAGATAATTCTGATAATTGAGATTCAATCTCACAGCTAACCGGAATCACTTCATTATGTTCTTTAGTAGCGTATTCTTTAACTTTTAAGAAGTTCTCACATTTATTAATGTCTAACAAATCTTCCTCACCGACATTAGCAACATAAATAATTGGCTTTTTAGTTAATAAATGGTAACTATAAACAACTTCTTCTTGTTCTTGAGTTAAAGGAACATTTCTAGCGGCGATTCCGTTAGTTAATGCTTCTTTAAGTGGAGTTAAACAGCTCATCTCCATCACTGATTCTTTATCTTTTAAGATACGCGCTTTATTTTCAATTTTTTCAATTCTTCTAGTGACTGTTTCTAGATCCGCCATCACGAGTTCAAGATTAATAACTTCAATATCTCGAATTGGATCTACGTCTCCTTCAACGTGAATGATATCCGCATTATTAAAACATCTCACCACTTCCACAATCGCATCACATTCTCGAATATGAGAAAGGAATTGGTTTCCTAATCCTTCTCCTTTAGAGGCTCCTCTAACTAATCCAGCAATATCATAAAATTCGATTGTTGCAGGAATAGTTCTAACTGGTTTAAATACATCAACCAAAAAATCTAATCTTTCATCAGGAACTTCAACAATTCTAGTATTTGGATTGATAGTGGCAAAAGGATAATTAGCGGCTTCAACATGCGAATTAGTAATCGCATTAAATAATGTAGATTTACCAACATTAGGTAATCCAACAATTCCAGCTTTTAATCCCATAAATAGTTCTACTTCCAACTGAATATTATATTCAAATTTATCTATAAGACAAAGATAAAATATAATTTTATGGTTCTATTTTACTGTAAACACTCTAAAGGAGGAATTTTTGATATCTTCCTAGAAATCAAAATAGAACTAATTATAGAGATGAAGGTATCCACTATAATCATATAAAAAACTGACATTGGATTAAAAACAAACATCGACTGAATATGTAAAGAGCTCGCTAGTGATTTAGATAAGACAAAAGATGCAATTAATAGTTCAACAATAGATAGCATTAAGGAAAAAGTAGTCATAATAAAAGAATGAAAATAAATAAATTTCTTACTTTGACTCTTTTTACTTCCAAGGCACCTTACTAAACCAATATCCTTTTTCACTTCTAAAAAATGAAGATAGTTGCAAATAAATAAAATTAGGCTAGCAATTAGGACACTAGAAATCGAAACAATTAATAAAATTAATTCGATATAACCACATATTTCATCAACACTATTTTTGACATCTTTTAAAGGTGAATAAATCTCATATTGAGGAAAAGCTCGATTAACAAAATTAATCACTTCGCTTTCGTGAGCAGTATCAATTTGAAGAGCAAAGTTTTCAACATTCAAATCAAAAGTTGACACACCAAGCATGCATTGGAAAAATAAAAGCGACCAACTTTCATCATGATGTAGAGCAAGTTTAGCGCTATTAGAGATGCCCACTATTTTTAAAGATACAGTTTTAAAGTCTCTAGAAATATAACCATTAGGTAATAAAGTTTCTTTAACTGGAAAAGTAAAATAAATCGTCTTATTTTTAGGTTCAGTAATATTAAGTTTTTCAAGCAAAGCTGAGGAAACCACTATTTCATGATAATTTATAGGTTCTCTTCCGCTAATCAATTGATAATATGGCTCAAAACAAAATCCGTTGATATTACTTTTAGAAAAGTGACCTTCTAATGTACTACTTGGCAAAGAAACATTTTGAGAATCTTCATATCGAACATAACTAAGTAAATCAACCACATCATAAATACCGATTTCGCTACTAGATAAATAACTGCTTTTTGAAAAACCCACCATTAGGCTACGGTCATATATTGCATAAGCATTACTACACCCATAAGTCACACTTTTTATATAACGATTACTATCTTTACAAAATGGTCCAATAAAAGATGGAAGATAGTCTTTTCTAGAGCGATTAACCACTAATAATCTAGGACAATCAAATGATTCATACCCGTTATATAAAATAGGATAATACTCATCCGTGAGTATCTCGAAGTCATAATTATGATATTTAAAATCAAATCGATGGTCTTTGATGAATAAATCTCTATTTTGTTTAAATGATAAATAATACGCTTTTTTTAAATCCCAAGGATGTTCACTATTAACGTTTAAATAATTAGTGGTTGGTAGAGTTAATTTATTCTCTAAAATATATTCATTCCATATAGGGTTTGAATGATAAATTAATACCTGATTAGACAAACAAAATCCCTTCAATTTTAAAGAAAAGCTGTCTTCATATTGCCACACACTATTAGACACTAAAAAAGTAATAAATAAATCATTATGTTCAATATATTTGCTAAATGAAGTTGTTGTTCTTTCAATCTGAAGTTGAAAACAAATCTCATTAATTAAAGAAAACGGGCAACTCAAAATAAATTCATTATTCGCTAATGAAGTTAACTTATTCGGATAGACATCTAACGTTTTATTTATAAGACCAAATTCATTAATAGAAGAAATATCTAAACCAGATATTGGCTTTATTTGGCTACCTTTTTCTATATAGCTGACGTTATAATCAAACATCTTTTTAAAATCATTCGCGTAATAAACACCGATATAATCAATGTCTTCTTTATAATCTTCTGCTAGAGAAGTAACTTCATCATATTCAGTACCACTAATAATATCTTTAGATAATTCTTTTTCATTACTAGATAAAATGAGACGGTCATCATCAAGAATTGAAGAGTAACTCCGATATAAATTAGATGAAATAATATTAGATAATGTACTAGCTAAGCCAACTCCAATTAAGCCAAAAGAAGTAACAAAAGTAATAAACATTGTTCTCCATTTTCTTCTCTTAATCGTATGAAGTGTGTGCTTAAAAAGAAAAGAAAAAGGAAGTAATCTAGTTTTGGTCTTATGCGATAAGTTTAGTACCGGCAAATATTCTTGATGTTTCTTTTTGTTTTGATAGATAATGTCAACAACTTTTCCATCACTCATTTTAATGATTTGATCAGCGTATTTTTCACTTAATGCGATATCATGAGACACCATGATCACTAAGGAAGAAGAACTAATTTTTTCTAAAAGCGACATCACTATTTCGCTATTGTGCTCATCTAGATTACCTGTTGGTTCATCCGCCAATAAAATTAGAGGTGAATTTGCTATTGCTCTAGCTAAGCCAACTCTTTGTTTCTCTCCACCAGATAGATTAGAAACTAATTGGTTCTCCTTTTTTGAAAGTCCCACCAGTCGTAATAAATCCTTGATTCGTTTATCTTTTTTAGTTTTTTTATCTCCACAAGAAATATCTAAGGCTAATTCAATATTTGCTTTAACACTCTCATATTCAAATAACTTGTAATCTTGAAATAAAAAGCCCAATTTTCGACTTCTAATTAATTCTTTTTCGTCTTCGCTTAAATATTGATAAGATTTTCCATCAAAAGATATATCTCCAGAAAAGCTCAATAAAGTGCTGAGAATATTTAGTAAAGTTGTCTTGCCACATCCAGAAGGACCATTAATAATTACTAATCCATATCTTGGCAGCGTTAAAGAGACATCTTTTAATACATAACGATCATTATATTTTTTTGAAACATTTGTTAACTCAATCATTGACTTTTAACTCCAAAGATAAATTACGTCTTTTTGAAAACTTAATTGGCAAGACTGTAGCAACGGTAATAAGAAAAATAATCACTATAGTTATCGCTAGCGGATATAAAAGAGGAATATTTAAAAAAGAGGAATAAGGAATATCAATTATATTACTGACATAAATATATTTATAAATAATTTGGTTAATTAAAATAGATAACGGATAAGACATACTTAAAGAAATCCCTAATGAAATTAAGCCAGAATATAGATTTTCATTAATATAAATATTCTCAATATCACTGTCTCTTGCCCCGAGCGAAGACAAAATAGCGCTAACTTTACGATCTTCTGAATAATTAGTAAAAGAAATAATCATAAGGATTAATAAAGTGCCAATAATTCCAATAGCCAAAAAAAGAAACAAAGCATATTCGGCTGCATTAGCAAAGCCAATTAAAGAATTAGCAATTACAAGTGAAGAAGAATTAAAACTATAGTCGTTAAATATTGAAGCATCGAATAGTAATGTTCGATCGTGATAATCCTTTAAAAATAGCTGGTATGAATAAGAGGAAATAATAGAGTAATCTTCCGCATCCATCACTCTGTCATACCATGTAATCTTACTATCATAGTAGGTTGATATATTAAGTAAAATATATTCTTGTAAATAAGATTCCAATCCTAAATAAGAGTAATAAATTTTTGGTGTGTTTAAATATTCTAATTCTTTAACAACTCCCACTATTTTGCAGTTAAAGGAATATTCAAAATAATCGCTGATTTCTTCTTCATATTCATTAACATAAATAGATTCGAATTTGTGATAAATGCTTACAAACTCTCCAATAGGTTCATATCCTAGTACATTTCGAATCTGATTATAGCAATTAAGATTCACAACAACTTCATATAAATTATCATTAACAGGGAAATCTCCCTTATAGAGTAAAGTCCTATCAATTGAGTCATCTTCATAACTATAAATCGGTATATATGAAACCTTTTCAATAGTAGTGTCTCCGATTGAAATTTTAAGATTTTGAGGCAAAATTGCCGAAAAATTTGGACAGATATTAAATAATTTTGAAATTTTATCGTTAGACTTTAACTCATTGAAGTTTGGTCTGATAGACTTGGTTAGTTTAATAAAACCAGTATCAGTCACTACTTCATCTTTACTAATATAGCCATAGCCAAAATCAAGTTGATTGTATGAAGCGTTTTTGATTGCAACATCTTTTCCGTTAATAAATCCAAATACAAGATTTGTAATTATCATCGAGATGGATAAGGAAGCAACAACAAATAGATTTCTCTTAAATCTTTTTCTGTAATTATTTATGCTAAATCGACTAGTCCAACTGCTTCTACCTTTATATTTTTCTTGTTCTTTACATAATTCAGATTCAAATTTCTTATTTAAATAATCATTAATAATTGATCCATCAGATATTTCAATAATTCTATTACAGTATTCCTTAACTATTTGTAGGTTGTGAGACACCATTATTACTAGTCTAGATTTACTGATAGATGATAATAACTCCATAACCTTAATCGAATTAATAGTATCGAGTGCACCAGTTGGCTCATCACATAGCAAAATTTTAGGGTTTCTAATTAGGGCTCTGGCAATGGCAACTCTTTGAGATTCTCCACCAGATAATTTATTTACTTTTGCACTATATAATTCAATTGGTATACCAACATATTCTAATAATGTTGCAGCTTTTGTTATCGCTTTATTTCTATTATATCCACTAAGTAATAAAGGCAGTGTCACATTATCCATCACAGTAGTGTCTGGAATAAGATTATATTGTTGAGATACTAAACCTATCTGATCTCTATAAAATAAATAATCCTTTTTCGTTTTATAGATATATTTCTTTTTATTTAAATAGATTTCTCCTTTAGATGGTTTATCAAATTTTGAAATCATATTTAATAAAGTCGACTTCCCACTTCCGCTTTTGCCAATAATCGATACAAAACCATATTCATCAAAAGCTAAATTAATATTATTTAAAGCATAAAAAGATTGTTCTTTATTAATTGGAAAAGATTTATATAAATTCTTGATAACTAATATTTTCAAAATTAAAACCCTCCTATTATATAAAGAGGGCGAAAAATCGAAAATTAAGGAAAAATATTTTAAAAAGTTGATTTTAAAAATAAATGACCTGCAAAGCAGGTCAATAAATTTACTTATTCATCTTCCATTTTTACTGCTGCAGGCACTTTAGGAAGTCCAGGCATTGTCATAATTGAACCAGTTAAAGCTACAACAAAGCCAGCTCCTGCAGATAAACGAACTTCTCTTATAGTAATATCAAAATCATCAGGAGCATTTAATACTTTAGCGTTATCAGTAAAAGATAAAGGAGTTTTAGCAATACAGATTGGAAGATTTCTATAACCTTGAGATTCAAATTCTTTAATTTGTTTTAGAGCCTCTTCAGAATAAATAACGTCTTTTGCTCTATATATTTCTTTACATACTTGATTAATCTTATCTTGTAGAGAATTATTTAATTCATATAATGGATGGTAATAGCTTTCCTTAGTCGCTAAAGTTTCTAATACTTTATTTGCTAAATCTACAGCGCCTATTCCCCCTCTAGAGAATGCATCGCAAAACGCGACTTCATAGTGATTATCAGAACAGAATTTAATTAATTCTTCTGTTTCTTTTTGAGTATCGCTAGAGAAATGATTAACACAAATCACAGTAGGGACATCATATTTAGCGATATTTTCCATATGTCGTTTTAAATTAGCGAAGCCAATTCTTAAAGCTTCGATATTTTCATTATCTAATTCTTCAAATTTCACTCCACCATGAAGTTTTAACGCTCTAATAGTAGCAACCATTACCACTGCATCAGGTTTAATGTTAGCGACACGACATTTGATGTCTAAAAATTTCTCAGCACCAAGGTCTGCGCCGAAGCCAGCTTCAGTAACCACAATTGGAGCAAGCTTTAAGGCCATCTTAGTAGCAATAATTGAATTACAGCCATGGGCAATATTTGCAAATGGTCCTCCATGGATTAAACATGGGTTTCCTTCTAAAGTTTGAACTAGATTAGGATTAAAGGCATTTTTCATCAATTTATAAATTGCATTAGAAATACGTAATTGTTCTAATTTAACAGGCTCTCCTTCAAAGTTATACGCAACAACAATTTGTTTAATACGATTAATAAAATCTTTTTCATCTCTAGATAAGCAAAGAATTGCCATCATCTCACTAGCGACTGTAATTACAAATTCATCGTGTCTAGGAGCACTTTTCTTCTCATCTTGATTAATAGTAACGCTTCTTAAAGCACGGTCGTTCATGTCTAAGGCTCTTTTCCATAAGATTCTAGAAGGATCAATTTTTAATTCATTTCCTTGAAAGATATGGTTATCTATCACTGCAGATATTAAATTAATCGAACTAGTTAAAGCGTGCATGTCTCCGGTAAAATGAAGATTGATATCTTCAGAAGGAACTACACTGGCAAGCCCTCCACCGGTAGCGCCACCTTTTAAGCCAAATACAGGGCCTAAAGAAGGTTCTCTTAAACACAATAAAGAATTCACTCCAATTTTATGTAAACCATCAGTTAAAGCAATTGAAGTTGTAGTTTTACCTTCTCCAGCTTTTGTAGGAGTTATTGCGGTTACCAAAACTAATTTACCATTAGACTTATCTTTTAATTCTTCATTAATTTTTAAATCGATTTTAGCTTTATCTAGGCCATATGGAATTACATACTCTTTTTTAATTCCGGCTTCAGCAGCAACATCATAAATATTTCTCATAATTAGACCCCCAGTCCTTGTTTAGCTTCATCTATATTTTTATAAGTTTCTGAATCAAATTGATTCTTAAAAAATGTCACTTGTCGCTTTGCGTAATTTCGAGTCCTTTTTTGAATTAACTCGACGCAGCACGCGTATTTTATCTTATTTTCAAGATAATCAATTACTTCTTTATAGCCAATTCCTTGTTTAGCTGTAAGAGATAATTTGTAATTATCTAGAAGATATTTTACTTCGTTCACTAATCCGTTTTCCATCATTGACAGCACTCTATTATCAATGTTTTTATATAACTCTTCTCTATCAGGAGATAAGAAAATAAATTTAACATCTTTATAAATTGGTTTGTGCTCTTGTTCGTTTAATATTTCAGTTTTCTTTTTATTAGAATGTCTAATTAAAGAAATTGCTCTCAATAAACGTTTTCGATTATTAACATGAATCTTTTTACTCTCTACAATATCTAGATCTTCTAATAACTTATGTAAATCTTCATTGCTCAATTCTAATAGATCATCATCAACAGGAATTTCTTCTTTTTCGAAATTATAATCAAATAACGCTGCTCTAGCATATAAACCAGTTCCACCAACAAGGACTACATCTTTATATTTATCTAATAATTTAGATAAGACTTCTCTACATAGCGATTGGTATTCCATTACTGAAAAGGTTTGATCAGGAGTTTTGATATCCAGTAGATGATATTTTTTGTAATGGGGATCATCTTTAGACAATTTAGCAGTGCCAATATTCATATCTTTATAAATTTGAAAAGCATCAAAATTAATCGCCTCGCAATTAAGTTTATCTAAAAGATAATTAGCAAGTTCCGTCTTTCCAGAGCAAGTTGGACCCATTACTATATAAATCATGGAATTCATTATAAATAAAAAAGAAGTGAATTTCATCACTTCTTATTAACAATCTTACTAATTTCTAATAAGAAATCATTAACTTCTTCTTTAAGAACATTGTAATTAACCACAAGTGGGTGATTATTATATCTAGTTAAAAGGTCATGATGTAATTTATTATCGTTATGAGTTTTTGCTAAGGCAATTTCTTTCTTTAGTGAATTAATTTCTACATCTGAATCTAGCAAATTTTTAACTCTAAGATATTCCACTATTAGAGGTTCTTTTAATATTTCCCCTTTAAGTTCTTTAGCTAGCTTAATTGAATCACTCATCAACAAGTTCTCCGATTAAGGAATAAGTATGACTTTCAGTTATCTTCACAGGAACAATTTTACCCACTAAAGATTCATCGCCTTTAAAGTGAACTAATTTATTAGATTCAGTATAACCGGATAACATCTCTTTATCGGTCTTACTTGTGCCGTCTACTAAAACTTTATAAACTCCGCCAATGTAGCGTTTAGAATCCGCTTCAATATTAACCTCTAAATGCTTAACAAGTTCTTTGAATCTTCTGCTTTTAACTGCGTAGCTCACATTGTCTTGAATTTTAGCAGCAGGAGTGCCTCTTCTAGGAGAATAAATGAAGGTAAATGCAGATTCGTATTTGACCTCGTCAACTAAAGTTAAAGTCTCATTAAATTGGTCCTCAGTTTCATTAGGGAAACCAACAATAATATCAGTCGATAAAGAAAGGCCAGGAATCTTGCTTCTCATTTCTTTAACTAAATTAAGATAATGCTCTCTAGTATATCTTCTTCCCATTAGGCGTAAAACTTCACTACTACCAGACTGAACTGGGAGATGAATACACTTCATGATATTATCGTATTTCGCAATAATTTCTATCATTTTGCTGGAAAAATCCCAAGGATGCGAGGTTGTGAATCTAATTCTAGGAACGCCCATTTTAGCAGCTTCTTCAAGGACGTCTGCAAAGTCATGACCTTCGTCTAGATCCTTGCCGTACGCATTAACATTTTGTCCTAAAAAAGTAATCTCTTGATAGCCTTCTTTTTTAAGTTCTCTAACTTCATCCATGATGTCAGAAAATTGACGACTTCTTTCTTTGCCCCTTGTATAAGGAACGATGCAGTATGTACAAAATTTATTACAGCCATAAATAATGTTAACGTATGCTTTAAATTCATTGTTCCTTTTAACGCTTTTATTTTCGATAACTTCGCCTTGTTTTGACTTAATCGCAATTAACCTAATATCGTTATTATAAGTTTCATAAATCAAGTCAAGCAATTGGTCGATTTCATGAGTGCCGAAATATAAATTAACTTCAGGAAATTTACTCATTAAAATGTCTAAAATTTCTGGTTGTTCAACCATACACCCGCATATTGCTAAAACTAACTTTTTATTAATCTTGCGATATTTTTTTAAATTTCCAATATCTCCATAAACTTTGTCTTCAGCGTTTTCTCTAACAGCACAAGTATTGATGATAATTACATCAGCCTCTTCAGGTTTGCTAGTTTCTTTGTAATTAGAAGATTCAAGCATTCCCTTCATTGTTTCTTCATCCCTAATATTTGCTTGGCAGCCAAAAGTATGAATATAGTACTTCTTCCCTTTTCCTATTTCTTTCATTTCAGCTAAATGAATAGGAGAATATGCTAAAAATTCAGTCTCAGTTTTCACTCTAGACTTTGCGTCATTTAAATTTGGATAATTAATAATCTTTGTTTTCATTTTATTTATCTTCTAAATAATAAATTGGGAATATTTCTTTACATTTACCACTAAATTCATCGATATCAAGTACAACTGCGGAGAATAATCCTCTACCTTCACTAGGTAAATCAAATCTAGATTGCTCACCATATACGATTTTATTAACCACTGTTTCTTTTGAAAATCCAAGAGCACCATCTGCAAATCCAGTCATACCAACATCAGAAATATAGCCTGTTCCACCTTCAAGAATTTTATAATCTTTAGTTTGCACATGTGTATGAGTTCCAAGTACCGCTGATACTTTGCCATCTAAAGCATAAGCTAGGCAAAGTTTTTCACCAGTTGCTTCGGCGTGGAAGTCAACGATATGAATATCTGCTTTTTCTTCATTATTAATTAATTCAATTAACGAATAATAAGGATTATTTACTTCTTCGTTCATAAATACAGAACCAAGAACATTTGTTACTCTTATCGTCACTCCATTAAGTTCATAAACAATGCTCCCTTCTCCTGGATAAGGATGAAGAAGATTAAGCGGCCTGATTAATCGATCAGTAGAGTCAATATATTTACGTAAATCATTTTTGCTATCGTAATGATTACCCAAAGTAACTGCGTCGATTCCATCATCGATTAATTCTAAATAATGATGTCTAAGTAAGCCTTTGCCATGCGTCACATTTTCTCCATTAGCAATAACGAAATCAATGTGATATTTATCCACAAAAGTTTGTAAGTGATCCTTGATGACACGTCTGCCAATTTTACCGACGATGTCACCGATAAATAAGATTTTCAAATTAACTCTTTCTAGAAGTAATTACTTCGCAGTTTCAATCGCACGATATTCTCTAATGACAGAAACTTTAATTTGTCCTGGATAAGTCATTTCGTTTTCGATACGTTCTTTGATTTCTCTTGCAAGTTTAAAAGCACCAATATCGTCAATCTTGTCAGGAATAACCATAACTCTTAATTCTCTACCAGATTGCATTGCGTATGATTGATAAACACCATCATAGGATTTGCAAATCTCTTCAAGCTTTTCAATTCTTTGAATATAGTTTTCAAGCATTTCACTTCTAGCGCCTGGTCTAGCAGCACTTAAAGTATCAGCGGCTTGAACTAAGTGAGAAATAACGTATTTAGCTGGTACGTCACCATGGTGAGATTCAATGGCGTTAATAACGACATCACCTTCACCATATTTCTTAGCAAGTCTAGAGCCAACTTCAACGTGACTACCATCAGTTTCATAATCGATAGCCTTGCCAATATCGTGGAGTAAGCCAGCACGTTTCGCTAAGTTTTGATCTAAACCAAGTTCGGCAGCCATAGAACCCGCTAAATAAGCCACTTCGATAGAGTGTTCTAAAGCGTTTTGTCCATAGCTAGTACGATATTTTAATCTACCAACAAAATCTAAAAGTTCTTTATTGATTCTTGGAAGACCAAGTTTAAAGGCCACATCTTGACCAGTCTTATGAATGTCTTCTTCAATCTCTTTTTTGCATTTTTCAACAATTTCTTCAATTCTACCTGGTTGAATTCTGCCATCTTTAATTAACATCTCTAAAGACATTCTTGCAATTTCTCTTCTAATAGGATTAAAGCAAGATACTGTAATAACTTCAGGGGTGTCATCAATAATTAAATCCACTCCAAGAAGAGTTTCTAAGGTACGAATATTTCTTCCTTCTCTACCAATAATTCTTCCTTTCATTTCATCATTAGGAAGAGCAACAACAGAAACGGTTTTTTCAATAGTTGTATCTTGAGCGTATTTAGACATCGCTTGAACAAGCATTTCTTGAGCTTTAGCCACTACTTGGTCTTTAGCTTCTTCTTCTTTATTTTTAATATACGCAGCAATTTCTCTAGAAACTTTAGATTCTACTCTTTTAAAGAGTTCATCTTTGGCTTCTTGAGTTGACATTTGAGCCACTTTTTCAAGTTCAGAAATAATAGAGTCAATCTTTTCTTGTAAAGTTGCTTCTTTCTTATCAACATCTTTTAATCGGCGATTAAGAGTCTCGTTCTTTTCGTCAAGAGTGTTTTCTTTTTGAATAAGAGCAGCATCTCTTCTGTCGATATTTTGTTCACGTTGGAATAATTGTTTTTCTTGAGCGGATAACTCCAACTTTCTTTCTTTAATTTCTTTGTCCGCTTCAATTTTCATTTCGTTTACGACTTGTTTACCATCTAATTGAGCGTTTTTAACAATGTGTTCAGCTTTTATTTCAGCCTCACGAACAATTTTACCGGCCTTATTTTGATCTCTTTTACTTTTGAAAAAAGGAACAAAGAAAACAACGGTTGCTCCGACAAGTAAACCAGCAAAGACACAGATAATTGGTAAACCAATTTCAGTGAATCCACTTAAAATGTGCATAGGATAATTCCTTTCTAATATAAATATATAGTCAAAAGACTATTTACCTAAATCAACTTAAAAATTTTACTATAAGTATGATCTTTATTATGTAACAGGCAGATGCCTGATAAAACTTTTCTCTATTGAGAATCTATAGGTAAGTACCTTCCGAGGGTACGTAGTTATTATAAAGGAATTATCTCTATATATAAAAGAATAATTTTTAAAAATTATAATAGCGGAGTAATAATTTTAATTAGACCGCAAATAGATCTAGAAAATAAGCCTAGTTTAAAGTCAAGTGGAACAAGTTGGCTATCATTAATCATGGATCGGAAATCCTGGCTAATTTCTTTAATACATGGATTCTTATATAAAAGGGTCCCACATTCAAAGTGATGGACTAGACTTCTAAAGTCAAAATTAATCGTACCAACAAAGCCAAGTTCATCATCCGCTAAAGCACTCTTCATATGATTAAATCCAGGGGTGTAGATATAAATATGAATACCCGCTTTTAATAGTGGCTTAAAGTTAGATTTTGCTACTTTATAAACCAATTTCTTATCAGGTATTCCTGGAACAATAAGGTGTACATCCACTCCTCTAAGAGCGGCATTTCTCATTGCTTCCATTAAGCCAAATGTTGGAATTAAATAAGGAGTAGAGATATAAACTTTTTTAGTAGCGTAATTTAAAATATTGATATAGTTTTGTTCACCAATCAAATGGTCGTTGGTGTAAAATCCAGGGCCATCACCAAAAGGCATTACAAAGCCTTCTTCTTCAAAATAAGGAAAATCAAAATCTAAAAATGGAGACAAAGGAGTAATCTCTTTAGCGGCAATATCATAATTTTCAATAAAAGTGGTAATTAAATTAGATATAGCGGTTCCTTCAATTTTCACCATTGTATCTTTCCAATATCCAAATCTTTTGATGATATTAGCGTATTCATCAGCAAGGTTATTGCCACCGGTAAAAGCCATTTTATGATCGATTACAACAATTTTACGGTGATCTCTATTGTTATAAACTCCAGATAAAATTGGTCTAAGAGGATGGAATTTAAAACATTTGATTCCATATTTCGCTAATCTTTTTGGAGTTTTAAATGAGATGGTGCCATTACATCCTAAATCATCATAAACGATTCTCACATCAACGCCTGCCTGTGCTTTTTGAATAAGAATATCTTTTACTTGGCCCCATAATTTGCCATCCGTAATAATAAAGAACTCAATAAAAATAAATTTTTCAGCTTTTTTTAATCCTTCTATTAAATCAGGAAAGAACTTATCTCCAACTGGATAATAAGTAACTCTATTATTTTTAAATGCGCCGACTCTAGCGGTATTTAAAACATATTGGAACGCTCCACTGGCTCTACCTAGTTCTTCTTCATAAGTAGGAAAAGCAATTTTATTACGCTCATAATATGGGTTAAGTTCTTTTAAGAAACCATGAATATATTTTGTTTCTTTTCTAGGTAAGCCATGGTTTTTAAAGATTAAGAAGAAAGTAACACTAGCAAAAGGAAAAACAAATAGAAAGACTAACCATGGGACTTTGAATTCTGGATCTTCATATTTATTAATAACTCTAAAGAAGATAATAACTGCCAAAACAAATGCAACGAATCTAACAATAACGAATACTTGGTTAATAGTCGTTAAGATTTTTGCTGCAGATGGGTTTTGTTGAATAATTGGCGCAAAGATATATGTATCAGCGCCAAGTTCAAAGAATATAACAATTAAAACTTCAACTAATAAGAAGAGAATTGTAAATAAATATCCTGAGGTTAATAGTCTTCTAAGTTTTTTCACGTTTTGTTCCTAATTATTGTCTAGCTTCTTTAATTGCTTTTAAGATTTCTTCTTTTACGTCTTCGTTACTATGAATATATTCTTTAGCGGTCTCTCGGCCTTGACCAATCTTACTGCCGTTATATTCAAACCATGCTCCACTTTTTTTAATAATGCCAAGTTCAACAGCACGATCTAAAATTTCACTATCTTTAGAAATTCCTTTGCCATAGATAATATCAATTTCACATTGTCTAAATGGCGGAGCAACTTTATTTTTCACAACTTTAATTCTACAAGTGTTTCCAGTGACATCACTTCCAGTTTTAATTGCTTCGGTTCTTCTAATATCTAATCTAATAGAAGCGTAGAATTTTAATGCTCTTCCACCAGAGGTAGTTTCAGGGTTGCCATACATTACCCCTACTTTTTCTCTTAATTGATTAATAAAGATAATTGTGCAGTTATTTTTATTTAAGGTTCCTGCTAATTTACGCATCGCCTTAGACATAAGTCTAGCTTGCATGCCGACTGAGTTATCACCCATTTCTCCATCAAGTTCAGCTTGAGGGACTAAAGCAGCAACGCTATCGACAATTAATAAATCGATTGCCCCACTACTAGCAAGCATTTCTGCAATTTCTAATGCCTGCTCGCCGCTGTCTGGTTGAGATAAAATTAAATCATCAATATTGACACCTAAATTTTTAGAATATTCAGGATCAATGGCGTGTTCAGCATCAATAAATGCTGCTCTACCACCTTGCTTTTGACATTCCGCAATCGCATGTAAAGCTAAAGTGGTTTTTCCACTACTTTCTGGTCCGTAGATTTCAATAATTCTACCTTTAGGATATCCGCCCACTCCAAGAGCTTCATCTAAAAGTAAAGATCCGCTCGGAATAACAGAAACCTCTACATTTGGTCGGTCGCCAAGTTTCATAACCGCTCCCTTACCAAATTGTTTTTGAATTTGTTTTAGAACTTCATCGAGTTCTTTTTCGTTTAGTTTGTTTTTTTCGTCCATTGTAATGGCCTCCTCATTATATATAGAGTGGATTTTTTTAAAAATTTGGGAAAAAAATTTATTTATTTTCAGAAATTAAAGATTCAAGAAGTTCAAAAGCAATTACAATTGCTTTATTTTGAATCTCTTCTCTAGTACCAGAAAGATTGTATGAATAGACTCTAGTAGTATCTAAAAAAGCAATACCTATATGGATTTCTCCAACTGGTTTACCTTCCATTGCCTCAGGTCCCGCATTGCCAGTAAAAGAAACACAATAATCAACATTAAGTAATTTCTTACCGTTAGACGCCATTTGGCCAGCAATCTCTTTAGAAACCACACCAAATTCATCTATATCCTTATAGGAAATACCTAATAATCTATTTTTTTCTTCTGTAGCGTATGTCACTAACGCACCTTTAAAAAAGTGAGATGCTCCACTAACAGATGTAATCTCTTTAGCAAAAGCTCCACCAGTAAAAGATTCAACCGAACCTAAAGTTCTACCTAATTCTCTAAATAATTTATTAATGCCTTGGCTATCCATGACTATTTGCTTTCTAAAAACGCTTTACGATTTTGCCACACATAAATAACACCACTCAATAAAGAGACTAAAGTAGCAGCATAAACCAAAAACGCTGTTACTGTTAAATAAGGATTAATATTATTAGGATACATATAGTGGAATGGGAAATCGTTTAATAATACCGCACCAATTGCAACCATTTGTAGGACAGTTTTAAGTTTTCCAAAAATGTTAGCGGCAATGACCACTCCTTTTTGAGCAGCAATAAATCTTAAAGCGTCAACAACTGTGTCTCTAGCGACCATAATGATAACGCACCATACTGGAATAAATGCAGTTTGTTCATAAGCATAAGGAGCAAAAATACTAGGAGCACATAAGAAGATTAACATTGAACTAACTAGTAGCTTATCTGCTACTGGATCTAAAAACTTACCTAAGTCAGTAACTTGATTGTTTTTTCTAGCAAGTTTTCCATCTAAATGGTCAGTGTAACTAGCAATGACAAAGAATACAAAAACTATCAAAAAAACCAAGTTTATACGAGAATTTCCAAGTTCAGGTGTAGATAAATGAGGAATTAGAGATAAAACAAATAGAGTCACAATTAAAATGACTGTGGCAATAATTCTTGAGAATGTAATTTTTGTTGGAAGATTCATAATTGTTCTCCTTTTAATAGTGAGTCTTCGACCCTATAAGCCATGTTTTGTCTAGGATGATAATTTATCTAAGAATGTTCTTACTTGAATTGATTCGTTTCTCTATCAAGTCTCCCCTACCAAATTTGGGTTTCTCGCTTATGGGGTTTACCGCGTTCCACCTTATTCTTTCAAATAAGCTCCGTCACTGTGGCACTTTCAGGAATTTTACCATGGGTTTCCCTTTAGGTTAATTTCCGCCGTCATGTACTCCTACATGCCTAACGTTATTTTTTCCGTTAGCATAATCACTACAACCATCACAGATTGTGCGAGCATGGACTTTCCTCTAACTAACTAGTAGTCAGCAATCATCTAGGTCGAAGGTTTGTTATTTTAATTCTTCGGGAATAGAACCAATATGTTCTTTAATATAGACCTCCAACTTCCCGATGCGATGGAGCAATTCGTAATTATCGATATGAATAGGTTTATCTTTTGGAAGATATTTGATTTTATCTTTTTGCTTTTCCAATTCTTCTAATAACCTTGTATTTTCTTTTTTTAATTCTCCAATTTCATTTATTAGAGCTTTGACATCAATAGAAGATTCATTTTCAATCTGACGATAATCTTCAATAATCTTATCCAAGACCATATCAACTTCTTCAGGATCATAGCCATATTCAGATGATTTAAATTTTGTTTTATATAGCAATTTAGAAGAGAAATTGAGTTCTTTATTCATATACCTATATATTATCTCTTATATAGAAACATTTTTCTATGAAAAATTATCAAATATAATGAAATTTTCAAATAAATATTAATGTCCTTTTTATTGAAAAGAACATTTTTAATCGTTAATATAGAAAACGATGAAAAAAATTAATCGTATTTTAAAAGGGAGGAAACATTTATGCTTCCTAGACTTCGAGGGGACACAATTTTCTCATGAGATGATTGCCTATGGAGCGTATTTCACCACCCTAAACAAAGAAGGGCGAATTGTAAAAGCCAAAAACCCAATTAGAAGTTATGTGAAATGTAAAAACTCAATTGGCAAATTTGTTAGAGAATTAACAGGCATCACTGAAAAAGATTTAGAAAAATATGGAGTAGATTTTCCTACCGCAATAACACAAATCAAAAAATATTGTGGTTTAAATTTTAAAAAGACAATATTTGTGACTTTTGGAAACCACGATATACGTATTTTAAATCAATCGTGTTCGTATAATTTAAACGCACCACAAGAATTATGCGACGTCATTAAAAAGAATCATTTTGATTTTCAATCTGTTATTTCTGAATTTGTTAAAGATGATAATGGCAATCCATTATCTTTAACTCACTATTTAGAAACTTTTGGTATTGAATTTGATGGTACTGCCCATGATCCAATGTATGATGCGACTAATTTAGCAAAATTATATAATGTTTTTCTAAAAGAAAAAGATATCGTTTTGAATCAATACTGCAAGGTATTAGCAAGAAGCAATGTTGGCCCAGAGCCAGTTAATAAAGCAATTAAAAAATTATTAAACGGAGAAAGTGTATCTCCTGATGAATTTAAAGAATTTATCAAAGAATATATCGACTAACAATGAATTATCCTAATGGACAAATATATAAAAAAGAGGAAATAAAAAAGAAAAGAAAATCCTCTACTGAATTATCCATTTCTAGCGCTAACCGTGGAATGAGTTTTGAAAGTGACATTAATGTTTCTAATGAGTTCTATAAAGATAAAGATGTATGCCTAATAACAAAAAGACCAACTCCAATTAATGTCGTTAAAGTAGATTACTCAAAAGGAGCAAAAATTACTCATGCCTATTTTGAAGAACAATCCACTACCGACTATAACGGAGTGTATAAAGGACGATATATTGATTTTGAAGCTAAAAATACCAAAAACAAAACATCTTTTCCTTTAAATAACATTACTAAGCATCAAATTGAGCATTTAAAAAAAGTAATAAAGCATGGAGGAATTGCCTTTTTTATTATTCAATTTGAATCATTGGATAAAGTATTTATTTTAGATGCTAGTTATGTAATTCACTTTTACGAAAAAGGGGATAGAAAATCAATTCCATTTTCTTGCTTTCTAGAGTCGGGCGTCGAAGTAGAAAGAAGTTATAATCCAAGGCTAAAATATATCGACGCGATCGATAAATTATATTTTTAATTCTTACAAAATTTTCTAATTTGACATTGTTCACATTTTGGGTTTCTGGCTGTGCAGAAGTATCGGCCAAAATGAATTAATTGATAATGAGATTTAATCCAAGATTCTTCTGGGATTATTTTTTTAAGTTTTCTTTCTATATCTATGGGCTGATCTTTTTTAGATGCTATCCCTAATCTATTAGATATACGAATAATATGAGTATCCACAGGTAAATCAGGTATTTTAAAAACTTCACATCTAATAACTCCAGCAGATTTGTTACCAATTCCTGGAAGTTTCTGTAACTCTAATTTATCACTAGGCAATACAGAATTAAAATTATGATATAAAGTCTCCGCGATTCCTTTTATGTTTCTGGCCTTATTTTTATATAGACCAAGAGATTGAATTTCCTTTTCAATATCTCTAATATCAGCGTCGACTAGCGATTTTAAAGTTGGATATTTTATAAATAAATGACTGGTGACTGCATTAACTGCTTTATCTGTAGTTTGAGCAGATAACATAACAGCGATTACCAATTCGTAATCTTGAGTATAAAAAAGCTCACATTTTGCATTTGGAAAAAGTGAGTCTAAGTAATTGGATATTTCAATAAATTGATTTTTTGAAAGCATTAATCTTTATTAATCCACGGTATTTTTGCAATGCGAATAGTCTCTTCTAAATTCTTATCCCATTCTTCGCTAAGAGGGGTGTGTCCTTCAGATTGTAAATCGTCTCTTTGAGACCAACTTAAGAGTATTTTATCCACGCTGCGTAGGGTTTTTTTATTTTTTGAAAGCGCTTCTTTAAGAGCGTCAATAATAGTTTTGTCACTATATCCAAAAGAGATCCATTCATGAATTTTAGCGACTTCTACAGGAGATAATGACCTACCAAGAAGCTTTTCATAATTAGTGTATACATTTTCAAGTTCTTCTTTAATGCGGGTTGAACTTTTTTCCTCTTCTTCTTTAGATAAGAATAGTTGAAATTCCCTATAGAGTTTTTGTTTTAATGGTTCTAATGTCGCTACTGTATTTTTGCCAATAGTCTTATATTCAAACATTCCTTTTGTAAGTAGTTTCGCTAAAATCTTATCAATCTCTTTAACATCTAAAGTCATTTTTAAAGATAATAAGTCTGCGGTCACAAAAGGATTACCTTGGCTAATTAAATGATCAATCACAAAAATAGTCGCTAACTCATTTTCGTTAAGTTTTAATTTGCGATAGTTTTCAATTAATAAGTATCTAAAATCAATAGCTTCAGTAATCATGTATATGTAATATAGCACACTTCGATAATAATTATAAATTATTTATATCGAATTTCTTTAATATTTGGATTAGTTCATTTCGATGATGACATTTATGAATTTCTTCTAGGATTTTTTCTTTGCGAAGATTAATTAATAAATTCGCATTCTGATTAATAATAGTTTCCAATTTGGGTTCAATTGAAAAACCTAAATCTAAACTAAAGCGATATATTCGTATAATTCTTAAAGGATCTTCTTTGATTCTAGTTAATGGGTCGCCCACCATTCGAATAACTTTGTTTTTTAAATCTTTTTGACCGTTTACAAAATCTAAAACATTTAAGTTTTTATCTAAATATAACGCATTAATTGTGATATCTCTTCTAGGATAATCTTCTTTAATATCTTTGGTGAATAAAACCACATTTGGGTGTCTAGAATCGACATATCCCCCTTCTTTTCTAAAAGTAGTAAGTTCAAATTTTACATCTTTATATTTGAATTTCACACTGCCAAATCTTTCAAAAGTGTAATTCCCATTATCTAAAAATAATTTTACATCACTAGGGGTTGCATCACTTACTAAGTCCATATCTACTAATGGCAAATTTAAAAGATAATCTCTAGTTGAACCACCCACTAAATATAATTGAAAACCATGAGAATTAAATAACTCTGCAAGTTCGATAAATAATTTGATCTTATTATCCATATATAAATATTATATTTATTTATAAATAAAAAAAAGACCCGAAGGTCATTTTTTATGACGATTATTTGTTGAGCTTTGCTTTGAATTCTTTCGCCAAATGTACTGTAACAGTCTTCTTAGGTTTGATTTCTATTTCTGTGTGCTTTTTAGGATGTGTTCCTTTTCTACCAGCTTTTGTTTTTGGTTCAAACACACAGAAGTTTTTAATATTGACCGCTTCCCCTTTAAGCAAAGCCTTCATGATGAGATCGAATGTCATATCAACTGACGCTTTAGCATCAACCTTTGATAAGTGTGCTTCCTCGGCAACAAGTTCGATTATCTCATTTTTGTTGAGTTTTTTCATCCCCTTAACTCCTTGTTGTTAAAATAATTATAATATGAATTCAAACTACTTTCTATGTTTTTTTAAAGTAATCTTTATTGGCGTTCCTTCGAAATTAAAGGTCTCTCTAAGTCTGTTTTCTAAATAACGCTGATAAGAAAAATGCATGAATTCAGGATCGTTAACATTTAAAGAAATTGTCGGCGGCGCAGTTAATACTTGTGTAGCATAATATATCTTTAAACGGCCTCCATTAAAATCAGGAGCTTGATTCATAACTTGTACTTCTTGGATAACATTATTTAAAATTGAGGTTTGAATTCGAGTGTGATACGCCTGATGAACTAATAACAAAGAATCAAACAAAGTATTTATCCTTCTTTTAGTTAACGCTGATAAGAAAACAATTGGAGCATAATCTAAGAATTTATATTCATTTCGAATTAATTTTTCATAAGAAGACATGGTATTGGTGTCTTTATCAACTAAATCCCATTTATTTACAACAATAATAATAGCTTTATGCAAATCAGTCGCGTATTGAATAACATGCTTGTCTTGTTCTGTAATACCAACCTTACCATCTAAAACAAGCAAAACTATTTCGCTTCTTTCAATTGCTTTTAAGGCCCGAATTGCAGAATATTTATCAATTGCTTCATAGATCTTACCTTTCTTTTTAAGTCCGGCAGTATCAATAACAACATAACTAACACCATCCTTATTAAAAGGAGTGTCAATAGAATCTCTAGTAGTACCTGAAATATCGCTAACAATAACTCTTTCTTGACTTAAGATTGCATTTGTTAACGATGATTTACCGACATTAGGTCTACCAATCAAACAGAATGTAACAACATCATCATTATTTTCAACATCTTCGATATCAATTTTATCGATGATGCGATTTAAAACTTCTCCTATACCAACGCCATGACTTCCGGAAACTGGAATTGGTTCGCCTAATCCCAGAGAATAAAATTCTGCTGCATTAGCAGCTTGTAAGCCTTCATCGATTTTATTCACCAAAAGCAAAATAGGTTTTTTGATTTTACGTAAAAGTTTAGCGACCATATGATCATCACTAGTAATTCCAACTTTTCCGTCAACAACAAACAAAATAATGTCAGATTCTTCAATAGCAATATTAGCTTGCATTCTTATCTGCTCTTGGAATGGTCGATTAGCAATTTCTATTCCACCTGTATCAATGAGAGTAAAACTCTTACCTAGCCAGTTTGCAGTGCCATATAATCGGTCTCTGGTGATACCAGCTTCGTCGTCCACGATTGCTCTTTTATCACCGATGATACGGTTAAAAATCGTTGATTTACCAACGTTAGGGCTTCCAACAATCGCGACAACTTTTCTAGCCATTAATAACTTTCTCTGCTAATTTAGCGTTAATAATTTCAATAACTTTAACGACAACTTCTTCAACGGTCATAAATGAAGTATCTAAAGTTAAGGCATCAGGAGCGCATTTTAAAGGAGCAAAGTCTCTATGAGAGTCGATGTAGTCTCTTTTTCTAACATCGTTTTCAATTTCTTCTAAAGTGCAAGGGATGCCTTTAGCGATATTTTCATCATATCTACGTACAGCTCGAGTTTCTACAGAAGCAATTTGGAATATTTTTACGTCCGCATCAGGAAGTACATAAGTACCAATATCTCTACCATCCATAATCACTGAATGTTTTGCCGCCATTGCTCTTTGCTGATCAACTAAAAATAAACGAATATCTTTATAAGAAGCGATATAACTGACATTGCCAGATACACGTGGTTCTCTAATTTCTTTAGTCACATCAATATCGTTACAAAGCACTTGTCCATTAGGCCTTAATTTTATAGTCACTTCAGGAATTAACGCACAGCAGGCCGCCTCGTTTTGACAATCAACACCTTTTTCCATGCAATACCAAGTGAAAGCACGATACATTGCTCCAGTATCGATATAAGTGTAACCAAGACGTTTTGCAACTTCCTTAGCAACAGTAGATTTTCCAGCAGCGGCTGGCCCATCAATAGCAACAGTAATTTTCATCGTTATGTCCTCCTAAAAGACAATTACTCCAAATATAACTAATAAAGCAAGAATTACAACAATTGCTAAAGCAATAGATAAATTGATTACTTTATTTTTAATGGCAATTTTTTTAAAAAAACCCGCTTCGTCAGCGAAATTATCGAGAGTAGAAGGGGTTTTTAAAACAGGGATATTGTCACTTCTAGCGGCAATACTTTGACGATACTTACGATATTTCTCGATTCTTGTCCCTGCCATAATTTAAATTATCTATCTTTCATCATTGGGAATAAAATGACTTCTCTAATGTTTTCTTGATTTGTAAGAAGCATTACCAATCTATCAATTCCCATTCCAATTCCACCTGCAGGTGGCATACCGTATTCTAAGGCTTCAATAAAATCATTATCCATTTCATTAGCTTCTTCATCACCAAGCTCTTTAGCTTTTAGTTGAGCTAAAAATCTTTCTTTTTGATCAAACGGATCATTAAGTTCGGTATAAGCATTAGCTAATTCTTTGCCGTTAACAAAAAGTTCAAATCTTTCAGTAAAGCGAGGATCTTTTCCTTTTTTAGTTAATGGAGATACCTCAATTGGATAAGAATAAACAAATGTTGGTTGAATGAGTTCTGCTTCACAAAATTCTTCAAAAAATTCATTCATTACGTGTCCCACTGTGTTTTTATGTTTTTCTAATTTAATGCCTTTTTCTTCTGCTAATTTCTTAGCTTCTTCAAAGTCATAAATCTTTCTAAAATCAATGCCTGTCTTTTCTAAAATAAGGTCCGCCATAGAAACCCATCTAAATGGTTTATGGAAATCAATAATTTTATCTTGATAAGTAACAATGTCACTACCAGTAACATCTTTAGCAGCTTTTCTAATCATTCCTTCCGCTAATTTTCTCATTCCTTGTAAATCAGAATATGCTTGATAAGCTTCGATAGTAGTAAATTCAGGGTTATGTGTAGCATCCATTCCTTCGTTTCTAAATAAGCGGCCAATTTCATACACTCTTTCCATACCACCAACTAATAATCTTTTAAGATTAAGTTCAGTTGCAATTCTTAAATAGAAATCTTTATCTAAAGCATTCATATGAGTCACAAATGGTCTAGCATTCGCACCTCCTAAAATTGGAGACAAAACTGCGGTCTCTACTTCTACAAAGCCTTGTCCGTCAAGATAAGACTGAATGCTTCTGATTAATTTTGGACGAGCAAATGCAACTTTTCTAGCATCTTCATTCATAATTAAATCAAGATATCTGCGTCTACTTCTTTCTTCAACATCCACTAATCCATGGAATTTTTCAGGAAGGGGATGTAAGCATTTTGTTAAGTGAGTATATTTTTCAGCTCTAATAGTTAATTCACCACTACGAGTTTTCATAACTCTGCCATAAACACCAACTATGTCCCCGATATCGGCGAGTTTAAATAACTCATAGGCTTTTTTACCGACAACATCAATGCCCATATAAACTTGGATATTACCAGATTTATCTTGGATATTCATAAAAGAGGCTTTACCCATTCTTCTTAAATTTTTTATACGACCAGCAACAGTTACATATGGTTTATTCTTTTCTAAAGAATTAGGGCTTTTTTTATCAAACAAAGAGTGAACTTCACTTGATAAATGAGTTACTTTAAAAGCCTTGCCGAATGGATCAACTCTAAAAGACTCGTATTTTTTAAGCTTTTCTCTTCTAACTAGTTCTTGATCATTAAGATTTTGATTATCCATAGATAATGCCTCCACATTGAAAATAGTATATAGGAATATTTGACCACTTTGTAGTCAAAATTAATTTATATCAAAATTTCTTTTTTATAATCTTCTATGATTTTAAGCAAATCATTATAAGAATTCAATTCGGTAGATAACCTACCTTTTATATGCTTTGAATTAGGGAAACCATCAAAAAATTTTGAGACTATACTTCTATATATTCTCATGGCAATAAGTTCACCTTTCTCTTCGATTAATAATCTTGCTAATTCTAAGCAATATTTGATTTGTTTATCCAAGGTTTTCACAACCAATTCTTTGCTAGAAAAATGATTATTTATATTAGTGATAAGTAATGGATTTCCCATTGCTCCACGTGCTACCATAATCCCATCTGCACCAGTAATTTTGAGCGCTTCAACAGCATCTTCAACAGTAAAAATATTTCCACTAATAATGAGTGGGACATTTACGCGTTGTTTTAAATTTTCGATAAGTTCCCAATGTGGCTTTCCACCATACATTTCTTTAGCGGTTCTTGGGTGAATCGCAATTAAATCAACTCCGGCTTTAATAGCCTCATCAATAACATCTAAAAATTGATCTTTAGAATTTCCGGCACCAAGTCTAATTTTAATTGTAACCGGCTTATGAGTTGCTTCTTTAACTGCGCGAACAATATCCCCACAAAGTTTAGGATTATTCATTAAACTAGACCCTGCTCCACTTTTTGTAACTTTTGGAACTGGACAGCCCATATTGATATCATAGAAATCGATATTTTCATTTAGTTTTTCACAAATTAATGCCGCTTTTGCCAGATTTTCTGCGGAATTGCCGAATAATTGAACTCCAGTTGGAACATCAAGCTTATTAAATGTAATGTATGACTTTGTCTCTTTATTTCCATAGATCAAACCCATATCAGATACCATTTCTGTGACAACATATCCAACACCAAAAGAAGCACAAAATTTACGATATGCGCTTGAAGTAATTCCTGCCATTGGAGCAAGAATGACATTTGATTTAATCTCTAAATTACCAATCTTAAACATATAAGAAAAAGAGGGGATTATTCCCCCTTATTTTCTCCCTCAACAGGTTCAGGTTCTGCTTGAACTGGTTGCTTATCAACCTTTTCTTTTTCAGCCTTTTTAAGATGACGATGTTCGAGTAAATAATCAATCTCTTCTGCAGTAATTTGTTCGTATTCAAGAAGAGTTTTTGCGATTAATTCAACATCATCTTTATATTTAAGAATAATGCTCTTAGCTTCGTCATGAGCTTCATTAATTATCTTTTGAACTTCGGCATCAATTTTTTCTGCAGTAGCTAAAGAGAAATTCTTTTGACTTGATGTGTAATCACGTCCAAGGAAGACACTTCCGGTATCTCTTTCATATTGAATTGGGCCTAAAGACGACATGCCTAACTCAGTAACCATCATACGGGCAATGCGTGTAGCCATTTCAATATCATTTTGAGCGCCTGAAGAAATATCGTCAAAGAAAACTTCCTCAGATGAACGTCCGCCTAGATAACCCACAATTCGAGCAATTAATTCTTTACGTGTAAGTAAGAATCTATCTTCTTCAGGTGTCATACGGACATGTCCGCCAGTGTTTCCACGAGGAATAATCGTAATCTTTTGAACTTTATCAGAATGTTCTAACTTTAATCCGATAATAGCGTGTCCCGCTTCATGATGTGCTACAACCTCACGTTCATGTGCGTTGAGTGAGCGTGAAGATTTAGCAGGACCAGCAATTCTTCTATCGATTGCTTCATCAATTTCAGCAGTAGTAATTTCTGTTTTTCTTCTTCTAACAGCTAATATAGCAGCTTCATTCATGATATTTTCAATATCTGCACCAGAGAACCCAACAGTTCTTTTGGCAATCGCGGTGAAATCAACATCCTTAGCAAGTTTCTTATTTCTGGAATGTACTTTAAAGATTGCCTCTCTACCTTCTCTATCTGGTAAGGAAACAGTAATCTTTCTATCGAAACGACCTGCTCTTAAAAGAGCCGGATCAAGAACATCATCTCTATTAGTTGCGGCCATAACGATAATACCGGAGTTATCAGAGAATCCATCCATCTCAACTAAAAGCTGATTGAGTGTTTGCTCCCTTTCATCGTTACCACCACCTAAGCCAGCGCCTCTTTGTCTACCAACAGCATCGATTTCATCGATGAACACTAAACAAGGAGCATTTGCTTTAGCGTTTCTAAACATATCTCTAACTCTACCAGCACCGACACCGACAAACATTTCGACAAAGTCAGAACCAGAAATAGAGAAGAATGGAACTCCCGCTTCTCCAGCAACAGCCTTAGCAAGTAAGGTTTTACCTGTACCTGGAGAACCCACTAATAAGATACCTTTAGGTAATTTAGCTCCAAATCTAGTAAATTTAGTTGGATCCTTAAGATATTCAACAATTTCTTCCATCTCTGCTTTTTCTTCATCGCATCCAGCGACATCTTTAAATCTGACTTTAGAATCTTGAATTCTTCTAGCGCGGGATTTATTAAAATCCATTGCTTGTCTATTAGCACCACCAATAGAGCCAGATAATCTAGAGAATAAGAAGATAACAATAACCGCACTGCCAATAAGCATGATAATAGTTGGTCCCCAGCTATCCCACCAGCTTGTTTGATAGGCATCATTGATCGCTATTGAATCGGTTGTATATTTACTAACCCAGTAATTAAGGCTTAATTTAGGTAAATCAATTACTTCATCCTTAACGTAAACACCATCAGGGTGTTGTGTATTTTTAGCTTCAGCAACAGTAATAGAATCTTCAACAACTTTTACTGTATAAGCAATTTCGGTGCTATTATATGTTGAATTATCAACAGTACAAACATATTTTGTGTTGTTATTAAGTTGGCCAGATAAAGTAACATAACTGCCTTCAAAGTGATGAGTAATAACAGTAGTTTTAACTTGTTTGTTAACAAGGGCTTGAACATATGCCTTAGCGGTTATTGGATTTGAGTTATCTCTATTTCCAAAAATACGGTAAGCAAATATTGCAATTAAGCCTGCTATTAATAATATAGAAAAGATAAATCCAAGAGGGATTCTTCTTCTTGTGATATTGTTTGGATTATTGTTATTTTCTGGCATAAAAATTTACCTCCATATCAATATTGATACGATATCTTAAAAAGATATATAGATTATATTAGTTTTTGTATATTTTGAAAAGCAAAATGCAATTCACTTATTTAACATAAAAGCTTAGCTTATCTGTTTTTTTGAAATCTTTTCTATATCTTGGAATATAAATTACTTGATTATTCTTATTTATAATAACTGGCCAAATCATTCTTTTTCTAAAAGGTACTTTCCAATCAATCAACAATCTTTGAGCTTTTGATTTATATCCATTTATATTGATATAGTCATTCTTTTTAATATTTCTAATAGTCAAAGGATAATCATCAAGATCAACATTTCGATCAGAGGTGTCCATATTGAAATTTAAATAAAAATAAGGCGTATCAAGAATTCCAGGACACATAAGATTATATTTATATTCTTTAGGTTCGGCTTTATTTACACTAAACTCAAAAAAATCATATTCTTTAAATAAATATAGTCCTTTATAAATGGCAAATTGCCCGTTTGGTTTTGAGGAGTTTAAAATTTTAATTATTTGTCCTACATTCTTTTTAGATAAGTTTAATGAATTATCGATATTTTTTACCAAATAATTTAAAGCATAACACTGAGCTGTGAAATCCATGGATAGGACATAATTTACGTTTGATAACTCACTAATATCTATAGATTTAAGTGTAGCATCTAATTTAATATTTTCTTCTTTAATAGTTCTGATTAGATTATCTCGTTCAGATTCTTTTAAACGAGAGACCACATTATGTCTAATTTTATTTCTTAAAAATGAAATGTCAAAATTGGTTTTATCAATTGCGTAAGGAACATCATTTTCATTGCATATTTTTTCTAATTCTGACTTTTTAAAATCAAGTAATGGTCTAATGACATTAACTCCATAAATGATTGTTTTTTTTGAAATTCCATAATAAATAGGGTTATTTTGTCGCTCTTTTTGCATTAAATAGGTTTCGATCATGTCGTCTTGATGTTGAGCAACAAGAACTTCATCAAAGTCATACTTGTTACATAAATCCTTAAAAAATTTATAACGTATTTCTCTACATGTTGCTTCTATATTTTTTTCTATTTTTTCTTTGGCATCAAAGACATAAACTGGAACATTATATTTTGATGCATATTTCTTTAATTCAAAAACTTCGGAATTGCTTTCTTCTCTAAGATGATAATTAACTATAGCGCACGCAAAATTATACTTATTCCTAACAAGCAAATGAAATAGGGCCATTGAATCTGGACCAAATGAACATGCTAATAAATATTTCTTATTTTTTTCTAGATTCAAGCTGGTCATAACTCGCTTTATCCTTTTTACCTACTTTTTCTACTTTTGCAACAATAGAAAACTCATTATCGCCAAACTTGATTGAGATAATTTCTCCACCTTTAATGTCGAAAGACGGCTTAGCGATTTTATCATTCACTTTAACTAAGCCTCTTTCGCAGAACTCTTTTGCAATAGTTCTACGTTTAATAATTCTAGAATCTTTTAAAAACAAATCTAATCTCATGCTGTTTCAATAATTTTATTCGTATTAATAATGTTCACTAATGATTTTAATATATTTTCTAAATCTATTAACCAATTTCCTTTTTTGTTCATCACTAATTTAAATTTATGATTGAGATAACTAATCTTAATAATAGATAAGTAAGGAATTAATGCTTCAAATAAAATGTTACCTATACCTTTAATATTAATAAAATTCTCTCCAAGATATAATTCGATATTCATCTTATTCTCTTTTATGTCATTAATCTCACATTGTTTGACCATTAAATCTATAGCGCGTTTATAGAATAATTGTTCAACTTCTTCAGGTAAGCGGCCATAAATGTCTCTCACTCTAACTTTAATCTCATTTAATGAATCTATTGAGGATGCCGCTAATATATCTTGATAAAGTTCAATTTTATCGCTATCAGATGCATACTCTATTGGAATATAAGCATCAAAGGCTAAGGATAAAGTTTTATTATATTGAGCCTCTTTATGATCAGCTCCCTCCATTTTCTCTTTTACTGCTTCATTTAATAGTTTGATATACATATCTAATCCAATGGAATCGATAAATCCAGCTTGTTCTGGGCCTAAAATATCTCCAGCCCCTCTAATCATTAAATCTCTTTGGGCAATTTTATATCCGCTACCTAACGCAGTAAAATCTTGTAACGCTCTTAAACGTTTTTGAGTATCTTCTTTTAATGCTTTATTACCGTTATACATTAAATATGCGTAGGCAATTCGGTTACCTCTACCAACTCTACCCTTAATTTGATATAACTGAGCAAGTCCATATCTTTCCGAATCATCAACTATAATCATATTTGCGTTAGGAACATCGATTCCATTTTCAATAATTGAAGTACAAACTAAAATTTGAATATCTCCAGAATAAAATTTAATCATTGTGTCTTCGATATCATTTCTTGTCATTTTTCCATGCGCAACTGCGATATTCGCTGATGGAATGGCTCTTTTTAATCTAGAAGCGATTTCATAAATCGTTTCAATATCATTATGTAAATAGAATACCTGGCCGTCTCTTCCAAGCTCTCGTTGAATTAATTCTCTAATCACTTGCGTGTTAAATGGTGTTACATAAGTTTGAATTGGCATTCTTTCTCCAGGTGGGGTAGTAATTTGAGACATGCTTCTAACACCCAATAAAGAAATTTGTAATGTTCTAGGAATTGGGGTAGCGCTTAAAGTTAAAACATCGATATTAGATTTTAATTCTTTTAATCTTTCTTTTTGTTCAACTCCAAAGCGTTGTTCTTCATCCACTACTAGTAAACCTAAATCTTTATAAATAATCTCGCTTGATAATAATCGATGGGTACCAATAACAAGATGAATTTTACCTTCTTGAATTTCCTTAATATATTCTTTTTGCTTCTTTTCAGGGATTAATCTAGAAAAGATAGCAATCTTTATATCAAATTTAGAGAATCTTTCTAAAGCCACTTCATAGTGTTGTCTGGCTAATAAAGTAGTTGGACAAAGTAACACTGCTTGTTTACCTGAATTAATACATTTAAAGATTGCTCTAAAGGCAACTTCAGTTTTACCAAATCCCACATCTCCACATAACAAACGGTCCATAGGGTGAGTAGATTCCATATCTGTTTTAATTTCTTCTAATGAACGAAGTTGATCTCTAGTTAATTGAAATTCACATGCATCTTCAAATGACTTTTGGAATTCATCATCCTTAGCAAATGCGTATCCTTCTATATGACTACGTTCAACATATAAATTAAATAATCTTTCCGCTAAATCGTGGATTCTTTCTTTAATTTTTGCTTTAGTTTTTTCCCAATCTTTAGTGTGTAATCTAGATAATCTTGGTCTAGCTCCTTCTTTGCCTAAATACTTTCTAATGAGTTGGAATTGAGATAAAGGAACATATAAAATTTCACCTCCATGATAGGCAAGTTTTAAATAATCTTGATGTTTGCCTTCAACTTCTAAAGTCTGTAATTCTAAGAATTGACCAATGCCTTGATATTCATGAACAACATAATCACCAGGGGTTAAATCTTCATAGCTCTTTAATATTGTTGCTTCTTTAAAACGATTATCAAATCGAGTAATTCTAATCTTTTCATTAAATAATTCTTTAGAAGTTAAAAAGACAACTTTTTCATCATCTAAAACAAATCCACATGGAATATTAGAAATTGATAAACCAATTTGATGATTAGACGGCAATCCATATTCTTTAACCATTTCAAAAGGAATATGAGAAGCATTTAATAAATCAATAATAGTGTTTAAGTGCTGCTTAGAATTTAACGATATGTTGATTTGGTAATTTTGATTGATATATGTATGAATAATATTAATAACATCACTGTCTTTTGAAACCTCAAAAGGAATATTTTTACAATTAAACACTATATCTTTATCACTAGATTGTAATAAAGAAGTGTGAATAAGCTTAGAACGATTAAAGTTTAATTCATCATAGCTATAACACATTTTTAAATGTGATATAGATTTTCCATTTTCAAATAATTCTTGTAAAAAGGAAGTTGATTCTTCTACAAGCATATCTGAACTTGCTCTAATAGAAGATTCATCGACAAGAACAGTAGTAAAATCGGTTGTATAATCTAAAAATGATTTTAAATGGTCATTAAGTAAAGAATAATAACGATAGGCTCTAGGGGTATATTGATATTCCATTAATTCTGTGACATCGTTATCAACTAAATCTCTTAAATTAGAATAATCAGTTGGATTAAGAACTTCTTTATCTTTTTCTAGTTGTTCATATATGCAATTAGTAATAACTTTTAAATCATCTTTGGAAATAATGAAATCGTTAGCAGGTAATAAAGTAATCTTATCTACCTTTTCTTTAGAAGACTGAGTTGCTAAATCAAAAAATCTAATCGATTCAATTTCATTATCAAATAATTCAATTCTAATAGGATTGTCATAATTAACCGTAAAGATATCTAATATATCTCCTCTAGAGGCAAATTGAAGAGATTGATCAACTTTATTAACCTGAGTGTAGCCTGCACTTACTAACTTATTTTTTAAAGATTGCAAGTCGATACATTGACCAACTTTAAAAGAGAAGCAATTATCTAAAAATAGCGATTTTTCTGGCAAAAACCTACTAATTGCTGAGATATTTGCAATAATTATGTCAACCTTGCCATTCAAAATAATGTCTAAAGTATAAATACGATTAGCACTCATTTCTTTAGACATCGCAAGAGTTTCGGCTCTAATTAATTCATCAGAAACATATAAAGAAATCTTCTTATTAGGAAGCAAACTAGAAAGGAAAGTATACAGTTTTTGAGCTTTATATAAATTAGAGGTGATTAAAAGATATTTGCCTTTTTCTTCTTTAATAGAGGCTGCAGTTAATAAAGATATACCTACTAAATCATCCACGACAAAATGCCCACTTTTTGCTAAGTAGGGGGGTATCGCTTTATTAGATTTTAGTTTATCAAATAGGTTCGTCTAACTGCCTCCTTAATGATTAAATTTATTCATCGCGTTATCGAAGTTATTCTTAAGAATTTCTTTAAGAGCATCGACTGCTTTTTTAATCGCTTCATCAATTAAGACTTGTTCTTCTTTTAATGGCTTTCCTAACACATAATCAATCGTGTCGAAAGTTGGCTTGCCAATTCCAATTCGAATTCTTTTAATATTCTCAGTTCCTAACTGCTCTATGATGTTTTGAATGCCTCTATGCCCACCACTAGATCCAGATAATCGTAATCTAATCTTTCCTGGCTCTAAATCTAAATCATCATAGATGACAATAATATCTTCTTTAGGGATTTTAAAATAAGAGACTATTTCTCTAACAGACTCACCACTTAAATTCATGAAGGTTTGAGGTTTAAGCAGGTAAACATCTTCATCAAACACTTTGCCTCTACCAACTAATCCTTTAAATGCTTCTTTATCAATATCGATTTGTGCTAATTCTGAAAAGAGGTCGACAACATCAAAACCCATATTATGACGAGTGTGCTCGTATTTCTTTCCGGGATTGCCAAGTCCAACAATTAGTTTCATAGCGCCTATTATTTTATCAAATATAAAATTAAACATATATCTTAAATTAAAAAATGTTATATACTTACTAGGTATGAAAAAATGGTTGAAAACTTTATTATCAGGAATGGCTATCGGATTTGGTAGCGCAGTTCCAGGAGTTAGCGGTGGCACTATCGCTGTTATTTTTAAGGTATATGACAAAATAATTTGGGCAGTAAGTAATATTTTTAAACACTTTAAACAAGCTTTTAGAGTGTTACTACCAACTTTGTTAGGTGTAGTTATTGCTCTTATACCTACTATTTATTTAATGGATAAAGCACTAAACGGATTTGTCTTTGGGGTTATTTGTATTTTTGCTGGTTTTATTATTGGTTCTATACCAGGCATCAAAGACGAAGTTAAAGATGTGGTTCCGAAAAAGAAACATTTTATTATTTTTATAATAAGTACGTTAATTGCAATTGGATTAGGAGTAGCAAGTGTATTAACCAAAGCAGATGTGTCGGCGTATTTTACTAATACCCCTATTTGGTTTTATTTTGTTTTAATTCCGGTTGGATTTATTGCCTCAGTCGCTTTAGTGGTGCCTGGATTATCAGGAGGAATGCTTCTTTTATTAATGGGATTTTACGCACCTTTAATTAATAACGTCACCACAACTATAAAAGACTGCTTACATGGCAATTGGTCAAATTTCGGTAACCTGGTGGGAATCTTATTATGTTTCTTGATTGGTGTTTTAATTGGATTTTATTTCATTTCAAAATTAATGCACTATTTATTAAATAAATATCATGATTATACATTCTATTCCATAATTGGCTTTGTTGTCGGAAGTGTTCCTGCATTATTCTTTAATTTTAAAATCTATGCATATTATGAGGCCTGGTCTAATGGAGTATATGTCTACATGCCTTTATATATTGAAATACCAATTGGTGTTATCTTATTAATAGGATTTACCGTTTTATCTTATTTATTAGTAAGATATAAAAGAAAAATAGAATCGAATGAAAAAGAGATCAGCGAATGATCTCTTTTGTTATAAATAACAAAGACTAAATCTTAGTTAATTTAATTGTGGCGGAATATATATCTCCAGAAACATTGGTAATATTTTTAATTTCAAAGCTCCAACCTAACGAAAGTCCACTATTAAGTTTTCCGTTATTCTTATAAAATTGAGAAGAATAAGTAGTCATATCAAATGATGAATTTTCAGTAAATAAATCTGCTTCGCTTAGTTCAGCCTTTGATAAATATTTTTTATTTGTGTCATTTCTAATTAAATGTAATAGATTAAATCTTTGATAATCAATTTTATTAGAAACTTCATAGGCAAATGAATCTCTGCCCCCATCTTCTAGTTCGCTAGCGTTTAAATAAGTGTTATTAAAAGCTGTATTGAAAGAATAAGAAGAATTAACATCGTTGATAAATTTACGACTTGTTGTAAATAATCTAGCATCTACATGCCATAGCCTAATTCCTACGGAATCAGGACCAAGAGGATATTTACCATCGTATTGATGAACACAATCGAATTTATTTAATCCGGTTGGAGTATATAATTCTAATAATAAATATTCATCAAATGGAGAATTATAAGAGTTCCAATTTGGTGATAATAAAATCAAATCATGGCTGGACTGAAAATCATTAATTGTGATTTCGCAACTACTAGTAGGAATATATGGATCAGACCATCCAAAAGCCATTGTCGAGAATGGGTCATGTCCTCCAACGTTATTATCTTGCATAGAAAATCCGGCAACTGGAGAACTTTTATCAGAATAATCATAATAGTCGTCTAAGCCAAATACATGTCCCATTTCGTGAATAAATGTATGGGCGTCTATATTGCAATATCTAGTGTCACCATTAGAATACCAGCCACCAGTTCTACTTGTAACTATATTAGAACCATATAAAAAATCATAACTAGCCCAGAAATAAACATTTAATCCCGGGTTAGAAGGATTCTTAGATGTTGGTGCATAGTAGCAGAACGCCCACATATTGCTAGAAAATTGACTATAAAGTTGATAGTCAGGAGCGGCGTAAATAAGCATTACTCCATCTAAATAACCGTCTCCATCATAATCGTAATTAACTCTAGAATCAGAAGTGTGACTATTAAAATACCAGTTAACAATGTTTTTAATAAAGCTATTAAGTTCAGTTGTGCTATATGCATTTACAGTGTTAGAACTTACGTTAGATGTATACCACTCACTAACGGAGCCACTAATATTTAACAAACCTTTGCTTTCTTCTTTATAAAACGAGCTTACACTATGCCAGCCTGTTTCTTCTTTAGTGCCAAAGAAAGATGCACTTATATCATTTCTAACATTTTCTTTATAGGATTCTTGTATAAACGAAGAGCTATCTTTAAACCAAACAGGAATAACCAATAATTTTACATCTCCTTCAATCGGACACGCTGAAGTATTGTAATAATTATTCTGAATATAATCATTATAAGTTTGTTCGATTTCTACTTTTTGATTAATGGTAACAGTAACATGAAAATTAATCTCGAAATAACTAGATTCGTTTTTTAAAGCTTTAAAAGATAAATCAGCCTCACCAATTTCTAAGCCCTTAATAATATAAGATAAATCATTAACTCGATTAATAGAAACTATATCAGGGTCAGAAGTCTGATAAGAAATTGGAACAGTATATTTACTAGGAGAAATGGTCAGAGTTAAGGAAATTTTTTTAGAAGCATTTTTTTCAATAGTGCTAGGTGAATTAACTTGAATATCAGAGACGTATTGAGCAGAAGCAAATACTGAGATAGTTAACGAATTACTAGTAACACCCTCTCTTGAGACTGTTAATTTGTAATTACCTTCTTGTGCAAAAGGAGAATTTATATCTTTAGAAGAAGAACCATATATTAAATTGAAACTAACTTCATTTTTATCAAAGGTTACTTTTTCACCATTAGTATAAGTACCAGTAATGGTTAAATCACATTTATTAAAATAAGTGTCGCCCACTAAATAAGCAGAAGTTGAATCAGAAATAACAATCGACTTCAATTTATGAGTCAAAATATCAATATAATTACAACTTGATAAACAAAGTCCAAGTGTTAATAAACTAATAAAAGTTAAAATTCTTCTTTTCATGATATGTTTATTATACAAGTAATAAAAAATAATGCCAAATTAATGGCATTAATTTTATATAGTTTTTACCAGTTCCAATAGCCCCAATCATCATCGTCACCACTATCGCTGACGGTGGATTCAGTACCGTAATAGTTATTACTAAGATAAGCCCAGTTAACAAATTTAGTATCGGTTCCAGCAGTATATGGGTTATTATCTTTAGTATCTTTTTCTATAGCCCAGAACATACTTAATCCATAAGCATTACCAGCACCTATACCGCAGCTAGAATAACCAACTAATTTAGAATGTTCATTTAATATATTTTGTAAATTTGTATTATATTTGCCGTTAGAATTTAAAGTACTGCTCTTAAATTTATTAATGAAATCTTTTGCATCTGATAGACCATTCTGATAGTAATAAATATCCTCTGATGTGTAATTTGAGAACTTCTTAGTGCTAAAAATAAGTTCATTAAATTTTGTTCTATTATTAGCGACTACATTATCGTTTCTTAACGCTAAAGCAAATTCTTCCCAAGCATCTTTATAACTAGTAGCGTATTCCAAATTTAAATAAGATAAGGTTTGGTCATTATAACTATCATTTACACCACCATTATCTTTAATAAATCCATCAACAGCGGCTTTTAAAATAGTTTCTGTATCTTTACCAGCATATAAATCATCAAGCCAACTATCATAGTCCCAGCCTGTACCATTTTCTAATTCTTGAGAACCAAGCATATATTTAAAATATGGACTGTATTGTTCAGCAAGATCTTGAATTTGCATCATACAAGCATCATAACCAATGAATTCTAATTTTTGACCACTAATGCCGCATTTACTCATAGCACTAGAAACTGCACTAACTACTTCTTTACCTAACAAACCATCAGAAACACAATAACCACTTGCAGTATCATTAAAGCACGCTCCTTGCATTCCTCCGCCATGATTCCAAAGAATCAAAGCAGTTTTATCGGCAGGATAATTATTAAACCCATATTCCAAGAAGCTTTGTAAAACGGATTGTTTACCCATATATTCATTTTTGATTTTGTCTTGGCCTGCATCTAAAACGATTTTTCCGTTTTCAACGTGGTGTCTTTGAATGTATTGGTTACTAATTGAATAACCATTACTATATTTTCCATTCGCATTAGTAGTCCAAGTTTGGGCTCCACCAGTTTCAAGGACAATATTAACATCATCTGGTTTATTTGGAACATCAATAATTTCTCTTATGTCACAAGTTGCTAATCCGCATTTAGAATATGGCATGCCTTCAACATATTTGTTAGCGGATTCAGTCTCTAATGTTGATCCGCACATATAAATTAATAAAGTCCATTCATCTTGTGAACCTTTTTCATTAACGGTGAGCTTGCAATTGGCAGTAAATCCACCATCAGTAGTTGTAGCGGTAATTGTTGCTGTACCAACTGCATTAGCAGTCACAACACCTTTTTGGTCAACTGAAGCAATTGAAGTATTGCTGCTAGACCAAGTAACTGATTTATCATATGCATCACTAGGAGAAATAGTAGCAGTTAATGTTCCTGTATTTCCTTCCTTAATAGATAATGTTTGAGTTGATAAAGTAATTCCACTTACACGAACTGGTTCGGTAATAATGACATTACAAGAAGCACTAATGCCACCATCAACACTTTTAGCAGTAATAACAGTTTCTCCTTGGCTAATACCTTTAATTAAACCGTTTTTAACAGTAGCCACATCATTGTTGCTGCTTGTCCAAGTAATATTTTTATTGGATGCAGTAGAAGGTGAAATAGTTGCTGTAATGCTAGTAGATTTACCTTGCTTAATAGAAAGAGTTGATTTATTTAAAGTCACTTTTTCTACATGAATCACACTTGGAATAACACCAACATCACAGTCAGCAAAAAAACTATTTTCAATAGTAGTAACACGAATTTTTGTAGTACCAGTACTTAAAGCGGTAACTAAGCCCGTGCTACTAACTGAAGCAATACTTGTATTTAATGATCTCCAGATGACATTTTTATTAGTTGCGTTAGAAGGACTTATAATCGCTTCAAGTTGAAAAGTATCTTTAGGTGATAAGGTATAACTGACATAGTTTAACTCTACACCATTAACACTAACAGGGTTTTGATTAGTAGATTTTGCACACCCAACCACAGCGAATGCAAATATAACAACAAATAATTTTTTAAATAGTTTCATAAATGCCATCAGTTCTCTTCGATTAATCGAAGGAATTATAATACATTAATTATACCTATAGTGTAAGCATTTTTTTATATTATATAAAATATCATTAAATCAGTCTTTTTTCTTATTCCTCAAAGCAAAAAATCCAATAATAGAAATAATAGTTAATCCACTAACAAGAACAATAACAATGTAATTATTTCCGTTAGTGATATTAAGTTTCACCACTTTAGCTGAAGATAATATAGAGGTAGCATTTAAGGAATCACCGTTTTTACTAGCCCAGGTTGATAATCTAGTCCATTCCACTAGATAAGCACTATTAGATGTAAATAAAGTTCTTTGATGTAGATTTAACGCATTAAACGCTGTTTTAGCGGTTGAATAGTAATGATGCTCATCATCTTTACAATAACCAAGATTTTCAACATAATCCATATGCATGTATGTGTCTATAAAGGATTCAAGGCCAACGCAATCATCAGAAGCAGAAATATCAGTTTCAACAGTTGTAGACTTTGTTTCATAAACAGTGATTGATTCAATATATGCACGTTTTTTATTTGTTGTGGTAGCTATAGCTACAGAATTAGTTGCAGTTGTATATTCTTTCACATAATCGGCATAAGATGATGTGATTGTGTTACTAGTTCCACCAACAGTTAAAGTTACACCTGTATCTGTTCCATAAGTTTTCGCACTAACCACTACTTTTGTAATATTTGAGCTAGTAGAGGTGACTGTCACTGTTCCAGTATTTGAACCAGACCCAAGTCTAATAGCGTTACTTTCAAGAGCGGTATAACCGCTAGTACTGACTGAAAGTGTATTAACGCTAAAAGTTTGAGTGTTACTTGGGTAAGTTACTGTGCCAATCACATTATAACCTGTTGAAGTTGTTTCTTCGATAACGACTCTATTTGAATTAACTGTAATATCATATGAGTCAGATTTTGTTAATCCATTATATGTATATGAGACTGTAACTTGTTTAGTGTCAGTAGTAGACATATCTGGAGAAGTAACACTAGTTGGGGTTACTACTTTTTGGTACCCATTAGCGAATGTCGCAGTGCATGTTCCATCAAATGAGAAAGAATAATTCTTTTGGTATGTAGTAGTCATACCAGTAACAGCGATTGATGATAAGGTACCCAATGATACATTAATACTATATTTAGTTGACTTACCACCATAACTAACAGTCACAGTTTGATTACCAACTGAAGTCATATTATAGCCACTAAATGTTGCTGAAGAAGTCACATCAGCGGTAGTGCTATCGCTATAGTGAGCAGTTACTGTTCCACCAAAAGAGAATGTATCACCTTCTACAAAATTAGTTGTGTATCCACTAACTGAAATAGATGATAAAACTTTAGGAGCAGTTACTGTAATTGGCTGACCACAAGTCTTGCCACTATAAGTGATTGTTACACTAGTGTTATCAGTGGTTAATTCAGTTGAAGTATCTGGGTTAAATGAGAAACTACTTTGAGCATTAGCGTAACTAATATCTGAAGTAGAACTATCACTATAAGTTGCAGTAATCACTAATCCAGTTGGATCAAATGTCTCACCTGCCTCATAGGTAGTTTTAGTAGGCGCTGTTTTAACAGCAATGCTACTAATGCTCTTAGGAATATAGGTGATTTTAAATTGAGAAATATAGGATGCACTAGAATCGTTTTCTTGAATGCAGAAATAAGAATATCCAGCATTAGATGTACCAAAAGATGTTGATGTACCAACTGCAGGGGAAACTGCGCCTACTGTAGTTTTGTTGCTACCGAAAGTTAATGTTGACCCACTGCCAGAGCACGCTGTCGAAGTCACATAAGCCGTCCAAGAACGGATTGTGGTTTGTTGGGAAGTGGCTTCAATTTTAGTAATTGAACCTGGAATTGCAGTTGTATTAAAAATTGCTCCAACTTTATTGCCTTTGCTTTTATTAAATTGCATAGATGTTGTTGTGGTTGTATACAATTCACCTTTGCCGTTTATAGAAGTGTTGTCGGATGTAACTTGTGTCCAATCGTACCATGCGTAACCACCTGAAGTAGAAAAGCTACTTCTAGTTATAATTAAGGTTTCTGATTGAGGCGCCGCTTCTACGGTTACTGTGCATGTAGCGGTATGGCTACCATCCACTGTGGTAACTGTAATAGTTGTATTACCAGTAGCAACTGCAGCGACTGTACCATTAGATACTGTGGCAACATTAGTGTTGCTACTAGACCAATTGACACTCTTATTAGTAGCGTTATTAGGAGATACTGTTGCAGTTAATGTTTCACTATCACCAACAGTAATTGTGGTTGAATTTTTATTTAAAGAAACACCAGTAACATGCACTGTGGAATCACTAACTGTCACAGTACATGTTCCAGATTTAGTTCCGTCTTGTTGAGATGTTGCAGTAATAGTCGCATTACCTGTTGCTTTAGCGGTGACAACACCTGAAGCACTGACTGTAGCAACACCGGTGTTGCTGCTAGACCAAGTAACAGCCTGGCTTGGATTATTATCGCCATTAACTGTGGCGGTTAAATTCCCTGTTTTAGTGCCGTTTAAATCTAATGATAAAGAGGACGGGGACACAGACACTGAAGTAACTGTTGGTGCACCTCCACTAGAAGTGACTGTTACATAAACAGAAGCATAAACGTTACTATCAGCGTTACTTTCAATAACAACATAGTCGTTTCCTTCACCAACCGCAGTAATTCTTCCTGAAGAGCTCACACTGACAACATTACTTTCTCCACTAAGTGTATAGAAATTAACAGAGTGATCAAATGCCCCTACTCCGTTAACTGTATAATCTAAATCTAAATATTCACCAGTGCTTAATTCTAACTCTTCATTTACTACTTCTGGATTATTAATAATAATCTCTTTTGGTCCATCTTCATCTAATCCAAGAAATTTAGCGACATTAAGCGCTCCATTACCTGCCCAATTAGTGTGCTCTGACTCACTATCATCAATTGGATCGCAAGAAGCATATAATGCACTTTCAATTTGCGCTGGAGTGGCACTTGGATTTTTTTGTTTATATAACGCAATAGCGGCTGTCACTAAAGGAGCACTAAAAGATGTACCTGAAGTATCTTTATAGTGTGAATTAGAATCTTTTCCTGCAACATGAACATATCCAGGAGCGACTAAATCAATGGTTGAACCATAATTAGAAAATCCCGCTTTATCTGTTCCTGTTTGGTCTAGTGAACCAACATTAATAACATGATTATTACTACCGGGATAAGATGGCTCATCTGTATCATAGTTACCAGCAGCTCCAACTAAAGTGATGCCGGCGTTATATGCCTGATTTAAATAGTAGCTAAGAATAGAAGAACAGCCACTTGACGCTCCCATTGTGGAACCGTTATAAGTGACAGCATGCTCATAACTTTGGAAAGACATATTGATAACATCTAATCCTAAGCTTTTTGCATCCGATAATGCATTTTGAATAGCGCCAAATTCATAGCCATTATTAGCGTTAGTGACTTTATAAACATATAATTCAACATTAGGAGCTAGTCCAGTACCACCAACACTATTAATAGCAGCTGCGACAGTGGCCGCCACATTAGTACCATGTCCGTGAGAGTCATCTATATATGAATAACCACTAGTAGAGGCTTTATAAGGCTTCCAGCTAGAAGTTTCATATGAATAATATTTAGAATCGCCTTTTACTTTGGTTGATCCACTCACCATAAAATCTTCGTGGTCATAATTAATTCCAGAATCAATGATTCCAACTTTAATTGAATCTCCACGATAAAAATCTAATGTCTTTCCTAAATTAAGATATTGGAAAGTTTTACTATTTTGAGTGCTATAATTTGGCTCATTAGTAGGATCGCTAGAATAACTAGCAGCGTAGGCTACCATTCCTGGAGCGGCAAATTCACTTTTTTCTTTAATATTATTAGCGTTTTTAGGTATAGCAAAAAGACATCCACTCAAGATAGAGGTAAATAAAAAGGTCACAATCTTATGTCTCATAATACCTATATTTATAGATATTATATATCTAATGCTGATAATATCGTATTTATTTTTTTCTTTGTTTATTTTTTAATAAATCAATCAACATAGTTTACATCTTTAATTACTATAACGGTGTAGCGTTATATCATAAATATATAGAAAATACGAAAAGGGGCTGTTGAAAAACCTAAAAGGTGAATGACGGCTCCTTTTATTATGAAAAAGAGGTGAAATCGCAAGAAATCGCCTCTTTTGTTACAATATCTCTTGTCGAGGGAGGTATTGATATGCCTT